>WNFD01012484.1_pt1 | contig 15873 bp, 18 predicted proteins | sample 5400491 | NCBI WGS metagenome assembly WNFD01 (sample SAMN13153343, study PRJNA577476) | soil metagenome | isolation source: 120 cm saprolite under Douglas fir tree site 2 hole 2 replicate 2 | place: USA:California | collected 2015-04-18 | reverse complement strand
CTGAATGCTTGCGGCCCCGACAGGGGCTGCGCTCCTCGCCGATTGCGGGAGTTGTCCTCACCGGCGGTGATGTTGACGCAGTTGCCGGGCTTCTGACGATGCGCGAGCGGCACCCCTTCGCACTATGCGCCACCTCGGAAGTTCAGGCGGTGCTCGACGCCAATTCGATCTTCCGCGTGCTCGCTCCGGATTGTGTCGAGCGCCGCGTTCTGCACCTGGAAAAGCAGTTGGCGTTGGCCGGCGTCGGTGCGACGAAACTTGTGGTGACGGCTTTCGCAGTCCCGGGCAAGGTTCCGCTGTGGCTCGAGGAGCCTGGGCAAGAGCCCGACATCCACGAGGATGGTCGCACAATCGGCCTGGAGATTGCCGAGCCGGCGACGGGAGCGCGGTTTTTCTTCATCCCCGGCTGTGCGGCAATGACGCAAGCCCTGTCGCAACGCCTGAGCGGCGCTGCGCTCGTCTTCTTCGATGGCACGCTGTGGCGCGATGACGAGATGATCCGTCTCGGTGTCGGCGGCAAGACCGGACGCCGCATGGGTCATATGAGCATGTCCGGCGACGATGGTGTCATTGCCGCTTTCCGTGACCTCGGCATCGAACGCAAGGTATTCATCCACATCAACAACACGAACCCGGTCCTGCTCGAGGACTCCCCGGAGCGCGCCGCGGCGGAAGCAGCAGACTGGACCATCGCGCATGACGGGTTGGAGCTGTCGCTATGACCGACCTGCTGACCCCCGACGGGCTCGCCGCCGCGCTGCACCGCATCGGTGCCGAGCGCTACCATAATCTGCATCCATTTCATCGGTTGCTGCACGGCGGCAAGCTCGACAAGAGCCAGGTGCAAGCCTGGGCGCTCAACCGCTACTGCTATCAGAGTGCGATCCCGCGCAAGGATGCCGCGCTGATCGCGCGAACCGATGATGCCGCGCTGCGCCGCATCTGGCGGCAGCGCCTCGTCGATCATGACGGCGACGCGCCGGACAGCGGCGGCATCGCCCGCTGGCTTGCCTTGACCGATGGTCTTGGCCTCGATCGCGACTACGTCGTTTCGATGAGAGGCGCCCTGCCGGCAACGCGGTTCGCCGTGGAAGCCTATGTGCGCTTCGTCGCCGAGCGCAGCCTCCTCGAGGCGGTTGCCTCGTCGCTGACCGAAATGTTCTCGCCCACCATCATCAGCGAACGCGTCGCGGGAATGCTCGCGGGCTACGACTTCATCAGCCGCGAGACGCTCACCTATTTCAACGCCCGCCTCACGCAGGCGCCGCGCGACGCCGATTTTGCCCTCGAATACGTCAAGCGTGAGGCGCGCACGCCCGAACAGCAGCGAGCGGTTCTCGCGGCGCTTGAATTCAAATGCAGCGTGCTATGGGCGCAGCTCGATGCGCTCTACCATGCCTATGTCGAGCCCGGACACCCACCACCCGGCGCCTTCAGGGCGGGCGAGAGATCCCTGTGACCACGGGACCGGGCATACGTCTCGACGTCAGGGCGGTACCCCGGCTCAAGTCGCATGTGCGGCTGCAGTTCAACGAGGCCCGCGGCCAATGGATCGTGCAGGCGCCCGAACGCGTGTTGATGCCCGACGAGATTGCGATCAGCGTGCTGAAACGCTGCGATGGCACGGCGAATATCGCTGTCATCGCGGCGAGCCTCGCGCGCGAATACGACGCGCCGCCGGAAACCGTCGAAAACGACGTGCTAGAGATGCTGCAGGAGCTGGCGGAGAAAGGAATCATCGACGATGCGCGCGCTTGAACCGCCGATGGCGCTGCTCGCCGAGGTGACGCATCGCTGCCCGCTGCAATGTCCCTATTGCTCGAACCCTCTCGAACTCGATCGGGTAGCGACCGAGCTCGACACCGACAGCTGGCAGCGCGTTCTCGACGAGGCGGCGGCGCTCGGCGTGCTGCAGGCGCATTTCTCCGGCGGTGAGCCGCTGGTGCGCCGCGATCTAGAGACACTCGTCGGCCACGCAGCGCGCGCCGGGTTATATACCAACCTCATCACCTCAGCGGTTTTGCTCGATCAGCGGCGGCTCGACGCGCTCGTGGCGGCGGGACTCGATCATGTTCAGATCAGCTTCCAGGATGTCGAGGACGCGCCCGGCGATCGCGTCGCCGGCTACAAGAACGCGCAGCGCCTGAAGCGCGAAGCCGCAGCGCGCGTCGGCGCGGCCGGCCTGCCGCTAACCGTCAATGCCGTCGTCCACCGGCAGAATCTTTCGCGCCTAGGCGCCATGATCGATGCTGCCGTCGAGCTCGGCGCCCGACGCCTCGAGGTGGCGCATGTCCAGTACTATGGCTGGGCGCTCGTCAATCGAGCGGCGCTGCTGCCGACGCGCGCGCAACTCGATGCGGCTACGGTGACGGTCGAGGCGGCACGCGAGCGGCTGCGCGGGCGCCTCGTCATCGACTACGTCGTGCCGGACTACCACGCGGCACTGCCGAAGGCCTGCATGAGCGGCTGGGGACGGCGCTTTATCAATCTAACGCCCTCGGGAAAAGCGCTGCCCTGCCATGCAGCGGAGACCCTGCCGGGCATTGAATTCCCCTCGGTACGAGAGATGGGTCTTGCCGAGATCTGGCGGGATTCTGATGCCTTCAACCAGTTCCGCGGCACCGACTGGATGGCGGAGCCGTGCCGCTCCTGCGACCGGCGCGAAATCGATTGGGGCGGTTGTCGCTGTCAGGCCTTCGCGCTGACCGGCAAAGCGGCCGCAACCGACCCGGTCTGCTTTAAAGCCACCGAGCGCGGCCGCCTGGCCGAGGCGATCGAGGCAACGCACGAGGAGCCGCCGCCTTTCGTCTATCGCCGGATGAGCGGACATAAGAATCCGGACGAGGGCGTAGAGCCGGTGCCGCTTGGCGCCGTGGACTAGCCGGCGTGGGTCTTTTCACCTCCGGCGCATGGGTATTCTCGCCGCTCCTATTCGCACTCGCCGGCCCTTGCGTCGTGTTTGCGGCGCCATTGGCGGTGACGGAGATTGCGCCGGGCATCTACATCCATGCCGGGGTTGCCGAGGAAGCGAGCGCGGGCAATGACGACGCGATCGCCAATATCGGCTTCATCATCGGGGATGCCGGCGTCATGGTGGTCGACCCCGGCGGCAGCGCGGTCGAAGGCGAGAAGCTGCGCGAAGCGATTCACGCGGTGACGGATCGCCCGATCCGCTACGTCGTGCTGACCCATGTCCACCCGGATCACATCTTCGGCGCAGCCGCCTTCCGTGCCGATCATGCCGAATTTATCGGCCATGCCCGCTTGCCGGGAGCCTTGGCACAGCGTGGCGAGTACTACATCAAGACGCTGCATCGCGCGCTCGGCGATGCAGCGGCGGGAAGCGAAATCGTCACGCCGACACATCTTGTCGCGGCTCGCGAGGCGGTCGACCTCGGCGACCGAGAGGTCGAGATCCGCGCGCATGGCCCCGCCCATACCGATAATGATCTGACGTTGTTCGACCGCCGCACTGCGACCCTCTGGCTTAGCGATCTCCTCTTTGTCGAGCGCATTCCGGCAATCGACGGCAGCGTCGTCGGCTGGATCGAGGAGCTCGAAGAGATGACCCATGTGGTGGCGCAGCGCGCGGTGCCGGGCCACGGTCCTCCAGTCGTCGCTTGGCCGGCCGCCGCAGAACCCGAGCTGCGCTATCTGCGCGCCGTTCGCGATGGGACCCGGCTTGCCATTCGGGAAAATATTGACATCGCCGAGGCACCGCGCCATGTCGCGCTCGAGGAACGCGGCAAATGGCTGCTGTTCGACGATTATCATGCCCGCAACGTGACTACGGCGTACAAGGAGCTCGAATGGGAATGAGCATCGCAGACTGATGCTCGGAAGGACGGGTCATACGATGCGCCTGAGATCAAATCTACTCGCCATCGCCGCGTTGCTCGCGGCCAGCTTCGCTGGTGCCGCATCAGCCGAACCGGACGAGGCGACGCGCGCCGCGCGCTGGGCCGATTTGCGCGGGCAATTGTTCGGGGATCGGGTGATCGAGGACGGCGCCGACCTGCTTGCGCTCGAGGCGCCTGATCGCGCGGAGGACGCCGCCATCGTTCCGGTGCGGATCCGCATCGCGGGAGGGTTGCGCCGCGACATCGATCGGCTCTACCTCGTCATCGACGATAATCCCTCGCCGCTTGCCGGCCGCTTCGCCTTCGGCCCGGCAGCCGATCCGAGCGAGATCGCGATCCGCGTCAGGGTCGACGATTACACCTATCTGCACGCCGTGGCCGAGACGAAGAACCGCAGGCTTTACGCCGTCGCCCGCTTCATCAAAGCCGCCGGCGGCTGCTCGGCGCCGGCCGGCAAGGATCAGGCTCTTGCGATGCAGCGGCTCGGCCAGATGAAGCTGACGACGATGGGGTCGGCGCATGTCGGCGAGCCGCTGCAGGCGCATTTCCTGCTCAGCCACCCCAATAGCTCGGGAATGCAAATGGACCAGGTGAGCCGAAATTACATCCGCGCCGATTTCGTCCGCTCGGTTCGGGTCCGCTATGCCGGCACGCCGGTGCTGACCCTGGAGTCGGACATCTCGATCAGCGAGGATCCGAGTCTAACCTTCGCTTTCGTGCCGAATGCTCCTGCCGGCGAGATCGAGGTTGTCGTCGAGGACAGCAGCAATCGGCATTTTGAGCAGAGCTGGCCGGTGAAGATCGAGCCCGCGACCTAGGCACCGCGCCCGGCCGCCTCAGCGGAAGCAGCTGAGATTGGCCTCGGCTTGAGCGCTGCGTAGCCGCTCGAGAATCGCCTTGATCTCCGGTGGGTCGCGGAACAGCCCGACCCTGCCGCCGACTCCACCGCCGACTTGCAGGCTCAGCGCCGTCTCGGCCTTCTCGTAATCTTCATACGGCAGCTGGCTCGCGATCGTATCGAGCGCGCAGGAGCATTGGAAAAGGGCCTCGCGGGTATTGCCATTGGTGGCCATACAGCCAAGCACGTAGTCGGCGCGCGCAGCGGTCGGATAGTCATTGGCGGGCAACGGCGCGGCCACCGCCCCGGCCAGGCCGATGAGCACGACCAGCGCGCAGACGCCGGCGCGTCGCCCAGTCATTGCTGGGTCGTGGGAGCGCAGGGACCGATATCGCCCACGCATGGACCTTCACCGGCGAAGGTCAGCGTTTCCTTGGTGGAGAACTGTCCGCTCTTGCTCGGCGCCTCCGACGCGATCTCAACGATACGTCCCGGCACCGCCTCGCTGAGGACGAAGCGGTAGCGCTTTTCGGCCAGGCCGGGAAACACTGCGACATGCTGATCCTGCTCGAACGGTGTCACGACAATCTCTGTCGCGGGGAGCGAACTGCCGTCCCGCGTCACGTTGATCGACGTGACTTGTGCGCGGTCGATGAAGGCCTCCCGAATGCGATTCCGGAAGTAGCTTGCCGAACCGCCGGTCAGCCGATGCATCTCGCCAACGTCACGTTCCAGGAAGAACATGATCACCGGATTGCCGTGGAAGTCCATCAGCGGCGGGAAGCTCATGTGATGTTCCGCAGAAAGAAAATCCGTCCAGACGTCCTTGCCGCTGCTGCCGGTGCGTGGCCGCACGTCAATCTCGATGCGATCGGTGAAGCTGTCGATGTCATCGCTACGGGCAGCGGTTTCTCGCGCAAAACGGTACTCCAGCCGCTCGGCCTGTCGGATCGTGCCAAGATGGTCAGACTCGAACAGCGCGATTTGCGCCGGGCTCAATGGTCGCGTGTCGTCCGCGGCGATGACGGGCGCCATCATCGAGAATACGGCAAAGAGGGCAAACACAAACAGCGCCCCGCGTCCTGTCGACATGACGGTCGCCTCCAAGCCCCATTCTGCCAAATTCCTGTCGAACTCGCCAGCTAAAGGCAAAAAAGGGGTACTGCGCGCGTCCAATGCGTGGCGAATCGATCCAGGCTCAGGCCAGGGCGGAACAGGTCTGCGGTGGCGCTGTTCTGAGAGGATTGCCTACTTCAACGCGGCCGCTGAGGCACATCGCGACGAGCGAGGACAATCGATGGTTCATCTTGTTTTGACCCTTTGCATGATGGCTTGGCAATCGCATTGCATGGACGAGCGACCGGTTTTCCAAGATATGAGCCTCACCTCATGCATGGTGCAGGGCCAACAAATTGCCGCGGAATGGCTGGCCGATCACCCGAAATGGATGTTGGCAAACTGGCGTTGCGAACAGAACGGCCCACGGGATATCCCGAGTTGAGAAGCCGGCCAGGGCGACGCCTGCAGCGACCCCAGAGAGGGCTGCCGCTCGACTGAGGGTTGTCAGTCGGGCACATCGTCGGGCATGCTGGCCAGGCAATGACCATTGATTGGCCGCTGTCACAGGCGCTCGGAGTGCGCCGCCTGCTCGAGCAGGCGGGCGGTTCGAGCTATCGCATAAGAGTATGCAACCTTGAGCTCGCCTGCAGCATCGGCATTTACGAGCATGAGCGGCAGCGCTGGCAGCGCGTACGCATCAACGTCGAGCTCGACGTGGTCGATCCGGGCTCGTTTGCCAGCCAGGACTTCGGAAAGGTGTTCAACTACGAGACGATTGTCGGCGGCGTCAAATCGATTATCGCCGAGGGTCATATCGAGCTGGTCGAGACGCTCGCCGAGCGCATCGCTACGCACTGCCTGGACGATCCCCGCTCGGTGAGCGTCCGCATCACGGTCGACAAACTCGACGCCTATTGCGAGGCGGAGGCGGTGGGCGTCTCGATAGTCCGTCGTCGCGCGCGCAGCTAGCGCGACGGAGCCTCGCGGGAGCGACGCCATGATCGTCCTCAAGCTCGGCGGCAGCCTCGCCAATTCAGGCGGTCTGCCGCGCTGCCTTGCCGCACTCAGAGCCGCCCACCACCCAGCCGTGATCGTGCCGGGCGGGGGCGTCTTCGCCGATGCCGTGCGCGCGGAGCAGTCGCGTTTCGGTTTTTCCGATCGCACGGCGCACCACATGGCAATTCTGGCGATGGAGCAATATGCGCTGATGCTGATCGACCATCAGCCGCGACTCAAACCTTGCCGCAGCATCGAAGAGATGCGGCGCACTCTGGCGGCAGGCGATCCCGCGATCTGGCTGCCAACGACGCTGGTACTCGCCGATACGACGATCCCGCAGGGCTGGGACGTCACCGCCGACAGCCTCGCGGCATGGCTCGCGCGGCGTCTCGGCGCCGAGCGGCTGATCCTAGTCAAGTCGGTCGCGGCGCCGCGACCGCTCGATATCGCTGCGCTTGCTGCTGACGGAATGGTCGACAAGGCCTTTCCGTCCTTCGTCGCGGACCACGGCCTGACGCTCGATTGGATCGGCCCCGGCGAGGAAGAGCGCCTCGCCGAACGGCTCGCCGCGTGACGGCGCAGAAGATGGCACCGACCCCCTATGCCGGAACCAAATCGCGCCTCGGTTGGGCGTTGACCGGTTCGGGACATTTCTTCGAGGAATGTCTGGAGGTCATCCGCGGGTTGCGCGATCTCGATCTGTTCGTCAGCAAGGCCGCGGCCGAAGTCATTCGCATGTACAAATCGCGCCTTCCCGCTGATATTCGCATCTTCCGCGACACGACAGCTTCGGCAGCGCCGGTCGGGCTTTTCTATGAAGGCGTCTATCACACGCTGGTCGTCGCGCCGGCGACCTCCAATACGGTTGCGAAGTTCGCCTACGGCATCTCCGATACGCTGACGACCAATGTCTTCGCACAGGCCGGCAAGTGTCGGATCCCGACAATCGTCTTCGCCTGCGACACCGCACCCGAGCTCGAGACCAAAGCGCCAGGCGGAATGGTCAAGGTGTGGCCGAGGCGGATCGATCTCGAGAATGTCGTGAAGCTCAAGGCGCTGGAAGGAACGACGGTTGTCGAATCGATGGCCGAACTCACCGAAGCGATCGACGCCCGACTGCGATGCCTGAGCGAATCCTGTTCCTGACCGGCCACCTGGCGGCGGGTAGGCTGCGCAAAGTTCTGACGCAGATGGACGCCGACTTCGTCTGGGAGATCCACGATATCGGCATCCAAGTCGCGGCACTGATGACCACTGAGCTCATCCGACGCCGTCTGCCGCACACAGCGATCACCGCCGAACGCATCATCGTTCCCGGTTATTGCGCCGGCGATCTCGCGTCATTGTCGAAGGAACTCGGCTTGCCGGTCGAGCGCGGCCCGGAAGACCTTCACGACCTTCCGACGCGATTCGGGCGCGAGCGCCAGGGTGTCGACCTCAGTCGCCACAATGTCAGGATTCGGTCGAGGCGATCCTTGACCGCTCCCGCGAGTTCGCTGCCGAAGGCGCCGATGTCATAGATCTCGGCTGCCTGCCGGGAACGCCCTTTGACCATCTCGAGGACGCGATCACTGCGCTGCACGGTGCCGGCTTCGCGGTCAGCGTCGACTCCGCCGATCGCGACGAGCTCAGGCGTGCCGGACGCGCCGGAGCGGAATTCGTGCTCAGCCTCGACGAGACCATGCTTGACCTCCTTGCCGAGATGAGCGCTCTGCCGGTGCTCATCCCGTCCAAGCCGGGCGATCTCGATTCGCTGTGCCGCGCCGCCGACGCGCTGGATAGGGCTGGGCGTTCTTTCATCCTCGATGCGGTCCTTGATCCCATCCCTTTCGGACTCGCCGCCTCGCTGGCGCGCTATGCGGAGTTGCGTCGCCGTCGGCCGGAAGCCCGCATCCTGATGGGCATCGGCAATCTCACCGAATTGACGGAGGCGGATTCGGCCGGCGTCAACGCCATCCTTTTCGGCATCATCACCGAACTCGGCATTACCGACGTCCTCGCCGTACGCAAGAGCCCGCATTGCCGGACGGCGATCCGCGAAGCCGATTGCGCGCGGCGCATCATGCATGCGGCGAAGGAGCTCGGGCAGCTGCCGGTCGGCATCGATCCCGGCCTCGCCTGCCTGCGCGACCGCCAGCCCTTTGCGACGACGGCGGCCGAGATCGCCGAGACGGCGCAAGCAGTACGTGATGCAAATTTCCGTATCGAAGTCGCCGCCGATGGGATTCATGTCTACAACCGCAACGGCCACCATGTCGCGCGTGATGCCTTCGCCCTCTATCCCAAGCTCGAGGTCGCTGCCGATGGGCCGCATGCCTTCTATCTTGGCGCCGAGCTTATGAAGGCGCAGATCGCCTTCGAGCTCGGCAAGCGCTACGTCCAGGACGAGGAGCTGTCCTGGGGCGTTGCCGTCGAGCGTGCGGCACGCGACGGCTTGACGCACCGCGCCGCCGGGACGACGTTGCGCCATGGACAATCCCGTACCTCGTCAACGCGCCGCCGCGATTGAGTCATCGCGATGATCCGCGAGAGCATCATCACCACACTCTCCGGCGCCGGCTTGCTGCATATCGCGCCGATGGGCGTGATTTGGCGGGAAGGTCATCCTGTCTTGGCGCCCTTCAGGCCGTCGCGCACTCTCGACAACCTTCTCGAAAATCCTCATGCGGTGATCAACCATACGGACGACGTCCGGCTCTTCGCCGGCTGCCTTACCGGCCGGCGCGATTGGCCGGTTGGTCCTGCCGAGAAGGTACCCGGCATGGTGATCGAGGGGGCCTTGTCACATCAGGAGATTGCAGTCGAGAGCGTCGAGGACGATCCGGTCCGCCCGCGTTTTCGCTGCCGCGTCATCCATGAGGCGGCACATCGCACTTTCCTCGGCTTCAACCGCGCACAGGCGGCGGTCATCGAGGGGGCTATCCTGATCAGCCGGCTCGAACTCTTGCCGATGGAGAAGATTGACAGCGAGATGGCATATCTGGCGATTGCCGTCGATAAGACGGCAGGAGAGGCGGAGCGCGAGGCCTGGCGTTGGCTTGAGGAACGGCTTGACGAATTTCGTGGCGGCAAGCCGGTGCGGGAGAATATGGGATGAGTGGATTCCTGGCGAGTGTCCGCTCCTGCGCGGAGGCGCGTCTTGCCCTCGCCGGCGGTGCCGACATTATCGACGTCAAGGAGCCGTCCGCCGGCGCGCTCGGCAGCGTCGATCGTCCAACTCTGGCGGGCATCATCCGGACGCTGCAAGGCTGCCGTCCCGTGAGCGCGACGATCGGCGACGTGTCCCTCGTCCCCGAGAACATCGTCGCGCGGGTGACGGAAACGGCGGCAACCGGCGTCGACATCGTCAAGATTGGCATCTTCTCTGGCGATCTCGACGCGACGCTGGACGCCCTCGCGCCACTGGCCCGCCGTGCCTCGCGCGCTTCGTCGGACTGGCACGAAGACACCGGCTCCTTAGCGGACTTGCCGGCTCGCTACGGCTCGTCGACATCCCGGATGTCGGGGCGCTCGGCGCCGATTACCTCGGATTCCGCTCCGCCCTGACGGTCGGGGGCCGTGATCGTAGCCTCGACGTCACGGCCTTGCACGCGGTCCGTGCCGCGCTCCGTTCAGCGGCGCCGACAGATGGCGGCCGGATTCACCTGCCTTGGAGCAGCAATGCGACCGAAATGGCGGTCGCAAGATCGGCCGCCGCGGCGGAAAGCGTCGGGTTTGCCAACCGGACGGTGGCATCGAAGGCGAGGTAGGGACGGGCCATTCGCCGCGCTACCTCTTTTGCAAGAAAACGGCCTGTTCCCGCGCCGACGATCGGTGCATCGACGGGCAAAGCGATGCCCGACAGCACCCGCCGGGCCGCCTCCTCGATGTGGCTCGTCTGACGCCCGACGAAGAACTCGGCGAGTTGCCGCCAAGCGGCGTCCGGAGCATCGGCCTCGTCCATGCCGATCATGCGGGCAAGTCGGGCCCGGCACTCGGCCGGCGACTTGCCACGACCGTCGGCCGCGGGGTGGAGATCAGCGCCCTCCGGCAGGGTGCCGGCAAGGCGGTGCGCATCGGCTGCCGTCGCGAAAAGCTCGGCCATGACGCCCACCGAGTGCCCACCAAAAGGGGCCTTGCGCGCTATCGCTGCGAGGGGAGTGCGGACGATTCCGCTATAGACGAGCTCGCCGGTGGCAAGCCGCGCGCCGTCCGTCGTGCCGCGGGCGGCGACGCTGCCGGCGAGGATGGGAACAATGTCCGTCGTAGTGCTGCCGACGTCGAGAAGCAGCCCATCGGCGAGCGAGCGGCCAAGGTGGACTGCGGTCGCGTGCCAATTGGCCGATGCGACGGCTCCCGGCTGCGCCCGCGCCTGGTTGGCACCAATAAATTCGCCCGTCGTGGCGTAGACCGCGAGACGCTCGGCGGGGACAAATTCCGCCAGCATATCAAGAATCGCGGCCACCCCCGCGGTGCGATCGGGAAAGAGATCAGCGAGTTCGCCCGTCATGGTGATGGCATGCCGGTCGGCGGCGGGCAGGTCGGCGAGCGCGGCAGTGATCGCGTGACGAAGCTCGTCGAGCCCGCGCCAGAGGGCGCATGGCAGCTGCAACGCCGCGACGACGCTAGCATCCTCGACGAGGGCAAGCTTCAGGTGCGCGCCGCCGATATCCCAACCGAGAAGCCGCTCGTTCATATCGCTGGCCGCGCAACCGGTGCGGATCTTCCCATATCACCGCCCGTCGCTGCATATTTGGGGCTGCAGCTCGGCAAGGCGTATCCTCTCCAAAATGACTTCCTTCACGATCATACCAGTTCTTGATCTCAAGCGCGGTGCGGTCGTACGCGCCCGCGCCGGTGACCGGATCAACTATCACCCGATCGTTTCGCCGCTGGCGGCTGACAGCAGCCCGGCGAACATCTTGCACGGCCTCCTCGGGCTCGCCCCGTTCCGCGTCGTTTATATCGCCGATCTCGACGCCATCTCCGGCGAGGGCGACCATAGCGAGGCCCTGCGGCGGCTTTCCGAAAAAGCGCCGGAGGTCGCATTCTGGCTCGACGGCGGCTTTGCGACACTTGCCGCGGCAAAGCGCGTCTGCCGGCCAGGGATTGTCCCAGTTTTCGGTAGCGAAAGCCTCGTTGGAGCGGATGCGCTCGCCGCGATTCTCGACGCTTTAGGGCCTGAGCGGTTCGTTCTCTCGCTCGACTATCGGGGCGGCGCTTTTCTCGGACCGCCGGAGATCGAGCGGCTGGTTGCGCTGTGGCCGAGTCGTCTCATTCTCATGACACTCGATCGAGTGGGCAGCGACGGCGGCCCGGCCGTCGCCGAGCTGCAGCGGCTGCGCCGACACGCCGGTCCGCGCGCGGTGTTCGCTGCCGGGGGTGTCCGCAACGAGGCGGACGTCGTCGAGCTGGAAACCGCTGGGGTCGCTGGCGTTCTCGTCGCGAGCGCGTTGCACGACGGCAGGCTGACGCCAACCACTCTGACCCGACATTGCGGATGAAGCTACGGCGTCTCGCTATCGCTCGAGCAATTCGCTGATTTCGAAGGCGAGCAAGGACGCCACGGTGAGATCGGCGGAAGTTCCAGGATTGATCCCGCGCTCCTTGAGCGAGCGATCAAAGGCGAGAAGCATCGGAAATGCCGCTTCCGGATCTTCCGGCAGACGCTTCCGCAAGCCCTCCGCCTCACGGCGCACACTCTCGGCAGTATCTGCGCCGTATTTTCGCGCAACGTGGCTGTCGGGGAAGGCGGCGAGGAAATCGAGGAACACCAGGGTCGTCGTCCAAGTGGCGGAATAACGGTGAAGCCGGCTCTCGGCGATGCGGGAGACGCCGATGGCGAAGAGATCGCGGTAGTCCGTCGCATATTGCCGGGCGACGAGATCACGCCCGGCGGCGAGACTCATCGCCTCGCGCAGCGTCACGGTGGGTGTGTCGGCGACATCCTGCGCCGGAACGCGCCCGAGACCCGCCGGATTGGCGCGCGCAATCGCGGCAAAGCAATCCTCGGCATCGGTCACCGTCAACGCTGCGAGAACGCGCGAGACGCGATCGCGCAGAGTCCCCTCACCCTCTTCTGCCGCTGCAATCAGCGGCGCGGCGAGCAGGATGATGCCGAGATTGGTGTTGCGCGGCACGGTTGTCCAACTGGCCTCCACCGCGTCGCGGATCCGGCGGCCGACGCTGTTGCCCGAGCGGCACAACGCCGGCGCCGCCGCGCCGGCGCTACGCCGGAAATCGTCGACGGTCATGCCATGCCCATCGCCATAGACATGCACGTTGCCCGGTTTTAGCGCCTCGAGCTCGGCGCGACAGGCGGCAAGAAAGGCGCGGCGGAGGGCCGTGGAGGGCGGCGGCAGCGCGGTGTCAGAGGGCGAGGACATGGCGCGCGATGCGGTCGGCAATATCGATCTCGGCGACGCTTTGCAGCCCCCGCCACGCTGGCATCGAATTGACCTCGAGTACGACGAGCTCGCCATCGCCGGTCTCTATGAGATCGACGCCGCAATAGGCTGCACCGACGGCGCGGCTCGCGGCAACCGCGACTGCGCCAAGCGGGCCGTCAATCGAGGCCGGCTCGCACCTGCCGCCGCGGGCGACGTTGGTTATCCAGCCGGCGCCGCGGCGCGTCATCGCCGCGACGGCGGTCCCGCCGACGACAAAGACGCGAAAGTCGCGCCACTCACTGTCGCGGCCGACATAGCGTTGCAGGTAGAGCACGCCGTTGAGGTCCGCCGCCGGATCCGGCAACTCGGTATTTGAAGCGATGCGGCGCAGGCCACGCCCCTGCGCACCGAACAAGGGCTTTGCAACAACGTCGGATGCCTGCGCGGCGTGCCACGCCGCGGCGGCCTCGATCTCCTCCGTCACGAAGGTTGGCGGCGTCGGCACGCCGGCGCGCCGGAGAAGAAAGCTCGTCATCGACTTGTCGACGCAGCGCTCGATCGCTCGCGCTTCGTTGACGATGCGGATTCCAAGCTCGCCGAGCGCATGGAGCAGCGACAGGCGGAATGTCACCTGCTCAAAGCTGCCATTCGGGACCGAGCGGACCAGGACGGCGTCGGGCAGCCCATCGCCGAGGGCGGGGATTTCAACGCCTGCCGATTCCGCGTCGATGCGGAACCGGCAGCGACGCAGAGACTCCGTCACGACTAGCGCTCCGTGATGGCCGAAAGCGGCGATCAGGCGCCGGCAGTGCCAGTCGGGATCCTCGGCGAAGATTGCGACCCGCATCCTCAAGCGATGCCGAACGACCGGATGAGCAGTTCCGCATCGATCCGACCGCGACGGAAGCATCGTCCGGTTTCGACGGCCGTCACCTCGACGAGGCCGGGGCTGAACAGCATCGGGTCGATTTTGTAAAAATCGCCACCTGAATCAGCGAAGACCTCGGCGAAAGGTCGGCCATAGTCGCGACTGGCGCTCGACGGCAGGGCATCGGCGAGCGCCGCTACCTCATCCTCGGGCCCGGCTACGAAGAGCGCGACCCGCCCGCCGTAAAGGATCGCGTCGTTGGTCCGCCCCATCGCCCTGAGAAATTCTGGCGCCGGTGGCGGCAGTGGTGCGGCGCCAAACCCGTCAAGGATACGATCAAGCGGAAACTTCAGGGCGTGCACCTTGTGGAGCGCCACCTCGAGCGAGCGGGCGACGATCTGGACCGTGCCGGCAAGACTCGTCGTCGGGGTCAGAACGAAAGTGAGATTGGCCGGCGGAATACCGCAGATCTCGGCGACGCGGCGGATGAGTGCATCGGGCGGCGGACGGTCGACCTCCAGAACGAAGCTCGCCCGATCGCCGTGGTCTCGGTAGCGAAGCTCCTGAAAGATATCCTCCTTGAGCGCAATTGCCCGGCCCGGCCCCGATGCCATCGCGAAGAATTTGCCCTCCTGCAGGCTCCAGCCGGCATATTGGCTGCCAAGGCAGGCGAGCACCGGATCGGCGGCATGAACCGCGACGGTGACTGCGGTGACGGCAGCGATATCGGAGGGCGCGAGGACCACCCGCCCCAACCCGCCGAGACAGAGTTCGGCGATCCGGCGGCCGGCATCGAGCCCGCCCCTCTGCGCAATACCGGCATCAATGATGAGAGCGCCTGCTTCGCTTCGTGAGACGGCAAGACGCAGCGCCGCGGCATCCGCGACAATGCCGTCAACGAGCGCCAATGCGAGGCGATTGACGCTCGGCCGTGGATTGTTGTTGTCAGCCTGCGGCATGGCGCTCATATGCATCCGTCGGCTCATGGAAGAGTGCGCCACATGGGGACAGGCGGCGGCGCAGCGTAGCGGAACGCGTCCGTACGAGCCGCTCGGCCGCATCCACGTCGCACCCGCCGAGATGGCAGAGCGCGGCGCCGGCACGTCGGCGACCCAACTGTCCCAGTGCACTGCCGGCGGCATCTCGATCGCCTCCTCGGCATAGAGGATCGCTGCAGCGCGACCACCGACCCGCAGCGTCGGGCTCGCGCGTGGCAACTCGCCGTCCACGGCACGCCGGTGCCATTCCCAGAGCGGAATCCCGCGCGTCATGCCGTCGAAGACATCGAGTGTCGCGCCCGGCCGCGGGTTGATCTCAAGAATAGTGAATTCATCACCCTCGACCAGCATGTCGAGACTGTTCAGCCCAACCAAACCGAGCGAGACGGCGAGCGCCGTGCAAGCTTCGGCAATCATCCGTGCAAGACGCGCGGGAACGACCGCCGGACCTGCGCAGCCGCCGTAACGAAACGGCACCGCACCCGTCGGCGCGGTCCATTGGCGGCTGAGGCCGACCACGCGCGCGCCGTGCCCGTTTGCCACGAACAGCGCCGAAAGCGGCCGCCCGCTGGCGATCGCCTGGAAATAGCAGCTCTTGGTGACGACAGTGCGCGCTTTAGCCCGGCGGATATGCGTACCGCCGGCGCCGCCCCGACGCTTGCAGAGAAAGTCGATGCCGGGCGATGGCGTCTCGGCGACCGCCGGGTGCGGCAGGCCGAGCCGTGAGAGGAGAGCGGCAAGGCCGAACGGATCCTTCGCCGCCGCAACGGTTTCCGGCGTATTGCCGACCAGCGGCGCAAGCCCGGCGAGATCGCGCAGGAGTGCAGGATCATGCTCGAAGCCGGCACCGTATACAATGCCATCGAGCGGTCCGACGTCAGCT
>WNFD01011372.1_pt1 | contig 15873 bp, 8 predicted proteins | sample 5400491 | NCBI WGS metagenome assembly WNFD01 (sample SAMN13153343, study PRJNA577476) | soil metagenome | isolation source: 120 cm saprolite under Douglas fir tree site 2 hole 2 replicate 2 | place: USA:California | collected 2015-04-18 | reverse complement strand
GGGCATGTGTAGTAGGCGCGCTGGGCTGTGGGCGTGTTAGGAGCAGTAATGGAGTTGTTGACAGCAACGGTACAAATTGGAGTAACAGGCGGGACAAGGGAGGCTGTTGAATTCGTACTTAAGTCGATTCGGTAAACAGTAGCATCGCCAGCGGCGTTGCTAGAGGCGTCGATTGCATAGGCAACGGTGCCTCCCGGATCGGCTGCGACTGTGCCCGCGATTACGGGCCCATTGCTCTGGGAGCTGTCGGCCAGGGCGATGATGGCTTGCGTTGCGACGTCAATCGCGTAGCTTGCACTTTCAGTCGTGATGACGGCTTTACCTGAGAGGGTAGGAGAACTCGTAGTTAAAGGGGTAAATGCGACGCCCAGTGGGCCGAGGCTAGGAACCGGTACAGCCGGGCTGGTCACAATGGCTGTCTTGGGTGCAACTGTGAGAGTGGGCAAACTGATTACGCTAAGCTGAGCTTGAGTGTCTCCAGTTCCGATACTTACCAGATACAGGAACGTTCCATCCGGCGAAACCGCCAGGTTGGCGGTCATAGGTGCAGTAATTCCCAAAGTCGTCGAGGTAATCGTGGTGACATTCCCTGGTAGGGAAGGATCGGCCAATGTCACGACAGTCAGGCTGGCATCGGTATCGTTTTCAACAAAGAGCAGCGCGCTATCCGGGCTGACGGCCAAGTTCGTGGGCGAATGACCAACCGCGATAGTGCAGGCGACAGCGATGGGGTTCGCTGAGGCGTCCACGACCACAACTTGGTTGTTCGGGTTATCGACAGCGAAGAGCGTGCGCCCGGTAGGCATAGTGGGCGGGGTACTAGATGTAGAGCAGGCGGGAGCACACCAGACAGGTTGGGCAAACAAGATGAGAGAGAAGAACAGGAGGGAAAAGACAGCGCGAGCCGAAGGCAAGCTGAGCTGGGGGTTCATAGCCGAAGCCTCTTTCAAGAAACGGACCGATTTGGTGAAAAACTACCTCGAGGAACTTACAAGCGGGGAGACTCCCTAGCTAGCCCCTGAGGCTGGTTTGCGCATTCTATGTATATTAGATGTAATGTCAACTCATTTTTTCTTCACTCCAATTTCGTAATCACCCATCGACCCCCCATCCTGCGCAGATTAGCCGACCATTTAACCTGATCGTTCGTCACAAGGTGCCCGTTCTTGCTATGGACGCCAATCCAAATCCCACCTGGCGTCGCAGTGTCGCCGGCAATATTGAATACAGATATTTCGTACTTGCGACTCACAGACTTCAACTCTCTGTTAGCAAATGCGTTACGGTAATTATCAAGAGTTTTCTTATCAACCTGTGCCAAGAGATTGGTGAGGTCGGCTACATTTCGGCTGCCGAAGGCGTTGGATAACTGGTTGAAGAGTTGGCGGATTTTCTCCTCGTCCGACGCAGCCGACGAATTCGAGGACGGCTGCACAACTGGATTACTAGGTTCTTTCGGGGGTTGAGGCCGAAGCGCTGCGATGGCAGCAGTGATTTGGTTGAGGTAGCGTTCGGCGTCCGTGGAGTGGGGGCCTGACTTGAAAGGCTCCAAGTGCACCTTCGCATCGTTAAGAACGCCAGGATTCTTCGATTGGAGGGCGTTATCGGATTCATGAGCCATTTGGGTCCAGTCGGCCTCCAACCTTGCTTTCCGGTTGATATCCGCAATCGCGGGAGTGACTGATTCCTTCAGCTCCCTGGCTCGCGCTGCACTCGATCCGCCGCCGCTGGCGATTTTTTCCAGTTCGCCAGGCAAGCTCTGCAGTTGCCCCACGTCGGACGCTGCCTTGGCCTGCTCGAATCGATTCTGCAATTCGGCTACCCTTTGGCTCTCTGCGCCGTCAATCTGCCGGGCTAGCTCGCCATTCGCATCGCTGCCACCTTGGCCTCTGAATTCATTGAGTTTCTGCCGGGCGCCCAAAAAGTCGCGCGTTTGGACCGCAGCAATGATCTGCTCTCGATAAAGCGTATCTTTATTGCCAGCGTCGATTTGATTCTGAGCATCCTTTATTCTCTTCGGGGCCGTGTTGGGCAGATTGGCGTCAGCATTTGCAGTTTGCGTCGACTTCTTAGACGGGACAGGCCGCTCGACGTTGGAATTCGCCCGTGGTTCCGCTGGCTGGGTAGAAGTTGGCGTCTCTGCTACGTGATTTTGTGTTATTTGTGGGGGTGGCGGCAGATTGCGATTTTCTACATGACTGGGCCGAACAGTATAGATCGTCACAACAATCCCCATCGCGACTACCAAGGCCGCTGCGGCCAACGCCAGCCGATTTTTCCAGAACGGTTGAGGAATGAGTTGTGGAGTCGGCTCCTCTGCGCGGCCAGTAGCCGGTGTCCGCGGGTAACTTCTGCCAACCGCCGGTGGTTCCAGCTCGACCTCGGGAGCAAAAAGTTGGGAAGACGCCTCTTCGGGGCTGACTGTTGACGAAAACATCTGCGTGGCAGAAGCATTTGCTGAAGCGTGCGAGGGTTCCGGCTGGCGTTTTTTCTTGTCTTTTTTTCGGGGCTCTGTGGGAATCACTGTCGGTGAAGGTGGCGGAACAGGTCTAGCGGTTTGCCCAGTGATGAAGGTTGGAGAAGACGCTGAAGCCACAGCGTCGTGCTCGGAAGGAAGCAATTCATCAGGCACAGGAGTGCCGCGCTGATAGACGTAATCCTTGCCCGGATCAGCGCTGGGTTTGGAAGAAATCGGTAAACCGAATGTGGTCGCCGAAGGCGTGGGCCCAGAGGCAGAGGCCGCCGCAGCCGACGATGGGGGAAGGAGCGGTTTTTTTCTGGCGCCGATCTCCCCTAGTAGCTCCTTGAGCCTCGGGTCGCTCGCTGGAAGGAGTTGGGTTTCAATGGCTTCCTGCAGGATAGACGTGGCATCAGTGAGCTTGCCAGCATCGAACAAAGTGCGTGCCCTAAGCACGGTCTCATCCTGCTGGCTCCTCTTTTGTTCGCGGAATTCGAACTCCCGCTCCGCCTTGAGGAGTGTGTCAGCGATTCGGGAATCCTGGCCTATGGTCGCCAGAGTCTGACGGGCGAGATCGATGGCGTCGGTCAGTTCCTGTCGTTCCACCATACTCTCAACTTCCCGAAGGCGTTTTTTCAACAGTTCGTGCTTTTCCTTTTCGCCCTGTTCTTTCTTGGCGCGATCGAGAAGAATGAGCAAATCGAGATTCTTCGGAAACTCCAACAAGGCCTTTTCTGCCGATTGAATCGCCTCGGAGAAACGGCCGTCCTTCAGCGTCTGCTGAATCAGTTTGGAGGACTGTTCATAACGGCGTTTTTGCTCGAGCTGCGATAGTTCGGTGCGGGCGAAGTCAAGCAGCTCGGCGAGTTCAAAATCATCCGGAAACTCCCTGGACAACTGTCCGGCCTGCTTGAGCGCATCTTCGTATTTCCCCTGTTTGACCCACTCGCGAAGCTTGAACTTGCCATCGACAAGCCGCTCATCGCGTCTCTGCTGATCTCGGCCTTGCAATGCATGCGCGCGGAGATTCTTGGCGGTTGCATCGGACGGATATCGTTCGAGCAGAAGATCCAAAGCTCGCAGGCAGTCATCAAATCGTTGGGCGCTGAGGAGGTTCCTTGCTTCCGTGAGAAGAGACTGGCGCTGCTGCTCGGCCTGGTCTTGGCGCGCGCTTTCCAGCAGCTTAGTAATTTCCGTATCGCCCGGGAACTGCTTTTGTGAAGTAAGAAGAAGGTTTATGCACTCTTCATACTGGAGATTGGTCCAAAAGGTCCGGGCGCGATGCAGCGCTTCGTCTCGCTGCTTCCTGCGCTCTCGCCGGGAGCGTTCCTCGCGGATCTGCTTGAGTTGTTCGCGGGCGGCGGTGTTGCCGGGGTCCATTCCAAGTACTCTGTCGAGTTGCAGCTCCGCCTCTGTGAGCGCTCCTTCCGCCATGCGCTGCTTGGAAGTGCGCAACGCCTGCGTAATGCTATGGGCGCGTTCGAGGGCGGCTTGCGCTGCGCTTAGAAGTTCCCGTGCTGGCTGGTAAGTTGAATCTAGCTTCAGCGCAGCTTCGACTTCCGCCTTGGCGTCCTCGGCCTGTCCCTTCGCAAGCAGCCGTCCGGCGTTCTCCACACGCGCTTTCAGTTGAGGTACGACCTGCTTGCGCCGAACCTCCACATTGATCTTTTCCAGCAGGCTCTTCGCCTGTGTGTTGGAAGTATCGATCTGGATGATTTGGCTAACCTTCGCTTTAGCAGTCTCCAAGTCGCCGGCCTCAAAAAGTTGTTGGCTGTTCGTCAACAGATCGGAAACCTCGGCTTGCTGCAGCCTGCGCCAAATCGGTTCCAGCTCCAAAAGGACTTCTTCCATACTCTGGTAACGTCCTTCAGCCTCCTTGGCCAACATGCGTTCCACGACGGCTTGCACGTCGGGGGGCGTGTCATGAGCAGCCTCGGCCAAAGATCGCGGTTTTTCGAGGATGATGTTGGACATCAGGGCCGCGGCATTGTCCCCTTCGAAAGGCCTGCGGTAGGCCAGCAACTCGTAAAACATCACGCCTGTAGCCCAGATATCGGAACGCGCGTCGGCAGCTCCGTTGCGGAACAATTGCGGGGACATGTAGCCCAGGGTGCCAATTAGCATGCCTGCTGACTGCGAGCGCGTACCTTCGCCCAGCCGGGCGATGCCAAAGTCCACCACAACTACCGCGCCCTCGATGGTAACCATCACATTGCCGGGCTTGATGTCGCGATGTACTACGGGTGGATTCTGCTTGTGAGCATATTCGAGAGCTCGGCAAACGTAGACGATGAAGCCAATCTTCTGAGAGAGCGGCAGGTTTGGACGGCGATCGAGGATTTTGTCGAGGCTTTCGCCGGTCAGAAACTGCATGGCGATGAAGGGAGTGTCCCCTTCGTGGCCCAACTCGTAAATGGTGACGATGTTGGGATGCTGAAGGCCGCCGGCCGAACGCGCTTCAGAGTAGAAGCGCTTCAGAAGATTGGCGTCGTCGGCAAGACCGGTAGTGAGTGTTTTGAGGGCGACAATGCGGTCAATGAAGGGGTCGCGGGCCTTATAGACGACACCCATGGCGCCTTGGCCGACCTTCTCAATGATTTCGAATTTGCCGAGCTTCCTCATCGCTGCCGGAGAACACCTCTCCCGAGACAGGCCAATCCCTCAGAAATTGGAGAGCAATTTTAGGGGCACTTTCCTCTGAGTCTCTGCGGAGGACGCCGGGTTCAGAAGTCTGGCTGATACTCGCAAATAAAGGTCTATGTGTCAACAGCTTGTCCATTGAGGCCTAGAATGCCAGAGAGAATGACGACGATAACGAGCGAGGTGAATCTGGAACGGCATGACAGTGAAGTTCCGAAATGTGAACTCTTGTTTACAGAATATGGCAAGCGAAGTCTAAGATAAACAGTTTGCGCGATTGCCCGGCACGTAGTATTACTTGGCTCCTCACGGGCACTTCAATCGCCCAAGATACCCTCGCTCGAACAAAGGCACGCTAGCCGATTCTACGTCAAATTCCACCACTTCGTCTTTGCCGTTGAGCTGGACGGGCTGTCCGTCTTGTCCACGAACAATCCACCTGAGGTGGAAACCTCTTGCGTTAGGCGTCCAAGTGTATTGTTGAAAGATCCGAAATGCTGCCAAGGCTCCCGAGTACCTTCCGTAACTTTTGCCACTTAGTGTCAAGGATGCCCCTGGAGAGGAACCTGGCCAAGTAAACAGCTGCGCACTCGTGGAGGTTGCCGGGGCACTCAGGTCTTGACCATCGATGGTCACACCTTCGCTCGACTCTCCCTCTGGCGCACGGGCCGCAAGAGTGAAATGGAATTGAAGTTGGCTCGCATTGCCGGAAAAGAGTGCACGCTGGATACCGGTCGCGTGGGTCAATAGGCTGGCGAAAGCTGGCTTGCCGGTTTTCGATAGGTATTGCGTACCCTGCAACTCGAACGCCGCCGAATTAGCGGCAACGAACATAGAGAGTTTGCCAGTACCCGGCTGGAAGAAACTGCTGAATTCTGCCAGAGAAGCTTCCTGATGGGAATTGGGATCAAACGGGAATTTGCCACCGAGAGAACGCATCGCACTGCAGAAGGGCACAAGCCCAACCAGAGGGCCACCCTCGACTTTGTGTCCCGGCGCTGTGGGGGCAAGCAGGAGGCTGATCACCATGGTGTCCACTTTCCAGATGGGATCGTTGGTCTTTACGATCTGTCGCGCGAAGTTCCCCCCTTGTAAGGAAAGTCCGTTGCATTCGGTCAGTTTGGCTTGACGCGGGTCGGGCGTTACTCCGGGCGCCGGTGGCATCAGCAAGTAGCTGTCGAGACAGAGCTTCACGGCAAGAAGAGCATTTGTGTAGGCATCGTTGAGGGGCTGCTTTAGCTGCTCCCGGCAAGATTGCAGGGCTGGCTTTGCGCCTACGACCTCTTGAACCGGCTGGAACGCCCTCGCAATTTCTGGCGAGGCCTCCGAGGTGTTTTGCGAGACCGCGCAAAATATCGCCAGTAAGGGCGAGCGGTTTCCCGAGAGTTTATCGAGTTGTCGCGATTCATCCTGCGGGCCGCCAAAATGCCGGACCGCGGCTTGAGTCAGAAAATCCCGCCATTGCTTCTGGAAGTCGGCCTCGTAGAGAGTGCGAACATCCTGCTGCGAAACACTTTGCGCGCTGTGCAAGCCGGCGGCCGGTCCGAGTACCCAGTCATCTCCGCCCGCATAATTGTCGCGATTGGCAATGGCCGCGGTCATCACTTTATAGCCAGCTCCGGTAAATGCACCGTCAACGATCTTCGTTTCGGTAACGACATCCTTCGCGTCGGGATATTCCTTAAAGAAATTGAAACCGGAGACCGCCTGATTGGCTTTGACGAGAAGCTTTTGATACACGAGTTGTGGCCCCGCGGCGAAGCTATTCAAGAATCTGCGCGCGGGTTGGACGATGAAGGCATCCTCTGAAATGGTAATGGGATCTTCCACTCGGAGTTCATCGGCGTAAAAGTCGAACTGCGCGCGAGCGAGCTGCTGAGCCTGCTCATCTACTGGGCTGTTGCCCTGCCACCGATTCATCAGAACGGGCGAGAGGAAATCGCGGGTGCTCTTATCGGGGTTGGACGTGGTAATCAAATAGGCTTTGAGAGATTCATAAGGTCTTTGCCACTCATCACTTGGCCTTGCGGCGGGCGGCAAACCCCTCAGGTGTTCGCTCATCTGCGCTTCCGCTCCGTCAAGCAATAGAAGCCTGAATCGCGCGAAGTACAGAGTGCGTAAATCGTTGTAGATGTCGTTGCCGCCGTAGAGTCCCCAGCGCAAATGCAGAGGCGCTCCATGGCGGCGATACTCAGTGAGCTTTTGGAGTTGCGCACGCGCGGCATCGAGGTGCTGCAAATCTTCGAGCGAAGCCAACGAAAGAGGTTGCGCTTTGATGGGGACAATTGCTTTTGCGGCGCTATGGACGTCCTGCTCCAACGAGCGATTCGCAAAGAAAGAAACGATCATGCCGAAGAACCAGATGGCGGCGATCGCCCCGACGGTGGCCAGGAGCACGCGTTTCAAAACATTGGCGCGGGAACTGGTGCCGCTGGCGCCCAGCGCGGCCCGGTCCTGCAAAATGACATGGCTGAAGATGTGACTGAGAAACAGCCACTGCGTCGTCTTCTTGGCGTCTCCCGCTGAGCCTCCCATCGTTGCGGTTTGCCAGCCCTGCGACTGCGTCTTGCCGAAATCATCGGCGCGCATTAGCGATGTGGCATTTGCTGAAAACGGGCGCCCTGGCATGAGAGAAGTCTTTGAGGCTAGCACTGTGCCGCCAAGAGGATTTGCCGCCTCCACCTGTCGAATGCCGGTGAAATAGAATCCGCGGAGAAAGGCACTTGTGCGGAGATGGCTTGGTCGGCAAAGGTCAACCAGGAACTGCGTTGCGATGGCGATGCGTTTTTGGAGCTCGCGAGGAAATTCGTAAATGCCAGGAAGTTTTTCCTGGCTACGCTCGCGATACAGCAAGCCCGCTCGGCATTCCGCGAGGGTGTAGAACATGGAATTGAAGGCCCCTGTCAGTCGCTTGGTTTCCTGCTCCGCGTACACACCAGTGGCGGTAAAAGGGAGCGGCGGAAGCGTGACTCCTAGGACTTGCGTGACCTCGCTGTCACTCAAGTTGCGGAAAAAATCATCAAAAAAGGGCAGACGATCTGCACGCGTAAACAAGACATATACGGGGAAATTAATTCCGAGACTCTGAGAAATCTGCTCCAGTCGGGCGCGGATGGCGCGTGACTGTGCGGTGATTTCTTCCGGGCCCGCGGCCTTGGCGAGCTTTTCGCTGTCGTAGCAGACGACAGCGGCGCGGGGAGCCGCCGGCTTCCCGCTGAAAATAGACCTGAGTTTACCAGGCGCCAGGCGATGCAAGAGGCGGGTCCACAGGTTCGCGTCACCCAGAGTCTTCCCACCCATCTCGACAAAAACGGCCTTGCGCGCAAACCATAGATTTGCAAGGCGAGTCGGTGCGACAGTGCCTTCCTGATAGATCTGGCCGGAAAGCAATTCAGGTTCGAGACCGGATTGCGTCGCCACACAAGTTTTCCCCGCACCGGAATCCCCAACCAGAAAAATAACTGGCAGGGAAGAAAGCCGGGTGCCCTTGGGAAGCTGCGTGGATGATGCCACGCGGGCCTCTGCTTCACGCAGAATCAGTAGAATGTCTGCTGCCACTCCCTNNNNTTATCGGCGTCCGAGGATGACGCGCTGGCGAGTTTGGTTTTCTGTCGATTGCGCAGCCACCAAACGATAGCTCCGACTGCCAGAGCCAGCAGCAGGAAAATAAGGAGACGGAAGACCCACAGATTTGCCCCTTGCAAATTCAACCAGAGGCCGCCGAACCACGCTAGCATGGCGGCAAAAACCAGCCCGATACCGCCAAAGAAATGTTGCCAGGAAAGTTGCATCAATACCCTACCATCCCCAAAATGCGGCGAGCGCATGGACCTTGGAAGAATCGCTGCTCAGCAAAGCCTTGAAGATCACGAAAAACAGCACAGCGATGATGACGCTGGCTAACGCCCCGATGGCCAATCGTTTGATCCACGGGTCCGCGTCCGTGGGCCGGATATTGCCTTCGGGGACGGCCCAGGCAGGCGAGAGCCCCGGGAGGGGACCGCGAATGCGGCGGATCTTCTCTGCGATGGCATCGAGCACTGGGCGCACCGAGTCAAGATCGCCAAGGCCGTACTTTCCTTTGTAGCCCAGAAGTATGCAGAGCGAATAGATTTCGAGCAGATCGGCGGCGCTGTAGGAATCGCCGCGGGTTAGGAGCCGTTCGATGTTTTCAAAAAAAACTTCTCCGGCGCGATGGTGTCCAAACATCTCTTCTTGAAGAGGCATGCGCGGCCAATCGGAGAAAGCAGGATTGGTCGAGTTCAGGATGGACTCGTCCAGGAACGCTACGATAGCGAAGGTCGCCAGTCGTACATCCTCCGGTGGATACAGCTTGCTGATTCCTTCCTTTTCCGCAGCGCGCAGTGCGCTTTGCATTTGCACCCGGAAGGCCTGTGCCTCGTTAATGACTTGGCGGTTGGCGCGCAGCCGCACGATGACGGTCAGCAGATTTTGAAACACCAGAGCAAGATTGTCACGCCGCCGGTTCGTCGGCTGCGGCGTGGGCTGACTGCTAGTCGCACCAAAGAGGGTCGCACCCATGAGAGTCCTCTCAAGAATCCAGAATCACAAGCAGTTCGATTTCCGGAAGCGGAAGCTCGCCCGGAACGTAGACGCCAACGCCGCGCGTCTGAACAATCTGCTCCCAAGCGGAACCCGTGCGGCTAATTCCAAAATACTGGCTTTCGACCTTCGGCGCCACGGCAGAGGGCGGCACAGGCAAATGCGATAGAGAGAGTCCTGGCAAGGCTGCTTTCACAACTTCAGGCAGGAGTTGACTCGAACAGATTTTCACCAGCCGCTGCGTGCGCGAGATTAATTCCAGCTCGCCGATTTCCGAACGAATGGCGAAGATCCAGCGCGCCCGGTCCAGGCAGCGCTGATCGGTGATCGCGCCCTCATAGAAATAGCGGCCGGTTTGTTTTAGCGGCACGGAAATGCAATTCGAAGGAACCACCAATTCAAGATGCGCGCGGATATGCTCGTCGAGATCCTGAAAACACTGCCCCAGATTCAGGTGGTCATAGATGGGAAGAGTTTGGGGGTGGGAGTCGAGACCAAACGTGCACAGTCCTCCGCCAAGTCGGGCCATCTCCAGATAAAGCTGTTCCGGGTGGCCGCGTTCCGACGAGCAAAGATGCCGCAGCACCGCGAGGCTGGTATTGATCGTGTGCACAAACCAGAAACTCGCGATTTCCTGTGAGGAGAATCCCGCCATGCCACGCCCGCCGCCGCGTGCGCGGGAAAGCGTCGCGCTCTTTTCGTCCAGGATTCCAATCAGACGCCGCGAGATCATCATCAAGCGCTCGCTTGCGGTGATCTGCAAGCAGGGAGGGATGAACCTGGGATCGTAAAGAAGATGTCCCGTGCCATCGCGCATGACGCGGGCAATGGGAAGGCACACCATTCCCTCGCGCGCTTCCATATCGAGGAGGAAACGAACATTCTTGCGAGCCAGATGCACGGGACGGTCGTCCCGACCGGTATTATCGTCGTGCAAGTTTTGCGCTTCAGCGGCAAATCTGAGGTGATCTTGCTCCGCCTCCGATTCCATGACGCAATTGGGTCCCTGCGCTTGCCGTGACGGCACAGTGAGATAAACAATCGTGGATTCAACGGTTGGAGGGAAAAGGTCGGCGATGTAGCGCGAGGGTGGCAGCGGGTCCGAATCCGGCATATGGAATGCCAGACCATCGGGAAAGATTCCTCGCGCATGAATCAATGCTACGTTTCCATTTCGCAACGCTTCGGCGTCGAGATCGATCCCCACCAGACCGTATGGCTCGAACCAGAGGCTGGTGGTGGAGAATTGGATCAGGTCTTCAAAAGATTGGGTTTGCGCTTGGAAGTGGTGCGGCGCAAGATACATCCCCTCGAACCAGACCACCTTGGAGAGATGTTTCATGGACGAACAAACCGGGCCGGAACCATTCATTCTTGTCTCGCGTTACATTTCTCCTGCCTGCCAAGGCGGCGGAGCGTATCTTTCGTTCCTCTCCGAGACGAGCAAACTCACTGTGGCAAGAGTGTCAGAGGCCCGATGTGTGGCATAACTATGGCGTTTGCCCCAAGTGTTGTCAAGCGCGTTCGGTTCTCACATGGGCGACATTGCGGCCTCCGTTGCGGGTCGCTGAAAGAAAGCTAAGATCATGAATCTGCTTAAGATCGGGACTGCCGCCCAGTTCGATGGGTTACGAGGCTTCCTCTCGGACACTGCCTATCGGGAGCCTCGGGTTTGCGAAAAATTGAGACTGGCGTCCGCTGAAGCGCTGGACATAGCCGCATTCTCAGACAACCTAAAGGATAATGTCGTATCTCCCGAGCCGCTCAACACGCTCATCCGATTGTTTCTGCTAGGTGAGTTTGTTTCCCTCGTCGAAGCGCAGACTCAGTTCCCGGGATCAGCATGGGCGGCCATGAACGAGATGGGGTTGATCGAGCATGATCCGGCTGACAGGACGAGATGCTTCGGTTCCGTAGCTCTTTATCCGGTGGGAGACCTTTTTATTGTCTCTGACCGATGGTCCAACCCGGATCGCAAACCGAAGCAGTCGTTTCCCGATATTGTCTATCCGGCGCTGACCAAGAGCACGCGCGAATTTCTTCGGTTTCTACCCAGCGATGCACGCGGAAATTTTCTCGAGTTATGCGGAGGAAGCGGAATCGCAGCGTTAGCCGCTTCGCGAACCGCGCAGCACGCCTGGGCCAGCGACATCACCGAGCGCTCAACGCGATTTGCTGAATTCAACGCCGCACTGAATGATGCGAACAACGTGTCGGCGGTGCAGGGAGATTTGTATTCAGCGGTGGAGGGACGGCGATTTGACCGCATTGCGGCGCACCCTCCGTACATGCCGGTCCTGCGCCCTGCTGAGATCTACTTTGATGGCGGGGAGGATGGCGAGCAGCTCACGCGGCGTATCTTGGAAGGACTGCACCAACATCTCAACCCCGGAGGGCGGCTCTACTGCCGAACTCTAGGTACGGACCGTGAGGACGCCCCGTTCGAACAGCGCCTGCGTGTCTGGCTTGGCGATGCCGAAGGTGAATTTGACATTGCAGTGTTCGTCTCCAAGAACCTGGACCCGGTTCGATTCGCGAGCGACTCGGCGATCAGGAGGTCCACTGGGCAAGCCGAAATGAATCAATGGAAGGCGTTGTTTGAAAGACTCCGTGTGAAAGAAATCCTAACCGGAATGGTCGTGGTGCAGAGGCGCGAGACAAAAAGGCGCGTATTTACGATCCGCCGCTCCCTCGCTCCGCACGCCGATTCCAGCGCCACGGAAAAAGTGCTGAGCTGGGAAACGGAATTGGCAGATGCGCGCTCCTTAGAAAAGATTTTCGATATGAGGCCAATCGCCTCGTCCCGGGCTGAACTTATTGTTCGCCACCGCATTGAGGGAGGCGACTTCACGCCCCAGGATTTCACCTTGACCAACGATTATCCGTTCCTGATGGACTGCAAAGTGCAACCCTGGATGGGCTGTCTGCTGGTGCGCTGCGATGGTTCAAACAGCGTCCAAAAACTTTATAACGAATGCCGCGAGGCGGGCTGGATCGATCCGAACACGCCGCCGCGGGAGTTTATCGAGCTGGTTGGCTCGCTGGTCAGCGGGGGATTCTTGGGTCTGGAAGAAATCAAACGGCCTGCGGCAACAGAATGACAAGCTCCAACTGCGGCGCGGGAATATCTCCGGGGACGTAGGCGGCCAGGTTTCTAGCTTTTCCTATTGCTTCCCAGGCAGAGCCAGACTGGTTCAAGCTGAAATATTGATAATTCAATTTGACAGGGATGGAACTGGGCTTGGCCACGTGGGTTAGCGGGACTCCTGGCAATGCGCGCCTTACCAGCTGTTCGACTTGAGTGGCCGAGGAAATCTTGACAAGCTGGGGAACCCTCTTGGCTAATTCGGTTTCGTTCAAGCTGGAGTTCACGGCCAGAAACATTTTTGTGCCAACCAGATACTTGTCTTCCTCAATCGCAGTGGAGTAGATGGAGGGCTGCACCAGCTTGAGTGGAAGCGCAACGAAATTGCTCGGCACCACGGTCTCGAGAAGCTCGCGCACCTTCTCGTCGAGGTCAGCGAAACACGGGCCCAGCTCATCGTGATCGTAAGCCGGCAGGTCTCGCGGTTGAATCTTCAGAGAGAACGTGGAGAGAGAGCCGCCCAGAGCGGACAGCACGCGGTAGAGTTTCTCCGGATGGGCCTTCCCCGTCTCGTAGAAATGCCGCAGCACGGGTAGATGACTATTGACCGTGTAGAGCAGCCAAAAGCTGGCGATGTCCGCGGCGGTGAAGTCGGCCAGGCTCGCGCTCCTCTGCCGCCGTCCTCCTGCGAGAATACTGCTTTTCGCGGAAAGAATTTCCGTGAGCCGCCGCGTGATGCCTATTAAAAACTCGCTGGCAGAAATGTCCAGCAGCGGGGGGATGAATTGTGGGTCTTGCTGAAGGGTTCCTGCAGCGGTGCGCTTGATGCGTGCGAGCCGCAAGTAAGTACAGCCGTCGAGCGACTCGCCCTCCACAAGGAATCGCATGTTTTTCCGCGCCAATTGCACCGGTTTTTCGGAGCTGCCAGTATTTTCGTCGCGAAGGTTTACGACTTCGGAAACATAGCGGGTATCTGCATTACGCTCGGCGATCGAGACGTTGAGCCCGCGCTCGCGGTGATGCGGGATAGCGAGATAGATATCCGCGCTGGTTTGATCAGCATCAAAATAGGGAGCTAGAGGTTTGGGAGCAGGAGCGTGGTCCGAGTCGGGAATGTCAAAGGGCAGCCCGTCGGAAAATATGCCGACTGCCCGCGTCAAGGCAAAGTTGCCTCCGGCGAGCGCCTCCAGATCGATTCGCAGCTCATGAAGACCCCAGGGGCAGAAATTCAGGGCCTCCAGCCGGAATTGCAGAACGCTCTCCAGAAAACGGTCGCGCGTCTGCAAATGTTGCGGTGTGAGAAAGGTTCCCTTAGACCAGATGACTGGCTGCAGTTGGCGCATAACTACACGACACGCTATCAATATCTCATTGGGTAAGCAAGCTCACGACTGCGCCAATTCTCTTGGACCTTAGTGCAGACATCTTCAGTCGCATTTGACAGGGATCGCTGGTTTTTTCGCCGACAATCCTCTCCGGCACGAAGGTTCGCGTCCTTACTTCTTCTCTGCAGTAGCGGTCTTCGGCTGCTTCGCGATTATCATGCCCTTAATCTTGTCGTAGGTCGCTTGCGGGATGATCTTCTTCTTTATGAGATCGGTCTTCATCTTGTACGGACGACCCTCGATGATTTTCTGACCGTAGGCTTTTCCTATGCCCGGGAGAGTATCAAGCTGTTCCGCTGTCGCACTATTGATGTCGACCAAATCTTTGGCCGCTGGTGCAGCCTTTGCCGCTTTCGTATCGGACTTCGCTGGAATGGTGCTCTTCGTCTGAGAAACCGCTGCCGAGGCTCCAAAGAACACCACAAGGGCCGCTAACACCAATCGCATGATTCGCTTCTTCATCTCGCTTCTCCTTCTTTTTTTCTGTTCTCAAACGTTGTACTTCTAATTCGCTTTCGGTGACTGGTAGTCTGCCTTTCTTGCGTCCGTTTCCGGCGTGCGCTTCCCCTGTTTCTTCTTGTCCTACCCGGGTGAGCCTTTCGTTGGAGATATCGCGGATTTCATGGAGATCCCAGAGTAGAAATTCAGCACCTCTAGCCGAAACTGCACCACTCTCTCCAGGAAATGGTCGCGCGTTTGCAAATGTTGCGGTGCGAGAAAACGTTCGCTTCGACCACGCGGCTGGCTGCAGTTGACGCATGCTGCCGCTACGCTAACAGGAGCAGTGCGAAGAAGTCAAAACGATTAGACCTTCGTTGGGGCATTTCTCTCAATGTCGGATAATCCGAATGCTTCGCCAATCTTGAAGGCCAAGCTGATACATCATAGGGAAGTCTAGGGACATCGTAACCCCCTGAGTCATTGAGGTAAGTAATCCAGGAACACGGGTGGAAGCAAGCAAAGTTCGAGCGGCGAGCGGGGAGCGAGCCTCTCGATGATTTGCCAAGGGCTCTGGTTGTCCTTGTGGGAGTTGGGCCGCAGGAGGTTGAAGTAGAGCTGATAGGTGTGCACCTTGGCAAGGAATTGGCCACGGCTGGAGAAGTCTTCCAGGTCAAAGAACTCGTCTTCTTCGAGTCGGTGAACGGTTTCCACATCGCTCTGGTAGGTGTGCGCGGCTGGCGGGATACGCACATGCTGGCTGTCACCGAGGGCTTTGGGGAAGTCGCCTTTGAATTCGCCACCGTTATCAGTCTGCCAGACGAGATCGCGCAGAGAGACTCCGTAGCGGTTCAGATGCTGTTGGATGCGAGAAGCGAAGACGGCGCTGGCAGCCGCGCTGCGTTTTTCGGCGAAGGACCAGAACAGCAACCCGCTACGAACATCGCGAGCGGTGTACTGAATGGCGGGCAAGCCGAGATGCTGAGCCTGCGGCCAGTAGTGGGGAATATCGTCGAGATCCTTGGTATCGGCACTGATTTGCTGAAACAGAGCCCAGGTAGCTTTGATGTGCGCGAGGTCCTGCTTGCGCTGATATTTTTTCTTTCGTGATTTCAGCAAACCGTGTTCGCGCCAGATGCGCTGCATGGCCATGTGCGAAACGGGAAGGTCAAACTCGCGGCGGAGGCGTGCGGCACCGAAGGTGGGTAACTGCCGGCGGAGAGCCAGGACCTGCTGCTCGATCTCGGTAGGCGTCTTGAGGGGATGGCGATGCGGAGCTCGGCTGTGTTCCTTCAGACCCGCGG
>WNFD01007594.1_pt1 | contig 15874 bp, 17 predicted proteins | sample 5400491 | NCBI WGS metagenome assembly WNFD01 (sample SAMN13153343, study PRJNA577476) | soil metagenome | isolation source: 120 cm saprolite under Douglas fir tree site 2 hole 2 replicate 2 | place: USA:California | collected 2015-04-18 | reverse complement strand
TCTCCGCGACACTCCGCGTCGCACTGGAAAAAACCAGATAGCCGACCGGCACGCTTCCTGCGTCGAACCGCATGATGAATGGGGCAACGGTTCCTGGCGGCATGAACGCGCGGGCGCGGTCCACATAGCCGACTGTCTGAGCCAATGCCTGGCTCATGTCCGTGCCAGGATGGAACGTGAGCTTCACCAGACCAACGTTCTGGATGGATTTCGATTCCACGGACTCAATCCCTGTGATGTACAGGAAGTGATATTCGTAGTAGTAGACGAGATAGCCCTCCATCTGCGCGGGAGACATGCCGCCGAAGGGCTGCGCCACGTAAACAACAGGCAGGTTTAGATTGGGGAAGATGTCGATCGGCATTCGCGCAAGAGCAAGGATCGAGCAAAGGGCTATGCCGATGACGGCCACGATGACCGTGAACGGACGGCGAAGGGCGGTGCGGAGCAGCCACATACGTTACGGCCCTCCCTGGGTCTTGTCGTGGAGAAACTGCAGGAACGGTTGAAGGTCGCCTTGCGACGCCGCGACCGCCGCCAGATTCTGCCAGACCGCGAGCCGGGCAAGAGCATCGTCGGTTTCCGCTTGGACCAGCAGGCTCTGCGCGTCCGCAACATCGACGAGCGTCGCGAGCCCCGCTTGGTAGCGCGAGCGTTGCTGACCTTCGGTTGTCCGCGCCGCGTCCAATTCCTGCGGCGTATTCTCCGCAACGCTGCGAGCCCCTTCGAGAGAAGCTTGTGCCTTCCGCAATTGCCCCGTCAGGTCTTGCAGGGCTTGATCGTAGCGAGCCGCCTCGGCGCGTTCATTTGCCGATTCAATCGCCTTTCGAGATCTGATCCCGAAGATGTCGAAGACCGGAAACGTCACGGTCAAGCCGACCGCCCAGTTCGAACGGTCCGGGCCCAGGCCTGCCGTGCCTCCCTCGAAATTGCCCGCAGGGTCCCAACCGCTGCCGCGTCCGTACACCGACGATTGAAGATAGAACTTCGGATAGTAGGAACGGTCCAGGATATGGACCTGCGCCTGGGCTTCTTCCACACGTGCGTGCTGCACCTCCGAAATGGGATTGTTTGTAAGTGGGGTGGTCTGTGGAGATCCGTCGGGAGGTGGACCAAGCAAAGAACTTTCTCGAACTTCCACCGAGGTATCCGGCAATCCGAGGATATCGGCCAAAGCGGCCCGGCTGATTTTCTCTTGTTGTCTTGCGCGGGCCAAGTTGACTCTGGCGCGGGCCAATTCCGCGTCCGCACGGGAAGCATCCGCTCCCGCGCGAAGCTGGTTGTCGACCAGCACCCGGACAGCCTTGTCGAACGTGTCGCGCCGTTGCACATCCGCTTCGGCGGCGTGCACCGTTCGCTGGGCAGCCAGCACCGTAAGGTAGGCGTTTACTGTGGCGAGCGCCACATCGAGGCGTGTCAGAGAAGCTTCCGCAGTGGCTTGATCCCGAGAGGCGCGCGCAGCGTCTACTTTTGCTCCCCGGTATCCAAAATCGACCGGTTCCCAGGAGAACAAGAGTCCCGCCGCACTTCCCCAAGCGCTTCGATTGGAGGTCGACGCCGGAACGGGCCCAGAAATCGGAGCGATGATGGATTGTGGAAGGAGGAGACCCGTGATGTTGTTATCGGTCGCTCGATTCGTCTGCCACACCATGTCAGCCCGAGGGAGATAATTCGTGCGCGCCAGACCAATTCCCGCCTGAGCGGCGTTCACGCGCTCCAGCGAAGCGCGGACGGACGGGTAATTCTTGAGAGCGAAATCAACCGCCTCTTCGAGCGTAAGCACCTTACTCGCCGGTCCAGCGGATTGCGCCGGGACCGTTCGCGCGAGAGGCCCAGACAGGACCAGACCGAACACAATCCATCGGAGATAGGTGCGACGATTCGTGAACACGATCAACTCTCCTCTTTCTGAAACTCTGGCAGCCGAACCGCCCACTCATGCGAGCGAGTGATAGAGCCCCTCCATTAACTGCATTCCGCGATCGAGAAGTTCCTGGTCGGGGATTCCTTGCCGGGCCCAACCCTTGAGTACCTCATCGATCCCATAACCTTCTTTGCGGCCGAACTTTTGATCCGCCAGGTCCGCGTCATGAATAATCTCGGAAATAACCCTCACCCTCCGGTCGCGAATCCTAAAATCTTTTTGCAACGTTTCGAAGGTGCAGTCCTCGCCCCGGTGCCCGAAACCGCCGTGGAACATGTCAAAGGGCACAGCTGCCCGTGGCACTTTTCCTTCCGGCGCGAACGCAAATCGCGCCTTCGGATCGAGGAAGCTCCGAATCATCCACGCGGATGCGCAGCGGTCCACGCCAGGCCTCGGCCTCGTCACCCAAACTCTGTTCTTGTACTCCTTCGGATCAATCTGAGCGGTCTCCGGCATCCGCTTTGCCACGCGCGCTTCATCCGCCCGCGCGAGCAGCTCTGCCACACGCTTCTGCAAGGGAGTGTCGAAAAAATCGATCTCCACGATCTCCTGGAATCGGCTCCGCAACCGGCTCAGGCGACCAACGGCACGCTTCTGCGCGGGCAGCGAAGAAAACTTTTCCAGTTGTTGAATCAACTCCTGGTACTCGCGCGCGCGCGCTTCCGCGAAGCGCCCAATCAGTTGGGGAGTCGAGATATTGTCGATGGACCGCACGTGAACGACGGAGGCCTCGCCGCCATATTTGCGAATGGCCGTGCCGAGCCACTGGAAGCGCTCCTCGTTCGCCGGGTTGCTCGGCAGCAGGTAGCCGGAATTACCAAGCGGCACGGTCCCGTAGCGTTGGAGCTTTCGCCAAACTTCCACTCGCTGACTGGCTCGCTTCGTGGGCAGCGTAAACGTCAGCAGCAACCAAGCCACGCTCGACTGTTTTCGTACAGACATTTCTCCATTATGTTATGCCTGTAACAAAGACGAAGTCAAATCCTTCCGAAAAAGGCTCGAAAAGACTTGTGGAGTCTCGTTTCTCCTCGTTGTGTCGTCACGAATCCTCGGTGCATTCCGCGAGGCAACTGGAAGAAGCAACACGATTGCCAGACGTGGCAGTTGCAAGTGACGGAGAGGAGGCCAATTACAAGTGACAGCGCGCAGTGGCATGTCTCGCCTACCTATTTTGCAACGACCTTCAAATCATCGAAGTACGTCACGGAGTCGGCTTTGGTCCAGAGGCCGATTTTGCCAGCGTCCTTGAGCGTGTCATCCGTTGCTTCGATCTTCCTCACGCCATCGTAGTAGCAGATGATCTTGTTTCCAACACATTCCACGCGCAGCTCATGCCATTCGCCGGAAGTAACTTTGAGATTCGCGCCTGCAAATTGGCGGCGGTTTCCCGCGACAACGTGGTAGAGCCTGTAGTTGTCCTCCAGGGCGTTGGCGCGAACGATGTAATAGTTATTTGCGTCCTTCAGCCGGAACACCAGTCCTCCTGCGCGGTCTACTTCGCCGGAAACAGCTTTGAATCTCACGCTCACTTCAAGGTCTTTGAAGCTGCCTTCGTCCACAATCAGAAGCGGAAAGCGATAGTCGGTCGTGTCCGTTGAAGTTTGCGCAACTACATTGGGTTTTGAAGGCGCGGAGGGATCCGCCATCACTGTCCATTTGCTTTCGGCTCCTTTTCCACTGCGCGCACTATGAAACTTTGCAGGCAGAGCCCCCACGGCGTCGCTATCGAAGTTGTATGTGAAGGAGACCCCAGCGGACTGCTGAGGCGCAGGCGTTTCCGGTTGAGATGCGTGCGAGGAATATCGTTCCTCCCTGGCTTCAACAATCGCCCAAATCAATACGGAAAGTACGCCAACCGCAGCCAGAATCCCCAATATTCTTTTCATTGCGCCCCTCCTTTTGAATGACTGGTAGAGGAATGTTTCAGGACTGGCAGAGAAATTCGAAACGTGGTGCCCTGGCCTTCTTCGCTTTTCAGAGTTATCGAGCCGCCGTGAGCTTCGACCGCCCAGCGAGTGATGGACAGTCCAAGGCCAGCTCCACCCCACTCGCGCGTGCGGGCCTTATCAACACGGTAAAAGCGGTCGAAGACGTAAGGCTGATGTTCCCCTGGGATTCCAGGTCCTTGGTCGACCACGTCTAGGAACACTTGCTCGTCTCCCCCACTCTGTACCCGGACGAGTATCCGGCTCTCTGTGGGCGAATACTTAATGGCGTTATCCAGCAGATTGACGATGGCCTGGCGGAGAATCAGCCGGTCAACGGAGACAAAGAGGTTTGTGTCTCCCTCGATGTCAATCTCTTGCCGCTTCTCCTCAGCCAAAACATCGACTACCGAACGGGCTTCCCCAGCGAGGCGGAGAAGAGGAATCTCTTCCCGTTGAAACTGGACGTGCCCAGCGTCGGCGCGGGAAAGCGCCAGCAAGCTCTCCGAGAGCCGCGTCAGGCGGTCTACCTCTTCCAGCATGCTTCCGATCACATCTCGATACTCCGCCGGACTCCTCTGGTCCTGTAGCGCGACCTCGCCAACGCTTCGGATGGCAGTCAGCGGAGTACGCAATTCGTGAGAGGCGTCAGCCGTGAAGCGGCGCAGTTGATCGAACGCCGCTTGCAATCGGCCAAGCATGTCATTAAAGATGGTCCCGAGTTTTCCTAACTCATCTTGAGAATTCTCAATGGAAAGGCGATTGCCCAGCCGTTCTGCGGATATCTTTGTTGCCTGAGTGGCCATCGAATCGATGGGTGATAGTGCTTTTCGTGCGAGGGCATAGCCCCCGAAACCTGCAAGTAACACGGCGATCGGAAAGCCGAGCAAGAGGACTTCCCCGAATTCGCCCAACTCACGCCATAATCTTTCCTCACTGTAGGCGACTCTGAGAACGACTCGCTGGTCTTCTATGTGATAGACGCTGCTTGCCAGTCTGACTCGAGTGCCATTCGGCAGCCGGGTAGTGGCAGGAGTTGGGTCGTGCAGGCCCTCCTCTGAGCCTGGAGGACCGCCTAGTGTCTGGCCCTGCAAGGCCGCACTTCGATACAGGAGCGAGCCCTGTGGCGACCACACTTCGATGAAATGACCAATTCTTGGCTCACCGATATCACGATGACTGGCATGGAGGGAAACGTGACCGTTGGGTTCTTTTTCGAGCATCCCCTCCACGGTCAGGATGAAAATATGAGCGCAGCACTTTGGCAGCGGATAAAAGTCGGAGAGCTTGATCTCGACCATTTGGCAGCGGATAAAAGTCGGAGAGCTTGATCTCGACCATCGGCTCGCGATGGCACGGATGAGGCGTAGCCGCTCGACACCAGAAGGAATACCAACCCAGATGAATGCGGAGTATTACGCGCAGCGCGCTTCCATTTATGGTGGCGGCGCGAAGGGCTACGCCGACTATCCGGTTCTCACTCTGGAGGTACGGCAATGAGCGAAGCGAAACGCGCGGCGCTCCCGAGCTGCGCAAAAGGCGGAAAGTTGAGCTACGCGATTTTCACGTTGGCTCGCGCGCACCGCGGCTTCGCCGCCGAACTCCTCCGCGACCTTGGCCTCCATCCCGGCCAGGAGTTGCTTCTGATGCAGCTTCTGGACCGGGACGGCCAGACGCAATCGGATCTGCTCGATTCGGTGGGGCTCGATCACTCCACGGTGTCGAAGTCGCTGGCACGCATGCAGAAAGCAGGCCTCCTCATCCGCGTGGCAGACGAAGATGATAAGCGCGTTTTGCGAGTCCGGCTCACCAGGAAGGGGCGCGCGATGGGACCTCGGATCGCATCCATGTGGACCAAACTCGAGCGGGTTTCCGTCGCCGATCTCGACGCGCCGACGATGGAGGCCTTTATCAACATAGCCGGAACAATCCAGCAGTCGATTGTCGATCGCGACCGGCATGAAATCGGATGAGACCACCTTCACCAAGGAAGAGAGCTCCTGTCTCGAAAAAGCCACCCGTTGGCCCGGCTGACGCTAGGAGCGAAAAACGAACGGATTCATCGGTCTCAGTAATGTGACACTCATTCACGCTGAGAACCAACTGCGCGAGGGGGCTGGTCCATCGTTAGCAGCCGCCGCCGAAGAAATTGGACGCCTAGTGGCTGAGCAAAGCCACCAAGTCGCTCATTGAAATAAGGAAAGGAAGAATGAATGAACGTGACTATATGGATCGTCCAAGGCCTGCGAAGTTGGAAGTCGCCGAGCCTGTAAGAAGGCAGCACGCACTGGCTCCTGACGATGTGAAAGAAAAAGATTATGAGTACAAACATCACGAAGAAAGGAATAGATATGTGATCTAACAATAAAAAACTGATTGCCGTGATCGGCGCAACGGGGCAGCAGGGAGGCGCAGTGGTACGTGCCCTGCAAGCCAGCGGCCAATTCAAGGTACGCGCACTGACTCGCAATCCAGGCAAGCATCGCGAACTCGCCGCGGAAGTCGTCGAGGCAGATTTAAACCGCCCCGAAACCCTTAAGGCTGCATTTGAAGGGGCACCTGGCATATTTCTAGTCACCAATTTTTGGGAAGAAGGTACCGACGAGCTCAAGCAGGCAATCGCGGCGGTACGCGCTGCCAAGGATGCCGGTGTCAAACACTTTGTCTGGTCAACGCTGCCTAATGTAGAAGCGATCAGCGACGGCAAGTTCCACGTTCCCCACTTTACCGGCAAGGCTCAGATTGATCGGATAGTCAAGGAAGCCGGGTTTGCGCATCATACGTTCGTCATCGCGCCTTTCTTCTACCAGAACCTTGTGGGCTCTGTTGCTCCGCAAAAGCAGGTAGACGGATCCGTGGGCTGGGCTTTTCCGCTTGATCCAGATGTGCGTTGCATTCATATGGGCGACATTCGCGAACTTGGCGGAATCGTTGCTGGAGCGTTCGCACACCCAGATAAGGCAGGTAATGGCGAGTATCTGCCACTCGTCGGTGATTTCATGAGCTTCAATGAAATCGTTGACACGCTAGATCGACAGGGTCACAAATTCTCATTCAAACAAGTCCCAAAGGAAGTCTTCGCTGCTCTCTTTCCCGGAGCCGCCGAGGTAACAGAGATGTTCAGTTACTTCCAATCGCATACGTACTTAGGCTCGGAGTCGTACGACCGAATTGCGCTTGCAAACAAAATAGCAGGCCGACAACCGAGCAAGTTTTCGACGTGGGCCCGAGTGAATTTCTCGGTTTAAGGTTGAGGGGAGGAACATAATGAATTATCGACTGTTGGGACGCAGCGGTCTTCGCGTATCCGAGCTCTGCCTCGGAACCATGACCTTCGGGGAGGAATGGGGATGGGGATCAACATTTGACGAAGCCAAGAAGATTTTCGAAGCCTCCGCGCCGCCGGAGGCAATTTCACCGATACCGCAAATCTGTACACTGGCGGGACCAGCGAGAAGTTTGTCGGTGATTTGGTTGCGGGTCATCGACAGGAGATGGTCATCGCCACCAAGTACACCAACGCCGCGCCCGGAAACGACGCCAACGCAGGCGGCAATCACCGGAAGAACATGGTGCAGTCGGTTGAAGCGAGTCTTAAACGTCTCAAGACCGACTACATCGACCTCTACTGGCTTCACATTTGGGACCAACTAACACCGGTCGACGAAGTCATGCGGGCATTTGACGATTTGGTTCGTCAGGGCAAGGTGCTTTACATCGGTGTGTCCGACGCCCCGGCCTGGTGGTTCGCCCAAGCGAATACGATTGCGCTTTTGCGAGGCTGGACTCCCTTTATTGCCCTGCAGGTCGAGTATTCCTTGATCGGGCGCACTGTTGAGCGGGAACTCATCCCTGCGGCCAAGGCGCTTGGGATGGGAGTCACGGCCTGGTCCCCGCTCGCGGGCGGCGTGCTAACAGGAAAATATGGTGGCGGCAAGGCGAGTGATGCTCGTTTCTCGAGTGAGATGAACCAAGCCTTTCAAGCGCGGGGCGAGAGGGTGGACAGAATTGTCGCCGCAGTGCGTGGGGTAGCGGGCGAAGTACATCAATCTCCGGCGCAAGTCGCTCTGGCATGGTTGCGTCACCGGGATGTCCCCGTCATTCCCATTATCGGCGCGAGGAAACTACCCCAGCTGGAAGACAATATAGCAAGTTTGAGCCTGTCGCTGACGGCGGACCAGGTGAAACGTCTCGATGAAGCCAGCGAAATTGAAATGGGCTTCCCGCACGACTTCTACAACATCGAAATGGTACGAAACGTCGTTTACGGCGGTATGCGCAATCGCATCCTGGCCTAAACCAATGGAAGACGAGTTGACCTCGCGAGACTGTCGAGCAACTCCGTTTGGTGATGGCAGAGCTGCATGTGGCGGACGTACGTGCTCAAGTACTGCTGTCGCTTTTTACTGACTTTGAGAACTTTAGCATTTTCAGACCGGGTGTGGGCCAAGAGGCGACTGTTACCGCCATGCTCGACGACGTTATCGCGCGGGGTGGTGCGTTGCAGAGGTTCCGCCTGAATAGGTCTCAAGAATCTCAGTTGTAGACCTACTCGGAAAGGACGCGTGTGTGCGAGCAATACGGCATTTCGAAGTCGAGGCGTCCTGGCGCCAATGGGATGAGGACCAAGATCGCGTTGAGAAATCGTCACCCATAACCATGACGACAGACGAAAAGCTTGAACAAAACTCGTTCAGGCGAACGAACCGGCGCAGGGTCAACAATTTCAGAGAGTAACAACAGATCGGTCTGAGCAGGCACCTTTGGCGACAAACATATCGGAGCACCAGCTAAAGACGATTGTCGACACAATTCCGGTCCTGGCGTGGTCGGCCGGAGCGGACGGTTCCGCCGAATTCTTTAACCGGCGCTGGCTCGACTACACGGGGCTCTCTACGGAACAGGCGCGAGGTTGGGGCTGGACAGTTGCGGTTCACCCGAACGATCTGAACCGGCTCGTGGATCACTGGCGAAGCGTTCTGGCTTCTGGCCAGCCAGGTGAGATTGAAGGGCGCCTCCGCCGCTTTGATGGAGCGTATCGGTGGTTTCTTTTCCGCGCGACCCCGTCGATTGATGAAGAGGGACGGGTCGTCAAATGGTTCGGAACGAATACCGATGTTGAGGACCGAAAGCGCGCCGAGGATGTCCGCCGCGCGAGCGAGCAGAGTTCTCGCCTGCTCCTTGTACCAGAGTTGGAAGAAGCTGATTCACTCTGACGATTGGCCGCTGGTTGTGAAAGCTGTGAAGCACGCCCATGAAACCGGCACGATTTCGGCAGAGTTCCGCGTCGTTTGGCCGGACGGAAGTATCCACTGGCTCGCCGCCAATGGGCAGATGTTCATGGATGCGGTAGGCCAGCCCTATCGTATGGTGGGTTTCACTGCGGACGTCACGCCGCGCAAGCTCGCGGAAGAGGCTTTGCGGCGAAGCGAGGCTTACCTCGCAGAAGCCCAAGGTTTGAGCCTCACCGGCAGCTTCGGGTGGAGTGTACCCGATGGGAGATCTTCTGGTCAGATGAAACCTTTCGCATCACCGGATGCGATCCGACGACAAAGCCAACCTTGGAATTAGTACTTCAGCGGACGCATCCGGAAGACCGCTCGAGAGTTCAAGAGACCGTCAATCGTGCATTCCAAGAGGTGACTGACCTGGATTTTGAACACCGGCTGCTCCTGCCGGACGGTTCGACCAAGCACGTGCACGTGGTTGGCCGTCCCCTAAGGCACCCTTCCGGAAAAGTTGAACTGGTGGGAGCGGTGATGGATGTGACCGCGGCCCGGCTGGCGTTCCAGGAAATCCAGAAGCTAAAAGACCAGCTACACGAGGAGAACCTGGTTCTGCGGGAAGAGATCGACCGCTCTTCGAGGTTCGAGGAAATTGTCGGCTCCTCCGAAGCTCTCCAGCACGTGCTGACACAAGTAGAGAAGGTAGCCCGGACCGATTCCACAGTACTCATTCTGGGTGAAGCCGGGACGGGCAAGGAACTGTTTGCTCGCGCCATTCATAAGCACTCTAGTCGCGCGGCAAAAGCGTTTATTCGGGTGAACTGCGCGGCGATTCCTTCTTCGCTGATCCCTTCCGAATTGTTCGGCCACGAAAAAGGAGCGTTTACGGGAGCGCTGCAGCGTCGGCTGGGGCGGTTTGAATCGGCAAATGGAGGAACAATCTTTTTTGACGAGATTGGTGAACTCCCTGGCGAAACTCACGTCGCGCTTCTTCGTGTGCTCCAGGAACGAGAATTTGAGCGCGTCGGAAGTAACAATCCGGTCTCCGTAGACGTGCGCGTGCTGGCGGCCACGAATTGCCATTTGCAGGCGGCGGTCGACGCGGGGACATTCCGGCGTGACCTCTACTATCGGCTCAATGTTTTCCCTATTCACATACCCCCGTTACGGAACAGAGCGGATGACATTCCATTGCTGGTAGGGTGCCTAATTGAGTTATACGCTCGCAAAGCTGGCAAGAAAATCAGAGATATAAGTAAGAAGACGTTGGAAATATTTCGGTCCTATGACTGGCCCGGAAACATTCGGGAGCTTCAGAACATTATTGAGCGGGCTGTAATCTTGTGCGACGGTGAGACGCTTGCGGTGGACGAAACATGGATGAGCCAGCAGCCAATCCAAACGAACGAGCCTACAAGTCCGTTCGCAGAGACGGTCGTCGACCACGCCAAGGACCTCTTACACGACGAAAGGGCAATAATCGAAGCTGCACTTGCGGCGTGCCGAGGGCCGCGTGGCGGGGCCGTCCGGCGCGGCCGCTCGACTCGGAATTCCGAGGCAGACGCTCGATTCAGAAATCAAAGCCCTGGGAATTAACAAATTTAAATTCAAGTGATCTTGGGTGATTCGGGCTATCCCACCTCAGAGGAAGCTCGCGGTCAAAACGATACCACTCAACCTAGAAATCTTGCTTTCGACACGACTGCACCGTGTCCAAGAAGGCTCTCACGACGGGAGAGTCGTCATTTTGCCGCCACATGAGTTCCATATTGATAGAAAAATTCAGGCCCTGCACCGCTCTGTAGACCACACCGGGGCTCCGGCTCGTGGCAAACGAACTCGGAACAACACCCAAGCCTAGCCCCGCGGCTACCAGGCTTACCGTGGTTTGAAACTGAATCGTGTGCTGCGCAACCTTCGGCTCGAACCCCGTCGACCTTGCGCGCATCATGACGCTGTCATAGAGCCGGGGATTCAAATGCCGGTGCCCGATGATCAAAGGCTGTTTGGCGAATGCACGAAGAGGAATCCTCGCTTGTTTTGACAGGGCATTGGAGCGCGCGACGGCCGCCACTAGCTTCCCTGGCACAAGAAGGTCAAAGGTCAGGCCGCTCAGATCGACTGGGCGCGTATAGACAAAACCGACGTCCAATCGCCCGCTTTGCATTGCTTCGGCTTGCTCCAAAGAAGCCAGCTCCAACAGTTCAATCTCGACGTCAGGGCGTTCCTTGCGGAAACGCACCAACGCATTAGCGAGAAAGCCGGTTGTTATGGCGTCGATGAATCCTATCCGCAGCCTTCCGACTTCCCCGCGCTCAGCTCTTTGAGCTACACGCACGGCCCGATCGCTCGCTTCCAACAAGGATCTGGCTTGGTCTAGAAATGCCCGACCCACCGGTGTCAGATGCATTCGCTTTCTCTCACGCCGAAATAGTCGGACATTGAGATTGGCTTCGAGTTGCTGGATCTGCCGGCTGAGAGGAGGTTGGGAGATATGAAGACGTTGCGCTGCCCGGCCGACGTTCAGTTCCTCAGCAACAGCTACGAAATACCGTAGGTGACGCAATTCCATTCCGTTCATACCTGGAAGGCATGAAATGGTATCACAAAATGTATTGGACGGCATGAAGCGTTAAGAGCGACCTTAGCAGTGCTGATGCGCGGATAAGAACATTCTCAAGGAGAACGGTCATGCAGCGTGTTACAGGGAGACCGAAAGACGAGAGGAAATTCCAGCGAGATCTTGAAGGAAGGTAGCCATTGTGACCGGCGCCGCGAGCAGCCTGAAGAAAGAAAGGAGTCTTACGATGGATCACTCTTCCCCCGGCATCCCATCAAACCAACGTGCCACAGGCGCAGCTCCACGTAATGTTCCTGAGAACTCCCGACCGCGAGCGCACATCAGCAAATCTCGACCATATCAACTACTCAACAAACGCCAGGAGATCTAACGCTATGTCGAACGTACAGAAGAATGACAACCTGTCCACTCCCTCAGCACGAAAGATGACAGGCATCATCGACGTCCACTCCCACATCATTACGAATCTCGGATCGCAGGCGCCGATGGACAAGCTGCCGGCTTGGTCGATCGAGCAGTCTTTGTCACTCATGGATGCGAATGGAATCGCCGCATCAGTCTTATCGCTGCCTGAATCGGCCAATCACGCGAAAGGACCGGAAGCCTGCCAACTCGCGAGGCGAATCAATGAACAACTGGCCGACATCGTCTCAAAACATCCCACACGCTTCGGAGCGATGGCGACGTTACCGGCGCTGGCGGCGACAGACGGTCTGCTCGAAGAGATGGCGTACGCACTCGATACGCTGAAGCTTGACGGCGTCGCGACCTCGACAAGCATCGATGACATCTACCTTGGCGACACCCGTTACGACCCATGCTTTGAGGAGCTGAACCGCCGTGGCGTCACCTTGTTTGTCCACCCAGTCGCAGCCAAGGCATCTCGCTCCGTCGATCTCGGCATCGACGTGTCGCTTTTGGAGTTCATGTTCGACACTACCCGCATGCTCACCAATATGATCTTCAGCGGGGCCAAGAACCGCTTCTCGAAGATCAAGATCATTTCCACCCATGGCGGAGGAACGATTCCATATTTGATGACGCGTATCGAAACCCTTGAAAAGGTCTTCGGTCCTGGCAAGGGTCGCGCGCAACTGAGTCCAGCGGAGATCCGCGAAGGTCTGGCCTCTTTCTACTATGACCTTACTGCAGCAACATCTCCCGGGCAGCTCTTCGCTCTACAGCAGATGGTGCCGCTCTCCCACCTGGTGATGGGCTTCGATAATCCGTTCATGCCGGGATGGACGTTTCCACCTGCCATTCAGGATATGCAGCGCTGGAACGGCTTCAGCGACACAGACGTTTCTTCCATCGCTCATCGGAATGCGGAGTCGCTCTATCCCGCTCTCGCCGGCCGCCTGGCAGCAGTTTAGAGCCTGAAAGGCCCAACACAGGGTTCAGGGTCCCATTTTCCCGTTTTTGGGGTATGTACTTGACTCAGGTAAATACAACAGGTTGTGGTTTCAAGGCGGCGCGGTCTTCGCGGGCGCCGTACGCTGCCAACCAGCATTGACGGCTTCAAGGGCACGCATGTTAGGTGGTTCCTCCTGTGACCGCGCGCGCGGAACCCACAGCGTTTTGGCAGGACTGCTCGCATTAGGCGTTTCGCTGTTCATTTATTGGGTGCGGAGAAAAGAATGCGCAGGCTGGGAAGCCGTCCGCGTTGACATGGAGTTGATACAGGTTGAGCATAAGGACACGCCGAATTACGGGGAATGGATCAGCGCGCTCGACGACCTGGTGAATGCGGATGGATCGCTCGTTAACTTGCAACCCCGAAATTGGAACTTGAAAGACAGTCTTTACGATGGGCTATCCGGGTAATGCGAAATGGACGGCGCGGCCGACAATAGCAGTTGTGCTGCGTTATGGATTGGCTGTTGCGTTAGTCGCGGCAGCACTCGGGGCAACCCTCATCCCGCGGCACTACGGTTCACCGCCCCGATTCATCTCCCACTTCACTATGATCGCGGTCGCGATCACTTTTTGGTACGCCGGGACAGGTCCCGGTCTGCTAGCTCTCTTACTTTCCAGTTTGGGGGTGAGTCTCTTAGCGAGGAACAATCTCCTTCTTCCAGGTTTCCCTTTGGAGTCCTTCCTTGTCTTTTATGCCGTGTTCAGCTTATTGGTGGGCTGGTTTAGTGCCTCACGGCGTCGTGCAGAACAATTGCTCGGTGAGGCACTCGACAATCTGGAACTCCGGGTTGCGGAGCGAACTAGCGAACTGAGAAGCGCCATAGAAGAGATTAAGAACTTGAGGGATCAGCTTTACCAAGAGAACTTAGCACTGAAAGAAGACCTCGATCAGGCGTCGACGTTCGAGGAAATCGTCGGATCCTCTACAGCGCTCCGCGGAGTCCTATCGCAAGTGGCGAAAGTAGCGTCGACGGATTCAACGGTTCTCATTCTTGGCGAAACCGGGACGGGAAAAGAACTCGTTGCTCGCGCGATTCACAACCGCTCCAACCGCTCAGACCGGGCGTTTATCCGTGTGAATTGTGCTGCGATTCCACCCTCGCTTATAGCGTCGGAACTCTTTGGGCACGAGAAGGGCGCCTTCACCGGTGCGATGCAGCGACGTGTCGGGCGCTTTGAATTGGCCAATCGCGGGACGATATTCCTGGACGAGATCGGAGAGCTTCCGGCTGAAACTCAGATCACGCTTTTGCGCGTACTCCAGGAGCGAGAACTCGAACGCGTTGGCGGTAACGAATTGATTTCAGTAGATGTTCGAGTGCTCGCCGCGACGAATCGCGACCTGAACGCCGCCGTTGCTGCTGGAACATTCAGACAAGATCTATTCTACAGGCTCAACGTCTTTCCGATCGAAGTGCCCCCGCTGCGGGAACGCTTGGATGATATTCCTCTTCTCGTCGAATATCTCATTGACCGGTATGCGAAGAAGACGGGGAAGGCCATCACGAACATTACCAAGAGGACCCTGGAAGTTTTACAGGCCTACGATTGGCCGGGCAATGTTCGGGAGCTGCAAAACGTGGTTGAAAGAGCCGTCGTCGTGTGCGAAGGCACTACATTTTCCGTGGATGAGACTTGGCTCAAACACGACAGGTGCCAAGAGCGAAAGCACGCAACCCTGGTGGAACGACCCCTTGGCCGACTTGACGCGCATCGGGAAAAGGAAATCATCGTGGCGGCGTTGGCAGAATCGAAAGGCAAGATCGCGGGCCCTGCTGGCGCAGCGGCGAAACTCGCCATCCCACGTACTACTCTTGAATCGAAAATAAGAGCCCTCGGAATCAACAAGCACCTCTTCAAATTCTAAGCACGCGTGCGCCTGTTCTTGGCGAAAACCACATCCGACGCTCGCCTCTGGAAATGAAATCTAAGGTTCCCCAGTTGATTCTCACTCAACCGTCGCGATAGCACGTTGTGCTTTTTCCTTATTCCTTACGGAATAGACTCGAGATTTCCTGCGGAACAGATTCGAGTTCAGCAATTCTGCCGAAAAAGTGACGAGAATCGTCATACGCCGAACTTCGCCAGGTCGCCGAAATACTAAACCTCGCATTATTAGCGGATTGCGCTGGCCTCCGGATTGCATTTGCTTCATGCGTGGACCGGGAAAAGGATGACTCTGAAAATTGAGAAGTGCGCGGAAAATCAAATGACTATTTTTCGGCTAAGCGGCCGCATGCGATTCGACGGGCTTCTCGAATTGAAACGGCAGCTCGACGGGGTCAGGGCAAAACCCGTACTGGATCTCAAGGAAGTAACACACGTCGACCTGGAAGTTGTTCACTTTCTTGGTCGCTGCGCGCAAGAAGGGATCGAGCTGCGCAACTGTGCATCGTATATCCGCGAGTGGATCCGGCGAGAACAGGGCCACGAAACGGACGGATAGGGGTACGGAAAGGAAAAACAAGATGACTGACATTCGCAAGGAAACCGATAGCCTCGGCGAAGTAGATGTTGCTGCCGACAAGCTCTGGGGCGCGCAGACTCAGCGCTCGCTTGAGCACTTCAGCATCGGCAAGGACTTAATCCCACGCGAGATGATTAGCGCGTACGCCATTCTCAAGAAAGCCGCAGCCAACGCGAACTATTCCGGCAAGCGGCTCGACGACCAGCGCCACAAGTTGATCGTTCAAGTCTGCGACGAGATCCTTTCGGGTCAGCATCAGGACATGTTCCCCCTGCACGTGTGGATGACAGGCAGCGGCACGCAATTCAACATGAATGTGAACGAGGTGATCTCCAA
>WNFD01003452.1_pt1 | contig 15879 bp, 9 predicted proteins | sample 5400491 | NCBI WGS metagenome assembly WNFD01 (sample SAMN13153343, study PRJNA577476) | soil metagenome | isolation source: 120 cm saprolite under Douglas fir tree site 2 hole 2 replicate 2 | place: USA:California | collected 2015-04-18 | reverse complement strand
AATGCTACTAAATCGACTATGTTCGCGTGTTCATTGAGAAAACTCATCTGCGCGGCGAAATCGGCCGGTTTCACAGCGTGTTTCGTGGATCCGACCGAATGATACATCAGCACCAGGAAGCGTTTAGAGGTAAAACCGGCGATTCCTCTGCCGAAAGGCCTATAAAAGCGTCCTAGAGTCCGCAAATAGGGTAGGTTCCGATCGGGTATGTTTATAGCTTGCATCTCGGGTCTGTAGTGGCTGCGCTTATCTCGATCCTTTTCCGAGCGGGACGTGATCACGTAGGTCGATAAGTACCATCCGAATGTAAGCTTATGTTCAAGAGACCCTATCCCGCGAACCAAAGGTCACACGTTTTATCGAGGCAGTCGACTTAGGTACGGCGGCCAGAGAATCATCGCCTGTTTGATACTCGACATTTCCTATCCTCGACTTCCGAAACAGACGACTGCGAGAGAGTCGAGAGGCGAGAGTTAGCGGAGTCGCCAGCATCGCAGGGACAAGGTCGTCTGCCGCCAGAATCGCGCACACTCGAGCACTCAAGATCGATTGCAGGTAACGGGCCGGTGAAAGGCGGCCGTGCCACATTTCGCTCGCTGCAGCGCGGACATCCATGCGGCCGTGCAACCATTTGATTCCAGGACGGCCGAAAGTCCGAGTCAACTGGTGACCTTGGGCCCAGCGCCAAGCCAGATATGGAAACTCAACGCCTGCGCGACCGCCCAGCGCCTGCCAGGCCCAAGTGCGCGGATTGATGTCAAGAACCTTATAGGACCGGTCGCGAAAGTCGTACTTGAATTCGACTTCGACTATTCCGCTATAATTCATGGCCTTAAGTAACGTGGTAGCGGCAGTCTCGACCTCGGGGCGCTCGATGGTCTCGACAAAGGAGCTGGTACGGCCGAAAACGACAGGAAACTGCCGTGTGCGCCGCGCGACGAGTGAGGCGATCGGGCTACCCTCGGAATATAATGCGCCGTAGGAGAACTGGGTGTCGCCTCCGCCAGGGATCATTTCCTGCAACATTACCACGCTCGGATCGACAAGCCCCACAGCTTGATCGTAGAGCTTCAACAATTCGGTTCGATCGCGCGCCAGCCAGGCTTTTTCGAACGTGAGCCTGTTAAGAGTTTTTTTGATGGCGGGTTTAATGATGACCGGAAACGTGCAGTCGAGGTCGAGTACTTCATCGCGGTTTTGCGGATAGAGCGTCTGTGGGCAATTCAAGCCTAGACTGGAGGCTAGCTGGTAGGTGAGCCGTTTGTCATAGGCCCATCGCATGACTTGCCAATCAGGGGTCGTAACGTGAAACTGACGTTCAAGGAGATCGCGATTGCGTGCCAACAAAGCGGCTCGCTCGTCACCGATAGGGAAGAGCACCCAACCTTCGAGAGCAAATCGTCGTCCGAGCCCGAGCAAGAACTCTACTTGTCGATTTTCGCCGAGATCGGGCCAACGCAATGAACGCGCCGAATAGCATGACTTTCCAGCGAGCTCGTATGGCTCAAGGATGGTCCAAACCGGAATATTGTGGCGACCGAGGCTACGCACAACGCCGAGTGCCCCAAAGTCACCGCCGAGCACCAAGGCACCTACGGTGGCGGAACGTTTCTTAGGGAGGTGACTGATGTTCGAGTTGATGCTCAATTGCGGCTTCTGCCTCCGGGGACATGAGCCAAAACGCGACTTGATCGAGCGCGCCACAGCTTTGGCGGAGTAATCGGCGCCCACCACAAACCGAACCAGCGGCCCGAAACTTTGTCCGGCAGAGGCACCGACGAAATACAATCCACGTATGGAAGATTCGAAATCGGGATTGAGCGCCGGATAGCCGTTTACGCAATCGATAGACTGAAGCAGTTCCGGGGGCAGGAATTGATAGCGGGAGATGTCTACCCGATAGCCGGTAGCTAGTAGCACGTGATCGACGCGACGTTCGCTCCCGTCGACGAGGGTCAGAAGGGGCCCGCCGATGGTAGGAAGGGCTGAAAGCACACTGCACGAGGTCGTTATTGACGCACTTCCGAGCCGAGGCTTTACCCAAGTCGAGACTTTAGGACGGACACCGCTATAGGTAATCACATCCTGTAGGACGCGAGGCAGTTGGCGAAAAAGATGAGGCCTTGCTACCAGGTAGCTAAATTTCCTTGATCCTATTCCGTGAGGTGGAAACAGGCGTGCCTGGATGCCAGTCATGGGCTTCGAGGACTTACGACCTGGAATCCAGAAGACGTTCGGGGCGCGCACGATGATCTCGACGTCCGCTCCGTTCTCAATCAGGAGAGCGGCCGACTCAAACGCGCTTTGCCCAGCTCCGATTACTACGACTCGCGCGCCTGCAAACTTCGCAAGGTCTCGGTGATCGACGGAATGTGAAGCTTGCTCCGCGGGCAGCGAAAGGAACTGTCGAGGACGATGGGCGAAGGCAGCAATTCCGGCCGCCACGACTACTCGCTGTGCCAAAATTTGTTCGTCGTCTTCCAGTCTCAGCAGGAAGCCGCTTTTGTGGCGATCCACTTTCATCACTCTTCGCGTGTCCAAGTCCGAAATCGCTTGTTTCTGAAACCAGCAACCGTATTCTATGAAATCCTCTACCCTTACCTGCGTTGAAACGTTAATGCCCGCACCTGCTAGATAGTCTTCGAGTCCCAGGTTGCGGTCGGGAGCGGAAATATTCGACGCATGCTTTTCGGACCGCAGCAACATGCCCATAGGCATTTGGCGTCGCCAAAAATCCATCGGCTCTCCGAAGACGCGAGCCTCGATGTTCATTGGCAGAAGATGCGCTGCCACTGACAAGCCGTAGGGACCTGCGCCCACGATCGCGACGTCGCATCGCAGGGTCATTTTCCTTCTCCTCGGTTTGTTGGAAGACCTTTGAAATAGGTCGCTAAAGATGAAGCGCCATCACCGGTGGCGCTAGTCTGAAACGAGATGCTCTACAGTTAGGAACCTTCGTTCAGGCGTTTGATCGTCGGATAAATAGGAGTGACACCTTGTGCTGCTGCTGCCGCGGTGCCGTTGCCACCTCTCCATTCCCGCGGTGCGAATTGTCGTCCACCGTAGTTTTGCCGCTGCAGGTTTCTGGCAGTTAGCTCAGCCGCGATTGCGTCGTAGGCCAATATGGAACCGAACAACAACGTTGGATCGTAAGTGAGAAAACCGGCAAAACCAGCGGCAACAAATCCTTCAAAGAGGACGAATGTTAGAATCGCAGCTACTAGCGCATACGGCCATTCTGTATGGCGGCCTATTTTGACCATTTTTAGTGACCCTCCCAGGGCACGGAGCAGTGGGAGCCAAAGCAGTACGGTTCCAACAATGCCAAGATCGAGAAGTGATTCGGCAAGCGCGTTGTGGGCCTCACCAGCCCACGACTCTATCGCCAGCAGCAAGCTTCTGGACGCTATGTAACCGTGGCCCAGCAGCGGGTGGTTGAGAAACAATTCATAAGCGCCGCGCCATAGTTCCGTTCGCCCGCTTACTGTGAGCAATTCGTCCACCGATTGCCCTCTCAGCACGTATCTGCCTATCGGGTTATCCTCGGAAGCAATCATGGTGACCGTGGAAGTTATTGGATCGAATCCAGCGATTGCCAGAACGGCAATTAAGCCGAATACCGAGATGGCGCCGAATCTCGCCAAGCGCGAATTTATTCTCGGGCGAACGATTAAGAGCGTGACAGCGGCGATTGCGGCCAGGATCGCGCCTCGTGCACGCGTAGCGAACAAGATCGCCACTATGGGAACAATGAAGGCTGAAAGAGGTATCTTCAGCAGATTTTTACTTTTCCCATAGAGCCGTTCCGACAGCAAAAACACCAGGGCACCCCCAGCCTCACATGCCGCTGTGATAGGATGAACCGCAAACCAGGAGAATCGCTGGACTCGATGGCCCATTTCAATAGACCACGGTCCACGGGCCGCTGGCACCAAAATCGCCAACAGAGCAAAGGTCAGCACTGAGAAGACCAACGTCAGACCCAAGGCTCGAAGAAAACGCGCTGGTGTCAAAATCCTGATCGCGACGTACAAGAAAGCAACCAGCGTCACTTGCTGTAGCGCGCGGACTGCGGTTATGCTCGCATTGTAGGACCAAAAGTAGGAAGCAGCAGCTACTAGCGCATAATAGATCACGAACTGCTCGTTCGATTTTGGTCTTAATCGTTCTGGCGGAAGGGTAGCGAAGTTCACTGCTGTCAGAATAAAGACGACTGTATACAAGGCGAGTTCGAAGCCGATTTGCGCGTCAACATCGCCCGACAGCAAAGCTCCAGCGCTACGGTTTCGGAACTTCGTCTCGGCAAACAATACGAGAAAGAAACAACACTCCAGTCCTTTCTCTTTTCCGAGAACCAGAATAATCAGTAATGACAGCCCCAGGACTGCAGCGATGCCAGCCAAAACGAGAAGCCGGCTGGCTGCAACTGCTCCAATCAGGAGCATCATAGCTAGCAATACTACTGATGTCTGACTCCTGGTAAGCATAGTCTTCGTCATCGTAAATAGAGGTTCTGGGAAGGCATTGGTCCGCCCTAGAGGCTTGGCGCCAAATGCGCCGTCGAAGTGGACAAGTCGGCGACTGCAAAACCGGCTATAGCTTTATCATAGATGGACATAAGCATTTTGTAGTTGTGCTCTGCCGTGTAGTGACTCGAATACGCTTGTCGAGCGCACAATCCCATTCGGTTCATCTCGTCCGGATGCTCGACCGCCCACTTGACCTTCTCAGCGAGGTCAACGCTATCTGCCGCGGTGAAAAGCAATCCTGTACTGCCATGCTTAACAATCTCCGCCATAGCCCCTAACCTGGACGCAATTACTGGCACTCCACAGGCGTAAGCTTCGACAATGGAAAGACCGAAGCTCTCGTAGAGGACCGACGGAAATATCAGCACTGCTGCACCTTTCAGCAATTCGAGGACGGCGTCACGAGAAACCTGACCGAAAACTTCGACATCGTTTACGTCTCTGCTCCTTATAAGCTCCAAGACTGTCGGATCGTCTCCAACCGCGCCTACCAGTTTCAATTTTAAACCACTCAACCCTTTCCACGCGTTGAGGAGGGTAACGAGGCCCTTTTCGCGCGATAGTCTGCCGACAAACAACGCGTAATCTCCGTTGCGTTGAGCTTTTCCAGGATCGGGATACACAAAGTGCGGCTTCACGACGATCTTGTCGGCTGGAATACCGCCTTGCACAGCCTTCGTACGCAGAAATTCAGTCGGCGCAACAAACGAGTCGACTTGCGATTGCCATGTTCGACGCGATCGATGCATCGTGAGCATCATCGCTACGCCTGCTGTCTGAAGCCGAGAATCTCGATAACATCCATGCAGTATTCCTGGCCACGGAGTTTTGCCGAGGCACAGTTCGCAAATCGAATGGTTTCTGTAAAAGTCCGCGCGCGGACACCACAGGCGGTAATTGTGAAGGGTCTGTACGACCGGGACGTTGCTTCGGCGGCACGCGTAATACGAAGCTGGCGAGATCAACATAAACGTATTGTGAAAATGAGCAATGTCTGGCTTTCGATCTCTAGTCAGTTCCTGAATCTCGCGATAGGATTGTGACGACCACAATGTATCCTTTAGTGCGGATAGCCCGCCTAACGTTGTGACGCCGAGTTCGTGGTTAGACCGTCTATACTCGATGACCTCGTGGCCCATTCGGCGGAGAAGATCTCCCTCTTGCTGTACGACAACATCTTCTCCTCCTGCGTGCTGGTAAGTGTTGTGAGCTATGAGTACTTTCATCGTTCAATCGCGTCTATAGTCTGTTTGTTGGTCAGGTAGCAGACGCCAGGGCGAGCTGCTATGCGTTTCAGGAGACGCTCCATGGTATCCCACAAACCGAGAGTCTCTATTTCCCAAGAATGCCCCCAGATATGAAACACGCCTCCTCGATTGCACACATCTTCGAACATCAATTCGGCCAGGAGAAATGGATCGGTTTCACACTGCCAGCGTCTCCACCAATCGAATAGCCCGCGTAAATTCCCATCCTTGAGTGCATGGCGGATCAGCACCTTGTTGGAGTGACGAGTAAAATGAAGCGAGACTGGCATGCGATACGGATCGAATGCGAGGCTCGTGCGGAAAGCGGCTGTGGTGCGCGCCAGTCGATAACCCGAGTGGGCAACCAAATGACACACACTGCTGTTAAACACACCTTTGGGATACGCCAACGATGAAATCGGTTCGCCAACAAGGTTCTCGAGCAGCTTCTTGCCGGTCGCGAGCTCGGTACTGAGGTCGTTGACCATTGTGAAAACCGTATGATCTATCCCGTGTGCGCCAATTTCCATTCCAAACTGTCTTAGCGACTGCAAGCGACGGGGCGTCACAGACGGAATCCGCCGATGAGACAGGGGGACATAGAACGTTCCCAGCACGCCGTGTGATGAAAGCAACTCGGCTAGGCGAAAGTCCAAGGAATGCCCGTCGTCCCAACTGGTAGTCACAATGGTTGGCCTGGGTGTCAGACGCAGAGCACCTTCCGTGTAGTCTGCGTCAATGGACTCCGCGGTCGTAGATTTGTCCAAGAAGCGTCTCATTGAACAAGGTCCCGGCAGAGTGGCGAATGTAAAACCTGACTTCGACCTAAGGCTGGAACATCACAGTACTAGCCCCGTTTCTGAGTGAGCAGGTATAGGCATTACTTTCTTCTTTCAGTTCATCATACAGACTAGTCATCGTGCGACCAATGTTCTCCATCGCGAAATGCTCGTTAACCCTGGCTTGACCGCCCGCCCCCATAGCAAACCGCAGTCCGGGGTCCACAGCCAAACGAACCATCGCGGCGGACATATCTCTAACCGCTTGATCAGGATTTTGCGCAGCCACTTTAAATCCGGTCTGTGCTGTTACCTGATAGGCCGGGCCGCCCAGCTCGAGACAAATCACCGGCTTCCCGCATGCCATTGCTTCGACACATACCCAGCCACCTGAATCGTGCAAACTGGGATGCACCAGGACGTCACTTTCAATCAGCGTTGCTAAGGTTTTCTCTCTCGAGAGAGCGCCGAGGAATTTAACCTTGTGTTCAAGGTGAAGCTCACGAACTAGCTGTCTTAAAGAATAGATCTCTGGTCCGTCTCCGATGATGCGGTATTCTGCTTTAGAGAAACTCCGCTGCATCTGAGCAAATGCCATCAGTGCAATATGAAAGCCTTTCCAGTGTATAAGTCGTCCAATGCTAAGCAGTTTGAAATCGCCGCGGTTTGAAGAAGTCGCAGTAGCTAAAGCGTCGATCTCAGCGCGGCTCATTCCTACTTCTGAACAAATGACTACTCGCTTACAACCAAGATCTCGCAGTTCCTTCGCGGTCTCGCTGGTTTTGCTGAGGGCGAGCGCGGAACGGCGTGCTGTCATTCTGAGAAATGGATCAAAGCCGGCCGTGCGTCGCCCCGCATCCCTGAGGGTTTCATAAGCCTTGGCTTTCCATCCGAAATCGGCTTTGAACGCATCCGGCGCGGATTCGCCGCCTCCAAGCGGTCCCCATACAAATGGCGGTTGCATCAGGGACAAAAAGCTGGCCGACCAGTATTTGCCAAAGGTGAGATGATGAACAAGGTCGAATCCGACCATATCCTGCAAGCTGCGACCCAAACGAAATGCGCCGATCTGCCAGAGAAAATAGTAGAGACGGGTGCCTCTCTGACCCTTCTTCCAGAACCTGAGCGCCCGAGGTAAATCAAAATACGCCCACTGAACATTCGCGATTGGCTTGCGGGCCAGCTCATTTTCGATCCGAGGGCGATTGTTGGAACGGGTAATGACCCATACTTGATTAGACTCGGCGATAGCACTTACCCAGTTCCAGCCAACGCCAGGTTCCGAACCTTTCCCCGGTTCGCAGGCATAGGCGGATAGGAGAATCTTGCGGGCAACTGTCATTGGCAGGCGACAGCTTCGGCCATACCAAGATTGGCCAAAGCGACTAAGTGCTGAACGTGGTTGGCGCCAACGGTCTCATCCCAAGGTACCGATGCTAGTCGTTCAGTTAGATATATAAGCCAAAGAGGGACGATAAACCTAGGGCTTAGGCCCAGCGTATCCAGATACCTCTCTAAGTATTGCCGAAGTGCTCCGTGGATGAGTTCCTGAGATGTCTGTTCGGCCGTGCTACGTTCAAGCAGAAGGCGGCACTGGGTCGCAAAGTGAAAGAAGTCCCGCCCGGCCGGCGCCGACCACTCTGCCTGTTCCCAGTCGAAGAGAAAGAGGCGCTGGTTGACTATTCGGCTATTCCAGGGTGCAAAATCACCGTGGGACAGATGAAAGGAGATAGGCTCCTTGCCAATTGACTGCTCGACGGCTGAAGTTAACTGTCCTAGAATATCATGCTGGTACTGGTTCCGGATAAATCGAATCCGTTCCTTCAAGCGCTTCCAGAAGAGGCTATCGACAAACGGCGCATGGAAATATCCTATGGTACTCATCTCGGCCAGGACGCACAGGTAATCGTCGTCTATCTTGCGCGATGCTGGCACGATGTATCCATCGGGGGCTGATTGAACACAGAACGATTGCTGCTGCCATTTGCCACAATGAATTACTGACGGTACCTGGAATGAGTTCGGACCATAGTCCGCCAAGCGCCTGCAGATATCTATTTCAACCTCAACCAGATCGTTTGTTAGTTTATTCCATCCCACCTTAGCGTAGCCCAAAATGGCTCCGCCGCCCGCCGCGATTTGAACGACTGGCTTACGCTGTGGTCCAGGCGTTCCTAATGAAATCGCGAAATTGAGGTTTTTAGACGAAAACAAAGTTCGCAAATGGTCGAGAAAGACGCCGCTAGGGACTTCATTGTCTTCCTTTTCCGGATATATGAGCCGAACCTTGGGTGCAAAACACTTGGCGAGAGTCCACCCTGTCTTGGTGGTAAGCAAAAATCCACCTAGTCGAGCTTTCCAAGTCTGAGCATTGTAGAGTTGCAGAGCCGATACTGTACTTTGATGCGAGCCACACGGAATTAAATAAGAACGGCCGCCCGAGAGTTTGAGCCACGAGAATGCCATTTGAGGATCAGGGGTTACATTTGATGCGTGAGGGGGAGTCTCAGCAAAGCGGGCATCGTCGCCGTGCACGAGCAGCGAGGATATCCAAGCGAGATCTTCGGGCGGCTGATTCGGTAGTGAGATCCCACGGCGTTTGCGGTACCGCGAGGCCATGAAATCGAGACATACTTCTGAGGCTCGTCTAGTCACACATTCGGGAGACATGTTGCCGTCGATGACAACAGCGTTCAGAAAATCGTCGTTTGAAAGGCAACGGTACGATTTCCGCTGCTGCTGCAGTTCTTCGACGGTCAGCTCTTGTTTTCTAGCCAAGAGCTGTTTCTCTGGGACGTCGATAATGAGAAACAAATCCGGTTTCGGAATGAATCGGCTGATCCCGCGTACCAGCTTCCGAGGACCTCCGTAGCGATACCGCTGAGTGTCTACAAACAAATCATGGTAGTAACGATCGGAAAGAACCAGGCTTGATCTGACTAGCGCCGGCCTTATTTTGATAAGATAACCTGCTACATAGTCGAACAAATAATAGAACAGTTTCATTACTGAACTGAGATAAGACCTCTGAAGTTGGCCGTGAGGATCAGTAACCGGTCCGCTGGCTGCCAGCGAACGATACAAATTGGGTCTTAGATGGAAAGCAACGGTACGGCGGAAGGCTGGACCCAAGCACCGCTTCAGATTCTCGACCAGCAGCGTTTTGCCTGCGCCGTCCGGTCCGAGGATCGCAACGAACATACCCGTGGGATAGCGCCACCGATGGTATCTGCGACTTACCTCAGGGATCCAATTCTGGATCCACTTTTTTGGATCATTTCTGATCTGTTTCATTCGCAAGGAGCGCCTTAGTTGAGGTAGGTAGTTCTCCAGGAGCAGCCATGCCCCCATGTCGATCCATCGGACTGTGCGCTTGCCCCAGTATGGCCCTAACACCGTTTTCGCCGCCTCGACAGCATCAGCTCCCAGAATCTCTTGTAGTTGCTCGAGGCGCGCCCTTTGGTAAGGGGGTACCACCCCTTTGCAAATTTTCTTGGTGAGCAAGTATAGGTATTCTGCTCGTGGGCTGGCGACCCAGAGGTTGTTCCAACGGCGCCGATCGCGAAGCAGTTCTTTGCCACTACAGTAAAGCAACCCGTGCCGATGATAGTCGGTGCACGCGTCGGCAGCCGTAAAACGTATGGCCTCATCGAGCCGCGCGACCACGAAATAAAAGCCGCTAGTCTCATACTGCAGAAGCTGGACGATGCGGCCGCCTAGTTCCCGGTTCAGCACCTGTTCAAATCGATTTAGATGCTCCGGAGCGACAACGATGTCTATGTCCGAATCAATTGTCTCGGCCAATAACTGCCAGCCGTGGAGAACACAATAGTTTACTTGCGCCTTCTCCAGGCCTTGCGCCAGTTTCGCGAGCGGGACATGAAAACTCATTGTTCCTGCAATTGCGCGGCAAGCGCCGACCCTATCGTCGCACTTCCCGACGTCAACCGGGTGGCGATTCTCCAACTCCAGAGAGCGCCCACCCAGTAACTAAAGGCGAAGACACCCAGAACCGTCGATAGATTGCCGAATAACAGCGCGGGTAATGAGAGCAAGCAAGTAAGAATTCCTGGGAGCGCCCAGACACTTACCATCAGACGGGTCGCGCCGGCGGCCTTGATTGAAACAGAAAATACCTGAACCAACATAGAAGCGGTGTATGTTAGCGACAACAAAAACAGCAGGACTCCGCAGTCGTCATAGCGATGACTTCCGTAGACGTGAAAAAATAAATCTCGGGAGGCTAAAGAAACCGTCAATCCGTAAAGCAGTATGAAGACGGGAAAACCCAGTAACAGGCGTTGGAATTTTCGGGTGCGGTCAACCTCATTCTCCGTGCTGCTCCTCAGCCGAGAAGCGTAGGGCAACGCTACTGAAACTACCGATCTCATCAACGGATTAAGTGGACGCATGAAGTTGAGCGACGCGGCCACGCGGGCGGCGGCCGCCAAGCCAAAGAATGGCGGAATCAGGATGATCAGGATCTGCCCGGACGCCAGATTGAGCGCAGTCGCCATTACGTTCCAACTTCCGAACGTCCAATGATCTCCAACGACTTTGACCACTGCTTTGCGCTCGATCGTCGCAACCGGTGCGAGAATCCAAAGAAACCAAACCGAGGTTAGCAATCCCGCGGCACCCATCGAGCCGAAGATCATACCAGGCGTCAAATCAGCCATTCGGAAGAGAACGTAGAATCCGCTGAGGAAGAGCGCAAGATAGATCCCGCTCCCGATCGCGGCCCATTGCGGCCGCGAACGCACATAGCAAGCAGCTCGCATCAGCCAGGTAAACATCAGCATTGGTGATGCGACCGCTAATCCGAAAAGAGCATCCGCTAGAAACGGGGAACCTAAATGCCAAAAGAGCAGGGCGCTGATCGCCAATAGCAAAGTGACTATAGTACTTAGACCTATGTGCAGCAGGGAAAGGACGCCGAGATATCTGCCAAACGTACCCTTATATTTGCTGGCGCCGAATACCATCATGGGCTCGGTCAGGACCGACGTATAGAAGGCACCAAGTAGGAGAAAGATCGAAAACGCCACTGCAAAAGCGCCGAATTGCGAAGGTGGCAGCAATCGAGCCATCAGTACATTGACAATAAAATTTGATGCGGCAAACAATCCCTGGTCGAGAAAGGCGAAGCCGCCCTTCATCGCATAAAAGGATACCTTGCTGCTGGCGGAATTCTCTTTGTTCGAAGGTTCACGCCGCCGAGGCGTTTTACTACTCGATTCACTTTCGTCGACGCGAACTTTCAAGGGCCGGCTAGCCATTCATGGCTCTGCATTCGGTCTGAGTGACTGTTAACGATAGGCGATCGACGAGAATTGACTCATGATCAAAGAAGTACAAATGAATGAGTATCCAGGAGGGGTCTGTTCTTGGGGTCGAGTTCAGACAGCTTCGTCAAAGCTACTGTCTAAAGGGTCCGGCTCGTAATAGAAGATATTGTCGCGATAATAGTAGGCGTCGCGGCCGTGCTGCAGATTCACTTGATTGAGGATAGTACCAACCAGCGGCGCCTGCGCACGATTTAACCGAATTATGGCTCGGCGAGCGAGTTGACGCTGCGTCTTGGAACTGTTTACGATGAACACAACCGCATCTACCGCGTTCGACAGCAAGACGGCGTCGCTAACGGGCAGGGTGGGACACGCGTCGATCAAGATGAAGTCATACTGAGATTTCAGAGTATTCAGTAGATCACGCATCACTTGCGAACCTAGCAAGGCACCTGGATTGGGCGATTTCGTTCCACTCGAAATGAAATACAGACTACCCGGAATGAGAGTCCTGGTCACTTCTGCGGTCTGCTTCTGGCCTGAAAGAATATCGGTCAGCCCCACTCCATTACTTAACTGCAAGATTTTATGACACGCGGAACGACGAAGCTCAGCGTCTATGATTAACACCTTTGCACCGTTCCGCGCGAAGCAGATCGCGCTGTTGAGTGTCGTAGTCGTTTTTCCTTCGCTGGCAGATGCGCTGCTGAACACGATCGTCTTTGGAGGACTCTTGGCGCGGGAAAGCAAAAGAGCAGTCTGCAAGGCCCGGTAGGCCTCGACCAAGTGAGGCGGAGAGCGATGTTCCAGTGTCATTTGCTGGGAGAGACTGGGCAAGGTGCCGGCCGCCAGCCGCGCTGGTCGTTTACCCATTCTGCTGCCCATTATTCGATCAAGGCTTGCGAAATCCGGCACAATGGCGAGATTTGGAAGGCTCAAGTATTTCTCTGTATCTTCGACGGAGTTGAGAGTGTTGTCCATAGATTCGATCAAGAGCGCAGTTGCAATACCAGCCAAGAGCCCCACCAACGCACTTAGTAGTAGGCTGATCAGCTTTTTAGGACTGGCCGGTCTTAGCGGCGGGACGGCGGGATCGATGATGGATACATTCGAAGCGCGCAGTTGAGCAGCCATCCCCATTTCCTTCATCCGCTGCACCACACTGTCATAGAGCTGCCGGTTGGTGTCGGCTTCGCGCGCGAGAAGGGCATATTCTACGGCTGCATCGCGCAGGGAAAGCGCCGCGGCTTTTTGCAGCTCCAGCTTGTCCTGGAGGCCATCTTCCTTTTTCTGGGCAGCGATAAAAGATGACTGGATACTCGCTACCACTTCGCGAATTTCGTGCGCTAAACGTTCTCTAGCTTGATCCAACTGGGCCTGGGCCTGCGCCAGGGCCGGATAAGCCGGCATATAACGACTGGACAGAGCAGCGTAACTTGCTTCAATCGTCGCCACTTGTCCCTTAAGAGTCTGGATAAGTGTGCTATTTACCACCGCGGGCAGTGCATCGTAGTCATTTTTCTGTATCAGGCGCACCTGAGCCTCGAGGCCGATCCTGTCGGCTTCCGCTTCGGTCGCGAGCTTATTAAGGTCGCTTAGTCGATCGATAACGATTCCCGCCCGTTTTTCGACGTTCGTCCCACGCTCGTTTCCAACTGAATCGAGATTATCGACGATGCCACGTTTGTGCCGAAAGTCGCTTAGCGCAGCTTCGGACTGAGCCAGCCGTTCTTTGAGCTCGACGAGTTTCTCATCCAAAAACTTTTGTGCTTCCTCTCCGGGCTTCGTACGTCGTCTCACGCCTACGCGGATGAACGCTTGCGCATGTGCGTCCGCCAGCTTTGCCGATAGCACTGGGTCGGGCGTTCTTATATCGATTTTAACCATCCGGGTTTGAAGAACCGGCTTGACCTCGAGAATGTCGTTGAGGTAGCGGTCAATCAGGTCGGGATCTACCGAACCGGCATTCTGGATCGGCTTTTCGTTGCGTAAAAGCAAACTCGCAAGGCCCTTCACCTTCGCCTTCAACCAGGAAATAGGTCCATGACCATCACCGGCGATGAGACTGTTGTGTTCCAGGTTCTGTTCTCGAATGACCTCCGACGCGAGATAGCGACTGGACAATATTTCATTTTGCGTTTTGTAGAAGTCGTGCTCGTCGGGCACTAGAGGTTCTGGTGAAATCAATGCCTGCTGATCCAAAATCTGCGGCGGATTTCGCTCAATCAGCAGGGTAGTCTCACCCAAGTAAACGGGTGTCATCAGTAGGAAAACTATGATCGCGCATGTCAGCATCGAGACCACGACGAACATCGTCACCAGTCGGCGATGCTTAAGCAGTTTCAGCCAGTAATCCCAGATTGGGCTGCTCGGCGTATCGCTAAACATCGGGTCGGCTGAAGCGAAGTGTTCACCATCCAGCCATCGTGTGCCTTCAAGGTCAGTGCGCGACAATCCATGATCGGAGTAAGATAGTTCCCTCATGATCAATTTCCTTCTCTAGCTTCAAAAAGCATAAGCACCTACGCGAAACATTTGTACCACTCCCTGGTACAGACCGTAGGGAATCAATTTTGCAGTACTAGCACCCACTTCGACGACATCGCCTTCCTCGACGGGGACGTCCAGGTCATGACCCTCTTTGATTGTGTCGAGATCGAGAGCGAGACGAATTGGTTCATTCTCCCGCCCGGTGCGGATGATGGTGATTGAGCTGGAGTCAGCTGGAAACAGGAGACCTCCAGCAGCAGCTATGGCTCCAAGTACCCTGAGGCCGGGTGTTATCGGGTAAGACCCTGCTTTCCCGACCCATCCTTCAACGAGAACCTCACCGCTAGCGGGTATTACAATCACATCACCGGGTCGTGCGGGCATTCCGAGGTATATTCGATTGTCTCTATTGTTGAGGTCTATAAGTACCGCATTGGTGTTGGCCGAGTCTGGTTTGCTGGAGAGACTTACGGGCGTGATCGCGTTCGGCTGAAGAGATGGTGCGCCGGTGCTGCTTACAGTCTTTGCCGGAATGAACTCGATTCGCCTGGCGGCGTCGGTGGTCGTGCCACCGGCGAGCGAAAGCATATCTGAAATGGTATCTGTGCCGCTCGATAGGCTGTAAACGCCGGGTTTGGCTACCGCACCAAACACTCCCACCTGTCTACTCCGATACTCTTGAACGAACAGAGTAATTTCGGGCTGCTTGATATAGCTGGCGAGTTTGGTTCCTAGCGATGCCTTGAGCTCTTCCTCGGTTAAACCCGCAGCTCGGACCGAGCCGACGAGCGGAAGAAGAATGAATCCGTCCCCGGTTACGCGGATCGTCCGGTTGGACAATTCCTCGATTCCTGCCGCGTTAATGATCAAGACGTCGCCGGGGCCGATCGGATAGTCAGTCATTGACGCGGCTTGTTGACGAATCGTCCAAAGGGAGGCTAACCGCTCTTTGTTTGATTGGCTGGATGCGGAGAGGACAGGCATTCCGTCGTTTGAAGAGTTGCGAAATTCGCTAGTATCCTGCACCGAGGTAGTCGATGGAGTTTTCACCGCGGATTCATTTGCAGCTGGCGCGCATCCGCAAAGATGTATAACTCCGACCACCGCTAACAAGAAGGTGATTCGGTTCACCGGCGCGATTCTCGCGCTTGATCGCAAATGCAGCGGGTGTCGTCTATCGGCGTCTAAGGCACGATCCATTTTGTCCTCATTCGGTGCAGTCAGAGTCCTATGCTGAAAGGTCAACGAAGAACCCGGCCCGCCGCGTTGGATACAATCAACGGCGATTCTCTTTCGATGTAGTGGACCACAAACGTTTACGAACCATTTGAGTGTTTGTACGACCGAAGCGTCAGTCATTCGGCGATACAGTCAACGGCTCTGCACCGAAGAAGGAAGGTTTAGGTTACCGGTCTGAGAGCGACCAGGATGCCGACATTGTCGGACGCAGGAACGGTCGCGGTCTTGGTCGGCACTACGCCGGCGGCGCCGAGCGCCTGATCGAAATAGCCGGCATCGATATGCAGTGCGGAACTCTCGCTCAGCC
>WNFD01006917.1_pt1 | contig 15880 bp, 16 predicted proteins | sample 5400491 | NCBI WGS metagenome assembly WNFD01 (sample SAMN13153343, study PRJNA577476) | soil metagenome | isolation source: 120 cm saprolite under Douglas fir tree site 2 hole 2 replicate 2 | place: USA:California | collected 2015-04-18 | reverse complement strand
CTTGAGCTGTCTGCGCAAACGACGTGCTGGACGCCATTAAGACTGAAAGCGTAAACACCCAAATCGCACGTCTTTCTGGCATGACCGTCTCCTCTGCCAGTGGCACAGGCTTCCAGCCTGTGATTTGCTTCTCCGCAGAAAATGACAGGCTGGAAGCCCACACTAAAGACCCTACTCACTCGCCGTTGAGCACGGCAGTCGCTTTGTCCAGCCGGTCGTTGTAGGCGTTGAGCGCGTCCGCGGTGAATTTGGCGTAGCGATCGGCGTCGGCCCAGCGGCGATCTTCGATTGCTTCGCGCACGCCGGGCAAAGTCTTGGCTTCGTAACCCGTAAAACGGCCGGGGGCGTAGACGAGATTTTTATACCAGGGGCGGCCCGGCAGGCCAACTTCGGGAGCGAGCGTCTGGTCAATCGTCAGCATCAGCACCTGCAGATCTCCGCGTCTGGCGCTCGGCAGCTCTGCGGCGTTTTTCGCCAAGGCATCATCATACGCCTTGGCGCTGCGCTGGAGCCGGTCAACCGCATCTTCAAGCGCGGCGAATTCCACGTGCGGGACGCGGTCCAGCGGCGTGGGCAGGCCACTCGATTTAGTTGGATCAGCGGCGAGCTGAAATGAGCGATCGTGCAGCAAGCCAGCTTGCGTTTCGGCCTGATCACGCTCGTCGTCCACGAGTTTCTCCACCTGATCCAGGTAATCGGACACGGCCTCGGCAAAACCACCCGCGCGTTGAATGGGAACATCGACGTCGGCCACCCGTAGCATCAGCCGCCCGGCGGTTTTTGCCAGCAGCGCATCATAGACAAAGCCGGGATCGACAAAGCGGCTATGATGCTCGAAGGTGTCGTAGCGAGAGTGATAGACGCCGCGGCTGTCACCCTCGTCGCCAAAACCTAGGTCGAGCGCGGGCACACCCAGGTGATCGATGAAGCTCGAAAAATCGGAACCCGAGCCGAGCGCTTCGAGCGGGAAATCCTTATCCGCTTGCGCGGCGATTTTCGCTTCGGCCTTGACGTGTTCCTTGGCGTCGGGTTCGAGCGCAGTGACGCGCATTTTGGCGCGCAGCCGCTGCCCAATGGAAACACCGGTCTCCGGATCGATCACATCGCCGGCGACCTCGTTCACCACGTGCTGAAAATCATGGCTGCCTGCGACCGCCAGAAAGCCGCGCCCGTTAGTGTCCGAGTTAACGTAGAGGACGGCCTTTTTCTTGAGTTCGCTCGCATGCGCTTCAGTCCATTCGGTCGAGCCCAGGAGCATGGGTTCCTCGGCGTCCCAACTGGCGTATACGAGTGTGCGCTTGGGCCGCCATCCTTGCTTGACGAGACTGCCGATGGCCCGGGCCTCGGCGAGGATAGCCACCTGGCCGGACAGGGGATCACTGGCACCGAACACCCAACCGTCGTGATGATTGCCGCGCACGACCCACTGGTCAGGCCAGGTCGAGCCCTTCATTATCGCGATGACGTCGTCGATCTCCTTCAGGCTCCAATCCGACTTGACCGCGAGATGACCGGCCGCAGCACCGGGTCCAACGTGATAGGTAATTGGCAGTGATCCCCGCCACGATTGCGGCGCCACGGGACCTGCCAGGCCTGCGAGAAAGACCTGCGCATCGGCGTATGAGATCGGTAGTACGGGAATCTTCAGAATCGTCGGGGCCTCGGAGATTTTCAGCCGCTTTGCATTCCTGGTTGCGCCAACACCTGGCGTCAACGGATCGCCGGGATAGAGTGAAATGTCGGACACCGAGCCGCGCTGCAGACCATGAGACGGACGCATCGGCCCCGAGGGATAGCTCTCGTCGACTGCATAACCGTCATTTCCCGGATCGGAGTAGATGATGCAGCCGAGCGCACCATGCTCATAAGCGAGCTTTGGCTTTAAACCACGCCAGCCACCGCCGTATCGCGTGATGACGATCTTACCCTTGACGGTGACGCCCAGCCGCTGGAGAGTTTTGTAATCGTCCTGCATTCCATAATTCACATAAACCAAGGGAGCGGTAACGTCGCCATCTCCTTGATATTCGGCATAAGCGGGGAGTGCGGGCTCGGTCGCGGTTGCGCTGGAATCGCCGGGAATAGGCGGTTCTTGCAATGTCGCCTTGAACGGTTTGGGACCGGCGAGCTCGAAGGTTTCGCTGATAGGTATGGGATAGAGCACCCAGAAGCGCTCGATATGCGCATCCCAGCCCCAGTCCTTGAACCAAGCCAGAATCTGCTTTGCGTTGGCTTGGTCATGGGGCGAGCCCACATGGTTGGGCTCGCTGGCGAGCAGCTTCATCCAGTCGCGCAGGTCGTTGGAGTGAATCAGCGCGTCGAAGTTGCGTTCAACTTCCGCCTCGTTGGACGGCCCCGACGCTGCGAAGGCGGTGATGGTCCACAGAACCGCTGCGGCCAATAGCAAGACAAGAGTGCGCATTGAATCGATTTCCCCCCGGTGCCTAGACTCGCGCGATAATTCTCTCGCTGAACTCGTGCACGAACGCGTCGAATTCCCCGTGCGTTGGGATGAACGCGATCTGCTTGACGCCGGCTCGTTCGAGCGCGCGGATTCGTTCGCACAACTCCTCCGGCGGCGAGGTCATGGTTGTGTGCCGGATGAGTTCAGCAGTGACGAAGCGCTCCTCACCGGCTCGAACATACAGACCGTGGCCGTCGTGCAGCGTCAGATAATAGCGCGCATCGCCTCGCATACGATCGTCCATGTACGCTTTGTATTCATTGAAAATCGGACGCAGCGGCGCTGGCGCCTGCTCGACGCTGGTGACGCCTTCGTACAGCGAATGGAGCGCTACCGTGGTCCAGGGGCCGGCGGCGCTTCTGATGCGAGGGGAATCGTAGCTCTCGCCCGGCCGCATCAACGCGGCGGTCGTCAGTAGCATCGTATACAATTCCGCCGGATTGCGGCCATGACGTTCGACGCTGCCGCGCACGCGCTGCCAGGTGTCGCGCCATCCCTCGACCGTGTTGGTGCGCGAGGTGATGAAACCGTCGCCGATCTCACCGGCCAATTCCATCGCTTTGGGCTGATTCGCCGCGACATAAATTGGAACCCGGTCGTGGAGATTGACAAAGCCCAACTGTTGATGGAAGAAGCGGACGGTGCGGCGCCGGTCGCCTTCACGGTACTCTGCCTCGCCACCGCCCAACAACTTACGGACGACTTCCACGTGCTCGCGAAGGTCCCGCAGCGTATAGGGCGGCATTCCCATTGCGCGGCGGGCGCTATTGCCGGTCCCGATTCCGCATACTACGCGGCCGGGCGCAAGCTGATTCACTGAGCCGAACGCGCATGCCGTCACCGGCGCGATTCGTGTGCCCGCGATTGCGACACCGGTCCCGAGCTTCACGCGCGTGGTTGCCGCCGCGATCAATGCCAGGCAGACAAAGACGTCGCCTGCCATCAGTTGCGTATCGGCGACCCAAATATGACTGAAGCCGAGCGTTTCAGCGAGTTGCGCCTCGCGCGCGCAGGTATCGGGTTTGGGCATCACGCAAATTCCGAAATCCATCGAATGTCCTCCACTAGCGCATGCATCCTGCCAGCGCTCCCTTGTGTGCCTGTTGAGGGATTCTCATACTCATGTAGCAACTCAGCAGACGTTGGGGAACGCATGTCAGCCGCAGGCCAGTGCCTTCACTCGACCCCTTTTGAAAGTACGAGATAGAAAAACCAGAGCAGCTTCGGGCGTGCTTTTCTCTCTAGGCTTCCTTACCTCCCGCCGGGTGGTCGGACACGTGAGTATTGAAGCAGGGTTCAGAAACAAGCCGGCCGCCTCGGTTCGAATTCCCTCCGTCTCCGGTGGTATTGTGGAGCGAGGGTGAGCCAGAGTTTATTCATTGCCGGGCGGAGGCGCCGCACGGCGCTAGAGTCCAGGAGGATTGGAATGGCTATCCAACGTACCGGTCATGTCGCGATCAGGGTGCGGGACCTGGAAGCGGCCAAGCGATTTTATGGCGATATCCTCGGCATGAAATTGGGCATGGAGATTCCCGGACAGGGATTGTTTTTCCGCTTCAACAACTATCATCACGATCTCGCTGTATTTAAGGCGCGCGACGGCGCCGAGCCGGCGAGCAAAAACCATGCGGGTGTCGCACATATAGCACTGGTGGCCGATGACTTTGATACCGTGCTTAACATGTACCGCCGCTTGCGCGAACACGGCGTGCCGGTCAGCCGCACCATCGATCACGGCGCGACCAAAAGCGTCTATTTCAGCGATCCTGACGGGATAGAACTGGAGATCTATTGCGAAGTGCCGGAGTTCGATTGGCGGCACAACGGGATGGTGCGGGTGCCGATGGATATCGAAAATGAGAACGCCGCCAAGCCGATATCGCCGGAGGCGGCGCGTACTATGAGCTTGCGGCTGCCCTCCGACCTTTAAAGATAACGATAGTGTCACGCAAATCGTCCGTCTCGGGAGTTTTTACATTGGCAAGGATTAACTGGGCCACTGCTGCTCCGGTGTGTCTCCCCCTGTCAGGGGTCTGTCGATAATACACGTCATTTTTTGAGCCGGTTCCGTCATCCTGAGCGAAGTCGAAGGATCTCGCGCCGCCATTTTTTCGGCGGCGTGCTCAGGATGACAGACTAGAGAAAATGAAAATCGACAGTCCCTGTCAGGGGGAGTCGCCCCAAAACCCGCGAACGCCTTATCCCCGCCAAATATAAAAGACCCCGGTGCTTGGCTGCCGCGAGGCACCTGTCTTTGGACAGGCGTCCTTCAGTCATCCACACGGAGTGATTTCGCTATTCGAACCAAATCCTTGAGGTTCGCGGGTTCGTCACCGAGATCTGTGGCCACCAGCATCGGCGCGTTTTGCGGCTTTAGCTCGTGCAACGCTTCGAGCCATACGGCTTCGCGCCCCTTCAAGGCACCGAAGTCGGCGAGATTGCGTTCCAGCTTGCGCTTCAGCGCAACCGGGAGCTTCGCACGATGGATTTCTTTAACGTCGGGTAGCGGCGGCATCACACGATTTACTATCAGCGCGCCAGGCTGTAAGCCAAGCCGAGCCAGTGACGAGACGAGTTCGCGGGTTTGTTCGACCCGCTGCGGTTCGGCGGTGGTGACTACGACCAAGGTGCTCGTCGGCTCACGAATCAGCGCCTGGACCTGGGCCGCGCGCTCGGCGAAGCCTGCATACATGCCCTCGAAGCTGCGCACGAACACCTGCACGTCGGCCAGCAGTTGGAGCCCAGTCAGACGGTCGAACGCAGTGAGCACTGCGCGTGCCGCGAAGTCGAAAATGCCTAATGGTCCGCGCATCAGCCCGCGCGAGGCGCCGAGCAGCGTCAGCGCCCGCGATGACAACAAATCCAGCATCCGGCGCGGTGCATCGAGAAAATCGATGGCCTCTTGAGCGGGAGGAGTATCAAGCACAATCAGGTCGGCCACTCCTTCTCGCCGTAGATCAAGCAACTGTTCGGCTGCCATGTAGTCCGCAACGCCGGCGAGCGCGCCAGAGAGCCCGCGGTAGATACGATCGGCCAGTATCGCATCGCGGGCGCTGGTCGAGGGGGCATAACGTTCAATCAACCGATCAAACATCCGCTTGGGGTCGAGCCGGAGGGCTCTCAGCCGGCCACCGCTCCGGGCACTGAGACCGGTCAGCGATACATCGTGTGGTGCTGCGGGCCGGGTCTCGAGGCCCAGCGCATCGAGCAGGCGGGGCGCCGGGTCGATAGTCATCACGTCGACCGCACGACCGCTGAGCGCGGCCTCAAGCGCGAGCGCCGCTCCAATTGTGGTTTTGCCAACACCGCCTGGACCCAGGCAAATGACCAGCCGGTCGGCAGCAATGCCCGGTACAGCCATAATCAACCAGAATGAGGCTGCGCCCCGCTTTCGTCTCCGTCTGCAAGACGCTCCAGTGCGCCAGCCAGCGTCTGGAGTTGCGGCCGCGCGAACTCTGCGGTGTACAGCATCGGCAGTTCGACCACCTCAACCCCGGCCGCCTCGAAATGGTTGCGCGCGTGCGCCGCGACCTCGCATGTTGCTTTGCGTTGCAGCGCAAGGCGTCGGTGCGACACCAGAGGATGGATTTTGCTCAAATCGGACGGCGAAAAGAGTTGGTCGGGAACCCCATTCAGGATCACAACGATATAGCCGATCCCGATTTTATTGCGTAGTATGCCAATTGCCTCCAGCGCTTCGCTTACGGCCAGTCGCTCGGGCCGCGCCGTGAGCAGCACGCCGAAACGGCGGGGATTCCGGAGAAATTCATCGACTGCTCGTGCCAGCCGGTTGAGCGTCCCCGCCGGCGCCAGGTCCCGCACTCCTTGCGGCACGGAAAGCAATTCGAGGACACTACCGCTGGCCGGTGCGTCGATTACAGCAAACCCGTTGCGTGCCGCGGCTTCTTCTGCGACCTGGCGCAGCCGGTCCAGCATCAGAAATGCTTCCAGTCCGGGCAGCGCGGCGGTCACATAACCAAATGTGTGGCTCCGCAACATCCGGCGCGAAATCGCTTTGATTGGGACAATTCGCTCGATAAATCCCTCGAGTTCAGTCCGAGGGGTAAATGACCGCACCTCGAGATTCGGAATTGCCGGGAAATTGCGCGGGCCTTCGAGTGCGAGACCCAGCAGCCGCGCCGCGGTCCGGTGCTGGTCCACATCGGCCAGCACGGTCTTGCCCCGATCGGATAATTCCAGCGCGAGTGCCGCGGCTGCAGTACTCTTGCCGGTGCCTCCTTTGCCTGTTACCAAAATCAGATGCGGCAGTGCCATGATTGATGAGAGGCACAATAGGCCGAAACTACGGCGGCAGGAATCCAGTTGATTTGTAAGGCTGAAGACCTACCCGGCCCACCGGTGACGATGAGCACGATAACGCTGACGATGCCACCGGAGGGGATCGCGTTGTTCAAGGCAATCGTCGAATCGTACGATAATCTGACGACGCTCCGCACGGAGGACCCGCGACGACATTACCTTAAGCTGTACTTTGCGCCGGAAACATCGGCCGAGGTCGAGGCGTTGATCGTGGCACTACAGGCGGATTTCGCGATCCGCCGCCTGGCCTCCGATTAGCCTGCTCTGCTATTCGCCATTTTCATCCGAGTGGCGCGAGACGAAACCTGCCAGCTCTCAACAATCACGCGACAAGGATGTCGAGCGGCAGGAACGCAGTCACCACGAAGTTGGGAACGTCGACTACCTCGCTGATGCGCAAATCGACCGCCACGCTGCAGATAGCGTAAGCTTGTTGCCGGTTAAATCCGCGCTGTTGCAGATAATCAATCATTGCGAGCAACGCGTTGCGCGCCGCCAGGGTAGCATCTTCCGATTCCTGGATTTCGCCACGCATCGACAGCCCGGTGGTGGCGTAATATTTGCGCTGCGGCCCGTGTCCTGCGCTTCCCTCGAATTGAACTCCCGCGATCTTCCGCTCGCGCGCAGCATGCCTGTGAAGGCGGAAGCGCAGATGAAACGTCGCGGCCATTTCGATCGCGCTGCCGCAAACCTCGCCGTCGCCTTGGGCGAAATGCGCATCACCGATCGAAAACAGGGCACCTTCCGTCCATACCGGCAGGTAAACCGATGTGCCCCTGACCAGTTGTTTGACGTCGAGATTGCCGCCTGTCTCACGTGGCGGGATTGTGCGCAATCCCTCCGACGCAATCGGCTCCGCCGCGGGTACCGCCGAGCGCGCTTCCGGCAGCATCACAAAACCGCCGCGCCCGGCAGTTGCATGCTCACGAACGCGAATCTTTTCCATAAGCGCATGCGACGGCGCCACTCCAATCACACCTGGAAACGAGGCTTCGGGCAGACGGACGCCTGGCAGGTCGGACGATTCGGCAAAGCCGCCGCTCATCCGCCAGTTCACCAAATGGGGTTCGGGAAAAATGTCGCGCAGGAAACCGAAGCCGGGTAACTGCGCGGTCCAGCCGCTCTCGCCAGCAACAATATCAAGCAGTTGGACTTCGAGCAGGTCGCCTGGCTCAGCGCCATTTATCCAGACCGGACCAGTCAGCGGATGAGCCGCATTCAGGTCCCATGCGGCGGCACTTTTGACACCGCCGCCCAATGCGATTTGGCAATCGAGCGCGTCCAGCGTATCGAGCAGCGCCTCGTCCCCATCATCGACCTTAAGCACCGGTGGAATATCGGGATGCCAGCGGTTGTGGCCTTTTGAGGATTGGGTTGCGAGCCGCTTTGCCTGATCGAGTTTGATCTCGTGCACTTTATGGCTCATTTGCGATCTCCTGCTTGAATACCTCTCCCTTCTCGGGAGAGGTCGCGCGGCGACAGCCGCGCGGGTGAGGGACCTACAGAAAATAAGAAGGGTTCGCGTCGACGCGAGCTATAAGCATCTCGGCGTTTGTGTGTGACCTTCACGGGCAGTGTCCGCGCTGAGCGATCCTCGAATTAAAGGGGATTGACATAGGTGCGAGGGGATTTCTGGAGGTCCCTCACCCGGCGCTTCGCGCCGACCTCTCCCGACGGGGAGAGGCATTGTCCCTAGTCCTTCTCGAAGCTCGGACCGGACCATTTGCCGGGAATCTCGAACGCCGACTGCTGCGCGAAGGCGTTGCCGCGAGCGACGAACCCGCCGTCTACAACCATGGCTGTTCCGGTCACCCATTCAGCGTCGTCGCTCGCCAGGTACAGCGCCATCCCGGCGATATCCTCGGGCGTGCCCGGCCGTGCGATCGGCTGCGCGATCTGAAGTAGTTGAAGCGTAGTCGCCTCGCCGCCCGGGACATGCTTGTGCAGCAGTGGCGTATTGATGCCGCCCGGGCAGATGCAATTGACGCGGATACGATCCTTGGCGAGCTCAACTGCCGCGCATTTGGTCAAATGGATAACGCCGGCCTTGGCGACGCTGTAGACCAGCGGTCCGGCCTGGCCCAGAATGCCAGCGATCGAGGCGGTGGAAATTATCGAACCGCCACCGCTTTTGCGCATGTGCGGAATCGAATGCTTGATGCCGAAAAACACGGCGCGAAGCAGCACCGCGAACGTGCGATCCCAATTCTCCGCGCTCACTTGCTCCAATGGTCCCAGCGCCCCGGCAATACCCGCATTGTTGTACGTGATGTCGAGCCGCCCAATTCAGTTACCGCGCGCGCGATGGCTCCTTGGATATCACTTTCGCTTTCGACATTGGTTTTGTAGAAAACTGCGCGGCCGCCCTGCTCCTTGCAGTCGCGCACCGCGGCCTCGCCACCCTCCTGATTCAGGTCAGCGATAACGACGGCGGCGCCTTCGCCGGCGAAGCGAACCGCGGTAGCACGGCCCATTCCGCTCGCCGCGCCGGTGATTACTGCGACCTTGTTATCGAGTCGTCCCATCGCTGTCTCCTTCCGGCAACAGTTTCGCGCCGGTCATTCCCACGTTTGAAAGCGAGGCGCCTTTCAGCTTGTCGTACAAAGCTTGCCCGCCTATGTAAAGAGTGGCTGATGGAGAGCGCCTGTCATGTGTCTAGTGCTATAGTAAATACCGTGGCGCGAAGGAAAACGCTCGCGCATTAAAGGCGGCCTGCCCGGCATTTTCATGGACGACAGCGCATCAGCCAGTAGAAAACAAGCCGCGGCGATGATTCGTTCGGTCGAAGGCGTACGTTCGTCTTCCGTCCCCGGCGCTACTGCCGGCAACGACGCCGCCACTGAGCAGGAAAACGCAGCCGGTGAGGCCGCCTGTGAAGACAGGGCCTCGTCGGCTGACCACCAGGAAATCGCATCGCGTTTCGATTCACTCGTCAGCTATCCCCAAGCACCGGAAAAGCAGGGCGAAGAGGCAACCAAGGATTCGGCTGATGATCCGCTGTCGCACAAGCTCGAGGGTATTCCTTCCGAACCAGGCGTTTATCTGCTCAAGGATCGCAACGCCAAGGTCCTTTATGTAGGCAAGGCCAAATCGCTGCGTTCGCGGGTGCGCGCCTATTTCCGCGAGAATGGCGACGGCCGCATGCAGGTGCGCTTCCTGATGAAGCGGGTGCGCGACTTCGATACTTTGGTCGCCCGCAGCGAAAAGGAAGCATTAATCCTCGAAAACAACCTGATCAAGCAGTACAAGCCGCGCTACAACATTCGCCTCAAAGACGACAAGTCGTACCTCAGCGCAAAGATCACCCATCATGCATGGCCGCGCATTACCGTCACTCGGCGAATCGTAAAGGACGGCGGACGTTACATCGGCCCGTTCGGCTCAGCCGATGGCTTGCGCGAGACGATCGATGTAATCCGCAAAGTGTTCCCGTTGCGTACCTGCTCTGACGGCGTGTTTAGAAACCGCTCGCGCCCGTGCATCGAATACCAGATCAAACGATGCCTGGGGCCGTGTTGCCTGCAAGTTGACCGCGACGAATACGAGCGCCATCTGCGGGCCGCGCAGATGCTGCTGGAAGGCAAGAACCTGGAACTGCTCAAGGAAATGCGTGAGCGGATGAAAACGTACGCAGAACGGCTCGAATTCGAAGAGGCGGCTCGGCTGCGCGACCGCGTACGCGCGATCGAAAAGACCGTCGAGCGCCAGACCGTGCTGCATCATTGGGGCGGCGACCAGGACGTGTTCGGGCTCTATCGCCAGGGCGGCTTCATCGAAGCGCTGGTGCTGATGATCCGTAACGGCAAGCTGACCAGCACCCAGAGCTGGAGTTTTCAGGATTTGGAATTCCCCGACGAAGAAGTGCTGGCCGACCTCCTGACCCAATATTATTCGGGCGTGCGCTTTCTGCCCGACGATGTAATCGTCCCGGTGGCGATAGAAGACGCCGACGTGCGGGCGGAGCTTTTGTCCGAGCGGCGCGGACGCAAGGTGGAATTCGTGGTGCCGCAGCGCGGTGAGAAGCTACGCCTGCTCGAAATGGCGATGGACAATGCGCGCCAGAGCTTCAATGCTCGCCGTGACAACGAAAATACGCGCGAGAAGATGCTCGAAGAGGTGCGCACCAAACTCCATCTGCACAATTCGCCCAAGCGCATCGAATGTTACGACATCTCCAATCTGCAGGGCTCGATGGTGGTTGCTTCGCAGGTCACTTTCGACGAAGGCGAGCCGCAGAAAGCGCTCTATCGCCGGTACCGCATTCGGACGGTCGAGGGCCAGGATGATTTCGCCAGCATGTACGAAGTACTGAGCCGCCGGCTTAAGCGAGCCGTGGAAGAAAACGAATTCCCAGACCTCTGGGTAATCGACGGCGGTAAAGGCCAACTTAATGTAGCAATCGAAGTCCTTAAGGAAGCCGGGCTGTTCGAACAAATCGAGGTGGTCTCGATTGCCAAACAGCACGTGCTCAACGATCCTCGCGCCCGCACAGTGGAAAAGTCCGAAGAGCGGATCTTCCTGCCCAATCGCAAAGACCCAATCGTGCTGCCGAAAAACTCCACCGCGCTGTTCCTGATGGTGCGGGTGCGCGACGAGGCCCATCGCTTTGCGATCACCTACAATCGCGAACTCCGGCGGCGCGCGCGGCTGCGCTCTGTGCTCGACGATATCGAGGGGATCGGGCCGGTGCGGCGCCGCTCACTGCTACGTCATTTCGGCAGTCTCCGGCGCATTCGCGAAGCCTCGGTTGAGCAATTGGCCTTGGTAAAAGGCGTCAATCGCGAGTTGGCTGTCGAGATTCGCCGCCACCTGGATACCATGTCGGCGCTGCTCGACCAGGAGGAAAAGGTCGAGCGCGAAGAAGACCGTATCGCGCAGGAGTATCTCGACGCCGGCAACGGGCAGTTACAACTGCTGCCGCTCGAGCCAGTCACCCTGCCTGCGTCAGACCCCGCATCCGAAATAAGCTCTTAGTCGACAATCGCGCGCGCGGCCTCGGGGTCGAGGTCCTCCATCAGTTCGATGGGACACCTCGTATCGGCGAGCAGCGGTGACCGCCTTGCGCTCACCGTCAGGGCCAGCATCGTTCGCCGGCGGCGCTGCCTCGGTATCGTGGTGCAGGTATGATGTTAGCGGCCCGCAAGCGGTTTGGTGGCCGGCCCAGAGCCGAGCGCTTCCTTGGCGCGAACAGCGTTGTTGTTGTGCAGAAAGTCAGCCCGCCATGCGGCCGACCAGCGGCATTTTAGAATGTCAAGCGAGTCGGCGATCCCGGTGACGAGGAACGCGTTACAGTCCGGCGGCTGGCGACCTGCCTCCTCCTCCGACAAGGTGATGCGGCCGTCCATCACACTCGCGCAGACGATGATCGATCGTGTCGAGATAAACTTGTTCGTAACGATCGGCCATCTGTTCGACAGTGAATCGGCGCTCGAATTCGGCCCGGCACGCTTCGCGCGACAGGTGGTCGATCTTGTGCACGGCTGCAGCCAGCTCCTCAACGCTGTCAGCAATATAGCCGGTTATCCCGTCGCGTAGCACTTCGGGAACAGAGCCGCATCGGCGGGCGACCACCGGCGTTCCACAGGCCATTGCCTCGATCATCGCCAGTCCGAACGGCTCGGGCCAATCGATCGTAAAGAGCAAAGCGAGCGCGCCACCGAGGAACTCACTCTTTTCCGATTCTGCGATTTCGCCGATGTACTCGACTGCGGGTGGCGAGAGGCGAGGCTTAATGATGGCCTCGAAATAGTCGCGGTCGACGACATCGACTTTGGCGGCAATCTTAAGAGGAATGCCCACTCGACGGGCAACTTCGATAGCGATATCAGGCCGCTTCTCGGGCGAAATTCTGCCGAGAAAGGCCAGGTACTTCCCCCCACCCGGACTGAAACGCAAGAGATGACGCGGGAGTCCGTGGTAAATAGTCGCCATCCAATTCATGAAGGGCAGCGGCGTCCGTTGTGCGTCGCTGATGGAGATTAACGGCACCGAGCGATACCTGCGATAGACCGAATGTAGGTCAGGAAAATTGAGCCGGCCATGCATCGTCGCTATGGTGGGGACGCCGGTCAGGCTGGCGAAGGCAAAGCTCCAATAGTCGACATGCGTATGGATAATGTCGAAGCGGTCAGCCGCCCCCTCGTAAACGTCGCTCAGCATCGGCAGTTGCAAAGACGCGCCGAGTTCCGGCTTTCCCAACAAACGCAGCGCTTGTGGACAGCCGGGCGCCAGCCTTGCTGCAGTAAGTGAATCTCCCGAAGCGAACAAGGTGACGTCATGCCCACGGTGCACCAGTTCTTCAGTAATGTAGGAGACCACGCGTTCCGTACCGCCATACAGCAGCGGTGGAATTCGCTCGTACAGTGTCGCTATCTGCGCGATGCGAAGCGGTCCGCGAGCCGAGCCGGAGCGGCCATTTTCCATCTCGTTGATTCTGTCCAATACTGTAACTCCTGAGGGATTGCTGATCGAGCGTCAGGCCATTGGTCCGGTGGCCTTTTCCTTTTCCTTTCATCATGTCTGAAAATTTGCTCCAAGTTAATTTATGATTTCATCAAAGGAGATTAGATGGCTGCGCTTCCGGCAGGCTGCGAGGGCTCGCTCCACGGCGCAAGGGTGAATCACGGTGATCAACCAATCTCTTGAACACTCGCCCGCATTTCAACACGACCAAGAGCTGGGCGATGCCTCCCTATGCTCAGCGCTGCGAACCTTGGCCAGCTATTTATTAGCAGGGGAGGAAAAATCTATATGTTCATGAAAACTCTTTCCGCCCTCTGCGGGCCTTTATTCCCCAGCCTGCGACGTGCTCTCAGTGTAAGGAGGGCTCTCTTGAGCATCGCAGCCTTGGCGGTGGTCACGAGCGCGGCATGTACTCCCCCGGCCGAACAGATTGCTCAGGCACGAGCGGACCAACATTGGGCCGCCGAGTTTCGTCAGGTTCGTCAGCAATGCAGCCAGCAAGCACCTGGGAGCTGCGTTAAATTCGAACGTTTTCTGGTAGCTCAGCAGGCCTACACGCTTTATTACTCGCGGGCGGTACCAGGGCTGGCAAGTCCAATGTTTGTGCCCGCATCCGGGGTCAACTTGTCTGGGGTCAACTTGTCCGGGGTCAATTTTCACCCCGTTTCTATAAGTGGTTTTCGGTAATCATGAGCCTGAGTCAGGCGCGCTGATGGTGGCCACGCTGCGCTCGCATCGAGCAGATTCTGCTTCGATTCATCAGAAAAAAGACCAAAATCACCAGTCGATCCGCGAGCAGGTAAAAATTTATAACCAGCAGCGAAGGATCAACTGTGGTTACGTCGCGCTATTTCGTGGCCACAGGTGTTCTACCAGCTTCCATGGCAGTGGAATAAAAAGTGCGTGACGATTTCATTGCGCGCCCCTTATCCGGAGTGGAATCTGGAGGTTCATGATGAAACCAGCGGTCGGTCTTTGGTTTTCGCTGTGGTTTTCGGCGCCTGCCTTGGTCGCAGGTCTGATATTCGCAGCGCCGTGTTTTGCGCAGAGCAGTTCCTTCAGCAGCACAACGACGACAACTGTGCCGGCCAATAGCAATTCGGCGGCGTCCGATCAGCCCGGAACTACGACAACCACGACCGAGAACGGCAGCTCGTGGAAAGAGTCGGCAGGCGAGGCCGCCCATAATGCAGAAGTCGCTACCGAAAGGGCGTATAATCACGTAGCGCGCGACGTCAAGGACATGTCGCTCGAGGCTAGGATCAAGGTAGTGCTGCATGAGAACAAGTCCACGCGTGATTCTGACGTGCAGGTGACGGCCGACAACGGTACTGTAACGCTTACCGGTCAGGTCCCGTCCGAGCAAAGCGCCCGACGCGTTCAAGAGGTGGTCGCGAGCGTTTATGGCGTCGGCGCGGTGAATAATGATTTGAATTATCCGCATCGCAGGGAAGCTGCGACGCCACCCGACGCCGATTCGACCGGCGTAGCTCATCCTGCTTACAGCGACACCGCACCGGCGGAAAACGCGCCGGCTCATTGATGTTGGTTGTCTCGTAGCCGCGGCCCAACAAGATAGGTGCAAGGGGAGATGGATCATGGTTGACAAGAATATGGCGGATGCGGCGCAGAACGCTGCGGCTTCGGCCCGCGAAGCGGCCAACGCTGCTCAAGATTACGTCGGCAAGGGTGTTGATACGGCCCGGGAGTACGCCAATAAGGGCTACGATGCAGCTCGCGAATACGCCGGTACGGCCCGCGACTACGCCAATAAAGGTTACGACGCGGCCCGCGATTACGCCAATGCAGGGGTCGATGTCGCTGCACGGGTGAGCGATAACCTGAGTGAATTCGTGCGCAACGAACCATGGATCGCGATTGCAGCAGCTTTCGCGGTCGGTTACGTCGCTGCGCGATTAATGCGCCGTCTGTCAATCTAGCCTGGTGCGCAAGAGGATGCAGAGCAAGATAGATTGGCGAAATTCATCGCGCTTGATGAAGATGGTTCAGGTTCAATCTTGACTCCGGTAATAGCTTCTTTGCGTCTTTCAGTCGGCAGTGGGCAGGGTTGCTACCGGTCCTGACCAACAGCGATTGGTGTCAACCAGCGTCTAGGGACAGCAACATGAGCGAAGCGGCGGTCAATGAGGAGTTCCTCGGCGAGGCACCTGTCCTCAACACACCGACTTTGGCCGAGCGCATCAGGGAACGGCCTCTCGTTGCATTAGGGCTGGCCGGCTTGGCTGGTTTCGTGACCGGCGGCGGCTCATCTACCCGAACCGGCACGGCGATGCTGGTGCTGATCGCACGAATCTGGTTACGGCGAGCTGCCACTGACGCATTGGCGAGCGCGATTGCCAGCTATGGAACAGCTAAACGAAACGGCTCGCGTTGACCGCGAACTCGAACAGGCGCAGCGCGACTTGCGCGATACTCTCGAGCAAGTCAACCATAAGGTCGAGCAGGTGGAAGCCCGCTTGCGGCTGCAGGCGATCATTCGCGGCAACCCGGTCGCACTACCGCTGCTGGCGGGCTTGCTTGGATTCTTCGCCGGCAGCCGCCATAAGCTGCGGCCGTTCCGATGGATTGCACTCGGTGCCCTGCTAGGGGCGGGGCTAGCTGCTGCACATCGAG
>WNFD01003450.1_pt1 | contig 15882 bp, 23 predicted proteins | sample 5400491 | NCBI WGS metagenome assembly WNFD01 (sample SAMN13153343, study PRJNA577476) | soil metagenome | isolation source: 120 cm saprolite under Douglas fir tree site 2 hole 2 replicate 2 | place: USA:California | collected 2015-04-18 | reverse complement strand
CATCCCGCTCCTGAAGTCGAAGGACGGGAGTTCAATCTTCTCAACCGGCACCACGTCTCGATCGAAGCCATCGAGAACTCGTTGTGGCCTTCAGCACGGAATTTACCGAATCTTATCCATACTCGTGCGATGTTAGGAACGAACGCATTCGTCTCAAATTATCTGACGAATGAGGGCGGGTAGATGAACAAGGTGCATTATCTCAAGGAGCAGGCAGCGAGGGCGGATCGTCTGGCGCGCGCTGCGTTCGATACCCTCACAACCGAGCGTCTGCAGAAGGCGGCGAAGGACTACCGCATCGAGGCTGACCTGCTCGCCGCATATCTTAAAGCCGTTGCCAGCGCGGAAAGACCGAAGCCGCTCCGTTGAAGTTGAGGTGAGCCGCGCGTTATCCACAGGGTTGAGCTGCGGGGCGCCACACGACTCTTGATTCCGCACAGCGTTCTCGGTGAAGTGTTTGTGGGCGAGGTGTGCGATGGAATGGGTAAAAGAACGCGATCTCTTAATCGCGCAGACGATGGCGTTTGTTCAATCGGTCAACGACAGGAAGCTCAGCGCCAGGAGACTGGACGCCAAACGCTGGGCAGAATCTCGTATTGAGGCAGCGCCGATCGACGCCAAACCGATTGACGCGATCAAACCAATCGAAGCGATCAAAATCGTCGAGCAGCCGCCGGCCAACATCCCATTCAACGTCCCCGCCGCGCGACCAAGCGTCCCCGCCGGGCGACCAAGCGTCTCCGGCGAGATGCGAGCCGAGATGCAGAACCGGGTCGCAAGTTTTCGCGCGCACCAACAGCGGTTCCATCGGGAGCGTGACGAATATTGCAGCGCCACCCTGGCCAAGATGCGCGTCCTTGTCAGCGATGATTCCGCATCCGCTCCGCTGCGCGAATAGCCAAGGTTCATGAAGCCGGCCCGCCCGGTTTCGTTCCATGCGCTGCCGCCGCAAATCATCAGCAGCCTTTGATCTTCTCCAGCACCGGCAGCAGGTGTTTTAGAAACTCCTGCGGGTTCTCGCTCATCGGGAAATGCCCGAGGCCCTTCATGATGGTGACCTCGCTGCCGGGAATGCTCTTCGCCACGCCAAGCGTTTCCTCCGGCGTGCAGGAGTAGTCGTATTCGCCCGACAGCAGAAACAGCGGGCAGCGGCTGGTGTCGATTTCGGCGACCCGGCCTCTGATGTCGCCGTCGAGCTTGTAGAAATACAGATCGCCCTTGAAGACGCCGGGGCCGCCCTGCATGTAATGCCACAGCGTCTCCCATCGCTCCGCATCGGGCGCGTCGGGCCCGACCAGTCCTGAGACGATGGCGGCGGAGACCTCGCCGCCATGGACGTCGGGACGGTGCAGGAAATTCAGATCGTAATAGGGATCGACATGCGCGCCGGCCTGCAAGCCGATGATGGCGCGGAACGCTCGCGGATGTTCGAGCGCCAAATGCAGCGCGATGCGTCCGCCGATCGAGCATCCGATCAGGATTGGCCGGTCGAGTTCGAGCGCGGTCATGATATCGAGGATCATCGTCGTGTATTGCGCCGAGGTGAGCTGATATTCCTCGTTGTGCCAGCCCGAAGGCGGCGACGACTTGCCATGCCAGGGCATGTCGAAGGCGATGACGCGGTGGCGGCGCGTGACGCGCTCATCGTTCATCAGCGCGCGGTATTGACGACCGTCGGCACCGGCGGTGTGCAGACACAGCAGTGGGGTGCCCTCGCCGGCCTCCTCGACATAGAGGCGATGTTTGCGCCCGAACAGATCAAGATGCATGTAGCGGCCGACGATCGGCTCGAATTGCGCGGTCATGCCGCCTCTCCCGCGCTGCGCAGCTTGGCGAGCGCCTCCTTGAAGTAGCGAAGGTTGGCCATGAAGATCTGAAGGTTGCCTTCCGCCTTCAGAACGCGGCGCTTGATCAAGGCCATCAGATCGTTCGAGCCGGGCGGCGGCCGGCTGCTCCAGAATTTTTCCCATTCCTGTTCCGGCGCGCGCAATGCAAATGAAGACGACGGCATCACGAACGGCCCTGATGTCACCGACATCACCCTGCCCTCGAAGATCGAAATCAGCCAGCCGGTCTGGCCGACTTCCAAAAGGAAGGTCGTGGTGAGAAACCGCCCTCGCCTGACCAGCGCTTCATCGCCATTGACCCGCGCCTTGAGCGCCTCGATCATCCCGGCCTCCCCCATCGCTTGCAATATCCGGCTAGCCGCCGCTGGTGGCTGCGCCCCGCGCTTTGCCCGCGCATGATGGGTAGAATAGTCGCGCCGTCAATCGGCTAACTAAAGCCAGGCGTATACCAGCACCAGGTTCGCCGCGCATGCTGCCAGCAGCGCAATGGTGAGCGCGATATGCACCCGCTGGCAGGAGCCTTGCAAAATGAATCTCATGGCCCGCAAAACATCGAGCGATTCTGGCCGGAGAGTCTCGGGGATTATTTTCCGGGCGATTCAGGACTCGTTTACGACTCAGTGGGTGGCGGCAACAGGCGGGTCCGCGACGTCAGCTTCTGTCTTTCCCCTCATTTGCGCGTGAACCGCCGGCCCCGGTTGAAACCCTATCGCATCGGACGCGTTGGGGTGGTTTAGCGGAGCGATGCAATGCCCTACGCGCTGTTTTGCAATGAATCCAAGCTGAGCAAGACCTATCCGACCGAGGCGGATGTCTGGAAACTCGCCCGGCAAAGCGGGCTGGTGGTGGACGCCGTATCGGAAGAGGAAAAGGCGGCGCCGCGGCCGGTATTGGACAATGACTACGAGATCAGGCCCTGCCGGCCGGACCCGCATGAGGATCCCGCCAAGAACAAGGCCGAGGCGGAGCTGGAAGCCGAACTCGAATTCCAGCTGAGTTGGGAAGGGGCATAAACTCCAACGCCAAAACGCGCGGGATTGGTCCTTGGCCCGCAGCAGGCGGACAGCCGAAATTTCGTGCAAAGGCGGCCGATCGGATTGCCGGGATGACCCGGCATCCTTTTCAGCCGACCGGACAAATTTGCCTGCGGCCGCGCCAGATGCTGGATTTGGTCGGCGGAACGGTCAGTTATCGGTAAAACGCGCCGTCCTTGAATTCCAGCGCGAATGCATCGGTGCTGTTTGCGGCTCAATTCGCCGGACAGAAGGCCCATTAGCGGGATCAGGCCCAGACACCTGCCGATAAAAAGACACCTGCCGATAAAAACCGGTGGTATGGGGTTCCCGGCGTTCGCCGGGGACGACACCAGCTAGGGTGTCGCGACCGCCAGCGACGCCTGCTCGGCGGCGAGCGGCACGCAGGCCTTCCTGCGGTGCAGGCCCCTTATCGCGCCGGTGACCTTGAGCACCTTCCCGACCGGACATGAAGCATCCTGCACGAAGGCGACCTCATAGGGCGCAAGCATGAGAGGCTCGGATTTCAGGACGGTCTGGGCAACGCACGGCAGGGCCACCGCCGAAAAAATCAGCCCTAACGCAAAAACACGCATGTTCGTTTTTCCACCACCCTCGAATCCATAATAACCGATCGCGCAGCGAAGTTCCGCCCACCGCAAAAATTATTTTTCGGACGCCGAATGCCGGCTATTCCACCGCTTCGTCCAGTCCCCTCACAACAAAAAGGCCGGCGTGCGGCCGGCCTTTTTTCCGTAGCGAAGCGAAACGATCTCAGTAGCGCGCCGCGACAGGGCCACCCCAGCCGAACCGGTAGTTGATGCCGGCCTTGACGGTGTGCTCGTCGTTGCGGAATCGGGTGCCTAGGATGTCGGCGGGTCCGGTCGTGAATGTGGTGTTGCCGAAGTTGTAATACTGGTATTCGGCCTTGGCAGACCAGTTGGGCGCGAACATGTATTCGAGACCGGCGCCGACGGTGTAGCCGTCCTGGTGTCTCCCATTGGTGGTAAACGGCTGCGGCACGCCGGCGATCGTGACGCCGATATTGTTGTTATCGCGGAACGCGTAACCGCCCTTGGCGTAGAGCAGCGCCGGACCCCAAGTGTAGCCGAGCCGGCCCGTGACCGAGCCAAGCTGGTCATTCCTCGTGGTCACCAGGGTGCCACCCGGGAAAAGCACGCCATTGTTATTGTTGTTGGCCAGCCAGCTGTACTGGGCTTCCGCTCCGACCACCCAGTTCGGAGCAAACTGGTAATCAAAGCCGCCCTGCACGCCGCCCAAAAAGCGGCCGCCGTTGCCTTCCAGACTGTTGTTGCCTGCGAACGCGCCGCCAAGGTGGCCGCCGATATAGAACCCGGTCCAATTATACACCACTTCCGGCGCGGTATAGGCTGGAGCCTTGGTGTAGGGGCGCGGGCGCGCCTGCAAATCAGCTGCCGCCGCGGGAGCCGCGAAAACGATCATGGCGACTGCGCCGAGCAAAAGTCTCTTCATGAGTAGTTCCCCGTTAGTGTCGTTGCGACCCTCATCAAACAACGTGGCCTCAGTTTGGTTGCTTCGCGGCAATGCCGCACCGCCGATGGCTGGCAACTGTGCCGGCGCGGCAACAACGTCTTTTTGTTCCATCGCAACGCCGGGCTTTTCGTCAGCTACCCGGGTAATTTATCACTATGCTCTGCGTGGACCATGGCAATGGTCCGGTTCAAGCCTCGCTGAAAAGTGATCGCGGTTCCCGCGCGCAAGCGCCGCCGCGCGCCCCCCCCGATAGCGGCACGCGATCGCGGACTGCCCGATTCGGACAGGAACACGCCAGACTGTTTCGACATGCCTCGACCAAATTTCGCGATGTCTCGACCAAGACCGACGTGCTCGGCCGGGTTTGCAGTTTGCCCGCCTGCAGCAATCGCTAGCGCGTCAGCTTTTCCAATTCCGGGAACGGCGCATAGACCGCGCCGGCACAGCTGTCGCTGGCATTCTCGACCACGTGGTCAAGCCGGCCATCGACATAGAGGATCGCGCGTTCGCGCACCTCGCGATAGCTGCCGTCGGATTCGCGCGGAGCAAAGCGCAGACAGCTGACATAACGCAGCCGCCCGCCAACGGTACGCTGCACAGGCTCCGCCATCGCGGCGTTGTGTACGCCAACCGGATTGTTGAGATAGGTCTTCATGAACGCCAGCAATTCGGCGCGGTAGTTATTGGGATATGGCTGGTTGGCGACGCCGCGATCGTCGGTATAGGCGATGCTTCTGCTGTCGTCACCCGCGCAAGCCGCGAGCGTGATCGGCAGCAGCAGGATCGCTGCGCGCTTTGCTGATATCCCCAAGTTCAATCCGTATTCAAGGTCTGACGCCGCGCGGTTCTAGACCTTCCGCGGATGAAAGGGAATTCGCATTTCGATTTTGCGACATCTCAATTTTACGTTCGCGCGGATGTTCACAACAACGCAGCGCCGGCCCACCGTCATTGGGGAAGCAATGGCGGCAGGCCGGCCTGATATCCACGGTCGCGGCGGGGGGCAATGTGGTTAGGCCACGCCCGCGGATCAGTTTAGCCGCGCTTGGTGGCGGGCGTAACGTGCTTGATGGTGGCCTTCGAGACCTGGTGGGTCTTGAGCGCGGTCATCTTCTTATGGGAGCGATGATGGCTGTAATGCCGGTGATGGCGACCCATCTTGGCCTTGGCGTTCAGCGCGTTTGGCTTCGCTTGCTTGGCGTTCAGCACGCTCGGCTTCACCTGTACAGATTTGGTAGCCGGCGCTTGCGCTGTCTTGTCGGGGCTGGCTGCCATTACGGGAGCGGCAAGAACGGAAACGGCGAGCAGTGCTGCGGAAATGGTCTTCAACATGGTTGTCCTCCTCATTCAGCGGGGATCGCGAGGTCGCCGGTCGGAATCGCCGGGCTCGTCGATCATGCTGCCGACGTTACGTGCCGCGCGGTGAACCCACGCTGAAGCGCAATGATGGACATCGTTCATCTGGATGACATCTTGGTCATGTTTGCGTCTGGCACGGCGAGGATGCGGTCCGCAAAAGTCCCTCAAATTAACATCATTGCCGGGAATGTTCCGCGCCATCCGGTGTTCAATCAACGGGCTCCGGTATACTATCGTCCCAATGGAAATCAGGAGAGATGCATGAATAAGTCTGCGATCAGGCTTTTGACGCTGGCAATGTACGCGATGGCGTTAATCGCCGTACCGCTGACGACCGCCTATGCCGCTGGTGGCGACAATCCATCACCGCCGGCATCGGACACCAAGGACACCAAGAAAGTAAAGAAGAAGAAGGACAAGAGCTCCAGCATCGACGATCCGAAATTCCTTGAGGGCTATCGCGCGGCCTATGCCACGATTTACGACCGCAACGACTACAACTCGGCGATCGAGCAGTTGAAGGCGCTCGGCCAGGACGACCGCGCCGATGTGGCTAATCTGATCGGTTACTCCTATCGCAAGCTCGGCGACTACAAGGTTTCGCAGATCTGGTACGAGCGCGCGCTTAAGGCCGACCCGGACCATGTGCGGACCTGGCAGTATTACGGCTTGTGGCAGGTCGAACAGGGCAACCGCGATCAGGCGCAATATCACCTGAACCGGATCGCCGCCTTGACCGGGACCAGCAGCGACGAATACCGCTCGCTGGCCGCAGCGCTCGAAAAGCCTCCGGGCACCGGCCTCGTTTACTGAGTTCGGCAAACACAAGCGAGCCGGCGTGGCCTTGAAGGTTGCGCCGGCTTTTTGTTGCCAGGAGCTTTGCTTTGTTAGCACGGCTTCACTTCATCAGCGCCTCGGCCTCGGCCCGGAAAGCCTGGCGCGAGGGGTCGCGCGAATAGAACATGTGCCCGCCCGGATAGACCACGAGCTTCACGCGCTCGGGCGAAGCGTAGGCCGGCAATTGATCGAGCAGGATCTTCGAGCCGAAATAGGGCGTGGCGAGATCGAACAGCCCGTGCGCCACCAACAGCTTCAGTTTCGGGTCCAGCGCCAGAATCTGCCGTAGCTGGGAAATCGACTCGGCGGGATTGAGGCCGCGGCCGAAATCCCAGGCTTTGCTGACCGCGCCATCCAATAGCTGGTAGGATCCGTCCGGCCGCCAATTGAGCTTGCGCGTGGTGAGGTCGACCGCGGCACTGGTCAGCGGCGCGGTCAGGGGATCGCCGGACGGATCGCCGAAATGATGGAAGCTCGAATCCGGATAGGGATCGAAGCCCGAGACCGACGCGTCGTAGCGTCCCGTCACCTTGCCGTTGCGGCGGTCGAATTCGCGCCGAAACTCGGAGACCTCGAAGCGGCCGTCCAGCCGGCGGCTGACGGCCTGGTCGATCCCGGTCAATGCCGCCACCCGGTCGGCAAGGCGCGTGGTGGCCTCGGTGTCGGCCGGGCCCTTGACGAGATCGCCCAGGAAATCGCCACGCGCGTAACGTTCGACGTCGGCCATGTCGGCGCGGGTCACCGAGCCCTTCTTCTCGCGCGCGACCGCCGCCATGGTCGGAAGGCTCGCCACATATTGCAGCAGACTGGAGCCTGAATATTCGCGAAAGTCGAGCACCGGCGAGATCAGGATCAGGCCCTTCACCCCGATGCCCTGCTCGGTCTGCAATTCGCGAACGATCTTCGGCCCGCGGATGCCGCCATAGCTTTCGCCGGCGACAAATTTGGGTGACAGCAGGCGGTCGAACTTTTCAAGCCAGCGGCGGATCGTCAGCGCGATCGAGTTGACGTCGCCGTCGATCGAAAAAAATCGCTTGCGGACATCCTCGCCGATCGCGACGAAGCGGCTGTAGCCGGTACCGACCGGATCGATGAAAACGAGATCGGTGAAGTCGAGCCAGGTCTCGGCGTTGGGCATGAGATCAGGCGCCGCCGAGGACGTCACCGCCTCTGCGTTGATGGCGACCCGCCAGGGGCCGACATTGCCGAATTGCAGCCACGCCGACGACGCACCCGGGCCGCCATTGAAGACGAAGGTCACCGGCCGGTTAGGCGGCTCCGCGCCATCAAGCTGGTAGGCGGTATAGGCGATATCGGCCTGCGGCTCGCCCTTGTCGTTGAACAGGCGGATCGAACCCGCCGTTGCCGTGAAGTCGAGCGTGCGCCCGGGGAGTGCCAGCGTTTGTTTGGTTGTCGAGTCGGGCGGGAGGCGATGTTGCTCGGCGGCGGCAGGCGGATTGGCCGCGTCGCCGCGGCCACCGGCCTTCTGATCCGACGGGGTTGCGGCAGGTTGCCGCTGCGGCGCATCGTCGGCGCGCGCGACCGCGGCAAGCGAAAACGCGGCAAGCGCGAGCGCGAGGCCCGCACAGCGCAGCGCGGCGAAAGCGGCAGTCATATCTGTTCTCCTCACCGCTTCCCGCCATCGGCCCGCCACGGCCGCATTAATCCTAACAGCCAGGATTTCCTGGATGATGCGGGTTCTGGCCCAAAATCGTGCCAAGTTGGCATGGTTCGCGCGCGCAGTGATAGCCAGCTTTGCTTTCCGGCGCATTACGCGATCTCGTGACATCCCCGACTGGCGAGCCCTATCTCGACAAGTCCGGCCAAGGTCGTATAGACGACGTTCGCGCGCCCCCGATCCTTTTCCAGCGCCCATATGAGCCGGCAATCCCAAGGGTAAGCCCACATGACCACGCCCAAGCGATATGACCGGATTGCCTTCCTTGCGAGCGCGGGCGCGGAGGCCCAGCAGGCGCTGGCGCAGCTTTCGGAGCTTTACGGCAATCACGATCCCGCCGATGCCGACATCGTGGTGGCGCTCGGCGGCGACGGATTGATGCTGCAAACGCTGCATCAGCATATGCGCTCGGGCAGGCCGATCTACGGCATGCATCGCGGCACCGTCGGCTTTCTGATGAACGAGTTCAGCCCGCGCGATCTGCATGCGCGGCTTGCCGCCGCGCGGGAATCGGTGATCCATCCCTTGCTGATGCGGGCCACCGACATCCATGGCGCGGTGCATCTTCATCATGCCATCAACGAGGTGGCGCTGTTTCGCCAGACCCATCAGGCGGCGCGGCTGCGGATCCTGATCGACGAACGCGAACGCATGTCGGAGCTGATCGCCGACGGCATCATGGTGGCGACACCCGCGGGCTCCACCGCCTATAATCTTTCCGCGCAGGGACCGATCCTGCCGATCAACGCGGCACTGCTGGCGCTGACCCCGATCTGCGCGTTCCGTCCGCGGCGCTGGCGCGGCGCCCTGCTCCCCAACACCGCCTTCGTCGTCATCGAAGTGCTCGAGAGCGACAAGCGGCCGGTCGCGGCGGTGGCCGATCACGACGAAGCCCGCGATGTCTGCCGCGTTGAGGTGCTTTCCGACAAGACCATCTCGATGCGGATGCTGTTCGACCCCGGCCACAGCCTGGAAGAGCGCATCCTGAGCGAGCAATTCGGCTATTAGGGCTCCATCGCCGTCCCCTCCCCGCGCAATTCGCAACCATTCGTTAACGGGGACGGGATATGGTTAACGCGGAGTATACCGAACTCTTCGGTCATCCCTAGAGCCTGGCCATGTTTCGCATCGATTTCAACAAGCTGCGATTTCTCGTCTGCGACGACAATCCGCATATGCGCCGCATCCTGCGGACGCTGCTGCATTCGTTCGGCGCGCGCGAGGTGTATGAGTCCGAGGACGGCGCCACCGCGCTCGAAATGTACAGCCACTACGTTCCCGATATCGTCATCACCGACTGGGCGATGCCGATTTTCGACGGCCTCGAGCTCGCCCAGATGATCCGGCAGCCGGAATCGAAGGGCAATCCCTACGCCCCCATCATCATGCTGACCGGCCATTCCGAGAAGCGGCGCGTCACGGTGGCGCGCGACGCCGGCGTGACCGAATTCCTCGCCAAGCCGATCTCGGCCAAGGGGCTGTACCAGCGCATTCTGAACGTCGTCGCCAATCCGCGCCCGTTCATCAAGACCAAGACCTATTTCGGCCCCGACCGCCGCCGCAACACCAGCAACGCCTATATCGGCCCCGAGCGCCGCGTCGGCGGCGACGCGGAAGTGCTGCAGCAGCCTTCGCTGCTCGACAAGGCAAGGACCAGTGTTTAGAGCGCTTCTGTTTAGCGCGCGAGACTTCAGGAAACCATGATGGCGAAAGACAAGTCCCCGACGCTGCGGATCGCGACCTTCGCCGATCACAAGGTGATCACGCAGCCCAATCCGTTGCGCAAGGTGCTGCGGCGTGTGCTCGACAAGGATCTCGACGATCCGATCGCGCGCGCGGAAAAGGCGCTCGCCGGCCTGTCGGGCGAATTCAAGAACTGGATGTCGGTCGAAGCCGACCGGCTCGCGGCGGCCCACGCCACCATTCTGAGGGACGGTTTTACGGACTTCACCCGCCAGGAACTGTTCCGCGCCGCCCATGACATCAAGGGCGATGCCGCCACGTTTGGATTCCCTTCCGCCGGCGCCGCTGCCGAGAGCCTGTGCCGGATCATCGAACACGCGCCCGATCTTGACGAGGTGCCGTCCGACCTGATCGCGCATCACATCAACGCCATTCAGGCCATCGTGCGCGAGCGCACCAGGCTCGACACCGTCAGCACCGCCAGCGAACTGAGCCGGCAATTGCGCGGCGTCGCCGACGAATACCTCACCCACGCCAATCGCGACCGCCCCGAGCACCTCGAAGCGATCCTCGGCCCGAGCCTCGTGCCGGGGGACTGAACGGCAGAGTTCGTTGGCGCGTCGTCCCCCGCGAAGGCGGGGACCCAGTACGCCGCGACCCATCGACTCCATCACCGACGCTCTTGCTTCGTCGCCTCGCTCCCCCAGAAACCGTCATACTCCGCGAAAGCGGAGTATCCAGTACGCCGCAGCTTCTCGATTCTATCACTGGCGCCTCGGAATATTGGATCGCCCGCCGGAGCCTGTCATCGGGCGGCCATTCGGCCGACCCGTTGGCGGGCGATGACGGCTGGGCGTGTGGCGCGTTCGCATTCAACGAATTGCCTCCTGCGCCCGTCATTGCGAGGAGCGAAGCGACGAAGCAATCCATGCCGCAACAAAAGATGGATTGCTTCGCTGCGCTCGCAATGACGACAAATCGCGACTCCAAACACACGTTCGCGACCTCGCGACGCGAAGCGTCCGAGGCCTTGCATGAAATCTCTCGCCCATAGAGGGCGTGGGGAATTGCATCAACGGTGTCGCGTAGAGTTTCCAAAATCTTGACGGCTCTGGCCTCATCGTCGGTGAGAACGACGATGGTCTGTCCATCAAGCTGTTAGGATCAAGCTCGCATTTTTCGTGAAACCAAAACACCGCGAAATCGAATCGCTCTCTTAGATCGCCTGCAATATCTGTCAGCAGGCGCGCTCCATCACAACGCACTGAGATCATCCGGCACATCGCCGAATTTCCTGATCACCTTGGCATCACTGAAAACTCCGGTGGCCGGATCACCGGTGCGACTGAATGCGACGGCGCCGACATGACCCTGCTTGTGCGAAAGCGCCTCGGCACGCATCACGGCAGCGTTTGCATTGAAGCATTCGACCGGCTGCCCCGGCGCGACGCCCTCGTCAGTAGCAATAAACGGCAGAGCGACGAAGTAGGTTTCTTCCGCCATTTCGCTCTCCTAGCCTGAATAGGTTCGAAATCGGCCGCGCACATAGGCGTGCGACACCGCCGCCATCAGTTCACAAGCCTCAGCCTCCAAATATTCGTTCGCCACAATCAACGCGCGAATGGTGGACCTCATGTCACCGCCGCAAGCAGCGATGGCCTCATCCACAGCGACCTCCAACTCGTCAGCCCCCTTCTCACTCGGCTGTGAACGAGGGTGCATAACGTCGTTCCGTGCTGACCGGCGATGCCAGATGTTCTTCTTTTGTTCTCAAAAAGTCAAGCCCGTTTCTTGGCAACCCGGTCGGGCGGGCAAAAAGTGAAGGAACAATATCGCTGACGGCGGTTTTTCCTCCTGGCCGTCATCGCCCCATCACGAACGCGAGGGGCTGGGCGCGGCGTATGTGCGCGGTTCCTGGGCGTCGGTCCACCGGTCAGCCACGTGGACGCGCGCAATACGGTTCATACCGACATCTCTTTGCACCGTTACTCCGGGCGCGCGCATCAACCGAGGCGACTTACATGATAGTTCAACAGCATTGGTTTCGAGAACAGCGTCCCATCGTCAGAAGCACGATTGGGTTCGTGCTGATCGCGACAGTATTGTGTTTGCTGCTTGGTCCCGTCGGCATCCTGTACGCAGTGGGACTTGAGGTTCTCTACCTGTTGACGATGGCCTTCGCAGCGCTTTTGGACCCGGACGAATACTAGCTAGGTCCGAACCGCCATCGGATTCAAAAGCCCCGCGACAGGGGGATGTTGAGACCGGCTGCCGAGCCGTGATTCAAGCTTCCAACAGCGAGGGTGATGCGATCAGGCCGCGCGGCGCGATGGCTTCTTCGGCCATCAGTTCGTCGCAGAACATGCGGGCTTCTTCCCGCGCCGACTCGGTCGCAAAGCGGCGCCGCAGGATCAGCAGCGGCTCGGCGGCCTTGCGGTCGGTGGCGCAATGCGTCAGCACGCGTTCGACCATCCGGCGCTGCAATCTGGCAGCACCTCCGGCGGTGTCGACAAATCCGGTTTCATGATTGACTTCGAGCGCCACCCGGAATGCCGCGAAGGTCGATTCCGGCAGGCCCGCGCGCTTTATGCGCTGCCCGCCATTGCGATTTGGGTCATAGGGTGGTACATTGACTCAGACAGGATTGCGGCATGATTCTGAGCTTCCGGGACGGCTGGTTGCGCGAGTTCTTCGTCAACGACATCAGGTCGAAGAAAATCCCGTCCGATCTGGAAGATCGCCTGTTCCGCAAGATCCAGATGATCGACGATGCAACAACGGACCGCGATTTGAGATCGCCGCCGAGCAACCATTTCGAGAAGCTGCGGGGCAATCTCGACGGCCTCCACTCGATTCGCGTCAACAAACGATGGCGGCTGGTGTTTCGGTGGAATAGCGGCCGGGGTGAGGCGGAAGATCTATATCTGGACGATCACAGCTATGAGTGAGGCAAGCCATGTTGATGACGAAACGCAAACCGGCGACGATTGGCGAAATTCTGTTCGAGGAATTCATGAAGCCGATCGGCCTGACGCAAGGCGCGCTGGCGGAAGCCATGGGCGTGCAACGCAAGCACGTCAATGAGCTATGCAACGATCGCCGCAATGTGACCGCGGCGACAGCGCTCATTCTCGCCCGGGTGTTCGGCAACAGCCCGGATTTCTGGCTCAATGTGCAGCGGCGAAGCGACCTGTGGGACGCGATGCATTCACCGCGCGAACGCAAGCGGATCGAACGCGCGCGACCTTTGACATCAGCGGCGTGACGCGAGCTATTGTGCTGACGACAGGTGGACGATCTGGCGCCCGCCATTCATCGCCTTGAGACGGTTGACGTAGTCCTCAGGACGCTGCCAGCGGAGAGGAACTTTCAATTCCATAAAATCCGCGATGCTACCGATAAACGAAGTGCAATTGGATGTTTCGGCGTTCCAGACCGGTGAACTCGCCTGTAATTTCTTGATGTATGCGAAAACCCTTTTTGCGTCCGGCTCATCCAAGTAAACCCGGTAACTGGCGGTCAGGTATTGCGGATCGAGATCGCCATAGCTCGCCCCGGTCTCGGACGGCACCCACGTCAAATGACCAAGTACATAAGGCAGGGTGTCTCCCGCAGGGGTAAGGCCCGCGACTTCAACTGCGCGCTCGCTTGTCTTCCCGAACCAGACGAAAGCGTGTCCCCAGCTCGCCGCCGTTCGGGCTCTGAAATCAACGTAGTACGGGCCCTTTGCGGATCCCGACCCCAGCCTTCTATTCGACTGTGGCGCCGGTTTCGATTCGATGGGCGCCTCACTGGAAACAAGCGCATTTGCGTTGGCGGTGCGCTTGTGGACGTCCCTTCTCTGGGAAGTGAAACGCTCCGACCCGGCGCGAACGTCGATCTCGTGTGCGGAAGCTGATTGGATTTCGCACTGGAGCAAAACAGCGAGCGTGAATCCCGCAAGCAAGCATAGTCCTGATCTCTTCGGCCTGTTTGCCACGCTTCGCCCCTCAGCTGTCGACGACAAAGGTCAGGTTCAACCAGACCTTTAAGTCAATACCGCGTATCAGTAGGCCCGCCTCGCGACCGGCGGCTTGCCGATCGGGGTCTTCCCGATTGGAGTTTTGCCAATCGGCATCTTGCCGAGTTGGGCCGTCTGATAGACCGGCTGTGGGCGCGGGATGTCGGCGGCGCCAGCGGCAGTCACCACGGCAAACGTTGCACCCGCTATAATCATAATTTTCATCACGGTACTTTTCCTCGAGGTTAGAAGAAACAAGGCAGTAAGCTGCTGAGCGTTCCCCTCAGACACGCCGTGAGCATGAACGTCGGAATACGTCTACAGTGCGGCAGACAGGACACGTTCGAGGGAAAGGTTTGCAGTGCGGCAGATATGAGACATCCGGGAACATCCTGTATCTGGACGATCACAGCTATGCGATCAGGCCGCGATCAGGTCGTGGGGTGCTGTGGCTTCTTCGGCCATCAGTTCGTCGCAGAACATGCGGGCTTCTTCCCGCGCCGACTCGGTCGCAAAGCGCCGCAGCAGGATCAGCAGCGGCTCGGCGGCCTTCCGGTCGGTGGCGCAATGCGTCAGCACCCGTTCGACCATCCGGCGCTGCAATCTTGCAGCACCTCCGGCGGTGTCGACAAATCCGGTTTCATGGCTGACTTCGAGCGCCACGCGGAATGCCGCGAAGGTCGATTCCGGCAATCCAGCGCGTATCAGCAGCGCCTGCAGGCTGGCGCCGCCGCGGTCATGCAGCAGTGCTGCGACGCGGGCCGGCGGCAAATCGGCCAATTCGGCCAATGCGGCATTGAACAGTTCCGGATTGCCCGACAACAGCGCGCGCAGGATAAGCCCGGCGGTGAGCTGGCCCGAGGCGCGCAGATGCCGCACCAGGCCACGCACGTCGTCGCCGTTTGCGCCCGCCGCGATATTCACGGTGGAGCGCTCGCGCGCCTCGCTCGCGACCCGCGCCGCCCGATCGGCGCTCAGCCAGTTGCGGGCGACAGCGAACTGCGCCAGCGTATCCGACAGTTTGGCCACCAGTGCGACCCGCGTGGCGGCGGGGAGATCTTCCAGCACCAGCATCGATTCCCGGATCGCGGCGAGATGGCCGTGGCGCTCGACGATGCGGTCCCAGGAAAACGGCGCGAGTTCCGCGTACGCGTTTTCGATCAGCTCCAGCGCCGCCGCGGCGGTGCCGACTTCGGCGATCGCCGCACACACCGAGGCCGGCAGATTGTTGCGGCGGGCGATGGCGCATTGCATCTCGCAATTGCCGGTCGCGATGATGTCGACGAGGTCGGCATCGATCAGCAGCGGTGAAAATTCGAGCACCGGAAGCGCGACCGACGGCTGGTCGAGCGACAGCGCCTGCACGATCGCGGCGGGTGCCTCGGTGCTGCGCGCAAACACCTCGGCCATGGCCTGGCGCACCAGCGGCGACGCATCATCGAGCTGCATCAAGAGCGCGCCTTCGGCGGCGGCGCGGTCGTCCGCGGATAAATCCGAGATCAACCAGGCCCGCGCCAAAGCCCGCGTCGCCTCCGCCCGCTCGCCCGCCGGAGCGGTTCTTATCCAACTGATGAACTGCCGAACGATCATTGTCCCAGCCAGCCGACGCAACCCCGAAACGACACCGTGATGCCACTGTCATACAAAATAAACCACGACGCTTAACAAAGCGTTCACCATAAGCGGCTGGTTTTATTGACGTTTTGTTAAGGATGCGGAGGTGGGCGGGTAAGTACCAACTTCTCCGCGTGCGGCCTCATCCTCGCGTGAGCGGGTCGAGAACGAATCGTCATTGCGAGGAGCGCAAGCGACGATCGCGGTAGGGACGCTCATTTCTGAGCGCCCCCCGCACAGAACCGTACGTGCGGCTTTCCCGCATACGGCTCCCACCTCGGGTGTTGACGGCGAACTTGCCGTATGCGCTCCAGCGCCTGTGACACGCTTAGCCGG
>WNFD01006006.1_pt1 | contig 15886 bp, 21 predicted proteins | sample 5400491 | NCBI WGS metagenome assembly WNFD01 (sample SAMN13153343, study PRJNA577476) | soil metagenome | isolation source: 120 cm saprolite under Douglas fir tree site 2 hole 2 replicate 2 | place: USA:California | collected 2015-04-18 | reverse complement strand
ATCATGCGGAGAACTACTTCGCCCGTGTTGATCCCGATACGGACCTCGACTCCTGACCGGCCCTGTTTTTTGAGCTCCTCGCCGCTACGGCGAAGCGCGTTGCGCATTGCGATCGCGGCGTGCAGCGCGCGCTGCGGATGGTCCTCATGAGCGACGGGCGCGCCGAACAGAGCGAAAATCCCGTCGCCCGTCGATTGCACGACGTAACCGTCGTAGCGATGCGCCGCCTCGATCATCAACTTCAATGCCGGATCGACGATCCCGCGGGCCTCCTCTGGGTCGAGGTCGCGCATCAACTCGGTCGAGCCCTTGATATCGGCGAACAGGGCGGTGACCGTCTTGCGCTCACCCTCGATCGTTATCGAAGGATCTGGCTGCTCCGGCGTAACGCGAATCTCAGGAGCCGACGATGCAGCTTTAGTTGAACTGGCTGAGGCGCGTACTGCGTTAACGGCAAGCGCGGTGCCACACTCGCCGCAAAACTTGAACTGTGGCGGATTCTCAGCGCCGCACTTGCCGCAGCGCTTCGTCAGCGGCCCGCCGCAGCTGCCGCAGAATTTAGTGGTCTCGGGATTATCCGAATTGCAACTTGGGCAGCGCATCTCCCCCACACCCAAGCGGTCGTCTCGAACTCTCTTGTACCATGATCCGGCAGGGAGGGGTTAGGCGGAGATCAACGCGCACTTGGCAATCTTGGAGAAAATAAAGAATCGCTCAAAGAAGCCGAGTGCCGGTAGCTGACCAGCCAATTTCCGCTGCTGCGCAACGGCGCGCCTTTGGCCGGAAAGCCTCGGCGCGCCGGCGCCATGGCTTCAGAATGGCATATCGGACTGCGCTGGCACCGCGGAATCATCAGCCGCGCCCTCAGCGATCTGGCCAGACGGCCGCGCTCCGAGAAACTGCACGCGGCTGGCGACGATCTCAGTTCGGTGGTGCTTGCGGCCATCAACCTTAGTCTCGTACTCGCGGTTCTGCAGCCGTCCTTCCACGAACAGCTGCCGGCCCTTTTTGAGATACTCGTGGCAAGTCAGCGCGAGCTTCCCGACAACGACAACCCTATGCCACTCCGTCCGATCTTGACGTTTACCCTCCTTGTCCAGATAGGGCTCGTCAGTTGCAACCGAAAGGTTAACAATTGGCACGCCAGTTGGCGTGTAGCGGATTTCCGGGTCTTGCCCGAGATGCCCAATGACCAGTACCTTGTTTAGAGACATGACTCTTCTCCTTGCGCTCCGTGTTGGGGATAGCAGCCTCGACACGGAGCTTTTGTTTTTCAATCTCGCGTAACTGTGCTTGCCTTCCAGGTGGCGTCCTCTGCCGCCGCCTCGCCGCGCTCCTTCATCAGCGTGACAAAACACGCCCAGTGAAATACCGCCGTGCTCGCCCATAGATGGGCCTTCAGATAATTCTCGTCCGTTCTCACTTTCCGACCGCAGCTGCCACAGTTTCCCTGATACATGGTCCTTCACTCCCTACATCGAAGTGTTGTTCTCCTCATCGAACGGCCGCGTCGAAAACCCGGCTCGCCGCTTTGCCGCACTCCTCGCCCCTCGCAACAGAGCGAACGATCCTCGGGGTAGTAGAAGCCGCGCCCACGGATGAATCGGAACGCCTGCAACCAACGCAGCGTTGCCCTTGAACTTGATCGTGATCCAGCGCGGATCGCACTTGTGACGACTCATCGCATTGCTCCTTTTCACGCCCCGCTCCCGCTCTTGCGGCAGGGCGCATATGCCTTGGGCTTGAAAACCCGGCAATCTTTCCCCGCCGGCCTTCTCGACCATATCCGGAAGGACGACGGTGGAAAGGGACTCGATGCGGAGCGCAGCGGAGCCGCCAATGAGCGCCGGCGTAGCAATGCAATTCCGGCGTGCCCGAGCGAAGCGATTCCCTGGGACGGGCGCGACGGAATTGAGCGCAGCCGGCGCAAGGCGGGGCGCCTTTGGGCGACGATTAGAGCTTCCATCCATGGCTCGTCCCCTGGGTCTTGCGAATGCGCCGTTGCTGGATCTCCTTTTGCGCGAGAGCCGGATCGCTCGGGTCACGAAAATGTTTCAACAAATTGAGGTATTGCTCATGCGCGACTCGCTGCGCCTGCCGGGCAGGCTCTTGCCTGACCGCGTCGAGCGCGATGGCCTTCTCCAAATTGCGCGATGCAGCGCGCCTCAACGCCGCGCTGTCGTTCGTGTAGATTCGAGCGTCGTGGCGCGCGCGGCTCAGCGAGACGTAGAACTGCTTACGATTCACGAGCTGGGCGCCGCGAGTGGTATCGATGTTGATGATGACGCGATCGACCGTGGCGCCCTGGGCTGCGTGCGAGGTGGAGGCGTAGCCGTAATCGACATGCCGAAGTTCGGCGAGCGAGGCATGTAGGGGTCGTCCGCTGTCGAGTTTAAGGACCGCAGCGTCACCGGTGAGTTCGAGGATTGTTGCGAATTCGCCGTTGGCGACCTTGAGAGATCGCTGCGGTGCACGAAACTGGAGCCGTTCGCCGGCCGCGATTATGCGCGGCTCTTCGCAATACACCTGGATGCTGCGGAAGCACGCGGGCTGGAACTCGATCAGGCGGCCGTCAGCCGCGCGGAGCGCCAGCGCGTTGCCGCGCCGGTCCACGCTCTCGACCGTTAGATAGGCGTTCATCGCGAGACGCATTCGGCTGCTGGCGCGGGTGAAGCGGATGACATCGCCCTCCTGATAACTGCGCGCGTGGCGACGTTGAGTACGAGTGAGCGCGCGATTCACCAGAATCGTGTGGTCGCGTCCGTCACGGCTTATATGGCCATGCTCGATCAGCATCTCTCTGATTTCGCGGTTCAGCTCGCGCCGTTCGCTGTTGGCCGGACTGACGACGAGTGTCCGCAGGTCTGCGCGATGAGACGCAAGGTAATCGGCGGCGATAAGTCTGTGCCGTTGTTCTGGCACGGCGGCTTCCCAGATCCGTTGCCGCTCCTCAAGGAGCCGGAGCGCCTCCCGAACGTCGCCGCGGGCGGCATGCTCGACCGTGCGTTTTAACTCGGGGTCGCGCTGACGCCGAATGACGTTGAGCCGCGCGACGTTCATCTCGGCGCGAATCAACTGGCTAATCGGGTTGCCCGCCTCGATCGCTTGGTGCTGCCGCTGGTCGCCGACGAAGACGATCCGATCGACGCCGGCGCTTTGCGCCATGCGCAGGACACCGTTCACTTGACGGGTCGCGAGCAGGCTCGATTCGTCGATGATCCAGAGCTGCTTTTGGCCGACTTTGACCCGGCCGTTTTCGAGCAGGCTGGCGACGGTTCGCGCCTGAACGCCGGCTCCGGCGAGCGCCTTGACGCTGCCGCTGGTCGGCGCGAAGCCGCGCACGGTGTAGCCATGCTGTTCGGCGAACTCGCGGATCGCCCCGACCGTCGTGGTCTTAGCGGCGCCAGCGCGGCCTTCGATGGCGGTAACCCAGTCGCTCGCTGTCAGCGTTACCCTTGCGGCCTGGATCTGGTCCGGGAAAAGACCGCGCCCGATCGCCCAGCTCGTAACCTCCTCGGCATCCGCGACGGAGTTAGCCTTGCCCACGCCGGACCGCATCAAGTCGATGTTTTCGCCCTCCAGCCGCACCATCTCGGGCGTAGTGAAACTACCCTGCGCATGCCGCCAGTCCGGGCCGATGGCGATCAATTGCAGGCGCTCCTCCTCCAGTGCGATCCATCCGCGCATCTGTTCGGGAGTGGCACGCCCTATCGCGTGCTGGAGCGCGATCGTTTCCAGCGACTGAATCGCACCGCTTCATCAACCGCCATGTCCGATCCTTCGTCCGCCGGCGCACCTCGCTCCGTGGCTGTCATTGCGATCCGATGCGCATCGATTCCGTACGCGGCGGCCCGCTCGCGCCACTCGGCGACCAGCGCCCGTTCATTTAGTTCACGCTTGGACTGGCGGGTCTTGTAGGCGATCAGTTGCGCCGCCGCCGCTCCTTCGACTCCGGCCTGCGCCATCCGGCCCTGAATATCCTGTCGCCGGAGCGAGAAGGCCATTACCTGCTCACGGCTGTAGCCCTCAAGCTCCCACACCCCGTTCGGGGCGTTCACTTCGATGCGGTAGCCGAGTCGTTCCGCCTCGCGCGCCAATTCGGAGCGGTAGACGGCGGTTGCATAGATCTGCGAGCGATAGATTTCCTGGGGGTCGAGTGCGCGCCATTGGCCGTCGGGTCTTCGAGTCATATTGAGGAAGACCACGTGCGTATGGAGTTGCGGATCGGGCGCCTGACCCTCGGGAGCGTTCTCGGAAGGCCGGGCGGCGATATGGTCGAAGCGCGCCGCAACCACGTTGGCCGTCACGACCGATTCCTGGCCCCCGCGTTGGCGCGAGAGCGAGTACTTTTCGACCTCGATGAGCGCCTTTTCGACCGCGAGCCGATGGGCGTCGGTGAGGCGATGGTCGCCGCCAACCAGCGCCTGAACGCTGAGAGACTTGGGCGCGCTGAAGACCCGGTCCCAGCCCGCACGATGTTTTTCGTTATGCGCAGCCGCGGGAACCAACACGGCGGCGCTGCGAGGATCGACGCCGCGAAGCAGCGCGCTGAATTCCTCGCGCGACACCTCGCCGTTCAATCCAAGCGCCTCGGCGCCACGGCCGAACCAGTGGCCGGCGACTTTTCTACCCTCGCTGTAGTAGTCGTCGTGCGAATAGTGCTCCTCGAAGTAGGTTTCGGCCTGACCGACTTGGAGCGCTTGTGGAGAAAGGACCATCATGGCCGTCTATGCCCACTTTTGTCGTTTGATGGAGCGACCCGATTCGCGTGTGGAATCCGTCGGGATTTCCGAGTCGCTTGTTCAGCCTTCGGCGCGCCGGGTGACTGCACCGCGTAGTCTTCGGCTTTTGCGGGTTGGGACGCCTGGTCTATGCCACCCTCGCTCTCGGGAACCCTCCGCCGCTGGGGCAGGAAATCCGGTTGGCGCCGTTCGAGATGACATAGCGGAACCGTGATTTTCGCGCGGTCCGCGCCAGCGACGCAGACGTATCCTTCGTACTCCTTGAGCGATTGGACTTCGGCTCCCATGATGATCGCCTCGACTCGCCGATGCGGCTGCAGATTGATTCCTTCGCGGTAATTTGACAGCCCAGCTAGCGCCGTCATTTCGACCCGCACGACTTCATGTCTGCCGAGTTGTTCGCTTGCCCACTCGGCGGTTTCGGCCTCATCGCAGCGCAAGATGACTTTGGTTGTGGGCGCGGATGTGAGCGTCGTCGTGCGGTCTCGGCCGTAGATCGAACGGAGCTGCGAGACGTTCTGGAAGCCCATCACCATTACATAGGCCTCGTTTGCGCCCGCGCGTCACCAACTGTTCGAGCTCTGCTTGGTAGCCGAGCACCGCCAGTTCGTCGATTACGATCCACACCTGCCGGTCGGCGCGTTCGAGGTCCGCCCCAAGGAGCCACCTCACCAGCGAATCGAGCCAGAGCGCCTGAAGCCGTATAAGCGCCGTCCGCGAATCCTCAGTCGAGGTGAGAAACAGCCATCCGCTCGGTCGCTCGGCCCATCGCCGCGCTGACCACGACGCGTTCGTTTCCTCGTGGCGAGGAAGGTATTGGAACGGACGCACGGCACCGGCCGCCGTAGCAACGATCCCCGCACCCTGCTCGTGTGCTCCGGGATCGACCAGCGGCTCCGCTGGCGTGCCGGCGAGCGTCTGCCAAAGCTCTTCGCGCGGCAATGAAAGTAGTTCCAGGATCGTCTCGGTCTGGTGCTCAGGAGCCTTCTGAAAGATCGCCTCAAGCAGCGTGCGGCTCGATTCGCGAAAGAATCGACCGCTTGAGTTTTCGGCGAAGGTGTTGGGCAGATCGGGAACCATGGGGGCCACCAGCGCCGCCACGTCGGTGTCGAAACTCTCCTTGCGGAATTCTTCCCAAGGGGACCACCAAGGACAGCGCTGGTCGCGCGGATTAAGAATCCGGTCGCCGCGCGCCGGAACGTAAAACTCCTGTACGTACTCGCGCTCGGGATCGAGCACGACTGCACTTTGACCGCGCTCGGCGATGCGGCGCAGGAAGTGGCGGATGAGAGTCGATTTGCCGGCGCCAGGCGAGCCTGTGATCAGAAAGTTCTCCGATTCTTTCTTGGCCGGAATCACCACGGAGCCAATTTTCAGAGGGAGCGGCTGCTTCCCCTCTGCGAACACCAGCAGTCGGACGGCGGCTGCTACTCGCCGGAATCGGCCGCCGTTAAGTTGGGCGTTCAGGCGTGGGACTGGAAGCAGCCTCAAGCCACGAACATGTTCCGGGCCGGACGCGCGCCCCAATTTGACGGCGAGAAAAATCCCTAAGAAGGCCAGCGGTACAATCGCCGTGTAGCGATAGAAATGTTCGAACCAGAAGCCGAAGGACGCCCTATAGAAGTGCGGTCCGTTCAGAAACTGATACATGCTCGGAAGCGGATACCAGCGGCCCTGATATTGAAGGTGAAGCCACGGCCCCAACTCCCGGAGCAACGGCACGTCCGTGAAGAGCCAGGTGAGAACCCACTCCAAAAAATAGCGGTGACCGATCGCCGGAAAGTAACGTGCGGTCTAGATCGTGAGGCCGATCCATAACAACAGGGTCGCTTTGATCGCGCTAAACCAGATACGCGCGCCGATCCGGGCGCGCGTCTGATAGGCCTGCCAGCGGGCCGCGTCTGACGCACTGAAGTCCATCAGTCACCCTCGGAATCTCCTCCCGCTTTTCCGGTTTCAACGGGCGGCGCCTGCATCATTTCGGCATCGAGATGGTTGATATACTTTTGGGCGGTCTCACGCGCGGACTCGTAGATCTCCTGCAATCCCGCCTCGTCAACCAGACGGCCCTCGGCAATGCGGAAGAGTGAAACCCGCGTGCGGACCAGCTCGTAAATGATGTGAAGCAGGTAGCGTATGAGCAGCGGGTTAGGCGGTTCGGCGAACTCCGGATTCTGCTCGTCGAGGAAGTCCGCAACGAGGTCCTGCAGCAATTTCGAAACGCTCGTCCCCGTCTCCTTCGCGTGCTGTTCCAGCTGCTCCGCCGCAGTCTCCAGCAACCGGAAAGTGATTACTTTGTTCTGCTCGCTCGCCATCGTCCCATCCTCCGGGCGGTATACGCAGTAAAATCACGGGCTTTCAGAGATTTCTGAGTTTGTATTCGGAATCTGTATTCACGGTGCGTCCGCTGGTATACGCCCGAAAAATCAAGGGCTTGCCGCACTTTCGATGCCTGAAAACGCTCCATCGGGGGATGGGTGACGTGTCCAAGTAAAAAACGCGCGCAGCGCGTCAACGGACGCACGCATCCACGACTACGCCTGAACATGGCTCTTGACGCTCGCATCGGCGCTGGCTGGCTGGGGCCTACGGGAAGGCGTGGAACTGTCGCTCGAAGCAGAGATGACGGGCTTCGTGGCCTGGGTCTTGAGCCAGTGCTGGAAGTCGCGGTCACCATCGACCACGCTGCGCAGCATCTCGATCATGATCGCTTTGAGGTCGGCGTCGTCACCGTGGACGTGCCTGTAATAGGCCACGTACTGACCGAGACGCTCGTGGGTGGCGGCAGGGACCGACAGCCTAACCTGCACGGGCGGCTTCTCTTTCTCGATTCTGCCAATCTTCATTGCGAACCTCCCTCGTAAGTTCAGGCCGAAAGCGCCAAAGGCACGCTCGGCAGATGAATGAACCGGTACAGTGCCGAAGCCACCATCAGGATGAACAGCACGCCCGAAACCACGACACCGATTGCAGCCATCGCAGCAACGATCCGGTCGGCCCGGCTCGCATAGGGCGAGCTCCATTGCTCGACCGAGCGCTGGGTAATGAGCATCACGACGACGGCGTATCCGAGTTGCACCGGCAGCGGGTAGGTCGGCAGCAGGAGGGTCATTCCCGGAAGAATGACGATGCTGAGCGACCTGCTAATCCTAATTAAGAACTTCTTCACGACGATTACTTGAAGGTCAGGAGCGGCTCGGCGCTGGCTAAAACGTTGGCGAGCGGGAGCGGGCCGTAGTATCGGCTGTCCCAGCCGCGCGAGTTGTTCGACAGAAGCCACACTTCTGCGCGCCTGACCCGATAAACGCCGAACGGATAGTGACGAATCTGACAGCCGCTTGAATCGTGCGTCAGCGGCATGCTGGCCGGCCACAAGACGCCGTTTACGATGACACCTTCAGGCTCCACTGCGACGGTGTCGCCCGGCAGAGCGGCAACCCGCTTCAGTCCCTCCATCGCCGCGTTTGGCTGTGCCCCAGCAATGGCGTAGCCGCGTTGCAGCGCGATCGTAGACAGTTGCGGAGGAAACCGGAAAATAACAAAGCTGCCCCGCCGCCAAGGTCGCTCCGTGGTCAGGTAGAGACCGCGCGGCTCGCTTGCGGTCAGATTAACGCGTAGCCCCACGCGTTGGAGCGCGGGCTCAACGCTCAGCAGCAGAGCGGCTGTGACGCCTGCTACAACAATTCGTCTATTCATCGTAGGACCTCGAGAAAACGAGGTCGCGGGTGACCATGACCCGGAAGTTGTATCCCGGCCTAATCTGGATCGTGGGACGGGTCTCGGCGGTCGCCGTGCCCAAGTGACTCATAGCGACCTGCCCGAGTTCCTGGCCGGCGCCCATTGCCGCCATCTGGCCGGGCCTCACGTAAGAACCGCCGTACGCTCCTGGGGCATACTCGGGCGATTGCGACATCATCATACCGGCGGAGATCGCCGACATGAGCAGTGCGGGTGTCCAAACCTTGACGTAATGGTGATTGACCTGATCCTCAAAGCCGGCGTAGCCGGCCTGGTCGGTTCCCGGCAGGTCAGGAAGCTGAATCTCGCCGCCGTTGGGAAACACGATCTCCCTCCACGTGACGAACAGCCGGTCCTGTTGGGGCGTGAGGTAGTTGCGGTCGTAGCTGCCGATGAGCTTGCTGCCCTGTGGAACGAGGACGTAGGTCTGCGTCACGCTGTCCCTCACGTCCTGCGCGACGCGGCCCAGAACGTTTCCCGGAAGATCTGAGTTGATGCCGGTCTCTAGCGTGCCGTAGATGACTGTGCCGGCGGTGATGGTGTACGGCGATGCGGGGTGCGGCGACGCGGTGATCGGAGTCATGTCCGCCCGTTGTCCCGCTGCGTCTCCGGGCGCCTGCGGCGACAGCAGACGCGGTGTCTCCAGCATTTGCTGGCCGGCCGGCGGTCGCCCGGCCGCGGTGACTATTACGTCGGACGCTAGCGCGCGCTGATATTGCTGTCGGCGCTGGTCGGCGTCGGGGACTGGCCGACGGGGACGCCTGGAAGTTCTGCGGCGGTTGGTAGCTGGGCACGGTCGTCTGCTGGACTGGCGCAGGAGTCGGTGCTGGAGTCGCTACCGTGTCGGCTTTTGCGAAGCGGTCGGGTTCGTGATTGAGCCAGCTCTCGTCCGGACGCTCATTGCGCACGGCGGGATTCGTTGAGTTGTTCGACACGGGGCGGGTCGCGCTCACCCAAACTGCGGCGGTCGCAGCCGCCACGCCACTGACCAGGGCGATCGCGAACCAAGGCCTGAGACGTCTCACCTGAGGCCGGCTCTTACGTTTTTCAGGGCGCGTCTCCGCCGGTGGCTGAGCGGCGCCCTGCGGCTGGTTGTTTCCCTGCTCGGTGAGCTCCATATGACTAACTCCCGATGGAACTGTTCCGTTTGATGCTGACTTCCCTGCGGCCGGCGCCGGTGCCGGAGACCAGCACCGCCTGCTTGAAGAGCCGGTCGACGAGGTAGTAGCGGCCTTTGACCTGGTAATTGACCAGCGCGTCTTCTCCGTTGGACGCGACCATCAACGACGGTGCGTCCGAAGCCATCAAGTCTTGGGGCATCTCGACGTAGACGCGGCTTCCATCGTCGAAGACTTGGACCGGTTTCCACGGCACGTCCGGTCCCGCGATCGAGTAGCCGAAGTTGAGCTTCGCCAGCGTCGGCGGCACGGCGGTCTGTTGCGCTGCTTTGTCAACGGCGTGCTTGCGGACTTGTTCCGCCGCGAGCACCTCGCGTGGGTAGTAGAAGCCGACCCTCGGCATGTAGGTTCGTCCCGTTCGCAAGGCGAGGCCTGTAGCTATGGCGGTCAGTCAGGATGATCAGGTTGGTGTAGATGCCGGGAGCTTTGGGCTTTACCAGCACCGCCTCATCCATCGGCGTCACGATCCAGCGCTCGGTGTCGCCCGCCGCCACACTCTTGACCGACTCGCCCGGCGCGAGCGTGATGTCGGTGACCCTGAGGGGCTTGCACTCGAGAACCGGCTGGCTGTTCGCATCATATGGGAAGAGCGTCGTGATGCCGTCGTGCAGAACGCGTCCTTGATGGCTTCCGGTGTAATCCTCGATCGCCGCCTTGATGTCGTCCGGTTGCTGGTCCAGAACGCTTTCCGGTGGCGGCGCCGGCGGAGCAGGTTCCAGCAGCTTCGCTGGCACCAGCTCAAGCTGCGTAGCTGGTTTCTGCTGCGCGCATCCGGAGACGGTTAGAAGGACCGCCAGCAGTCCGAGAGCCCCAATCCTGCCCAACGCTCCACCACCCGCCCTGCGGACCGCCGGCGGCCAATTCAATTCGTTTCTCATTTCCCTCATGACTGTTCCTCCTCCCAATCGATCTGCGTCACGTACAATCCGAGCGGGTTGGAGAGGATTTCTTCCGGGTCGGGCGACAGCGTCTCGACCTTGAGCACACCCCGCCATTGCGTTGGTTTCTCGACCAGGCCTTGATCGTCGCGCGGCGTTTCCGTCCAGCGCACTTCATAGGAATCAGGGGAAAGCTTGAGGACGGAATCTATCTGTACCTGCACCGACCCGTGACGGGCGGCGTCGAAGGGGTCATGCGTGCGATACCAGCCGCTAAGAACCTGGCCCGCCTGCCCGCGCGCGAACCCATAGGCTCCGCGGATCTGCACCTTCATCGCCCCGGGATCGCTCAGGATCGCACGTGCGTCGCGGATGAATTGCGCGAGTTGGTAGCGCACGATCGCGTCTTCGGAGATCGGCTCGTCCGGTTGTACCGGTTGAGCGACCGCTGTGATAGCACCGGTTTTGTCGACCGCGACGACATAAGGAATCGCCCGCGGCCGGGTTGCGAAGAGAGCCAGCAGCGCGGCGAGCACGACATTCACAATTGCTGACGACGCCAGCACGCGACGGAGGAGCCGGTTGCCCCCGATCAACTGCTCGTGCTCGGCGACCGCGGTCTGCCGGGCCGCAAGATATGGCGGCAGCGCCGCTTCGGCCGATGGAGCCGTCAGGAGATGCCGCGCCTTTCGCAGTAACAGGTTCATGGGCGGCCTCCCGACCCTCGGTCGTTGAGCCGCTGCGTCTGCTGGCCGAAATCGCCCGGTTTCAGCGGCTGCGTTGGCGTGCCGCCGTGATTGCCATCGTGGCCGTTGGAATCGTGTTCATCAGCTGCTGACGGAGACGCTCGAAGCGATCCTTTGCGGAGCCGCCCACGGTGGCAGCGGCGGTCTGTGCCCCGGTCAGCAGGGAAGCCCCGACGCCTGCGGCCGCGCTGATTCCATTTCGGACCGAAGAGCTGATCAGATTGCCAAGCACGATGTCGCCCGGCGTCAGGCTGACCGTGGACTCGACAAGTTGCGCCGCGTGGTTCGGAATCTTTCCCGCGAGGATGAGTAAGATCAACGCCTCAATGACCGCCTCGACTGGGTAGTAGATGTTGGTGAGAATCTCTGCGGAGTGGCTCTGTGCGGCGGCTTGCCACCTTGTCACCAATTGATAGCCGAGCCCGAGAATGAGGTAGAGAAAGAACAGCCTTATTGCGATCCCGAGCGCCCAACCGAAGTAACGCTCGGCGAAGCGGTGTGTGAATCGGCTGCCGGACATTGCTACCAACACCGTTCCGGCGGTGCATGCCACGTAACCCTCGATCAGCGTTTCGAGAAGGATGATGCCGACGAGCGCGAAACAGAGGATTATCGCTATTCCGCACAGGATCGTGACGGTCATGTTCGCCGCCATCTGCAACCATGACCCGTTTGCAACTGCTGCCAGCAACACTCCCGCCAGCGCGAAGCCCTGCTGCATTACGCTACCTGGATCCATCGCCCCTGCCGGCACGCCGCCGGTCATGCCGCCCCAAAGGGCGAAGCTCGCGATCAGGCCGTGCTGCATCCAGTCCGGACCGTTCTGCAGGAATAGATACATCGCGCCGATCCCGCCGACGGCGCGCGCGAGGTCGATGAGCAGGTGCTCCCATTCCCGCCGCAGAGCGTTTGTGATCCCAAGAAGCACCATTTCAATGGCGGCGATCATCCAAAATAGGTGAATGCCAACGGTGTACAGTTCGCGGAGCCATTGACCCGTCGCGTTCTGAAAGTCGATGAGGACTTGTTGAAAAACGCCAAAATGATCCGGTCCCATAATTACTTCTCCCCGTTAGGAAGCTTTGTTCCGGGCGGACATCCGAAGGTTGCTCGGAAATCGGTCAGCGAATTCGGTGAGAGCCGTGTGTAGATACAGCGGAGTGCGATCATGTCGGCCTCGCGGAACCACAGACCGCGAACCGCGTCATAGCCGTAACCTCGGCGCATCATCTCGTTGGAATGCGCATTCTTCAGGCGCTCTTCCGCCGCCCGCTTCTGCGCATCCCCCTGAGCGATGTCGGCCACCGGTAGGCAGTTCGGATAATTCGCAAGGATCGACTCGCGGCAGAGTTTGACCGCCTGCTGCCACGCGTCGTTCTTTTGATCGTGCTGCTTCTGCCAGAACTCGCGCCCGTATTCCGGCGCCGGCACGGTGCTCCCGAGCGCCATGAGGGCGGCGTCGGTATCGCTGGTCTGAACCCAAGGCGATCGGTTGCATCCCACGAGAGGCAGCAACCCGATTAACAAGCACGCTGAAATCCACCGCGAGGGCTTCATGGTCCCGTCGTGCCTCCCGAACTTAGGAATTCGCCCGACTGCGCCGTTGCTTGCGCCTCCGCGTTGAGTCGATCGCCGTGGTAAACGCTTTCCGCGTTGATCAGCGTGATCAGGAGCTGGCGCATCATTTGGAGAAATTAAAGTGCGCCGCCTGCTGCTGTCCTACAGCGAGCGCCCCGACCAGCGTGCCGAGCGTCGCTGCCGTAAGCTGCCTGGCGCGAGCGGCGGCGTTCACCGGCGGCGGCGTCATTCCAGGGAAATCGGCGTTGAACTCCTGAACGGCGTTGCCGCTGGCGTAACAGATACCGCCGCCTTGGCCCATCGCAGTCGCAAGCGAGTTCAGGAACGGTTGATCCGATTGCCACGCGCCGGCGCCGCCGCCCGTCGTGTTCTGCTGCAGGAGCTGAGCGGTCAGGCTCTCTTGCTGAACTTGCTCGCCCTGGCGCGAGTACATCTGCGGGTCGTTGACGATTACGGGACAACCGCACGTTCCGCCGAACTGCGCGTAAGCCGGCGCCACGCCAATCAACCAGAACGATGCAGCGACCGCCCACAAAAATCTCCTCACGCGCCGCCCTGCGATGGGCGGGGAAATACTGACGCTCATAAACCCGGCTCCTCCTGATGAAACGCTTTGCCGTTGGGATGGGTCGGCGTGGCGCTGACGCGCGCCGGCTCCACGGCGGGATGACCCAGACCCCGCGCATACAGCCACGCTTCGAGAAAATCGCCACCGTGAGAGAGCACCTCACGCGCCTGTGCGACATCCGGATGGCCGGTTGCGGCGCACAAGGCGAGCGCGATCGGGCCGAGATCGCAGCTGAAGAGGCGCTTACCCAACGGCGACGTGTAGTAATAGTGGGAGCGCGGACGGGCGTGCGCGATGATTTCGATTTCGCGCAGCGAAAGTCCAAGATTCAGATAAGCCTTTCGCACGTGTTCGCCGCGCGCTTCGGGATTCGGCAGAAAGACCTTGGTCGGGCAGCTCTCGAGCAGCAGATTACAGTACGATGACGCCGCGATTTCGGTCAGACTCTGCGTCGCGAGGACGATGCCGGCGTTGCGCTTCCGAAAAGTTCGGATCGCCTCGTAAAGCCATTCGCCAGAAACCGGATCGTTGAGTATGCGCCAGGCTTCATCGCAAAAGATGAACGTGGGCGTGCCGCTAAGGCGGCTCTCGACCGCGTGCAGAACAAGCTCGGTCGCCGGAGCGCACGCCCTTTCGCCCAGCGCCATCAGTCCACGCATTTCGTAGACGCTGAGAAACTTGCCAGCACCATCTTCGTGTGGTGTTCCGTCGAAGATGCGGCCCCATGGGCCGGCGGCCGTGTAGGGGTGCAAAATCCGGCGCGCTTCCCTATCCTGCACCAGGCCGCTCAGCAGAGTCATCGTCCGCAGGTTCTCGCTCTTCGCGAGTTCAAGCGCGCGTACGAGTTCCCCGACTTGGCGAGCGTTTGGCTCCACTTGCCAGCGCGAACAGCCTGATCAGCCACGCCAGCAGCCACTCCGATCCGCCCGGCTCGTCCAGATGCTGCAAGGGCGCAAGCGGCGAGGCGCTATCAGCTGCGAGCTGGCGATAATCAGCTCCAAGGGCGTGAGCAAGCACGAACGACGAATAGTCGATGTCGAGCCAGTGGATTCTTACTCTTGGCAGACACGATGCCGCCGATACCATCACTGCCAGCAGCACCGACTTGCCCGCGCCGGTGGCACCGATGATGAGCCCATTCGAAACGCCGGCCACGTGCGAGGGAAAGAAGAACGGCGCCCGCCCGGCACCCACGCAGATGAGCGGTGCCGGAGTATTCGAGTCGTAATAGGGCGAATCGATCTCGGGCGTTCCCTGCCACGATTCGGTTGGCAGCATCAAATGAGTGAGATTGCCGGCGTGAGCAGCGGACGACGCACGTTGTGCCAGCCGACGCCCGGCCACGTCCCCTTGATCGCCTCGACTGCATTGGCATCTTCGACCCGTGCTCCAAGACCGCTGTTCCGCAGCGAGCGCACCAGCGTGCGCGCCCGCAGATTCGCGCGTTCCATATCCTCGTCGATGACAACCGCGGTCACCGTACAGAAACCGAACGGAGTCCCAGCCGACGCCGCGGCGATCGCCTCCGAGCTGTCCCGGTGCATCTCCTCAGCGTCCTGGTTGACGCGCCGACGGGGAACGTTCATCGCCTCCAACACCATGTCGAGCGGTCCGAGCATCGAGCGCGCCCAGTGGCCGCGCGCCAGCCGCAGTTGGCGTTGCGCCGTGTAGCTGTCCATGCAAATGAAGCGAACGCTCAGCATCAGCCGTCCAGGATGCGACAGGATGAGACCCAGCATCTGAGGAATCGTCTCCGACGGGTAAGCATCGATGCTGACAGGCCGCAGATACAGTTCACCGACCGTCGGCTCAAGTCCGCCGTAGAAGGTCTGGTCGGCCAGCACTTCATTCAAGTGAACCGGCTCCGTGGGCAGCGCGAAGGGATGATCGAGACCGGTCAGGCAGAGATGCAGGTCCTGAAACATTTCGGCGGAAGACAGCCGCTTGACACGGAGCGCGCCGGCGAGCGCGTCTTCGAAGCTGAGCATCCTTTCATGAAACTGATCGACAATTGCCCGCCATGCTGTGCGTCCAAGCGGCGCCGGCCCCGAAAACAGCGAAGCCGCTAAGCGCGAACGAATCTCCGGCTCCGGTACGTGCGTCAGGTAGCAACGCACGAGGGTGTGCCAGTAGCGCCCGGCCTCAAACGCCGCGCGCCGTTCGTCATCGATGAGCGCCGCGGCCCGCGCCGGAAATTCACGCCGCGGATAATGCGGCGCCGGCACGCGATGAAAGATCATGTGCGTCAGGTCGCCGTCGCCGAGGTGCTGATAGGCGGCGGCAAGTTGCTCGCAGGCAGCGTCGACCTCCCTCCGCGAGGCCGACTCGTAATCGTCGCTACGAACGTCCCATCCGACCATCAAGCCTCCCGGCGCCAGAAAGATCTCGCCTTCGGCGCTGAGCAAGCCGTATGGCGCGGCGCTCGCGAACGACCTATCGACCGGAATTCGCCGACTCA
>WNFD01003447.1_pt1 | contig 15888 bp, 16 predicted proteins | sample 5400491 | NCBI WGS metagenome assembly WNFD01 (sample SAMN13153343, study PRJNA577476) | soil metagenome | isolation source: 120 cm saprolite under Douglas fir tree site 2 hole 2 replicate 2 | place: USA:California | collected 2015-04-18 | reverse complement strand
ACCCGATCGGCAAGCCGGGAAGGCCAACAAGCCCGCACGCGACCATCGCCGCACCGCCGAGGACCCGCGCAACGCGCTCCCAAGCTGGCAAATTCTTTCGAATGTTCCCGTCTGATAGAGCCGCCCTGCCGGGATTTCGGTTCGCGCGCCGGCGTCGCATAGAACAGATCGCTGACTTCGACGCGGGTGCCTTGCGACAGGGCCGCCGGCATGATCGCCGACTTCTCGCCGCCTTCGACCGACAGCGACCAGGCATGCGGTTCGCTCCGGTGGCGCGTGGTGATAGCGAGCTTCGCCACCGCGCCGATCGAGGGCAGGGCCTCGCCGCGAAACCCCAGGGTGCGGATCCGCAACAGGTCCTCGTCATCGAGTTTCGAGGTGGCATGGCGATCCACCGCCAGCGCCAAATCGCCTGATGTCATGCCGTCGCCATCGTCGGTGATCCCGATCCGCCGCCGGCCGCCGCCATCGGTGAAGATGTCGATCCGGCTGGCGCCGGCATCGATGGCGTTCTCCACCAGTTCCTTGACCACGCTCGCCGGACGCTCGACCACTTCGCCGGCGGCGATGCGGTTGACGACCTGTTCGGGGAGCTGGCGGACGGGCATGGGGCGTCTTTTAAGTCGATTCGTGACCGAAGCGGCATTGTAGGCGAGCAGGGGGCCGGATGGGACTCCAATTGCCCATTGAAAAAGATTGCCGGCCCGCGAACCGAAATCCCAGCGGGGCGGCTCTATCAGACGGGAACATTCGAGTTCTCTCGCGGAAATCAAAGGAGTCGCTATGTTTTATCGAAAGAATTTGCCAGCTTGGGAGCGCGTTGCGCGGGTCCTCGGCGGTGCGGCGATGGTCGCGTGCGGGCTTGTTGGCCTTCCCGGCTTGCCGATCGGGTATCTGATCGCCGGTGCCGGAGTTGTGACCGTGATGACCGGATTTTTCGGATTTTGCCCGATGTGCGCGATGGCCGGTCGAAGACTACCGTCGCCATGATGTCCTTGACCAGAACCGGGCGCTGCGACCCCGGGCTGATCGAAGCCGCGCGTGGCGGCGACGAGAAGGCCCTGGTGTCGCTGATAACAGCGGCCCAGCCCGATGTCCGACGCTATGCCGCGCGCAATTGCCGGGCGGCTGACATCGACGACGCCGTTCAGGAAACGCTGCTGCTGCTCTACCGGCGCGTCGGAACGCTGCGGGCGGTGACCTCGTTCTCGGCGTGGATATTCGCGGTCGCAAGGCGCGCCTGTCTTCGCCTGCTGCGGATGGCGAGCGGGATTCCGGAAACTCCGGTTGACGGGATGGATGCGCGACTGGCGCATCTGCGGCCCGAAGACCTTCGCATCGATCTTTCCCGCGCCATCCAGTCGCTGCCCGAGCATTATCGCGAGGTGATCCTGCTGCGCGATATCGAGGAGTTGTCGATCGACGAAATCGTCGAGGTTCTCGGGCTGACCCGCGAGAGCGTCAAGGCCCGCATTCACCGCGCGCGGATGCTGATCCGCGAATATCTGGTCCGCGACTGACGCCAATCAAGCCAGTCTAACCCCCGAGCCAAATCATGTTTGCAAGCAACACGCTCACCGAGCATATCCTGCGTGGCGCCATCGGAATTGCGGCACTGGGGTACGCCCTGGCAATTGCCGAAACCCATCCCTGGGGTTCGCTCGCGTCAGGGATGCTGGTGCTGCTGGCGTTTCGCGGCTGCCCGATCTGCTGGACCATCGGCCTGTTCGAAACCGCAAGGCAGCAATCGATGCCCCAAAAAAGCTTAACTCAGCAAAGGGAGGAGGCCAGCCCGTTGTCCCGATGGCGTGCTGGCCGATGACGGAAACGTTGGCACCGGTGCCGACCCGGTATATCGTTTAGAAAAGCTATAAAGAAAGATCGGGAGGATACCCATGTGCCAGCTGTTCGCTCACCAGCCTCAACGGGACTATGAATCGCAGACCAGATCGCTTCGCATCGATGGCCATTGCACATCGATCCGGCTCGAAATGGCGTTTTGGGACACGCTTGAAGAAATCGCGGGCAAGCAGGACATGAGTCTGGCGAAATTCCTGTCCTGTCTTCACAGCGAGGTTCTCGATCATTACGGCGAAGTGCATAATTTCGCTTCGCTGCTGCGTTGTTCGTGCCTGATCTATCGGTCGAAAGCCGTAGCGGTCGTGCCTGATTTTCATGACGGCACAGCACCAAGGCTTGTCGCGGCCGAATAACCGCAAGCATCAGCCGATTCAACGGGGTCATCCCGGATGCACCATGGTGCATCCGGGATGCGCCACTTGGCGCATCCAAGATTGGACCGCAGCGTTCAAACGGAAGCCGTGCTAGATTTCCTTTCGCTGCATGGCGCCGGCGATATGATCCGCCTGCCTGACGGCAAGCGCCACGATGGTGAGCGTCGGATTGCAGGCCGCGCCGCTGGTGAACTGGCTGCCATCCGAGACGAACAAATTCTTGATGTCGTGGGTCTGGCCGAATTTGTTCACGACACCGTCCTTCGCTTTGGCGCTCATCCGGTTGGTGCCCATGTTATGGGTACTTGGATAGGGCGTGGTCGGATAAGTCACTGTCGCGCCAACCGCCTCGTAAACCGCGGCACCCCGTTTGTAGGCGTGGTCGCGCATGGCGACGTCGTTGGGGTGATCGTCGTAGTGGACGCTGGCAACCGGCAGGCCGAACTTATCCTTGGCTTTCGGGTCGAGCGTGACGCGGTTGGTTTCCTGCGGCATGTCCTCGCCGACCAGCCACATCCCCGCCATGCGTGGATACCCTTCCATCGCTGACGTGAACGAGCGTCCCCAGGCGCCCGGATTGAGGAAAGCCGCCATGAAGGGCAACCCAAGCGACAGGGTCTCCATTTCATAACCGCCCATGAAGCCACGTGACGGATCGTTTCGCGCCTCATCGCGGATGATGCCGGCCATGGTCGTGCCGCGATACATGTGAACCGACCTGTCGAACACCGCATAGACGCTGCCGGTCATGTGACGCATATAGTTGCGGCCGACCTGACCGGAGCTGTTGGCAAGGCCGTCGGGGAATGTGCTGGACGCACTGTTGAGCAGAAGCCGGGGGCTCTCGATCGAGTTGCCGGCGACGGCAACAACGCGCGCCTTCTGGCGCTGCGTCTTGCCGGCTTCGTCGGCATAGACGACGCCTGTGACCTTGCCCGATGCATCGTGCTCGATCTTGAGCGCCATGCTGGCGGGACGAACTTCAAGGTTGCCGGTGGCTTCGCCCTTCGGGATTTCCGAATAAAGCGTCGACCACTTCGCGCCCGACTTGCAGCCCTGGAAACAGAACCCGATTTGCTGGCATGGGCCGCGGCCGTCGCGCGGCTCGCTGTTGATCGCCATCCGTCCGGTGTGGACTTCCTTGTAGCCGAGCTTCTTTGCGCCGGCTTCCATCACCTTGAAGTTGTTGTTGCCCGGTAATCCCGGGATGTTGTTGGTGCGGGTGACGCCCATCTTGTCTTCGGCCTTGGCGTACCAGGGCTCCATTTCGGCCAGCGTGATCGGCCAATCCAGCAGATTGGCGTTTGGCACGCTGCCGTAAGCGCTCTTGATTCGGAATTCATGCTCGTCAAACCGCAACGACGCGCCTGCCCAGTGCACGGTCGAGCCGCCGACCGATTTGACGATCCACGCCGGCAGATTGGCGAAATCCTTGGCCACGCGCCAGTTGCCGGACGTCGTTCGCATGTCCGTCCACGCCAGCTGCGTGAAGCTCTCCCACTCGTTGTTGATGAAATCCTGCAGCTCGACACGCGGCCCGGCCTCAAGGATCACCACCTTGACGCCCTTCTGCGCGAGCTCGTTGCCCAATGTGCCGCCGCCGGCACCGGAGCCGACAATTACGACCACGCCATCGTCGTTCAGATCGAATTTCGCCATGATATGTCCTCCCAACCGGATTTTTGCTCGAAGCCTTCAGACTTTCGGCAGCCAATCGATGTCGTTGAAGCCGCGCTTGATGTAGCCGCCATGCTCGGCGGACGAGCCCTCGTAGCCGAACTTCGGCCACAGCTCTTCCTGGTTGTAGAGAGAGACAACAAGATCGGAGCGAACCTTCTTGAAAAAGTCGGTCTGCTCGATGCCCTGCAGCAGCACGACGCGGTCGGCCTCCCATGGCACCTGAACGTAGGCAACCTTGTGCTTATCCTGCGCGTCCTGATCGAGACGTCGAACGCCGTCTTCAAGCAGCGCCTTGACGGCGGGATCCTTCGCCGCCTTGCTGTCCCACGGCTTGATCGCCGTGATGTAGTAGCTGTCGACCAGCATGTCGTGCGGATAGATATCGCGCGCAACCTTTACCAGCGTTTTCAGCGTCGCCGGTGTCAGCGTAGTCGCATCGGCGGCCCACGCATCCTCAATACCGATACCGGCGCTCGCCGCGACCGCGACGACCGGAACCGCGCTCGCAGCACCCTGCAGAAAGATTCGGCGGCTGTATTTGCCTCGACGATCGACTTCTCTCATGGGTATCCTCCATTGAAACGTTTTTGTTGATTGCATTAACCGAAGCGGCCACCCTTCTGAATTACCTCGATCTTGTAGCCGTCGGGATCGGAGACGAAGAAAAAGCGCGCGAGTGTCGCGCCGTCATGCTTGAAATCGCGCAGCGGCCCGGGCGAGAGTTTCTCGCGCTCGAAGCGAGCGTGTTCGGCAACGAGATCGTCGACCACGACGGCGATGTGGCCGTATCCGTTGCCCAGGTCGTAGGGCTCGTTGCGATCGAAATTCACCGTCAGCTCGACCTCGAAAGGCGAAGACGGATGACGAAGATAGATCAGCGCGAAGTCCGGAAATTTGAGATGGTCGGCTACTTCGAGCCCGAAGGCGCGCGCGTAGAAGTGAAGCGACCTCGCTTCATCGAGAACGCGAATCATCGCGTGAACCGGCTTTGCCATTCAGTGCAACTCCTTGAGATAGTTCACGATCGCCATGCGGAGTTCGGACCTGGCCTGCCGGTAGGGCATGATCGCGCCGGGGATCATCGCTTGCGGATCGACCAGCCACTCATCGAGCTTGTGCTCGTCCCATTTGAATTTCGCATTGGCAAAACCCGCCGAATAACGAAATCCCTCGGCGGTCCCGGCTTCGCGTCCGACGATGTTGAACAGGGTCGGTCCCTGCCGCGGCGGGTCGGAGGCGTTGGTGGTGTGGCACAGCGCGCATTGCTGTTTGAAAAGCGCGGCCCCGTCGGCTGGCTTTGGCGCCGGCAATGGTATTTGCGCCGAGGCGACGCCGACAATCGATACCGCGCTGCAAAATGCTAGTGCCATGACCAGTGCCACACGTCGTTGTCTCATGGATATTTCCGTTGGCGCGGATCGAGCTTAGGTCGTCGCGAACAAGCGGTGGTAGTAGCGGGCTGTTTTATGGTGGAACAAAGCGCCGTCGTGTTGGGCTGCCGCATATAAGGACAGTCCGTGGCCAAGGTTTCGCAAAATTACCCTGAAATTCCTGCACGATGACCACACGGCGCGGCTTGCATGGTGAATGCGCCGTTCGTGACACGTTTGTTTTGTGCGATGGGCGGGTCCGGTACCGGCGGACGGCGCATGGATTAGCCGAACCGTTCATCGCGAATTAACCCAGGAGAAGTGGATGAAGTTAGTAAAAACCTCAGCGATCGCGGTTGCATTGTCAGCCATGCTTGCCGGCCCCGTGTTGGCGCAAGGCGCCGCATCCGACACCCAGATCCGCGGCGGCGCGCAGGGCAGGAGCAATATGCAGGGCGGGGCCTCGGGCAGCGGCGACGAGGAGTTCAATGCGCAGCCGGGTGCGCCCGGAGAAAAGGCCGGCGCCCACGCGAAAGCCGGCGCGAAAGGTACTGTAGGGGCCGCTAGCGGAGCGCCTAAGGGCACCGCCGCTGCGGTTGGCGATCCCGCGGCCGGGGGCAAACGCAACTAGCATCATCCGTAAAGCATGCCCTCGGACTTGATCCGAGAGTGGGAACCGGTTTTCCCTCGGGTCAAACGCGAAGCGTTTGCCCGAAGATCATGATCCAGGACGCCGATCCTTCGACACTGGTTCCGTTTTCAAAAACCAAACTCCGGTCGCGCGGCGACCGGAGTTTTTTTTAAGCGTACGGCAGGCTTGTCCGTCCGCCGCAGTTTTCGGAAGCCACTCAATCGTCGAATCCACTCGAGCCGCGCTTTGCCTTGATGTCGCTGCGGCGTTTTTTGCCTTCGAGCCGGCGCGTCTTTGAGCCCAGCGTGGGTTTGGTCGCGCGACGTGGCGTCGGCCGCACTGCGGCCGCACGCAGCAACTCGAGCAGACGGTCGATGGCGTCGGCCCGGTTGCGCTCCTGGGTGCGAAAACGCTGCGCATGAATCACGATCACGCCGTCTTTGGTCATGCGCTGGCCGGCGAGCCGGTTGAGCCGCGCTTCGGCGTCGGCCGGCAGCGTGATCCGGCGGGTGTCGAAACGCAGTTGGGCGGCGGTCGAGAGCTTGTTGACGTTCTGTCCGCCCGGACCTGAGGCGCGGACGAAACTGATCTCGATGTCGTTCTCGTCGATCGAAAGGTCGCGGGAAATCCGCAGCATGGCGTCACCGGAGGCCGGGATGATCCCTGAGGGGAATCGGGCAAGGCGCAGGATAGCGGTTTTGTTTGCGGCGCTGAAGGACGCGTTCCCCGGATGCAGCGCAGCGCGCCGCCCTTGCGGCGTGGTGCGCTGCTGATCCGGGGTCCATTGCCGCAAGAGAAGCCGTGGGTCCCGGCTCTGCGGCGCACCGCCAAGAGGCGCTGCACCGAGTCCGGGACACGACGCGCGGAAGTGCGACGCTAGTTCGCCGCGCGCGGGGTTGCGGCCGCGGGCTGGGCGGCGGCTTGCGGGGCGCGGCCGACGATCACGGTCAGAAGGCCTTGCCCCCACAGTCGCCGGGCGGCCTTTTTGGCCTCGTCGAGGGTCACCGCGTCGACAATGGCGTTGCGCTTCTCGATGTAATCGATGGGAAGCTTGTCCAACTGATATTGCAGCAGCGCCGACGCCAGCTTCGACGAGGTATCCAGCGCCAGCATTTGCGAGCCCTTCAGATAGGACTTGGCCTCGTCCAGTTCCTGCTGGGTCGGGCCATCCTCGGCCATGCGGCGGATTTCCTTGTCGATGGCAGCGACGGTCTCGCCGGCGCGGTCGGCGCGGGTTCCGGTATTTCCGTAGAATATGGCGGAGCGATCCATCCACAGCAGCGATTCAGAGACCGAATAGGCGAGACCACGCTTCTCGCGGACTTCGCGATAAAGCCGCGACGACAGTCCTCCGCCGCCGAGAATGTGGTTCACGACATAGCCGGCCATGAAATTCGGATCGTGGCGTTTGATGCCGGGGCCGCCGAACGTCACCACGGTCTGCGGCACGTCGAGCGGAATAAACTCGCGTCGCGGGGGCTTCGCGGCTTCGACGTCGGCAACCGGCGTGAGGCTGGCCTTGGCCGGCAACCCGCCGAACGTCTGGTCGAGCAATTTGCCGAGCGTGTCCGGGTCGACATCGCCGACCACGGCAATCCTCAGCGTGTCCTTGGCGAGCACGCGGCGGACATAGTCCTTCATGTCGGCGACGTCGATTTTCGGAATGCTCTCCAGGGTGCCGTTGGCCTGCCGGCCATAGGGGTGGTCGCCAAACATGGCTTCCAGGAACTTGCGGCTGGCAATCGCTGTCGGATTGGAGGTGTCGCGCCGCAGACCGGAGATGATCTGCGCGCGAATGCGCTCGACATCGGTGCTGTCGAAATGCGGCGATGTCAGCGCAGTCCGCAGCAGTTCGAAGGCCTCATCCTTGTTATCCTTCAGCATCCGCAGCGAGCCACGAAAGGTATCGCGTGCCGAACTGAAATTAAGTTCGATGGCGCGGCGGTCGAGGCGCTCATGGTAGGTGTTGGAATCCAGATCGCCCGAGCCTTCATCGATCAGACTGGCGACCATATTGCCGACACCTGGCTTGTCGGCCGGGTCCTGTGACGCGCCGCCGCCGAAGGCAAACTCCATCGCGATCAGCGGCACGGTGGCATCCTGCACGAACCATGCCTCGATGCCGCCGGGTGAGATCAGATGCTGGATCTTTGCCGCGGCGTGCGATGGGGTCGCCAGCAATGGCGCGATCGCCAGGCAGGCCGCGAAAATCAATGCGATGCGCCGCGTGCAGGTCCTGACATAGATCACGAACGCTTCTCCTCGCGTTTCGGCGTGGCGTCCTTGATCAGATAGCCGGTCACCGAGCGTTTCTTGTCGAGCCATTTCTGCGCGGCGTCACGGACCTGTTCGGCGGTGACGGCGCGAATGCGATCCGGCCAGCTTCTGATGTCGTCGATACTCAAGCCGGTGGTGAGCGCACCGCCATACCAGCGCGCCAGCGTCGCCTGATTGTCCTGGGCGTAGATTGCCTCGGCGATCAGCTGGGTCTTGACGCGCTCGAGATCCTCGGCGCGCACCGTGTTTTGTCCGAGATCGGCGATCACGTCGTCGATCACCTGCTCGACCTGTGCGAACTCGACGCCGGGTTTCGGCGAGGCCGAGATCATGAACTGTGTGGCATCGAGCGAGGTGCCCTGATATCCGGCGCCGGCGCTGACCGCGAGCGGGCGGTCGACCACCAGCGCGCGATAAAGATAAGAGTTGTTGCCGTTGCCCATCAGTTGCGCGAGCACGTCGAGTGCCGGGCTTTCTCCTGCGGCGGCGGTGTTGGAGGACGGAACCAGATAATAGCGCCGCACGCTGCTTTGTTCGACCCTGGCGTCGGACAGTGTCACGGTGCGGGGCGCGGCGGGCACCGGCTCCTGCGGCCGGAGGCGCTGCGCGGGTATCGCGGGCTGCGCGGCGACGTCGCTGAACGTTCGCTCCACCAGGGGGCGAACATCCTTGGCTTCGACATCGCCGGCAATCACCAGGATCGCGTTGTTCGGCGCATAAAAGCGTTTGTAGAACGCCAGCGCATCTTCGCGGTCGAGCTTCTCGATTTCCTGGCGCCAGCCGATCACGGGGCGGCCATAGGGATGGTTGAGATACAGCGCCGCCATGATCTGCTCGGTCAGCCGGGCATCCGGGTTGTTGGCGACCCTCATGTTGAATTCTTCCAGCACGACGTCGCGCTCCGGCAGCACGTTTTCGTCCTTGAGGATCAGGCCGGTCATGCGGTCGGCCTCGAACGCCATCATCTTGGCGAGCTGCTCGCGCGGTACGCGCTGGAAATAGCCGGTATAGTCGGAAGACGTGAAGGCGTTTTCGTTGCCGCCGACCTTGAGCACGGTCTGGGAGAATTCACCAGCCGGATGCTTGCTGGTGCCCTTGAACATCAAATGTTCGAGAAAGTGCGCGAGGCCCGATTTACCGGGCGTTTCGTCGGCGGAGCCCACCTTGTACCAGATCATCTGCGTGACGACCGGCGTGCGGTGATCCGGGATCACCACAACTTGCAGGCCATTGCCGAGCGTAAACGCGGCGGGGCGCTCGGAGGTCACCGTGGTCTGGGCGAGGGCGCCGCTGGCGGAGATGGCGAACGTCGATAAGAGGGCGGCGAAGACAGGAACGGCAAAGCGGTGTGTGGGCATCATGACCTGTCTGGCGCGTGTTTCCGCAAAAGTGGGTACCGGTTTTGCGGCAGCAATACGCGCAACTTTTCGAATAAAAGCCACCATCCCGAACGGAAATGTCCGGGATAAACTCGCGGCATCGTACACCGCGCGACCGCCCGGGAGCGTCACGAAGCTGAGAGCAGGACGTGTCTATTCGCCATATTTGCCGGCGGCCGGGTTGTATTCCTTGTTCAGCGATTCCTTTGGCCCGGTGCCGTAGGCGAAATTCGGCGATGGCGTCTGATATCCGCCGGGCGGCTGCGTGAGCGACTCCCGGGTCGGCTCACCCTTGAACGGTGCCGTCTCGGCTTTGTTGCCGCCGAACAGACCGCTGAAGCCGCCAGTATAGCCGAGCTGCGAAGGGCTGAGGACCGGATTGTTGAGCGAATTGCCCGGCTGGATCGGGTCGTTGTTGGTGCCGGCGGCAGCGGCCGTCTTGCCCCGAGCGAGTTCGCTTGGCATCAGGACCCGGCTCGCTTCGCGGGGATCCTTGTTTTCCTTCTTTCGGGCCGCGATCGCAGCCTTGCGCCGCGCTTCGTCAGGATCTTTCGGCCAGTTCGGAGCCTTCACCTCGGCCGATCCGGTTGCCGGCGGCGGCAGATCGATTTTTGGAGGAACCACCAGCGGAGACCGCTCGCGATAGTCGATGCCCCGGTTTTCCATATTGGTACCGCCGATGCCGGCCATGATGCCCTCGATGATCTTTTCCTCGAAGGTCTTCTCATCCTCTTCGTCGTCCTGGGCCCGGGCTATTCCGGCCGTCATCACCACACCGATGCCCAGCGCGATAACGGCGAGCCGCAGCGCCCGCCTGAGTGCTCCCGGCGAACCCGGCACCATCCAACCGCTGGTTTCGGTTTTGCGCATCACACTGTTCCTGTTCAAATTTTGCCGCGGGGCCACCGACTCAAGGCGCGACTTCGCTCCTGCACGCAACGATCAACCTTGGGGGTCCGTATCGGCCGGGATCAGGGCGCTTTTGCGGCGGGTACTCCCAGGAAGGAATCATACAGCAGGGCCGCTACCCCGGCAACAATCGCCACGTCGGCGAGGTTAAACACGTACCAATTGTAGGTATTCCCCCCGATCTGGAGGTGGAACAGGGCGAAATCGACCACCGCGCCATAAGCGAAGCGGTCGATGCCGTTGCCGATGGCGCCGCCGATGATCAGGCCGAGCGCTATCGTGGCCAGCAGGGTGCGCGATCGCGCCATCCAGATCGCCAGAACGATCACTGCCACGGCCTTGATGATCATCAGGCTGATCTGGGCGAGTTGGCTGTCGTTCTGGAACCAGCCGAAGCTGATGCCGACATTCAAGGCCAGCACCAGATCGAAGAACGGCGTGACCTTGACCGCGCCGCGGCGGGCGATGTCGAACACGAACAGCAGCCAGAGTTTCGATGCCTGATCGAGCGCAACCACGGCGACGGCCGCGATCACACCGGGGCGGACGTGAGGGTTCTGAAAGCGTTCCATGCCAGGCACTTATCTGGCCTTCTTCTTCTTCTTTTTTGCCTTCGTCGCTCGTGTGCTCTTCCGCGTCTTCTTGGCCGCTTTTTTCTTGGCCGCCTTTTTCGTTACCTTTTTTGCCGCTTGTTTCTTCGCGGTTTTCTTTTTTGCGCCCTTCATTGCGGCCGCTTGCTTGACGGCCTTCTTGGCGGCTTTCTTTTTGGCGGGGGCTTGCTTGTTTGCCGTCGTGCCGGACTTTTTAGAAGGCTTCTGCGCGGTCTTGTCGGTGGTGTTCTTGCTTCGGCTCTTGGCAAGCTTCCTCTTGTTGGGAACTGCCGCCTCAACCGGTTTCGTTTCGACGTCTTGTTGGATGGAGATTTTCCTCTCGGCGACCACCGCCGCAACGACCCGCACTGGCTCGGGCTCCGCGGCGATGGTATCAACGATCTGCACAGGCGCTGGATCCGGCGTGGCCGGCGCTGCAGAGGCTGGGTCCAACGCCTTCCATTCACGCAGCGCCTGGGCGTCGCGCGGCGACACGTCGGGATATTCGGCATCTTCGCCGACGGTTGGCAGGATTTTCCAGGAGCGCGCGCATTTGGTGCCGACCGCCTTCTCGACGACGACGGCCACCCCCGGCACCTCGTTCAGCCTGAACGCATCTGATGGCGCGTCGTCATTGGTCACCATCGCGTTCGAGGTGATGCTGACCTCGGCCAGATCGATATCGAACAGTGTGTCGAAAATCTTTTTGTCCGAAACGTACACCAGCGGCGACGCCTCCAGCGAGGAGCCGATGTTCTTGGCCGCGCGCTCGACCTCCAGCGCGCCGGTGACGACGCGGCGGACGTTGCGGATGGTCTCCCATTTCGCGGCCAGCGCATCGTCGCGGAATGTTTCAAAACTGTCCGGAAACAGCGTGAGATGCACCGACGGCTCGGCGTCCGGCTTGTAGAGCCGCCACGCCTCGTCGGACGTGAACGACAGCACCGGCGCCAGCCATTTCAGGATCGAGTCGCACAGAATATCGATGGTAGTGAGCGCGGCCTTGCGGGCTAGCGACGACGGCGGGTCGCAATACAGCGTGTCTTTTCGGATATCGAAATAGAACGCCGACAGCTCGGTGTTCATGAACGCCGACAGGCTGGCGACCACGGTCTTGTAATCGAACTCGGCGTAAGCCTTGCGCACGATCGCGGCCTGCTCGGCGAGCTGATGCAGCATCAGCCGCTCCAGTTCGGGCATCTCGGCGTGAGCGACCGCATCGCCCGGCTTGAAGTGGTGCAGCGTGCCCAGCATCCAGCGCATCGAGTTGCGCAGCTTGCGGTAGGTCTCGATGGTGTTTTTGAGGATCTCCGGGCCGATGCGCTGGTCTTCGACGTAATCGGTGGCGCAGACCCAGAGCCTTAAGATATCGGCGCCGGACTGCGCGATGATCTTTTGCGGCTCGACGGTGTTGCCGATCGACTTCGACATCTTGCGGCCGTTCTCATCCATCGTGAAACCGTGGGTGAGCACGACGTCGAACGGCGCCCGCCCCCTTGTGCCGCAGCTTTCCAATAGCGACGACTGGAACCAGCCGCGGTGCTGGTCCGAGCCCTCCAGATACATCACGGTATCCTCGCCGCCATCGACCTTGCGCCGGATATCGCCGATTTCAGGGAAATGCAGGCGATCTTCCAGCACGAAGGCGTGGGTCGAGCCGGAATCGAACCAGACGTCGCAGATATCGTCGACCTTCTTCCACTCCTCCTTGGCGTGCGAGCCGAGGAAGCGCTCGCGGGCGCCGTCCATGTACCAGGCGTCGGCGCCTTCCTGCTCGAAGGCATCGGCAATGCGCGCATTGACGGCGTCGTCCTGCAGGATTTCGGCGGACCCGTCGCCTCTTTCGCGCACGAACACCGCGATCGGCACGCCCCAGGCGCGCTGGCGCGAGATCACCCAGTCGGGTTTGCTATCGATCATGCCGTTGATGCGGTTTTGCCCCGAGGGCGGCACCCATTGCGTCACCGAGATCGCTCTAAGTGCCCTGTTCCGTAGAGTGTCCGATGAAGCAAATCCGGAATCTGGCCATCGGATGGGAGTTTCCGTGATCGGTTGATCCATCGCGATGAACCATTGCGGCGTGTTGCGGAAGATTACCGGCTTCTTCGAGCGCCAGGAATGCGGGTACTGATGCTTCAACCGGCCGCGCGCCAAGAGCATGCCGGCGTCGACCAGCGCGTTGATCACGGCCTCGTTGGCGTCGCCCTTCTCGCCCTTGTCGTTGATGACGCGCTTTCCCGTGAAGCCCGGCGCCTGATCGGTGAAGGCCCCGTTTTCGTCGACGGTGTAAGGGATGGTGGTGTTGATTTTTCCCGCATCCAGCAGAGACTTGTTTTCCATCCAGACATCGAAGTCTTCGCGGCCATGCCCGGGCGCGGTATGCACGAATCCCGTGCCAGCATCATCGGTCACGTGGTCGGCTTCGAGAAGCGGAACGATAAAATCATACCCGCGCCCCCGAAGAGGATGCGCGCAAGTCAGTTCGTTCAGTACCGAGGATGGAACGTCCAAGACTCTTTCGAAACTAACTGCTCTGGCCTGCTTGAAAACATCGGCAGCTAGCTTATCGGAAAGGATGAGGAGATCGCCGACCTTTGCCCAATTGTCGCCGGGAGCATCAGTTACGCGATAGAGCCCGTAAGAGATTTTCGAAGAATAGCTGATTGCTCGATTGCCCGGCAGTGTCCAAGGCGTTGTCGTCCAGATTACGACCGATGCGCCTCTTGGAAACATAGGACTCATTTCCGGAAACGGCTCATTCGGATCCAGACGTCGTCCTTGGGGTCCATATGGAATGTGCGACACCGGAAACTTCACCCACACCGTATCCGAGGTGTAATCCTCGTACTCGACCTCGGCTTCCGCCAGCGCGGTTTTTTCCACCACGCTCCACATGACGGGCTTGGAGCCGCGATAGAGCGTGCCGTTGGCGGCGAATTTCATCAGCTCGCGCGCGATCTGCGCTTCGGCGAAATAATCCATGGTCGCGTAGGGATGATCCCAGTCGCCGATGATGCCGAGCCGCTTGAATTCTTCGCGCTGCACGTTGAGCCAATGCCCGGCATAGGCGCGGCATTCTTTCCGGAACGCCACCATGGCCGCGGAATCCCGAAAATCCGGCTTCGGCCTGCCCTTGGAGCGGTAGTTCTCTTCCTCGATCTTCCATTCGATCGGCAGGCCGTGACAATCCCAGCCCGGCACGTAGTTGGAATCGTAGCCGAGCATCTGCTGGCTCTTGGTCACCACGTCCTTGAGGATCTTGTTGAGCGCGTGCCCGATATGGATGTTGCCGTTGGCGTAGGGCGGGCCGTCATGCAGCACGAATTTCGCCCGGCCGGCGGCGGCTTTGCGGAGCTTGCCGTAGAGGCCGATCTCGTTCCAGCGTGCCAGGATTTCCGGCTCGCGCTGCGGCAGCCCCGCGCGCATCGGAAACTCCGTCTGCGGCAGGAACAGGGTATTGGAATAGTCGGATGCTTCGGACTTCTGCGGCTTTTCGGACATAAATGCTCTGGGTTGGCTCAAAGGGCGCTGAAACGCGATTCGTTCGCGGATGAATGAGTGGGACCCCGGTCTTGCGCCGAGCCAAAGCTCAGGCGGAAGCCGGGCCGCTAATGCCGATGATGGTGCGCCGCGCAAACATGCGGCCTTCCATAGCAGCCAGGGGCCGGATCGCAAAGCCCCGCCGCGTAAGTGGCATCATCCTGACGCCGGCTTGGTCTGACGCGGCCGGGCCGGATTTCCGGCGACAATTATGTCCGCGCCGACATCCCGCGTGACCACGCTGCCGGCCCCGATCACCGCGCCGTCACCAATCGTCACGCCAGGCAGGATAATGGCGCCGCCACCTATCCAGACGTCGCTGCCGATCCGCACCGGTCGTCCGAATTCGAGCCCGCTGCGCCGCGTTTTGGCATCCCGGGGATGGTCGGCGGCGTAGATCTGCGCCGCGGGTCCGATCTGGGTGCGATCGCCGATCGTGACCTCGACCACATCGAGGATGACGCAATTGAAATTCAGGAACACCCCGTCGCCGAGGCGGATGTTGTAGCCGTAGTCGCAAAAGAACGGCGGGCGGATCACGGCTCCAGCGCCGACATGACCGAGACGTTCGGACAGCAGCGCGTGACGCTCGGAAACGGGCAGCGCCAACGCCGCGTTGTAGCGCACGAGCCACGTCTTGGTCGCAGCCTGGTCGGCTGATATTTCGGCATCGCCGGGCCGGTAAAGTTCGCCGGCGAGCATCTTCTGCTTTTCGGTTTTATTCAACCGATCGCTCCAAGTTGAGGAAACGCATTGGGTGCTGCTACCAATGCCGCACGGGCCTTGGCGCTGTCGTCGTCCATCTGGCGCACCAGCGCGTCGACGCTGTCGAACTTCAACTCGTCGCGGATGAAGCCGATGAAGGCGACATCCAGCGCCGCCCCGTAAAGATCGCCCTTGAAATCGAACAGGAATATTTCCAATAGCGGCGCGCCATTGTCGAAGGTCGGGCGGCGGCCGAAGCTTGCGACGCCATCGAGGCGCTCGGCACCACGGCTGACCCGCACCGCATAGATGCCGTGCTTGAGGCCGCAGTTCTTGTCGAGGCGGATATTGGCGGTGGGATAGCCGAGCTCGCGGCCGCGTTTCTCGCCATGGATCACCTGGCCTGTCACGAACCAGGGGCCGCCGAGCATTGCGGTCGCGTCTGCGATCTGCCCCTCCGCCAGCGCCATGCGGATCGCGCTGGAGGACACCGGCCGTTCCTCGATATCGACGTGGGCCTGGACATCGACCTCGATGCCGAGCCGGGGGGCCTCGCTGACCAGCAGGCTGGGC
>WNFD01007603.1_pt1 | contig 15894 bp, 12 predicted proteins | sample 5400491 | NCBI WGS metagenome assembly WNFD01 (sample SAMN13153343, study PRJNA577476) | soil metagenome | isolation source: 120 cm saprolite under Douglas fir tree site 2 hole 2 replicate 2 | place: USA:California | collected 2015-04-18 | reverse complement strand
CGTCTCCGAGACGAGAATCTTCGGCCCCCGCATTGGTTTTCCACTCACGACCACGGCCGCGGCGCCGTCGCCAAAAAGAATCGAAGAAATCAGGTTGGCTTGCGAAATGTCCTTGCGCTGAAACGTGAGCGACGGCAGCTCCACCGCGATGATCAGGACGTTTCCGCCGGGTTCGGCCTTCAAAAAATCGGCGGCCCGTCCCAGCGCCATCGCGCCCGCGGCGCAGCCCAGCTCCGTGAACGGCATGCGCCGCACGTTCGAGCGGAATCCCATCAGATTGATGAGGTGGGCGTCCAGCGACGGAATCATGAAGCCCGTGCAGGACACCGTGATGATCATGTCGATTTGATCGGGCTTCAAGCCCGCGCGCTCCAGGCACTTTTCCGCGGCTTCCCGGCCGAGCTTCACCGCATGCTCGATGTATTCGTTATTGGTTTGCGAGAGCGGGCGCGGCTCAATGGTGTAGTCGAGGGGGAAGATGGAGTGGCGCTTGTGAACCTGCGCGTTATCGACGATGCTCATCATCGCTTCGAGGCGGCGCTCGGGGATGTTAAAGACGCGTCCCATGTAAACCTTTACGTCCTCGCGGGTGATGGTGTGGGGCGGCAACGCGGTGGCCGTTGCGGCGATGGTGGGATACGAGGCTACGGCAGCTTCTGGGGGTCGATTGCTCGCGGGTTCCATCAGTCTCCTTGGGCACAAAGCCGTCGCTGGCGGTTTTTCCGCCGCATAAGCCTCTTGGATGCAGTATTCCACCGAGCGGGCTGCATTCGAGGCCACGACTCTACATCAATTCTTAGCCAGGAGCGAACTAGTTTGAAAGCGGGGGGAAGGAGTGGCTCCAAGGCACGAGAAAGCCGTGATCGAAAAGCTGCGCGAAGTCGCTGAGCGCCTCGCACCCGGTCGCGCCTGCATATCCGTTGTCTCCGACCACGGCTTGGCAAAGACCGGCACGCCATCGGATTTATTCCCGGCTTTCAGGAAGGCCAGGCTACCTAGTTCAAAATCAGCCGAAATCGTGGCCAGCATACTCGCTCGGTGTGCTAAATTTTTCATCGAAGAGGTGCTCCATTATGGCGTCCGTAATCCGCTTTTTCGTCTTGCTGTCCACGATCACTGCCCTGGCTTCTACGCCTTTGTCAGGGCAGCAGGCAGCGCTTCCCACGGCAGCTGAAGGCGACTTCATCGTCAAGAATTTCAAATTCCGGTCGGGCGAAACTCTGCCGGAATTGCGTTTACATTACACGACGCTCGGCAAGCCGGTGCGCGATGCGCAAGGCCGCGTTACGAACGCGGTGTTGATTCTTCACGGCACCGGCGGCTCGGGGAGTCAATTCTTGCAGCCCATTTTTGCCGGGGAATTGTTTGGCCCAGGACAACTTCTGGACGCGAACCGCTACTTCATCATCCTTCCCGACGGCGTTGGCCACGGGAAATCCTCGAAACCCAGCGACGGGCTGCACGCTCATTTCCCGCAATACGACTACGACGACATGGTCACCGCGCACCATGTGCTCCTGAAAGAAGGCCTTAGCGTAGACCATCTTCGCCTTATCCTCGGCACGTCCATGGGCTGCATGCACTCTTTTGTGTGGGGAGAAACCTATCCCGACTTCATGGACGCGCTGATGCCGCTGGCGTGCCAACCGGTGCAGATCGCGGGACGCAACCGCATCTGGCGCAAAATGGTGATGGACGCGATTCGCAACGATCCGGAGTGGAAGGGGGGAGAATACTCCGCGGAGCCGCAGCAGGCGCTGCGCACGGCGTTGGATTTTCTTCTGATCGCAGGGAGCGCGCCGCTCTATATGCAGAAAACGCTGCCCACGCGGGACGCGGCGGACATATATCTGGATGACTATTTCAAGACGCGTCTTGCGGGGCTAGATGCCAACGATCTCTTATACGCGGTGAATGCTTCGCGCAATTACGATCCTTCGCCGCAGCTCGAGAAAATCACAGCGCCCGTCATGTACATCAATTCCGCGGACGACTTCATCAATCCGCCCGAGCTGGGCATGGCCGAACGCGAAATCAAGAGAGTGAAAAACGCGCGCTTCGTTTTGATTCCCATCAGCGACGAAACGCGCGGCCACGGAACGCACACGAAGGCTGTCGTGTGGAAGCAGTACCTGGCGGAACTGCTCGAAAAATCAGCGCAGTGAAAAAACTGCCTTGTTAGTTGGTGGTGGCCTGGCTGGCGCGGATTTCCTGCCAGCGGCGTGGCCGCTTATTGGCTTGCAAAACTTTCTTGCGCAGACGGATTGATTTGGGCGTGATTTCCACGAACTCGTCGTCGGCAATAAATTCGATGGCCTGCTCGAGACTCAATTCGCGGTGAGGAATCAGGCGGATCGCTTCGTCCGCGCTGGACGAGCGCATGTTGGTCTGCTTCTTTTCTTTTGTGACGTTGACGTCCATGTCCTGTTCGCGCGAGTTTTCGCCCACGATCATGCCTTCGTAGACTTCGATGGCCGGCCCGATGAACAACTCGCCGCGCTCCTGGATGTTCCACAGCGCAAAGGCGGTAGATGGTCCGCCACGATCCGCCACCAATGCACCTGTCGGACGAAGCGCCATTTCTCCGCCGTATTCCATCCAGCCTTCGAAAATCGAATGAATCAGCGCCGTGCCTCGGGTGTCCGTGAGCAACTGGCTGCGCAGCCCGATCAATCCGCGCGACGGAATTTTGAAATCCATGCGCACGCGGCCCGAGCCGTGATTGCTCATCTTGAGCATCTCGCCGCGCCGGCTGCCGGTCGTTTCCATGATGATTCCGATGAAATTCTCGGGCACGTCGATCACCAGCCGCTCGAGCGGCTCGAGTTTCTTGCCGTTCTCCGTGCGGACGACAATTTCCGGCTTGCCCACCATCAGCTCAAACCCTTCGCGCCGCATCGTTTCGATCAAAATCGCGAGCTGCAATTCGCCGCGCCCCAGCACGCGGAAGGATTCCGGCGTGTCCGTGTCTTCCACGCGGATGGACACGTTCGTCAAAAGTTCTTTTTGCAGGCGATCGCGCAGGTCGCGCGAAGTGAGAAACGTTCCCTCTTTGCCGGAAAGCGGGCTGCTGTTGACGGTAAAAATCATCGCCAGCGTGGGTTCGTCGATCAGCAGCGGTTCCAGCGGCATCGGGTTTGCCAAATCCGTAATACTTTCCCCGATGTTGATGCCCTCGACGCCCGCAATCGCCACGAGATCGCCTGCCGGGACGGCTTGCGCTTCATCCCGTTCCAGGCCTCGAAAGGTATACAGCTTGGTGATGCGCGTCGGCGTCAGCTTGCCATCGAGCTTGCTGATGCCGACATCTGCGCCGCGCTTTAGAGTGCCGTTGAAGACCCGCCCGATCGCGATGCGTCCCAGGAATTCGCTGTAGTCCAGGTTCATCACTTGAATTTGCAAAACGCCGTCGGGATCGCCCGGGGGAGCCGGGATGTGCTTTACGATGGCCTCGAACAGCGGCAGCAGATCCTTCGAATCGTCACCCGGCGTCCGGTGCGCCACGCCGTCGCGCGCATTCGTATAAATGACGGGGAAATCGAGCTGGTCTTCGGTGGCGTCGAGATCGATGAAAAGATCGTAGATTTCGTCCAGGACTTCTTTTGCGCGCGCATCGGCGCGGTCGATCTTGTTCAACACGATCACGGGAGGCAGCTTCGCCGCCAGCGCCTTCTGCAGGACGTAACGCGTCTGCGGCAGCGGTCCTTCGCTCGCGTCGACGAGCACTACAACCCCGTCCACCATGCGCAGCGCGCGCTCCACTTCGCCGCCAAAGTCGCTGTGGCCCGGCGTGTCCACGATGTTGATTTTCGTGTCGTGAAAGAAAAGCGCGGTATTTTTGGCGAGAATGGTAATGCCGCGCTCGCGTTCCAGGTCGTTGGAATCCATGACGCGCTCGACGACGGCTTCGTTGGCCCGGAAAATTCCGCTTTGGCGGAGCATGGCGTCAACCAGCGTGGTCTTGCCGTGGTCTACGTGCGCAATGATGGCGATGTTGCGAATATTTTCACTCATAATTCCTGCTTATCGTGGCCGGTTCGCGGCCAAGTCCTCTAAAGACAAAAATAGCTGCTGAAACAACCAGCAGCCCGGACGGATGTCCTTTCAGTGCGTGACCCCGGCCTAGCCGGGAGCAACCAAATTCTCAGGTGCGGTCGAGCAAGCTACAGTTTAACAGACGGGGAGAGTTGCGGCCAGCAAAGAAGGGCAGGCGTATGTGCAGTTCTGCTCTTTTGATATTGTCAGGATTCTGTTACGTCGCAGCTCTATTCCGCGCGCTCTGGCGAGCTGCGGCCAAGCAGGGTGAAGTTCATGTTGTGGTATTCGCCTCCACTGCTGGCGCTTTCAAGACCCCACCTAGACCAAATTACCAGCGACGAAGGGTCCACGACCGTTTGCTCTTCATTTCCATCTCTGGATAGAAGGAAAAACTTGACGACTATACTTGAAGATGGGCATTCGGGGGAAAGCAGGGAATCCGGGATGGGAAGAAGAACTGCCTAAAACAAAGAATCGAAATGCCCGCGTCCGACTCTAGGTAGGATTGGTTCAGAGGGCGCGAACGCGGGTATTTCGATGGTTCTTGGGACTACGGGCTTTCAAAAGTTAATTCTCCCAAGTCCTCCTATTGACTTCAAGGCTCCCGGAGCAGTCCAGCTGACGGAAGGATCTGATCTGCCACCGAGACTTCACCTTGCTTAACTTGAATCCCTGGAGAACGTCAAACGAACTAACTCTGATAATTCTATGACCCAATAAAGTCCTTATGGTCAGTATGTTATCTCCATAAATGAACTAACCTCTTCCCTGCTAACACGGCGCGTGGTATAGTCCGCCCACTCATTTCGGGGGACTTATTCTTCGTGGAACACGGCGTTGACCCCAAACTAGCCCTCCGGTTCGGCCTCTATGAGGTCGATCTGCTCCAAGGAGTGCTTCTAAGGCAGGGCGTACGCCTCAAGATTCAAGAACAACCCTTCCGCATCCTGGCCCTGCTTCTGCAGCGGCCCGGCGAGATCGTCACCCGCGAAGAGCTCCGGCACTCGCTCTGGTCGGAAGGTACCCACGTTAATTTTGACGGCAGCCTTAACGCCGCCCTGAAGAAACTCCGCGCCGCTCTTCAGGATGATGCGGAGAATCCGCGGTTTATCGAAACTGTTCCCCGCCAGGGTTATCGTTTTCTCGCGCCGGTCCATTCCGTCGGCAGTACCGCAAGCCCCATTTCCCCCGCGACAAATGTTTCTCCGGAGACTTCCGAAGAGTCCTTCGAAGTCCGCATGCGCCTCCATCCGGAGTTCTTTCCCGAGAGAGCTGCCGAGCTCTCCAGAGAGAGGAAAAAAGCGGAGCGCGCTGCGCGGTGGATCGATTTCACTCTTCTTTCCTGCGCGATTGTTTTCGGTTCCTGGCTGCTTTTTTTCATCGTATATCCCGTTCCTCGTCCCAGCGTGCAGCGCATGACGCGCATCACCAACGCCGGAGGAATCGATGAATGGGGCGGGATCGTATCGGATGGCACTAGGATTTTCTTTCTCGAGCGCGACGGCGGCCGCTGGAATCTGATGCAAACCTCCGTGGAAGGCGGCAACGCGGAAAAAATGCCCGCGCCTTTCGAAAACACACGAATCTTCGCCCTCTCGCCCGACCATTCGCAGTTTCTAATCGGACAGTTCTCCCGGCGCGATGACGAAATGCCGCTGTGGTTGTGGCCCGTGCAGGGCGGTGAGCCGCGCCGCATGGGCGAAGCCGTTGGCCACGACCCCGCGTGGTCACCGGATGGGAGCCAGATCATTTTTGTCCGCGGACGCAGCCTCTATACCATCCATCCCGATGGGACACAGCTCCGCGAATTGGCGCATGGCCCCGGGCTTCCTCACTTTCCAGCCTGGTCCCCCGACGGCGAAACTATTCGTTTCAGCATGGACAAGCGCGAGGATGGCACACAAGCGGTCTGGGAAATGGCCGCCGATGGCTCCGGTTTGCATCCGATTCTCGCGAGCGGGAGGCAGCCGGCTTCTCAGTCCGCCGGTGAGTGGACCGCGGACGGCCGGTATTTTCTTTTCTCCGGCTGCGAAAACTACGATTGCAATCTCTGGGGCATCCGCGAGGCCTGGAATTGGTTCCGCCGGTCGCATCACGATCCCGCGCAATTGACCCACGGCCCTGATTCTTTGCACGTTTCCATTCCCACGCAAGCGGGTTCCCGCGTATTTGCTTTCAGCTTCCGTTCGAATCGCGAACTGCAGAAATTCGAGCCGCAATCCCACCGCGCAGAATCGTTAATCCTCAATGCCAACGCCGAACTAGCCAGCGTCTCTCCCGACGGCCATCTGGCTTTGTATACCGATCGTCCGGACGGCTCGCTGTGGCGGAGTAGCATCGATGGCGCTCAGCGCCTCCGTCTGACCAAACCTCCGCTGGTTGCGTCCGCCCCTCATTGGTCGCGCGATGGCAAGCAGATTCTATTCACCGGCGTGCGTCCCGGCTACTTGCGCCAGATCTATTTCCTCTCCGCCGATGGCGGCGCCTTGCGCGCGGTCCTTCCCGAGGGCCGCGAGGCTTCCGACGCCGATTGGTCGCCCGATGGAACGCAAATCGTCGTCAGCATGCGCGAACAAAAGACGCAGCCTAAATTTGGTATCTACTTGTTCAAATCAAGCACCAATGAGTGGACGCTATTGCCGGAGTCCCGAGGCTTGGTTGCACCTCGTTGGTCTCCCGATGGACGTTACATCGCGGCTCTGGACGAAACAAATCATCGGCTCCTTCTTTATGACTTCCAGACGGAAAAATGGAGTGCCGTGGCCGAAGGCGGACTTCTCGGCGCTCCTTTCTGGACACCCGACTCCTCCGCCATTTATTTTCAGGATCAACTTGACAGCGACCAGGCCATCTATCGCGTAAAGTTCGCGAATCGCGGGGTGGAGAAGGTTTTCAGTTGTGGCGAGATCCTTCGCAGCAGCCCATCCCACTGCATCTTCAGCGGGCTTGGGCCGCACGGTTCTCTCTATGTGATGGTGGAGCGCGGCTTGACGGACATCTACGCTCTCGACCTCGACTTACCCTGAGGATTATTCGCTCCCTTGCGGTTGCCTGAGCGCTACCGCTACCTCGCACCCACGAGGGGAAGCATTTCCCGCAGGCAACGTCATGAAACGTCGCATTCTCGTCACCTCGTGAGGTAGGAGAGCCCTCGTTTGGGGTGCAGCACGTGCAGTGCCGCAAAACAGCACTTCACTGGCAGCATTGAATCCGCTAATTCATATAAGTCACTTCTAAATTTAGACAGTTTCTGCAGTAACATCCCGATTTTTTCATTCCTTCCCGTCCCAAGGCAACTGTGTGGCCAAGGCTCAACGGTTTCAGGAAACTTATTGATGAAATTTTTCGTATCAATTGAAAACACTAGACTGGTTTTTTGCGTCTATACACCATATGGGTGGGGGGTCTATGTCACCGGAAGTGATCTCGATGCGAGAACCGGATGAACCGGCGACCTCGGAGCGGATACTCCTCTCATCGGGCCGCTATGTCAATTTTGGGCCGTTCCGGATTGACCAGCAGCGGCAGGAAGTGACCCGGGACGGGGCCCGCCTCAAGCTCCAGGGCAAGGTTTATCAGGTTCTTCTCACACTCCTCGAAAAACCGGGGGAAGTTGTCACCCGCGAAGAGCTGCGCAGGCGGCTCTGGCCTGCCGATACGCACGTGAACTACGACGCCAACGTGAATACCACCGTCAATAAACTCCGCCACGCGCTGGGCGATTCCTCCGATAAGCCGCTCTACATCGAGACCATTCCGCGGAAAGGCTACTGCCTTCTGGCGCAGCTGGAAGTCTCCGACAAGCCCCTACATTCTCACTTCGCCCGGAAAGAGCCTTCTGCTGGTTCCGCGCAAGAATCTTCTCGAGGCTCGCTCGCCTTTTCGTTTTCGAAGTCGGATGTCTGGATTGTGCTCGGCGTGATCGGCCTGATTCTTGCCGGGATGCTCCTCGGGGCCGGAATCACCCGGCTCTGGATTTACCAGGCAGCGCCAACGGCTCCTTACCCCTTGACGATGATGTTTTCCAGCGCAGCTGCGGCCGCATTTTTTTAACATTTGTTTAATCTTTCGAGGCCTGGCCTGACCGGAACTCCGTCCACGGGCCTGCCTTCATATCCCGCAAATAAGGCTCCTGCCAGGCATACTCGGGATGAGCCGCCAGAAACGGCTTGGCGAGAAAATCCCCGCCGCAGGGATGACCCATGCGCGCCATGATGCGCATTTCTTTTGCCATCGTTGCATCCGTCGCTTTTCCTTGCACCGCTCCGCCGGGATAGTAGGGTTGCCAATCCCACTCTTTCACGCCGCGCGCCGATCCATCCACGTGCCCGCACAGCGTGCGCTCGTTTGCTTCTTCCTTTTTCTGAGCCGTGTCCGAGTGGTCGCCCAGCATCTTTTCCGCAAGCGCGACGTCGATCTTTCCTTTGTTTTCCTTCAGCAATTCATCCCACCGTGCCCGCCGCGCGTTCGGCGAACTTTCCTTATTATTTGGATCAAACTGTGGCGCGTCTTCCTTGAGCACCTTGGGGTCGCGCGCCCAGTTCGATCCCGCGAGCACGCCATCCTTCGTCCTCCACAGCTTGTGCGCTTTTAACCCAAGTTCGAGTTGCGCGATTTCGCCTGTCTTCCGGTCGCCGAGAAGCCAGTCGTTTGCATATCCGCCGTTGTTTCCATCCAGCATGATCTTCGTGTATTCGTCGATCGAGCCCGCATACTGCAGCGCCTTCCGCGCCCGCACAAATTCTCCCTTGCCGTTCGGGTCCCAGCCTTCAAACTGCGTGATCGTCGTTTCTGTCACCATCAGGCCGTCGCTGTTGATTCCGAAATCGTCGTCGCTCGCGATCACTCCGGGGAAACCATCCATCAGGATTCTGTAACCGCTCTTCGGCGCGATGTCGAACACGATCCGCCAGCGTTCGCCGTTCCGGTAGCTCGTCCAGTTGTTGTGCGCCATCACGATCTGCCCGTCTTTTGTCCAGCTTCCCGTGGCCACGAAAGCGCTGCAATTCCCGGGGCTCTTCAGATTCGGCGCCTTCGCCGTTTTTTGCTGCTTGTTCAGCCACGGCACGTAATAATCCGGCAGCTCCTCGAACGCATTGAACGCCACAATGTCGTCCACATCCAGCTTCGACCCGGTGCGCGCGCGCAGCCCTTCGACGATGCCCTGCAGCTCCTGCTGATATTCCGCATCGATTTTCGGCCACAGCATTTCGTGCGCGGCTTTCCGGAAAAATTCCCAGTTGCGTTCCGTGGCATGCATCATCCCTGCGCTCACCGCCGCGAACCCATCTTCGATCTCCGGCGCCAGGAGGTACCCGTGCTGATATCCCATCGCGCCCGGATCGCCTTCGAGATGCACGTAGATCCAGCCGCCCTCATCGAAGCGCGATGCGGGCTTCAAGCGCGCATCGTTCGCCGCCGCACGCTCTCTCGCCGCTGCGATCGTCGCCACCATGGCGTCATTCGCCGATGCCGAAGCCGGCGCTCCGTTCCCCGCCCACCACAACGACGCTCCTCCCAGGATCACCAGTAGAATTGCCGCCGCGCGCCTCATCGAATCATTCATTGCACCCGCCTCCTGAACATTTGATCGCGGCCTAGAGTCTATTCCGCCTCCCCACTTCCTTCAACGTTTCCTCACGCCTCATCGTTCTCGTGTAAACTCTCACGATCGGAATGCTCACAGCCATCACACGTGCCGTCAGCCCAGCCATCGTCCATTGCGAACTTTCCTTCATTGACCGCAAGCCCATTGATCTGGCCACAGCACAGGAGCAGCACCACGCTTACGAGAAACTGCTCGACAAATTGGGCGCCCGCGTTATTTCTCTTCCTGCCGAGCCCGATCTTCCCGACTCCATGTTCGTCGAAGATCCCGCCATCGTTCTCGATGAATTGGCGGTGATCCTGCCGCTCGGAACGGACACCCGCCGCCGCGAGGCGCCGTCACTCGCTCAGGCGCTCGCCAAGTTTCGAAAGCTCGCATACGTTACCCTTCCCGGCGCTCTCGAAGGCGGCGATGTCCTTCGCATCGGCCGGAAACTCTTTATCGGCCTCACCCAGCGCAGCAACGCGGAAGGCATCCGCCAGCTTGCCGCCATCCTTGCGCCGCACAACTATGAAGTCATCGCCGTTCCCGTCACCGGCTGCCTTCATCTGAAATCGGCCGTCACGCTTCTCGGCCGCAACACGCTCCTCGCGAACCGCGCCTGGTTCGACACCACGCCACTCGCCGGCCATGAATGGATCGACGTCGATCCCGCCGAGCCTCATGCCGCCAACGCCCTGGCCCTCGCCGGCACGATCATTTTCCCGGCCTCGTTTCCACGCACGCGCGCCCGCATCGAGGCGCGCGGCTTCCGCGTCAGCCCCCTCGACATCTCCGAACTCCAAAAAGCCGAATCCGGCCTCACCTGTTCCAGCCTCTTATTCGACGCCACGCCTCCTTGATTCATCCGGCACAAGATCCTCTTTTTCCATTTTTCACTTTCGCGGGCCCTCTTCATGTGTTAGTCTGAGGTTGTAATGATGTCTATCACCGCCAAGCGAATTACGTCCAAGTCGTCCATCTACGACTAAGACGACTATTTCCGCTTCCGGCGCGTGGAGAAACAGCTAGCAAGCTAGAAAAAGTTTCCAACCCACCGCCAGAAGCGAACCTGGCGGTGGGTTTCTTCTTTTAAGCCCCCTCCAGAGACGCTCCAGCGGGTCAGCTCCGGCGAACCGGAGTTGCACTTGAGAAAAACCAGGAGCGCAGGTCATGAGTCTCGAAAACGTACAGGAAGAATTAGCAGCGGAAAGAAGCCCCGCCGCGTTGCACGAGCAAGTGCATTACGCCGGCGGGGCGAGCAAGCAACGCCGGAACGTCGTCGCCTTCAAGTTCGGCGGCAGTTCTCTTCTCGGTGCGGACCGCATGCTCCATGCCGCAGGCCTCGTTCGCGCCGCCACGCGAGCATCCCGCGTCACTGTGGTCGTCTCCGCCATGAAGGGCGTCACCGATCATCTCCTTTCCATTGCTCGCGCGCTCGCCGATGGCAAGCTCGCGCATGCCCGCCGCGAAGCCGAACTCGTCCTGGATCTTCACCTCGATGTGCTTCACGATCTGCAGCTCAACGAGGACGTTGACCGCTTTGCGGTCACCCAAGACGTTGACCGCCCTGCGGTCACCCAAGACAATGACCTTCGCGTGCGCCGCGAGTTGCAACTCCTGGGACGCGATCTTCTTCATGAAGTTCCAGTTCACGGCAGCGTCGCCGTCGGCGCCGAGCTCTTCGATCGCCTCGCATCCTTTGGCGAACGCTTCAGCGCAAGGCTCTTCGCCGCGGCTCTCGAAAAGTCGGGCGTCCCTGCCGTGCCCGTCGCGTCCTCGGATTTCGTCCTGACCTGCGACACCTTCCGCGACGCGCAGCCGCATCTCGAGCAAACCAAACAACGCGGCCGCGACGTTCTTCTTCCGCTCCTCGAAGACGGCGTTGTGGCCGTCGTTACCGGCTTCATCGGCGCAACGCCCGATGGCCGCATCACCACTCTCGGCCGCAACAGCTCCGATTTTTCCGGGGCCATCATCGCGCACGTCGTGGACGCCGACGAGCTCGTCATTTGGACCGACGTCGACGGCATTTACACCGCAAATCCGAACGAATCGGCAGAAGCGCGCCTCTTGCATGAGCTCAGCTACGATGAGGCCCACGCCCTCGCCGCCAGCGGCGCGAAAGTTCTCCACGCAAAAGTTCTTCCTCTCGCCGCCGAAACCGAAATGGTCGTCTGGGTTCGCAACACTTTCAATCCGCAAGCGCGGGGCACCCGGATTGGTTCGCCGCGAGTTCCGGAGGATCCCGCTCCCGTCCTGATGGAAAAATCTCAGCACGGCGGTGCGGCATGAATTCCCCATCTCAAAACAACGGAGATCAAAACATGCAAGCGAAACGTCCGGAGAAAAAGTGGAAGGCGGGTGTCCTCGGCGCTACAGGAGTGGTCGGCCAGCGCCTCGTTCAAATGCTTGGCGATCATCCCTGGTTTGACCTCACCGAAGTTGCCGCCTCCGAGCGTTCTTCGGGCAAGACCTACGCCGAAGCCGTTCGCTGGCATCTCGACGCGCCGATCCCGGATGTGGCTCGCAATCTCGTCGTCAAAGGTCTCGATCCTTCTCTCGACTGCGACTTTGTTTTCTCCGCGCTCGATTCTTCCGTCGCCGGCCCTGCCGAAGAGGATTTCGCCCGCGCGGGCTATCCCGTCGTCAGCAATTCCAGGAATCACCGCACGGACCCTGATGTTCCCTTGCTGGTTCCCGAAGTGAATGCTGCCCATCTCGACGCCATCCCCCTGCAGCAGAAGAATCACGGCTACGACACCGGCTTCATCGTCACCAATCCCAACTGCTCGACCGCCGGCCTCGTCCTTGTATTGAAGCCTCTCGCCGATGCCTTTGGCCTGGAAAAAATCTTCGTCGTCACTCTTCAAGCCATCTCTGGAGCCGGCTATCCCGGCGTCGCTTCGATGGATATCCAAGGCAACGTCGTTCCGTTCATCAGTGGTGAAGAAGAAAAAATGGAGGCCGAGCCGCAGAAGCTGCTCGGCAAATGGGATGGCTCGCGGTTCATCGACGCAGGCCTCGGCCTCAGCGCCCACTGCAACCGTGTGCCGGTCGTCGACGGCCACCTCGAATGCGTCTCCGTCGGCCTGAAAAAAATCGCTTCGCTCGACGAAGTCCGCGAAGTCCTGCGCAACTTTGAAGTCAGTGCCGAGCTGGCCTCACTCCCCACCGCCGTGCGTCGTCCTGTCGTCCTCCTCGACGAGGAAAATCGCCCGCAGCCGCGTCGCGATGTTAACGCCGGTAACGGCATGGCCGCGGTGGTCGGCCGCGTCCGCGAATGCCCGCTTCTCGACGTAAAACTCACGCTGCTCTCCCACAACCTCGTCCGCGGCGCCGCCGGCGCCGCCTTGCTCAACGCCGAGCTCCTTGCCGCCCGCGGCTTCCTCAAGCACCGCGTCGCCCCGAGCGAGTCCCAACTCGCCGAACCCGTCTCACGTTAGTTCGTGCTGCATTTCGCTTTGGAATTTGTAGGGGCGCAGCACGGCTGCGCCCTCTTCTGTTCTTGGCACGGCTCAGCCGAACAGCTCTCGCGCGAGCACTTCTTTGCTGATTTCGAGGTAAGTGGCTATTTCGAGAAGAATGCTGCTGAGCGTGCCGACCTTTAATGGAGTATGCGCGGGGATTGTAACCTGGTGTGCTGAGCCCTTAGACGTAGTTCTGACACGAATGTGGCTCCCGGATTGCCGGATCTCCTCGTAGCCATACCGGCGCAGCAGCCTGGCCAATTCCGCGCCGGAAAGATCACGCGGCAATTTCACGCCACGATGACCTCATCCTTTACCATATGCAGTCGGATGAGTCGGGGCTTGTTCTCTTTCTCGAAATGACAATTGACCGCGTCGCGCACCATTTGACGCAATTCTTCGAGCGTCTCGCCTTGCGTGAAGATGGCAAACCCGAGGGCTCGCGCCGTGTAACCGCCCTCGGGCGCATCTTCGACGGTAAAGATGATCTCTTGATCGGCCATGATAGTTAGCAGAGTTCGTCCAGCCAAGGATACATCAGAAATCGCCCCCATCGCCCGCTTAGAATTGGAATCCCCGCCGCCCTTCTAAGCGCCGAACTCCTTGCCGCCCGCGGCTTCCTAAAGCACCGCGTCACCCCGAGCGAGTCCCAACTCGCCGAACCTGTCTCCCGCTGAACGACGGCTTTTTAAACGAAAGGGGCGAACAATCGTTCGCCCCTTTCGTTCCGTCTTTTGTCCGGCAATGACTCAGTTCCTGGGAAACCTGCTTTTCGCCCAGTGTGAGTCGCGAATCAAAGGTGCAGAGTTGCTCGAATCCGGATCCGAGCATCCGCCGCGTGAGCTCTGCTTCGTGTGGGGAAGCCTGCCGGAGAGGTTGGCTTCCCCCAGGTTCTCTCGCGAGCTGTCCTCGCTCGCGAATTTCTCTAATTCGGCTGCCAGAAATTGATCAGGCAGTTGGCCGGAGGCAGAGCGGTCGTGTCGTAGATCCAATCATTCTGCCGGCCGCAGGCGCTGACCGTTGAGGGACGTCCCATCGGCGGGGTGCGCCCGCAATGAGCGCCATAGGTCGGATTACCCTGGTAGCCCGCGGCGCTCGTTGTGGCGTTGAACCACGCGGAGACGACTGGAGCGCCAAAGCGCAACGACGTTGCGAAAGGACCCGTAACGTCATCGTCAATCCACATGATGGTGCGATAGCCCACCACCGTGTGCACACCCTGGAAGATATTGAACCACGGTGTCCACCATGGCCGGGAATCGGACGGACAAGGCGCATCCATGGCCGACGGCACGACTTCGCAGGAATGCAGAACCCAGTAGTCGAGGTGCCCGCCACGGGCTGCTCCATAGCCTTCCGAGGCCGGTATGGACGTGATGTCCACGAGGTCGCAGCAATTGCTCAATGTTGAGAAGAGCCACCAGTCGCCGTGCACTTCGTTCAGCGCGACGTTCACGCTATTCACGAAAGAGGCTCCGCTGGAGTTGAACTCGAAAGGATATGCCCAGTAATACTGCGCATTTGTGAAGAATGCCCCGCCGAAGAAAGTGGTCAATCCTCCCCAGAATTCGTTTGCGTTTGCCACCCAGTTCGAGTTGTCATTGCGGACCACGTAGCGGCCAACGGACGGATCGCCGGGCTTTTGCTCCTGCGAGTCCCTCTTCTTCGGTGGGGTTGGGCTCACGCTGGGATGCGTGAGGAGCGACGGCACGGGTTCCCGCTCTTTGCCGATGGGCACATAGCCGATCACAAAATCGTCGTCGATGTGAGAGTCCTTCCGGTTCTTGTCGGCAGTTGCCGATGCTTCCCGCGCCAGCGTGTGAATTCGGGCGGTGAACCGGTAAACGGGCTGCAGGTAGTCGCGATTACCGTCGTAGTAAGCAATCTCGGTGCCCAGTACTTCGACTTCCGCGGATTTTGCCGCGGGCCGGAGCTGCGCAAGAATAGCCTCTACGATCTGTTTGCGCGAGCGGGTTTCGCGGACTTCGCCGCTGACGGCTCCTGTTTTCCAGCGGCGCACGAAGCCTTGGATCGATCCGTCGTTTCCGACCACCAGAAGTGCCCGCGAACCGGGTCCATAAACGAAATATTTATCGATGCTGCGACGCGCGGCCACGTAGGTCAGATAAAGCTCGTGATTGGACGGCTTCACCTGCGCTCCATCTTCGCCTCGCTCTGCGGTTTCACCATAGAGCGGCCGAGGCTTCTCGAAACTCAATTGCGTGGCGTCCTTCTGAAACATGTCGGGGCGCCCAAAAACCTCGTGCGCAAGGCTCTCGGCGCGTTCGATTTGCGCCCTTTCCCTCTCTTCAGGAACCGGCTTCTGGCGCGTGAACGAAGGAAAGATCTCGGCATCGCCGCTCCGCAGATCCACGTAGGCCGCCAACTGCCCATCGCTCATCGCCCCCAGGATTTGTTCCGGCGGCTTTTCTCCCTTGCCGAAGAGTTGTGGGATCTCCGGAAGCGGAACGAGTTTCTTGGCTTCGGGGGCCGCTTGCCGAAGTGCCTCCTGCACAAATTCGGTCGGCGGCTTCTGCGCGGATAGACGAAGCACAGGGAGTGACGCCGGAGCCTTGGGAATCTGCTCCGGTGTGAGGCGAATCGCCCGCGGAGCCTCCTTCCGCATCTCGCGGTCGGGCGCTGGTTTCTCTTGGGCTGATGTCGCAACCAGTACCGCTAAGAAAAGTGGGAGGATGGTGAAAAGCCGACCTGATTTTGTAATTAAGGAAAATGTCATGAGGACCTCCAAAGTAGCGATCAGATTTTCCGGGAAGGGTGTCCTGCAGCGAGTGTGCCGAA
>WNFD01004758.1_pt1 | contig 15897 bp, 15 predicted proteins | sample 5400491 | NCBI WGS metagenome assembly WNFD01 (sample SAMN13153343, study PRJNA577476) | soil metagenome | isolation source: 120 cm saprolite under Douglas fir tree site 2 hole 2 replicate 2 | place: USA:California | collected 2015-04-18 | reverse complement strand
CGCAACGGACAGCTATAATGCCGAGGCGCAGGCGGCCGACGTATTTCCACTGGAGGACGTAGCGGTGGTACGATGCGCGAACTTCACAACTGACCACGGACTAGAATTAGCGGAGGTTCTTGGCGAACGACTTCGGTTTCATTGAACTGGAGTGTAGGGTGGAATGCAATTCGCCGTGGTAAATACGATATGGACGCTCATGACACGTCTTGTAGTGTACTGCATTAATATTGATACTAACTGATACTCTTCGAGCACTAGTACTGTGCGGCGTCTTGTGTTCCACCCTGTCCAGCTCTTCACATCACATCTGAGACGTTTCATTTCGCACGGACCGTGCCGGGGGCTCCACCGAAGGCCTGGGCCGGGACCGGACCTTATATGGAGATACAGTTTGCTATTTCACCAAAGAATAGTCATCCCTACACCAGGAATGGTAAAATTGTTAATGATGGAAGGCAATGTATCAGCTGGTAGCGTGTTATGGGGCTGTGGTGCCCAAGGCACCTGCTAACGGAATCGAAAAAAAAATTATGATGAAACTGGCTTGCGTGATGGTGGTACTCGCTGGTCGGTTTCTCCCGTGTTCGAACCAAATTGAATTGTCCCTTTCGCCGCCTCAAAACGGGTCCCCGATACATGGTCCGCAAGAACCAAGCGGGGTGTGAACTGATCGTATCCGTTCCAAATGACATCCATCCATGCGCTGCCCAAGCAGGACGAAAAGAGCCCGACGCTATTGCAGTAGGTTGGGCCATACATATACATCAAAGTGGGCAAGTGGAGACGCGTGCAGAGACGAAGAACTGACGAAGATATGCGCGCGGCACTATATGAATTCAGAAGATGAGATCTCTTAATATCCGTATGCGAACACCCGAACGGACTTCGTCCGCTCCCTTGGACGAAGCTTAAGCTCGTCGGTCTTACCGAGTGCGAACGTTCTCGCGGAAGGGAAGTGGAAGGGAGGTGAACCGGCCTGAACTTCCTGCCGCTCACAGGCCGCACGTTGTTCGATCACTCGATCGCTGGGAATGGCCCTGGGGATACTAAATCAAGTCTTGGGCGGCAAAAAATGGGGTATTTTCTCTCGAGCAGAGACCTGGCGGTGGATCAGGTGTCGCGGGTTCTACATACGTACCCCAAGGGCAGAGAATTTAATGATAGGAGTGTGCCGACGGCATATTCTCGGTACGCAATTGAAGTGAGGGTCTTATCATTTGGGTCACCATCAAGCGTCACGGCATACAAGGCACCGCGCTTGGGATCAATGACGTGCAGATGTTTGGCATCGTATGAACACGGGAAGTACAGAAACGCATTGATAATGTGGCAGCTGAAAAAGAGTCGTCGGACTTTCTCTCGCACAAACGGCGAGGCCAGCTCTGTTGTGTCACACGCTGAGAAAGGAGAGGAGATTCTTCGGGTCTTACAAATATTGTATGCCAAGTCGGGGATAGCCCATATTCCGTCTGTTCGTTCGGATGGGCAACCTTCGGAGTTGGGGGGGATTGAAAGAAGAGAATAGAGAAAGCTCCTGATCCTCAAGTTTGGGGTGCTGGCGTGTGGCAGCGACTTAAATACATGGAAGCGAGATTTGGCTTTAATTCTCCCTCAAAGCTGTGAGCCCAATGCAATGCTGGTGCGACTTGCTCCAAGTCGGGTGGTCTCCATTCCTTGGCTCGTATTGAAGAGATAAGTCTACAAGTCTATAGAAGGTCGTACCATGGAGCAAGCCTCGCAGATGGAATGGGTGGTAGAGCGTTGGTTGGACCCTTATCGAGGTGTCTTTCCAGTCATCGCCCATCCGAGGCGACATCGCAACATACTCCAGCATACCAATATTAATCACTGAATCACTATATCTTCCTCTTCTTTCGGCTGACACCCTCCTCTCTCTCCGTCTCCCGCTTGCTTTTGATCCCCGCTATTCGCATATGTTCTTTCCGTTCCTCCTTCTTCTTATCACTTTTCTTCTGTTCGTCCTTTTCGAGGTGCTTTTTCCGAGTTTCAGCGCGCTCCTGTTTTTTCTCTCGTCTCCGCACGATTGCCTCCTTTCGTAGTGCCTGCATTTGTTGCATCACTGCCAAGGCCTTCTTCTCTTCTGGTTCGAGCAATACGGCACGCTTCTGAAGGTATGTTATCCTCTTCTGTGGCTTCATGAGCCTCGGTTTCGATGCATAAGGTAGCGCTCCTTGTAGCTTGCGAGGAACTTTAAGTGGATTAAAACGCCGACCAGGACGTTCAATGGGCTTATACGCTGAGTCGCGTTGATGGGGCGCGACTAGGTTTTGAAGGAATATAATGTCTGCGGTATACCATCCAATGGAGAACTACCTCGATGAGTGACAATACGCACCGCTCATTAAGACCTTGTCCTCGAACGTGGCTCTGAATGCCCCGTCCGGCTTCGGCAGACCTTTCTTTACTTGGCCACGAATGCCAGACACTGTCCTGAGACTTGCACCCTCGAACTTGGCTACTTCCAGCGCGCTCGAGAACATGTCCTTCACGAAAGCCGTGTTCTTAAAGATCTTGTACGGGACGCCTGTTAGCTTTAACTTCTTGACTATCTTCACTGATCGGTCAATATCTAATACTACCCCGGTTGCGGCTATGCGGAACCCTGATGTACCGTCCTTCAGGGAATTGAATCCGCAGAATCCTGTGTTGGGGCCGGATATGGGTCCGTAGAATGTCGCGTAACAATGCATATGCTCCGGCGTGTACTTGAGCATACGCATCCGAATCGAATGGTCGTCGAGCGAGTAAATGGGGACCGTTTGGAAGCGCCGCCATCCCAAACTCAAAACGAGGGGGTCATTTGTCTTCAGAGTGCGTGTGTGCCAGCGATGGCGCTTAATACGCACTTGCACAAAACCAAATTGCTCTTCTGCGGATAAGAGTCCACCTACCACCAACGGGCGAGTAGGTTCGAAATGTTCAGACATCTCGCAGGGCACGGAGTTCAGTTCGATGCGAACGTATGAGCCAGGTTGATAACCCTCGACAAGTGCGCGAGTAGCAGGGTCGACATCCGCAAATTCGGCGCGGTTCAGAGCTTGTTGGGCGGATATAGCCTCCTTAGCTTCGGTATAGAAATCTTGTTTAGAAGATTCTGGGTCATCGTACTGCTCGTCGAATTTGCGTTTGAGGGCTTCTTTTTTGGCCATGAGAACAGCAACCCGGGAATCGGCATCACCAACTTCTCTGGGGGTGGCTCCGTCGTTATCCGAGTTAGACTTCTCATCCTCGTCAACGCCGTCGTCACTCGCAGCGACATTATGATCACCAGAACCGGAGGCGGCGAAGGTCTCATTTCTACCTGTGATGAACAAATGTCGAATGGAGTCGAGCGTCTCTTCATCCTCCCACTTTGCTAACTGATCTGGGGGAAGCGTTTCCTTCGTAGCGTCCAAGGAGTCGGCATCTGCATCGGTTGCCTTTAACGTGAAAAATTCATCATTGTCTTCGTTCTCTTCATCGTTTCCCCGGTCAGCTGTGTTTGGGTCACCTTGCACAATTTGACGTGGAGACAAGGGAGTGGAGTAGATGAGCATAGTCCAGTCCTTGCGCTTGTTTCGTTGTGCCAGCTTAAACGATGCGTTCGCTTGGTCTATCAGGTTAGATTTCCATTTAGGAGCCTCGTCGTCTGATTCGGTTTGCAAGTCTGTGTCACTATCCCCGGCTAGGTCAATGCGCATATTTGTGCCTCCGCCACCATCGTCCCCAAGGTCCGAGTCACTTTCTGCATATTCGATGCCGGCTCCTTCGGGTTCATGTATTTCTGAACACTTATCTGCTGAGCGGTGGCCGACTCGGTGGTTTGAGCGCCCAGTGAAATGCAGTTCTACATTTTCATCTTCGCTATATGGAAGCTCATCGTCGCGAAGGTCACCATCGAAGCTACTTGTCGGGTCGTCATCGTCTTGTTCCTCATCGTTTTCGTCAATCCCCTGGTTCTCCCTATCGTCTTCCACGTGAGGGACAGTACGTCTACCAGAAGGTGGGTAGAGAGAGAGGGACTTGGAGGAGGAGCCAAGGAGACGAATCTGACTGCGAGCGACAGCATCTTCAAGGGTTTCATCGACATCTTGCAAATCCATCACCATCTGTTCACCCTCTCCCTGAGGTACTGATCAAATAGTGTCAATATATTAACAAGAGGAAACGCCTCGGTGCCTCACCATCTCGATTTCCGCGAGTGAAACTGCCGGGGACGTTGACCCACACAGCATCTTTGTCATACATCACTCCACCGACGTCGCTCATCGGCGCATGGACAAGCAGTTTCTTCTTCTCGCTGAGTTTTCGCCGCTTTTCCGACTCGGCAGTAGGGAATGGACAGGGATCACCGAGCAGCGTGATAGAGTTGATATCCAAATCCCCGATGCCAGGGATATGTACCTTGGTGCTTTCTCGTAGGTTGGTGCCACGAACGTAACCGTAAAGCGTGACGGTACGGTCACATTTACCCTTTGACAAACGGATTTGTTCACGAGAAGTAAGGTCCTCGAAACGGTCCGCAAGGAGGTATGGATGGGAGTTGCGGAAGATAAGAGGGCGGAACTTCATGACAGAGATGAACCGAGATAAGTTGAGAATTTCGGAGTCAGGATAACGTCCATTGAGGACGCCGGACAGGTAAAAGAGCTTTGCACCCTGATAAATTTCCGCCCAGAAGCGCCTTTTCAAAGCCTTTTTAGTCGCACGTAGAGTGGCCGTCTTTTTGATGAGGTCAAGATGAGTGAGAGCGCCAATGACTTTTGGAAAGCCATGAGCTTGGAGAATGTTTAAGAACTCAAATGATTCCTATACAAGCAGTGCGTTGCTGATCTACGAGAAAAGGGTTGACGCACTCACCATCTCGAAGCCGAACGATGCGTCGATCATGAGAAGAACGAGGTCAGCGACTTTGCCGATGTCGATCATGGAGGAGAGGTCATTGTTGCACTCGATTAGAGTGAGTCGCCTTCTTTTGCCGCTAATTACTGTCACAGGTCCTCTAATGTCGTTCAATGTTTGTTTGGTATATCTGCGGACGAGGGACTTGACCAGAGTGCTTTTTCCAACGCCTGGTGGGCCAACGACGGCTACTATGATCGGCGGGGGAGTATCATCGGGGGTACGGTCAACGAGGGGAACATGGAGGCGAGTTTGATCTTTCTCTGCTGCGCGACGACCCTGTCTTTCTGCTCTTCGACCTGATCTGGGCGCAAATGCCTAAGGAGCGGTGTGCGTGAGGCCCCAACAGACGGGAAAAAAACGAGCAGGTAGCCACTTTAGCGTTCGGGACATTATGCCTGTCTTTTCCCTTTCCCTTCTTTTCTACTTTTTTACCCGACTGGGACGGATGATGGGCCTTGTGTGTTCTGTCCTCAGACATTGTGGGAGGGGGCGAACACGGACACGTGACTCCGCCTGTCTGTCCGTGTTGACTTTTCCGAGTGACTTATCGCTCACTTTGAGCGTTGTCGCGAGCTACCATGAGGAGAACACCATCCATGTCCGATATCATAATTTCAGGAGACGAGCAGGAGCAGTCTCGCATCCAGCTCGAGAAGAATCTCCTCCACACAGACCTGTCTCTTCATCTCTCTAATGACTACTCGGTCGAGATTCCCCGCCATCAGTCAAACACATCGGCGCTGTTTTCTGCCTTTGATCGCTCCAGAGATGCTGATTTAGACGATGTTCTCAGTCAAGTTCAAGCGTGGTCCTATCACACGGGCGAGGATGACGAAGGAGTTCAACCTTTCGTCGGCGAGACATTATCGACAGCGGGTCACCATGCTAGTGCACTGACTCTCAGTGCTGGCCTCGCTGGCCGAGGCGAAAGACGAGACATCAGCCTCAGTGGTGCCGAATACGACCCTGAGCGTCCCTTACAGGACCTCATTGCTACCGTACGCACCAAAGTTGATCTGACTGACGTTGCCAATGAGCCATCGCGTCCTGTCGTAAGTCCTTATGTTTCATCTTCTCTTCAGTATTGACAAAACCCGTGTTCTATATCCAGTCAAACCCTGTGCCGTTCGATCCCCCCATCGTGGATAGCATGCTTTCCTCGTCGGAGCCAGATAGCCCTGACCCACCCTCAGTGAAACCAGGGTTCTCGGATGCCTTCTCGCATCTGATATCCTCCCCAAAGCGCCCACGCTCAAGCCACCATGCATCACAACATCCGGCCCCATCGCACCACATACCTGCACGACCTCCTCGTATATCGCAGGTATATGCTAGAGAAGGCGAGCCGACGCCACGCCCGCGGAAAGGCGTGCGACTACAAACAGTCAACTCGGATAAGGCTTCTGGCCCACCTACGCCTCCCAGCACTAATTCGAACTTCACAAGACTGGCGAGGGGATTGGCTCGCGAGATAGAAGCCGAAGAAAGCAGATGGCATGCCCCCTTGGAGGTCGAAGAGATTCACGTTGGGACGAAGGAGAGGAGGCCGACCCAAATTGCCCGCGAGAAAAGGGCAAACTCAGGTAAGCATCATTTATTACTGTGGACTTTGAACTAAGAGGTTATACAAGTAAACGCGGATGTTGGGCCTTCAAACGTGAAGAAGAAACAAATCGTGCTCCCCGACCTTACTGGACTAAGCGTGGCCGTTGAGAGTCCTGCCAAGGGACAATCGCATCAACCCTACGGGGACACACGCAAGGAAAACGGAGATGACGAAGGACACGGTATGTCCCTTGCTGGTTCTTTGTCCTGGAACTCAAAAAGGTTCAGCCCGTTTGCAGCTTGCCGTAAAGTTCCTCCAAACGAAGATCGCTCACCTCGACGCGGAGAACCATACGTCCAGGAGACGCATGAAGGAGCTTGAACGCGAGTTGGATGTTTGCAGACAAGACGTTGAAAGGCAGCGCGACCTGGTCATACGGCGTGAGGAGCAGTTGGTGAAGCAACAGCGAGCCGAGGAAACCACAGCAAGATTCCAAGGAAAAGCGCGTGCTGTCGAGGACACAAGGGACGAGCAACGGCATTATAAACAAGCCGTCGAGGAGAAAAAAGGTGCGCAGGTATATTCACCCGTCTTTATTGGAATTAACTACATGGACACAGCCCTGGAAACCCTTATTACGACTCTCCGATCTCACATGGCCCGACTAACCTCCGAGCTCTCGAGACATAAAGCGCTACTGGATAAACTACAGTCTCTCCGAGAAGCGGACAAGAATACGCTTCGACAGAAAGTCCGTGAGGTCGACCACCTCAGGCGACAGGTAGAGAAACTTGCTGGTGAAGTGGAGGTGCTCAAGGGCGTCGTGGAAGAAGGTCTTAGGGAGAGAAGGGAACGTAGTCTCTCCCATTCCCACGATGAGCTCCAAGCCCATGGCCTGGACGTCGACCAGAGAGAGGACAATGGCGACGATGAAGCGGAAAGGGTTCAGGACGAGGAAGACGTTCTTGATCCCCAACCAGACGCCGACGACTACGAGATAGAGGACGTCCAACCTGCGCTCGCACGTCCTGCGCTTCTGGAACGCACGACGCGCACGGGCCGTGGCTTGTTTGGTTCCTCCTCGATCCCAGGCAACGTAGGCAACATCCAACGCTATGTCGAGGATAGCGAGTTGGAGCGGATTTCTGTGGAACTCGAGGAACGACGCTCAGAACGGTCACGATCGTCGTCTAGGCTAGGGAGCTCGGTCAGCAGCAACGGATCCTACCGCGCGCCGAGCGTGGTATCCTCGATACGTTCTGCTGCGCGGAACCCTCTCAATTCCACATCTTTGGAACGTGCTGCCACCCCTGACAAACTTTACGAAAAAAGGCGGCAAGCTTCCAGTTCGTCCGCACCCCTTCCCACACAGGCCCCTCGCCCGGCCGCACCGACGCCGGCCCATGCTCGAGAGCGACACCACGCGGGCGATATACCTTTCCCGCAAATCCGTGGTGCACGGCTCGAACGGATGTTTTTCTCTGCGCCAGAACACAACACCAAGACTTGCACTGTATGCAATCGCCGACGCTATCGCGAGGCTGCGCCGAGACCGCTGTGGTACCCTGCCAGCAAGGGTCACAACGTTACAGTTGCGGATGCAAACGATGAGGATGAAGGCTTTGGTGAGGGTTCGGTTATAGAGGACGGAGAGGGGCGCAAAACTCTCCAGGGAGCTGGTGTGAACCTCGATTTCTTGAAGGGGGGCACCGGAAACGGGCACCTCCCCCCGCAAACTGTGCTCGTGCGTGTGCTAAGGGAACTGGAGGACGATTTTACACACTACAAAGGGTATGTGCTTGTAGATTCCCAGGCCTGGGGTCGCGCTAAAATTCTGGGCGTAGGATCTATACAGAGTTAGCGGACCAGTACAAAATCATGGACGCTGCCTCGAACGTTGTGAGGCGGAATGTATTGGCGCAACATCTGCGCGAGGTAATTGACGTTCTCGAACAAAGGGTGCGTTGTTTAATTTGAAACACGGGGCTCATCACATATGCGGTCAAATTCAGGGTGATCAGATCGCGTCTCTCTACGACCTCTTGACTTTTGAGGACAAGCCTGTGGCGCGATCGGTGGTGCCAGAGAAGGATCCGGGGAAGCAAGAGCCCGTCGGTTTGGAACGGACTCGGCACAGTGGTTCGAGAAAGCGGCGCCTTGCATTTGTGTAAAAATTCGCATTTATCCGTTATACGTACAATGTAGAATGCATGTATCATTATTCGCTACCATCCTCCCTTCCCTTCCCTTCCCTTCCCTCTCCCTCTCCCTCACGGTTCCCCCCATCTCGCTGAATTCCGCCCGCCTAACGGACTCGTAGAATTTTAGTTTTATCTCTCTTGCTCTGTCGTCGACAAGTACAAGGTGCGGGCGGCAAAAACCTTTGTCCTTCCTATCAATTCCGACCGACCGGGTCTTTCGGGCCAACTATTTGGGCAGTTATTTGCACCGTGGGATGTACAGCGCCCACTTTTACAGGGTAGATTGAGTGGCGATGTAATATTGATCGAAGGTGTGATCGGAGTGAAATTTACTCGAAATAGGCAAAATAGGCAAACGTAGGCCGAAATCGGGGAATGATACTCTAACTTGTTATCCCGTTATGGCCCAAAGCTTAACAAAGCTGCATTATTACGAGAGCGACTTGATGGATCAGAGTACTATTACTAAGCGAAGGCAGTGTTCAGGTATCCCTCAATTTCCTTCTTGTGTTGTCCCTACGCAAAAGGAAAACAGTATGTTCAGTCAACGAAGGCATATTATCACCTGAGAGAAGTACCTTGCTTCCCGTTGCAACAGAACTTGTAGGCCCACGGCCAGCATAAAGAGGGTATTTACCCTCGTGGTGCTGGGTAGCGTTGGCAGCGGTAAGAATCCGAGGCCCGACGTATGTCCATGCGCCATTGTTGAGAGGCTCCTCCTATACGTTCCGACCTGTCAGTCATGGGGATGCGAAAACGTCGCACATGGCCGTACCTGGCACCAAAGGATATCTGCATTCGGATATACATCAAGATGAGGTGTAATCTAGGAAAGCGATCAAAACTATTCCAAAGTTAGCAAGGAGATGACGAGATGACATACCAAATCATAAGGAAAGGGGGAAATCTGCTCCACGCGGCTGATGGCTACATCCTTGATGCCCTTTTCCTCACGTTCCTGAAGTAACGTATAGTAAACTTGGCCTAGGAGACAACCATATGCTTAAAGTTCCTCGGATGGGATATGCCAACACGTTACCTGAGCAGAGAATGTGACGCCTTATACCTTCGGGGCGAACGAGATCTTCAGAGGTTTCCGGCAAAAAGCGTTGGAAGTAAGTATTGTTGACCATCTCCGAGAGAGACGACTTTGCTTTCGGGTGACGAAGCAACGATTTGGAGAAGAAAAGAATGAGCTGGATAACACGTAAGATGTCACACACTCAAAGCTCCTGATAGGTACGCACCGGCTTTCGGTAGTCACGGTGAATCTGACGACGAAGTACGTGGAACTAGACACGGGAGGTAAGAATATGACCAGCAGTTGCTACATGATCGACCACTGACATAATTAGCGGGGGTCGTAGGGTACACGATCTGCATGTTACAATCTTGGTGCATGCGCTCGAGCTTTTCAGGGCTAGGTAAGTGATGAGGGTGATCATCACAAAGTTGCAAGAATCGCTCGAGGCGCGCGCTGGAGTGTTCGGGTCCTTGACCATCATATCCATGGGGCAAATTCACGACCAAGCCAGTCCGCTGCAACCACTTGCGCTCTCCAGACGCGATAAACTGGTCGATGATTACCTGCGCGTTGTTGGCAAAGTCACCAAACTGAGCCTCCCATATCGGTAGCGTGTCAGGTGAAACGAGAGAGTAACCAAGCTCGAAGCCCAGGGTGCCATATTCGGATAGAGAAGAGTTGCAAATGACAAAGCGCGCCTGGCCTCCGCCAAGGTTGTTCAGAGGGACGTACTGCTGCTCGTCTTCTTGGTCATGGAGCACCGCATGTCGTTGCGAGAATGTGCCGCGTTCGACGTCCTGGCCTGACACGCGTACGTGTTTCTTCTCCAATGCGAGAGAGCCGAACGCGAGTGCCTCAGCTGTAGACCAGTCAATGCCGTCGCCATCCTCGACAGCCTTGCCTCTATTTTTGATGATACGTGCGAGATTGTTGTGAACATCAAAATTTGGGGGATAGGAAGAGACAACCTTGCCAACGTGCTTGAGGATTGCTTCGTCTACACCAGTTGCGCGTACCGGGAGAACCTGTTCCGCGAGTTCCTTTGGTGATGGGAAACCGGGCCACGATGCTGAGAGCCACTCTTGATTAGTCGGGACGTAATCTTTTGCGCCCTCAGCAGCGGTCTCGAGCATACCCCATACCCACTTCTTATGCTCATCGATGTCCTTCTCGGTGAACGTGCCACGGCCAACAAGGAACTTTGTGTACTGTGTCAAGGGCGTAGGCTGCTTTGCGATAGCTTGGTACATTCGCGGCTGCGTAAAGCTTGGCTGGTCAGTTTCGTTATGTCCGTAGCGCCGGTAGCAGACAATATCGATGACGACATCTCTCTTGTATTTGGCGCGGTAGTCGGCCGCAAGTTGACAAACAAACGTGACGGCTTCTGTGTTGTCACCGTTAACGTGGAAAATGGGGGCATCGATAGATTTAGCGATGTCAGAGGGATAAGGTGTCGATCGTGCGAACCGCGGGTCGGTGGTGAAGCCGATCTGGTTATTGACAACAAGATGGATCGTCCCACCAGTACCGTACCATGGAAGGTTGTGGAAGCCCATAGTTTCGTAAACGATGCCTTGTCCGGCAAATGCAGCATCACCATGGAGCAAAACACCCATGGCAGTGGCATGCGAAACTTCGTCGTTCTCCACAAGTTGGATCGCGCGAGTTTTGCCGAGGACAACCGGGTCACAAGCCTCTAGATGTGACGGATTGGCAACAAGAGATAGAGAAACTTTCTTTCCGGATGGCGTAGGACGGACGTAATTGGCACCGAGGTGATATTTCACATCACCAGCTTGAAAGTCATCTGAATTCGCCGCTGCACCAGAGAATTCGTTGAGGATCGCTTCGAGAGGCTTCCGAATGACATTTGCTAGAACGTTCAAACGGCCGCGATGGGGCATTCCTATGGTGACATGTTTGATACCATGATCCACGGAGCGATCGATAAGGGCCTTCATTCCAGGAATGAGAGACTCGCAACCTTCAAGACCAAAACGCTTCTCGTTGGGATACTTGCTGGCAATGAATTTCTCGAAGGACTCGGACCATATAAGGCGGTCAAGAATCATCCGTTTTTCCTCTAAGGTGTAGTTCCAAGGTTTGGGCACCTCAATGCGCTCACGAATCCAATCGCACTGGTCCTTGTCTGGGATATGGACATACTGGATCCCGACAGCGCCACCTGATGCCTGATAAAACAAAAGCTGATGACGCAAAAAAGGAAGCTCACAATATATGCGCTTAAGAGTTTTGATAATTTCCCCGAGGCTCATAGTTTTCCGGTCCTCGGTCGCAAAGTGGGGCAAGATGCCGGGTCCTAGGGTGATCTGCTTATCAAGGTCGCGCTCCGTGAAACCGTAGTGACTCAATTCGAGCTCCGGAGGGTGAAAATCCTGAAGGTCTGCATCAAGAATGCCGAGGGGATCGAGCTCCGCGACATGATGTCCGCGCACTTGGTATGCACGAACCAGCAGTTGCATCTACATGGGATGTTAGCTTCTACCCTAACCAAGACAACCCTCTTGTGCGCACCTTGAGATGATCATCGAGTTGGGCACCACCAGATGCGTGAAGCGCAGGCGCGCCGTCTGCCGGAGCAGGAAGGAACTTGGGAGGCGGCTGGAAAGCGTTAGGACCCAGCCCCTTCTCCAAGTCAGAGAAATAGGCATCCCAGGACGCGTGGACTGAAGTCGGATCTTGTCTCCAGTGGCGGTACATCTCCTCTGCGTAGTGAGTATTGGTTCCATTCGCAAAAGGGTCGTTAGACGATGGAGAGGTGGCTACGGTGGCAAGATCGCGTTGAAGTAGAAGAGAGGCCTGCTTGGGGGCGATAGCCAACCTGGACCTGCCAGTTACGCATCGAAGACGCCTCAAAGCATGCCTCTGCAACATGGCCAATGTGACGGGGTAAGAGAAAAAGGACGATGGGAGTTGATAGTTGTGACTTTTTGCTTTTGATGAGAGGCCTCGGAGCTAGGCCAGCACACTGACCCGGTTTCGCTCCGCTTCAAGCGGCAAATGCCGAGTTGCAATCCGGGTACTGTACAGTCATAACTAGCTAAGGCATACTACTTGTAGAATTACAGTACTAGTGCCCGTACGATAACCCTATGACGGTCTCATGCCAGTAAACTTCGGAAACTCGGAAATGAATGACTTGTACACCGCAGATACCCCCCGGGCATAGATGTTCGTCGTATATACCTACAAATGCATTTCGGATAATGTCTTTCAAACTCTACGTGGAAGGACTCACAAGCTCATTATACATAATGGCCGGCGACCGCTTGTCCGTCAAAAACGAACTCGGGTGAATCTTGACGACCTTTGAGACGACTTCAATAGATTACGAGGCAAAAACTTCGACAAGCATACCGAAGGACCCATCATCTGCTTGTAAGTGCCATCTGGTTGTAATAATGCCACGTGTTGCAAGAGACCCCTCAATAAACTCCGGAGCGGCGGGCTTTCTTCGTTTCCGCATGTTAAACTCCAATCAATACCAATCCTTTTGCAGACGCCCCGCAACTGTGTCCGAATGTTTTCCGCCTCACGAAGTGCACGTTGACTTACGAAATTCCGCTTGCACCAGTCTTTACGGCTACTCTTGCCCTCCGAGGCACATACCTCGTCATAAGCACGAAAGACGTTCAACATAGCCCAGTGATCACCAGAAGGGTGACGGAATTTCGTCCGAGCTTCATTAGCTGCGTCGCGCTGCGATGACGAGTCGGGGAAGAGAGGGGAAGACGACGATAATAACGCAACAACGGACATAACGTCGGCCGTACAGCTGTGCTTTACGGAGGCAAGAACTGCCGCCGCGTACTGGGGTTCTAGTGGGAACATAGCAAGTGACCGTCCGAAATCCGTTAAACAGCGGGAATCGTCAATGGCGTCCAGAAGCCAGAGTGTCCGTAAGGCCGAACCAACTAGGTGAACGGTGTCAAACAGGCAGGGTATCATGTTAATACGACTAGAACATACCGGATTCCTGGTCTGGCTTATCCATGAAAGGCATTGCGTCCAGATCCTGGCCAATGACTTTGAGCTGTAAAAATGCTGATGTGAGGCTACTACGCTGCACTTCTGGCTCGGCAGAAACGACCATGGAGTTGAATGCATCTTCGGTATAGAGGCGGAAACATAGGCCAGGGCCTTCACGCCCGGCACGACCGGCACGTTGCATGGCAGAAGACTTGGTAATATCTGTCGTCAGCAGGGTATCAAAACCTCCATTTGGCGAATCAGAAATAGTGGAGGAAAGGTATTGTGATTACTCACCACTTCCAGCTATTCTCGCCAAGTGCCGCTTCTCTTTCTGCTTCCCGGAGTCTATTACGTATCTCACTCCTGGAATTGTGATGGATGTTTCCGCTATATTAGTGGCCAGGATACACTTGCGCGAATCGGGCGGTGTTGGAAGGAAGACTCTTGTCTGTTGTGCATTAGGAAGTGATGCATACAGCGAGCATATGATCACATCGGGTACATCCTGGGGAAGTTGATTGGCATACATTCGCAGGGAACTCTCAAGGTTCTCAATGTCATCCTGGCCTAGATATAATTGAGACTTCAGTGCAAACAGGAAAGCACGGAGGTGGAAAGTACCTGGGAGAAATATAAGGACATCTCCAGGAGGCTTATCTACGTGGATCTGGAAGAAAGTACGTAATGCGGCGTCCAAGTAGTCATTTTGGCTGGTAGAGGTATGAAATATGGACACTGGATGCTGACGACCTTTGACATAGAGCACCGGGGCACTGTCGAGTGTTAATCTTAGAGTTATGAGAATTCCAGAGAACATACTTCTCGAAGAATTTGCTGAACTTCTCTGCGTCCAGTGTTGCGGACATGATAACGACCTTGAGTGGATTTGCCTTGCGTTTTCCTTTGTCGTTACAGTCCGCACCACTACCATTCCGTAGGGCCAGTATGCGTTTTAAACTTGCAAGCACAATGTCCGTGCGCAGTGTACGTTCATGTGCTTCGTCCACAATGACAGCGTCATAGCACGTGAGAAATGGATCGCTCATCATTTCTCGCACGAGCATCCCATCAGTGAGATACTTGATCCGCGTGCTGGGGCCCACGCAGTCATCAAAGCGCACTGAATACCCCACCAGCGTGCCAAGAGGCCGCCCTTGCTCGGCGGAGACGCGAGCGGCAATTGATGTTGCGGCAACGCGACGAGGTTGCGTGACAGCAATCTGACCATGGAAAGAACCACCTTCAAGTAGGTATTGCGGAAGCTCTAAGGCAAAACCGTGAGTCAGGATAGCCCAAGAAAAAGAGGGGCGCGGGGACATACGGGTCGTCTTTCCCGACCCTGTCTCGCCAAGAATAATAGTCACGTCATTCAATGCGATATTGCGCAGGAGTGACTCGCGCCCTACAAAAAGGGAGACGGGAGTAGAAGCCTCGTCATTTTTATATAACGTTGTGGATAGACCTACCTCGCGCGATGGGAAGCCGCGCCCTCTGCTCTTGCAATTGCGGGATGATTTTACTCTCCATTTTGGCCGTCGAGACCGCTTCGTTGTGTGTTTCAATAGGTTGAATCTTGCCAAATTTCTGCCTCTTATGGCTAAGAATGGTGCGCTTAGAGCTGACGGGGTGGCCTTCATCCTCGGATTCCGTCATCGCTATGGCTGGCGGTCGTTTTGCTTGACGAGGTGGCGATAGTGAGACCCCAGGGTTCCGGCATTCCTGAAAATGGGCCTGAGATAAAGGGAGACGTGAGACATCCGAGGAAGGCCACGAAGTTGTCCTGAATTGAGCCCGCGGACTGACTGCAACATAGGGCATTGAATCTGGTGTACTGCACGGCGCGGCGCGAGGATTGGCTCGGTCTACTAATCCGCTATAAGGCGCCAGGCGCCAACATTCGCGATCACGTGTTATGAGGGACAGCGCTTGTCACCGCGCATCCCTCACAGCTCTCTCACAAACATAATGGCGTCTCAACCCGCTTGGCAAACGGACGAACTCAAAGACGAATGGCCAGATGAAGACGATGACATTTCTGAGCCTTGCACTCGCTCGATCTCCCTGACAATCCCTGTTGGCTCAATCCACCACAGTGGCACAGGCCTCAGCCAAGATACGGGTGTCACTGATGTTCTTGGTACACTCTTGATCCGCCAAGACGCTCTTCCAACACTTCCACAGAGAACACTTGCTCAAAGGAAGGGCTTAATCAAGGATTTTTTCAG
>WNFD01003967.1_pt1 | contig 15898 bp, 15 predicted proteins | sample 5400491 | NCBI WGS metagenome assembly WNFD01 (sample SAMN13153343, study PRJNA577476) | soil metagenome | isolation source: 120 cm saprolite under Douglas fir tree site 2 hole 2 replicate 2 | place: USA:California | collected 2015-04-18 | reverse complement strand
AACGGCCTCATTGTTCGAAGGAGGACTAGACATGAAGAGAGCAAGACTAAATCTCTGCTTATACCTTACGACCGGGGCCCCTGCGTTCTTTTTCAATGCGGTGGCAATCGCTCAAGAAACACCGGCTGATTATCAAGCCGTCTTGAAGGAATTGGGCCGTAGCGGGGATTACAAAGCAAACGTCTTGAAGGTGAACGTGCCGCGAAGCGATTTGCATGTAGTCATCTCCGGCGTTGCGACGCCGACGCCCTTCGGCTTCGGGGGCTGGGTGGCGTTAACGAAGGGCGATGAAGGCAATGATGTGATGATGGGCGACCTCGTGCTCTTGCAGGAAGAAGTCAATCCTGTCATGTCGGCGCTGCTCGAAAACGGGCTGGAAGTTACCGCGCTTCACAATCATTTCTTTTGGGAAGAGCCTCGAATCTTCTTCATGCACGTGCACGGTCACGGCAAAGCGCTCGATCTTGCCAAGCGTGTTAAGCCCGCGCTGGATCTCATCCCGCGACCCCCTGCGGCCGTTCCGGCAAACGCTCCCGCAGGGCCAGCGTTCAATCTGGTCGCCCTTGACAACATTATGGGCAGCAAGGGCGAAGCCCTCGGCTCCGTCTACAAATTCACCTTGGGCCGCAACGACCTTAATCTCAAAGAGCACGGAGCAGCCATTAACGCCCGCATGGGATTGAATTCCTGGGCTGCCTTTGCGGGAAATGAAGACGATGCTCAAATCGCTGGCGACATCGCCATGCGTGAGAGCGAAGTCAACGCCGTGCTGAAGGCTTTGCGCTCGCACGGCCTGAACGTCGTGGCGATCCACCATCACATGCTGGATACCCAGCCGAACGTGATTTTTCTCCATTACTGGGGTCGCGGCCCAGCTCCCAAGCTGGCCGTGGGTTTCCGCGCTGCTCTCGACCAACTAGGAGCCGGGAAGTCTCAAAGCAAATAACTGGCAGGAACTTGAATCGGCAATCCGAGTTTGAGACCGAAATCCCCCGCGGGGTGAGCTCGACGGGCACGCTGCCGCAATTCGTCTTCTATTTTCTGCGACTGGGCACATTTGGCTTCGGCGGACCTATCGCGTTAGCTGCCCGCATGCAAAAAGACCTTGTCGAGGAACGCGGTTGGCTTTCTCAAGAGGACTACACCGAAGGGTTGGCCTTTTCTCAGCTCTCGCCAGGTCCGCTCGCCGCGCAGCTCGCCATGTACCTCGGCTGGGTCCGCTACGGGAATTGGGGCGCAACCTTGACGGGCACACTCTTTATTTTGCCGTCATTCCTCATGGTCTTGGGTATCGCCGCTCTTTATCTCCACTATGGAAGCTTGTCATCGATTCAATCCATCTTTTACGGAGTAGGCGCGGCCGTCGTCGCTATCCTTGCTCGCAGCGCCTACAAACTGACTCGAACGACCTTGAAGACCGACTACTTGCTTTGGGTTTTGTTCGCGGTGAGCGCCCTCGCCACGGCCTGGACCAAGTCGGAAATCATCTGGCTGTTTGTGCTTTGCGGTGTCGTCGCCATGATCGTCAAAACGGGGTTGCCAGCCGCTGTAACCGCGCTATTTCCCGCCGGCCTTGCATGGCTCACCACGGGAATCCATGGTCCCGCAAGCCTGAAGACCGGTTTTGGCCTTTTTACTTTTTTCCTGAAGGCAGGAGCCTTTGTCTTCGGCAGCGGCCTAGCCATCGTGCCGTTTCTTTACGGCGGCCTTGTCCTCCAGTCACATTGGCTGACGGAACGTCAATTCCTGGACGCCGTGGCTGTCGCCATGATTACTCCGGGGCCCGTCGTCATCACCGCTGGGTTTATCGGGTATCTGGTTGCGGGGCCCGTGGGTGCGGCACTCGCTGCGCTGGCGGTTTTTGCTCCGCCCTATTTTATTGTTTTGATCGCCGCCCCGCTTTATCATCGTTTCACCAAGAATCCGTATGTGAATGCCTTTGTAAAGGGGGTGACAGCCGCCGCCGTTGGAGCAATCACAGGAGCGGTTTTCATTCTAGGTTCGCGCACTTTGATTGACGGGGCCTCCCTTCTCATCGCGGTCACCTCGCTGGGTATTCTTTCGTTGACAAAAAGAATTCCAGAGCCGGTTCTCATTCTGATGGCCGGGCTGGTAGGACTTTTCTTGCTGCGTGGCGTCCATTAACGCTTCGCACGTATTTCAAAATGGGAGGGAGCAATCTTATGCGAAGGATTTTTGCCGCTATTATTTCGGGCTTTTTGCTGGCGGTGACAATTGCCGGCGCGCTGATCGCCCAGGTATCAACCCTGCGAAAGATCACCCAGATTGAGTTGCCGGGGCCGAAGGGCAAACGCTTTGACTACCTGACGGTCGACCCGGACGATCATTTCGTCATTGTGGCGCACATGCGCGGCGATCAGACCTATTTTGTCGATACGCGCACCAATCAGGTCGCCGCGACGATCACTGGTACCCCCGGCGTCGAAGGCGTCGAATACGTCCCGGAGGGAAAGAAAGTCTATACCTCCAACTCCGGCGACAACACCATCGGCGTCATCGACATCGCCCAGCGAAAAGTCATCAAAAAGCTCAAGACCGAGGCCAAGCCCGATGGCAGCACCTACGCCGCCCCATTTCACAAGCTCTATGTTTCGGACGAACGCGGCGAGGCCGAAGCAATAGTTGACGTCCGCACCGACACCATCATCAAGACGCTTCATTTCGACAGCGAGACCGGAATGCCGCAGTACGATCCAGTAGCCAAGCTCGTCTACGTCAACTTGCAGGACATCGATCGCTTCGCCGTCATCGATCCGCAGGACGACCGCGTCGTTGCGCAATATCCCGTTGCCGGCTGCCGCGGAAATCACGGTATGGCGTTGGCGCCGGAGCAGCGCCGCGCCTTCCTCGTCTGCGAAGAAAACAATCTCCTGGCTGTCTTCGATCTGGAAAAACACGCCGTGATTCAGATTCTTCCGCTGCCGGGAGGGGCCGATGTTGTGAAGGCCGACGCGAGCCGGGGGCGCATCTTTGTCGCTTGCTACAGTGGCGCAATCGCGGCAATTCAAGCTCTGGGTTCAGGCCAATACAAGAAGATCGCGGATGCCCCCGCCGAGAAGAGAGTTCACAGCCTTGCAATCGAACCGGAGACCGGTTATCTCTATGTGCCCGAAGAACAGGAAAAGGGCGCTCCCGCTTCCAAATTGATTGTCTACGGCCTGCACGCCCAAGTTCTCTGATGTCGCCGCCCGTTGCACGATAAGCATCGGAAGTAGAAACAGTTGCATCCTATTGGTTGCGCGCTCAGTACGCGTATGCTACGTTTTGAACGCCCAGAAAAAATTTGCTCTCACTGAGGAGTCCGTCATTTTTCTGTTCACTACGATTTTTGTCACCGATCTCTTTGAAATTCTCAAGCAAACTGGCTTGGTTGCGCGCGTCGTTCTCATGCTTCTGCTTTTCTTTTCCGTCGTTTCCTGGGCCATGATTTTACAGAAGCTGGGGATGTTCGGCCGCATCCGGCGGAAAGGCGATGAGTTCCTGCGCATTTTTCGGGCCACGCGTAGCGTCGCGAACCCCCAGGCACTTGTAATGGTGCCTTCGCCTTTTGCCAACGTCTATGCGGCAGGCTATCGCGAATTGCAAAGCCAGATCGGTGGCGTCGCCAGCAATCCACATCCTCCAAGACTCAAGAGTTTGCAGGCGGTAACCGTAAGTATGCAGCTTACTTCCGCTGAAGAGGTGCGCCGCGTCGAAAAAGGAATGTCCTGGCTCGCGACCACAGGCTCGGTAACGCCGTTCATCGGCCTTTTCGGAACCGTCTGGGGCATCATTGATGCCTTTTCCGGCCTTGGCAGCGCGGGTGCTGCCAGCCTTCGTGCCGTCGCGCCTGGCATCGCCGAAGCGCTCGTGACCACGGCCGCCGGCCTGTTCGCCGCGATTCCCGCGGTCATTTTCTATAACCATTTTTTGCAAAATATCCGCGATCTCGCGCAGCGTTTGGACACCTTTGCGCTGGAAGTGACCGCGCTGATCGAAAAAGCCCTGAACTAGATTTTTGCGGCCGCCCCAACCCGGCCGTTTTGGTAAAATCGGAATATATGCCGCAACTCTCCAAATCGACGCAGACCTCGCTCTCCGAAATTAACATGGTCCCCTTCGTGGACGTGGTTCTGGTGCTCCTGATCATCTTTATGATCACTGCCCCCATCCTCCAGTCGGGCATTGAAGTCGATGTGCCTAAGACGCGCACTGTGAAAGATCTCACCCAGGATCGCCTGGTCGTCACACTGGACAAGGCGCAACGCATCTACTTGGGCAATGAACCCGTCAATATCCACCAGCTTGGCGCGAAGATTCATGCGCAATTGAAGAGTACTCAGCGCAGCGTCTTCCTGAGGTGTGATGAAACCGTGCCCTTCGGGGCATTTGCCTCCGTCATCGATGCCTTGCGCCAATCCGGTATCAACAACATCAGCATTGTCACGGAGCCCCTCACAGAACGCGCACGGACACAATAGATAATGACTACCGCTGTTGCCAACCCGGGCGATTTCAACCTCCGAAGCTATCTCTTCTATTCGGTAGTGTTTCATGCCCTATTTACGGTAGCAGTGATTAGCGCTTCCTTTCTCCAACGGCGCGGCGACTCCTGGGGAGGAGTCGGGGGCAACCTTGGTGGAACGAAAGTGAGCCTGGTCAGTGCCGGCATTCCGATGCCCAAGGAATCCGTGGTCACTGAAAGCAAGGCGGTCGACCCAACAAAGGGCCTTCACAAAGAAGAGCCTCCGAAACCGCCCGAGCCGAAAACCGATGCTGAAAAAATCCGAAAATTTGAGAAGGAAAAACCACTTCCTCCTTCCCGCCAATCCAGAACGCTCGAAAATAAGACACCTGTTCACGACAACGACATTAACTACGGCAAAAGTGGCAATCCTGACCTTCCGACAGGGTATACGCAGAATCCCGGGGCATCCTCAGGTGTCGCCACCATAGGCCAAGGAGGCGGAGACTTTGGCGCTCGTTATCCCTGGTATGTGGATGCGGTCCGTAACAGGGTGCGCCAGACATGGGATCAGACCACCATTGATGCGGCTGTGCGGGCGACCCGCCGCGCCCATGCGGTGGTGACATTCAGAATCAGTACGAACGGGACCATTTCTAACATTCGCATGTCCCAAAGCAGCGGCAACTCGTCCATGGACTATTCGGCTCTGAGGGCGCTGCAAAGCATTGACTCATTCCGCGCGCTCCCCAACGACTACATGGGATCGTACGTGGACGTAACCTTTGATTTCGATCTGTCGTTGATGCAGTAGCTCGGCTCTCTGTTCCAGAACTACGTGTTGCAAATATCTGGGGGTGCATGTGCTGAATCTTGGGAACTGTGCGAGGCGGCTATTCTTCGCCGCGGCCATCCTGCTCGTGGCGCGCTCTGCCGCAGCGCAGGACCGGATCAGAATTGCCACTGGGCTCGGTGAAACTAAGCCGCGCCTGGCCGTCGCCGATTTCGCCTCGCGTTCCGGCTCCGCCAAGCCCCACGCCACCCTCTTCACTCAGGTCGTCCGCGACGACCTCCAATTCAGCGGCATTCTCGAACTCGCCGGCCCCAGCTTCTACCCTCCTCAAGCCCCCAGCGTCCCCGCCGAACTGAAACCTGCCATCTGGATTGATCCCCCCACGAACGCCAATTTCCTCGGCTTCGGCAATCTCACCGAATCCGCCGCCGAAGTGGCCATCGAGGCCTGGCTCTATGACCTCCGCAATCCCTCCTCGCAGGCGGTCGTCGGAAAGGTGTACCGCGGCGCTCCCACGGATCTTCAGGTCCGCAAATTCGCCCATCAATTCGCAGACGAAATCATCAGCAAGCTCTCGGGCGGCCTCCCCGGCGTGGCCTCGACTCAAATCGCGTTCGTCAGCTCCCGCGGCGGCTCCAAGGAAATCTGGGTCATGGATTACGACGGTTCCAATCAGCGCCAGATCACTTCCCTGAAATCGATTTCACTCACTCCCCGTTGGTCGCCCGACGCTTCGCGTATCGCTTTCACTTGTTTCGCGCCCTCTTTGGGCCTCACCAGCGCGCAGATTTGCATGTATTCGCTGGACACCGGCAAACTTGTGTCCTTCCCGCGCTTCCGCGGTACTAATATCACTCCCTCGTGGTCTCCCGATGGCACGCAGATTATTTTTTCATCCTCGATGCTGGGCAACCCCGAGCTTTACGTCACCGACATCAACGGTGGACGCCCCAAGCGCCTGACCATCGCCAATGGTGCCAGCATGTCACCCAGTTGGAATCCGAAAACCGGCCAGACCGTCGCCTTCGTCAGCGATCGTGGCGGCACTCCCCAGCTCTACCTGATGAATTCCGACGGTACCAGCGAGACAAAACTCGATCTCCCCGACAAGGGCTACGTCATCGACCCCGCCTGGCACCCTAGCGGCGAGTTGCTGGCTTTCAGTTGGCGCCGCCCCAACGACAACTACGACCTTTATATTATGGACGCCGCTACCCGCCAGCTTGTAGAGTTGACGCGCGATCAGGGGCGCAACGAGCGGCCCAGTTGGGCTCCCGACGGCCGCCACCTCGTCTTTGAATCGACCCGCGGCGGCACGCGGCAGATTTGGACCATGCTGGCTGACGGCTCGCAGCCGCGCCAGCTAACTACCGGCGGCCACAACGAATCGCCCAATTGGTCGCCAAAGTGAAGGGTTTCTTGGAACCGGGCGTGCCGTACTGTGCATCTCATTCGCAGGCCCTTGGCGTCGGTGCTCTGGCGGCAATTGCGGTTACTCTTGCGCGAAATCGTTCGCGGGCGTTCCCGCACGACGTATAATATATCGTAGTACGAGATATTACCCGGACCCAGCCCGCTGGTGTTAGGATATTGGCTCTGGTGGGACGAACACGGGAACTTCACTGAGGAGGATTCGCATGAAATTGGCTTCACGCTCGCTCTATCGCGCCGGCTTGCTCGTGGCCCTGGCCGCCGCCGTCTTCACGTTTGGTTGTGCCAAGAAAAAAGTTGCCGCGCCGCCGCCTCCGCCTCCGCCACCTCCGGCTGCCGCGAGTCCCACGGTTACTCTGCAGGCCAGCCCGGCTTCCATCAACAAGGGTGATTCTTCAACCCTGAGCTGGAACTCCACCGATGCCACTCAGCTCACCATCGCGCCCGAGGTTGGCGCCGTGACTGCTCAGGGCTCGACCAAGGTCACGCCGTCCGACTCCACGACCTACACGATCACTGCTTCTGGTCCCGGCGGCTCCGCCAGCGCCACTGCAACCGTATCGGTGAACGCGCCTGCGCCGCCTCCGCCGCCTCCGCCGACAGGGCCCTCGGACGACGATCGCTGGAAGGCAGGAGTCCTCGATGCCTATTTCGACTACGACAAGGCCGACATTCGTCCCGATGCTCGCGCTGCACTTTCGAAGACCGCGGATTTCCTGAAAGCCAATCCGCAGTTCAAGGCGACCATCGAAGGCCACTGCGACGAGCGCGGCTCCACGGAATACAACTTGGGCCTCGGCGATCGCCGCGCCAGCGCCGTCAAGCAGTATCTCGTGTCTTTGGGCGTATCTGCCGATCGCCTAAGCACGGTGAGCTTTGGCAAGGAGAAACCATTCTGCATGGAGAGCGCTGAAGCCTGCTGGCAGCAGAACCGCCGCGGCCATTTCGTGAAGTCCAACTGAGCCGCTTCACCCTGTTCGCCACGATGACCGATGGGTGGCGGAAACAGCCGCGAGGTCAGGCAAACTCTTGCCACCTCGCGGCTCTCTTATTAGAGTGCAAGCGGTTCTCCTGGCCTGTATGATTTTTGTTGGCTGCTCTTCAGCCACCATTCATTGGCAGCCTTTCGGAGTCCCTTAGGAGGATTGTTCATGCGTATTCGCCACATCGCCATTTTTAGCGCCGCCGTTTTGGCTGGCGCACTTGCCGGGAGCCTGGTCGGCCCTCGTCCCGCGGAAGCCGTCGCTCGCGAATTGATCGAGCTTCAGCGCGACGTCACTTCCCTGCTCCAGGGCCAAAAAGATCTTTCCACTCAAGTCACTCAGGACAATACCGTCATGAAGACGCTCATCGGGCAATCCGGCGACACCGTTGGCAGGCTCGGCGCCACCATGAGCTCGCTCCAGAAGTCCGTCCAGGATGTTCAAGCGAATTCCGGCGCGCGCCTCGACACTATGTCCACGCAGGTTCAGGGTCTCTCGGACAATCTCGAGGAAATCAAATCCCGCCTCGGCAAACTCAACCAGCAGCTCGTCGATCTCCAGAATTCCGTGCAAAGCGTCGACGCTAAAATTTCCGGCACTACTCCGGCTCCGGCCACCGGCACCGCCACACCCACCGCCTCCTCCAGGCCCACCGGCTCCGCTTCCTCTTCAGGCTCCTCCGCCGCTCCTCCAGGCGCTCCCTCTGCCGACACCCTCTATTCCAACGGCCTCCGCGACATCACCAGCGGCAAGTACGATCTCGCTCGCTCCGAGTTTCAGGACTATCTCAAGTATTACGCCGAGACCGACCTCGCCTCCAACGCCCAATTCTATCTCGGTGAAATCGCCTATTCCCAGAAAAACCTCGAACTGGCCGTCGCCGAATACGAAAAAGTTCTCAACAATTATCCCAAGAGCTTCAAGCTCGCACCCGCCCGCCTCAAGAAGGGCATGGCCCTCATCGACCTCGGCCAGAAAACCGGCGGCGTCCGCGAACTTCGCGAAGTCGTCAAGCGCTATCCCGGCACCGAAGAAGACCGCCGCGCCCGCGCCAAACTCAAAGAACTAGGCGTCCCCATCACCGCCACGCGCTAGCTACATTTATTCCCAATCCCCCGCTTCAGCGTTCTTCCGCTCGTCTCCCTGTTCGCCAGCCTTTCAGCGCTCCGCCTGCTCCTCCCCGCTTCGAGCACTTACGCGCGGACAGTCTAAATCCTCTGGCCTGGATGGGACAGCCCTACTATGGTTTGACGGAAGTCCCGGCCTGCGAAACGCTTGTCGGGACCAGGTCGGTCTTAATCGTTATTTTCTGGTGCGCCAGCAGGCTGACTTCGGTCTCGAAAGCCTGGTATCCGGGAAGCGCGATCTTAACTCGATGTTTTCCCGCGCTCACCAGCATGCCATGGCCGACGCCGCTGAATTCGCTGACATTTCCGACAAACGCGTCGTCCACAAAAACCGCTGCGCGATCGGGACTGACGTACAGCTTGATCTGCGATGTCACCTTGGGCAGCAGGGCCCCCGGAGCCTTGAGCATCACCACCTGCACAACAACCTTCTTGTGCGGCTCGATGACCACCTTCTGCGTGAAATCGCTATAGCCGGACTGGCGAACCGCGATTTCATGTTCACCCGGCAAAAGGTAAACTTTATTATCGTCTCTCAGCTCTTTGACGTAGCCGACATATTGCCCGTCGATCCACACGCCCGATGTTTTGTCCACCTTGGTCTTCCCCACCAGTTTCACTTCGCCCAGAACCTGGTTTTGCGCAGGCATCGCGGTGGGAAAGATCAGGAGGGAGGAACCAAGAAAGAATACGGTCTTGCTGAACAGCTTCATGACTTTCATCATCAACCCCCAGGTATGCACTCCTTAGAATTTCGAATCGCCTGGGTACGATCCGAGCCCCGCTGGACTAAGCACCGCTATCATTCTACTCGCATTCCAGTTAATTGGAGAGGCATTCTATTCTAAAAGTATGCGGCGCTATCACCTGCATCAAGCTCCCCCTCGACGCCTAATCCCTCTTTGTCCCTCGTAGGGGCGCAATATATTGCGCCCTCTTTTCCGCCCTCCGTCTGATTCTGCCATCGGCCGGATTTCACCGGGACGGGGCTCCCCCGTCCGTCATTTCGAGCGTAGGACGGATGCCCGTGGAGTCGTCACCACATACGGGTATGACAACCTCAATCGGCTCTCGACCATCAGCTACAATGTGGGCTCGACGGGAGTTCCCGCCACGCCCGGCGTCACTTTCACGTATGATCAGGGTGGCGCGGCGGTGTTCGCTCTGGGGCGGCTCACCTCCATGACCGATGGCGTCGGCTCGGAAACCTACACCTACAATAATCTCGGTGAAATGACCGGGTTACAGAAAGTGATCAACGGCACGACCTATCCTCTAAGCTACGCGTATAATTTCGCGGGAGAATTGAGCTCCATCACTTATCCCTCGAATCGCGCCGTGCAGCAGAACCTCGACAACATTGGGCGCCTCTCTTCCATCACGGACACCCTCAACAGCGTGAACACGACCCGCGCGAGCGGGTTTGCCTATAACCCGGCCTTTCAAGTCACAGGCTTCAATTACGGGAACGGCGTGGCCGCCGCCTTCGGCTACACGCAGGACCGTTTCCTCCTGCAAAGCCTCGCCTACACGAATGGCGCAACGACGCTCTTCAGCGCCAATTATTGGTACAAAACGGACTCCACGAATTGCCCCAGCGCTCCCGCAGGCAACAATGGCCAGATTCAGTGCATCACGGATAATGTGGACAGCGGCCGCAGTGCGACCTTCACGTACGATGCCCTCTACCGGCTTTCGACCGCCGCTACCACCGGCTCGACAAGCTACCCCCAGTGGGGGCTCTCTTGGGCTTACGACCAATATGGCAACCGCCTCAATCAAACCCAGACCGCAGGCAGTCCGCCGCAGAACTCGCTCTCCTTCGCCAACCCCGGGGGCGCACAAACCAATCGCCCGGATAACATGTGTTTCGACGTCAGCGGAAATTTAATGACGGAAACCTCGGTCAGCCCGTGCCCGCCCTCGAACCCTACCTACACGTACGACGCCGAAAATAGGCTTATGAATTACATGGGATCGAGCGCCACCTACACCTTCGATGGCAACGGCCTGCGAGTTACGAAGGCCGCCAGCGGCACCACCACCGTGTATATCTTTTCCGGCAGCAAAGTCATCGCCGAATACGACAATGGCGCCGCACCTGCTTCTCCCTCCCGCGAGTACATCTATTCCGGCGGCGCCCTCCTCGCCAAAATTGAATCCGGCGCCTCCATCTACTACCACCCCGATCACCTCTCCATCCGCGTCCTCACCGATTCTAGCGGCAATTCCCTCGGCCAGCGCGGACATTACCCCTTCGGCGAGACCTGGTATGAATCCGGTACAATCACTAAGCTCCAGTTCACTACCTACGAGCGCGATTCCGAATCCACCAACGACTACGCCATGGCTCGCACTTACATCAATCGCTTCGGCCGCTTTCCCTCGAGCGACCCCCTTGCCGGTTCGACCGGCGATCCCCAGTCCCTGAACCGCTACACCTATGGCCGCAATGTCCCGGTGAGCATCATCGATCCCTCGGGGATGACGTCCTCTGGCTGCCTTTACCTCAAAAACTTGGATGCGCCATCATCCTCTGAATCCTCTGGGGGACCCAGTGCACTTTCTGATGAAGATGCTGGCAGCTCTCCCCCTGAGCCGCAGGCTTGCCCACCCGGCGGCAGCGGTGGCGCCGGATTCCCCATCGGGGGCGGTGACATTCTTGCCTTCCTCTTCGAATTCGCCGATCCGAACAGCGATCTCAGCATCGGCACTCCATTCTGGACTGGCGAAGGATGGCAAACACGAGACGATCTAAGCGCCCTCGACCTTTTCGCCGGCCTCCCTGCCGGCATCTCCTCAGACCCCGGCCCACTTATGGGGCCCCAGAAGCAGCCACCGCCGCCCCTCGAATGTCGCCCCGAGTTCATTGCCCAGGCAAAGGCCGCTTGGCAGAGAGCAGTCCTTGGTTTCAAGGATACGGAGGCCGGTTTCTTTGCGCGCGGCAGCTTTTCAAACCCGACATATGCGCCGACTCCATGGACTAATGAAGTGAGACGCATATCGTTTCAACCATGGCCCACCGATATTGCGATGATGCACACTCATCCTCGCGCCAGTTCCGATTTTCCATCACCACCGCCGGCTGTCGATCAGACCGGATACCTTCGCCCTGGCGATCATCAATGGGTACCTGTTTACACAGGGTCGAAGGGTGGACTCTTCGTGTCCGATCCCACTTCCAAGCTTGGATACACTAAGTTGCGAGACGGCCTGGATTGGTTAAATCCGTGTCCATGAAAACATTGTTTTCCATTGTCGAGGAGGAACTCCTTTGCTCACCAGATCTGCATCCTTTCCTCTCTTATTCCTAGTTTGGGCACCAGCCTTAGTATCCGCCACAGCCTCGGCAGGGATGCCTCAACACTGCGTCGGCGAGTGTGATCGTCCGCTATCTCAGGAGCTCAAGACGGTACTAGATGCTGTCTTTCCCCTAACCTTTGCGGGGGATCCCTACCTTATCTTGAGATTTGCGCCGACGGAGCGGTCAGAGTTCCAGATCGCTATCGGCATGAAAACTGGCGGAACGTACGAAGTACGGAAGTATTCACCACCGGAAGGCGCAGAACACATTGGCGCACAGCTGCTACGATTGAGAGCCGAACACCCCCACGATACTCCAGTTGAGCTCGCCAGGTATATTAAGATCGAAGAAAAACAGATTCATCTTGATGCAAAGGTGATCTCGCAGCTCATGCGAGCGCTTGAGCACCTAAAGATTCCGGCTGAGGTGAGTCCAGAGATCATCATGGACGGCTCCGCTTATGACTTCTGGTTTGTACAGCCTCCCGCGTGCCACGTTTTGCATCTTGCCATTTCGGATGCCGACTATGGCTACGACGCAAAGGCGCATCCCCTTGTGCGGTGGATGAACCTAGTCCGCCGTGAGGTCGAGAAGGCAGAGACGGCTCGTTGATACAGACGCGTGGCTCGGAAGATAAATCCTGGTACGAAATCTGGCACCGCCACGAAACTCAAGTTCACTACTTATGAGCGCGACTCCGAATCCACCAACGACTATGCCATGGCTCGCACTTACATCAATCGCTTCGGTCGCTTCCCTTCCACTGATCCCCTCGCTGGCTCGCTCGGCGATCCCCAGTCTCTGAACCGCTACACGTACGGGCGAAATGTCCCCGTAAGCATCATTGATCCCTCGGGGATGTCACCTGGCTGTAAGTACCTCAAGAACTTGGACACGACATCATCCTCCGAGGTCGCCAGTGGATTTTCCGATGAAGATGCAGATAGCTCTCCTCCAGAGCCGCAGGCTTGCCCACCCGGCGGCAGCGGTGGCGCCGGCTTTGCCCTTGGCGGAGGAGACATCTTTGATCTTCTAGCGTTCGCCTTCACCCAGACTGGCGAGGTCGAAAACCCAGCCTGCCCGAGCGGAGACTGCGCCTTCGGCGTACCCCACACCCTCCCGGTCTACGGCAATATTGGCATCTTGGGCCTCCTCTTCGGCCTCCCCGGCGGCGACAGCCTGCAAAGAATCAAGGACATTATTAACAATGCATTGAAACAAGCAAAGCTCAGTGAGTGTCTAAATAAGTGGATCGGCCCGGGAACTGTCCTGACGAATGCAAACCTCCCCTATATAAATGCGACTCAGTCTAGCGCGCAATTGTCCGCCCGGAGGGGAGCGAATGATGTCTTGGGGACGCCGGACATGCCGGTGCCATCAACGGGCCGAGGGACGGCCCTCGTTGCCTCCGACATCTTAGGAAACACAGACTTGGCGATGAGAACTTACCTCCACGAAACCGCAAATATTCTAGCGATGCAGCAATTCACCAATTCTGGAGTCACAGGCAATGACAGAGCGCTTCTTGGGGCACGCGGGACTCCGCCGACAGGAGTCCAAGCGTGGGAAGCAGCTCACCCGCCAGCAGATGGGGATATCGGATGGCAATTTGAACTGTGCGTCTTTGGCGCACGTGGGGGTACGACAGTTGTTGTCCACTAGAACCGTTGCATTGGCCGTTGCCCTACAGACCATGCTGGTGTCTGCAATTGCCCGGCCGGAGACCCATCGGGGCGCCGCTCTTGAGGTGACCGTATCCGAAGCGAAGAGGTTAACGCCAAACGAAGTCGAACTCCATATTATCCTGCGGAATGGAACGGACCACGACATCTACATCCCCACTTACGGGCACGCTAAATCTCCTGGATCCGAAACAGCAAGACTGACCGTCTACCATTGGGACGCCAATAAAGGGTGGCGTCCCCTTGGATCCGGCTCAGAATTTCCCCCAGATCATGCTATAAGTTTGCGCCCCGGCGAGAGTCATATGTTTGTCTGCTCGCTGGAAGATCCAGCCATGACCTATCTTGCGAAGGAAGGAACTCCGTCCTCCAAAGTTGAATCTGTTCCACTGCGGGGCATTCACAAAGCTCGTATTGGGTTTTATGGAAGCAAGAAAGACTGGCAGACCATGCAAGAATACGCCGCGTTTCTCTCCGGCAAAGGGACAAGAGGAACGAACCCTAGCCCGCCTCCGAAAATGAGCTTTGTGGATTCCGACGAATTCGACATTCCACCAAGGCAGGCGGAGCACCCTTAAGGCGGTAAGGAGATTGGCGGCGGATTTTCTGATGAAGATGCTAACAGCTCTCCTCCTGAACCGCAGGCCTGCCCACCCGGCGGCAGCGGTGGCGCCGGCTTCCCAATCGGCGGCGGCGATATCTTCGACCTCCTATGGGCGTGGACATGGAGCAGCGACAATGAGCACTGGAGGGACGTTGTCGTAGACGCTGGATCGCTCTTGGGACTCCTCGGTTTCGGAGCTGACCCCAGCGGCACTGCCAGCGGCGTCGATACCAGGGCGCTGGACATCTGCACTAAGCTACTGTTTGGCGAAGTAATCCTTGACATACGGTACCCATATGCTATAATGCCCTCATTAAGGCGGCACTGTCCCTCGGTGCCCTCCGAGCCATGCGCCCCCGCCACGCGGTCCTTCTAACTCCTCCAATACCTTTGCGCTTGCGCCGTAACTCCCATGGAATCATATCATTTTCCGACCCCCACCCTCTAACCCTTTTGGAATCATATCGTTTCAAAAACGAGCATCCTGCCAGGATGCGAGTCCCGAGCGACCATCGGGAGTCGAGGAACCTCTCTTCCTCCCCTAAGTCCTTACCCCACAATCTTTTTGCCGACCCCCACCCCCTAACCCCTGTCCTCTCAGTCTTTTATAAAAACAGTGGGGGCAGGGGGTGTCGTGACTGAATCAGTGGCACTCGCCAGAGACGCAGCCCTTTTGTTTTCAAGCGATTCCACACCCTCTGCCAAAAACCACCCGGGGAGAGGGGGCCACTTTGTGGGGGGCCACTTATCAGCCCTCGCTTCTCTCCCACAGACCATGGTGTTCGACCAGCCAAAGCACACCACTCTCTCCGTTCCACACCACGCGGGACACGCGCCACTTGTCACTTGCCACTGCTCTTGCGCTACACTCAGCCGATGGGAATTTTGCGGCGGCTTTCACGCTGGATGGGAAAACAGGATCACATGACGCACATCATTGTCGGCAACACGGCACCCGGATTTTCGCTCAGGTCGCTCGACAACAAGGATTATTCGCTCGCTGCCCTCTTGGAACGCGGCCCCGTCGTCGCCGCATTCTTCAAAATCTCCTGCCCCGTCTGCCAGTTCACGTTTCCGTTCCTGGAACGCCTCAACAAACGTTACGGTGGCGGCGCAACTTTTCTCGGAATTTCCCAGGACGACGCGCCATCCACAACGAAATTTGCGAAGGAGTTCGGCATAACGTTTCCCATTTTGATCGACGACGAAGACGGCTACCTCGTCTCGAACGCCTACGGCCTGACCAGCGTGCCTACCATTTTTCTGATCGATACCGACGGCACTGTGAAGGTGAGTTCCATGGGCTTTGACAAAAAAGACTTGGAAACCATTGCCGCGCATCTGGCTGAGCGCAAAAAAATATCTAGGGCGCCACTCTTCCTTCCCGACGAAGTGGTCCCGGCCAACAAGCCGGGATGAAGCTCGAAAAATTAGGTCCGGTCGGGCCTGAAGAATTCGCGAGTGCGGGTGCCCTGCTCGGTCAGAGTAGCGAACTCGCTCCTGCTTTTC
>WNFD01006973.1_pt1 | contig 15902 bp, 12 predicted proteins | sample 5400491 | NCBI WGS metagenome assembly WNFD01 (sample SAMN13153343, study PRJNA577476) | soil metagenome | isolation source: 120 cm saprolite under Douglas fir tree site 2 hole 2 replicate 2 | place: USA:California | collected 2015-04-18 | reverse complement strand
CGGCTCATCAAGGCCGATCCGGCGCTGAAGGCGATTCCGGTGATCGCCGTCACCTCCTACGCGCTGTCGGGCGACGAGGAAAAAGCACGCACGGCCGGCTGCGACGGCTATATCGCCAAGCCCTTCAGCCCGCGCCAGATGCTGGCCAAGGTCCGCGAGATCATCGGCTAGCGATGCGCGACCCCGCCCGCATCCTGGTCGTCGACGACATTCCCGACAATGTCGAGATCTTGCGCATGCGGCTCGGTAGCCTGGGCTACGAGGTCGTCGTCGCCGGGGATGGCGAGCAGGCGCTCGCCACGGCGCGCAGCGCGCTGCCCGACCTGATCCTGCTCGACATCATGATGCCCAAGATCGACGGGCTGGAGGTAGTGAGGCGTCTGAAGGCCGATGCCACGCTGCCCTTCATCCCGGTGATCCTGGTGACGGCCAAGGCAAGCCAGAAGGACGTGGTGGAGGGCCTCGATGCCGGCGGCGACGAATACCTCACCAAGCCGATCGAGCACGGCGCCCTGGTGGCACGCGTGCGAGCCATGCTGCGCATCAAGGCGCTGCACGACCAGGTGCAGGCGCTGAACCAGGGTCTCGAGGCCAAGGTGCGCGACCAGGTCGAGGAACTGCAGCGGGTTGGGCGTCTGCGCCGGTTTCTGGCGCCGCAGCTTGCCCAGGCCATTGTCTCGGCCGGCGACGACAAGGCCATGCTGGAGAATCACCGCCGCGAGGTCGTGGCCCTGTTCTGCGATCTGCGCGGCTTCACCCCGTTCTCCGAAATCGCCGAGCCAGAGGATGTCATGGTCGTGCTGGGCGAGTTTCACGCCGCAGTGGTGCCGCTGATCTACAAATATGAAGGCACGCTCGAGCGCTTCCTCGGGGACGGCATGATGGTGCTCTTCAACGATCCGTTGCCGTGCTCCGATGCGCCCCAGCGTGCAGCGCGCATGGCGATCGAGATGCGCGACGCGGCGGCGGCTCTGGCGCAGGCCTGGAAGCGCAAGGGTCACGTGCTGGGATTCGGCGTCGGCCTGGCGCAGGGCTACGCTACCATGGGCCCGATCGGTTTCGAGTATCGCTTCGAGTACACGGCCATCGGCGCCGTCATAAATCTTGCGGCCCGGCTCTGCGCGGACGCCCAAGACGGCCAGATCCTCACCAGTAGCCGGCTGGCCGCAGACATCGGCGACACTGTCGAGATCGACGAGCTCGGTGAACGAACGTTGCGGGGAATGTCGCGCCCAGTCGCTGTCGTTAATTTGCGTGCCTTGAGATCGTAGTCAGGGTCAGCTGGCCCCACTCTACCCATCTTCTGCGTCGAGTCCCTGACAACGTTATCGCTCTCGCACCGCGCGATGATAAGGCCTTCCTCCATGACTCGTTATTTGGCGCTATCCGCCTTCCTTCCGGATGTCGTTTCAAGCATCGAACCCTGCCGGTGACCGAGGCTGTTCGGTGGTCGGCCGAATTGGGCGGCAGGACCCGACGTTCTTTCCGTGACGCCGTTGGCTTCCTCACCACGCAAAAAGTCGATTTTGTGCACGAGACGCCAGATCAGCGGCTCGCCCTCGACATGCGAGGAATGGGCAACGCCGATCAGGAAAAGAAGAGCAATCACCTGACCTGCATTGAGCAGGATGGGCTGCCCACCGCTCAGCTGGATCCGGAATACGGCAAGGCAGAAGGCACCAATTGCGACAGCGACCACGATCTCGGGGACTGTGTGCAAGCCCAGCATGATCCGGCTCGCTGCGAGCATGCCAATGAGCATCACGGTGCCGACGCAGATAAGCACACGTGCGGCCTGGCTGCGCCCGGCCGCCAACATCAGCGCGCAACAACCATAAAAGCCGGTTCCAATTGCCACGTGTCCACTTGGGCTGCGCAGGCCGAACGATCTCGGTTGGGTCGCGCCGATAAGAAAGGCGACTTTGCTTGCTATGGTCAGGAAGACGCAGAGCCCAAAAGCCAACGCCCAACTGCGGGCCAGGACACGCCGCTCATCGTCGCTCCAAAGGTAGAAAAACACCCCCAAGCCGCCGAACAACAGGAGCGTCGGATCTCCCAAGTCGGTGAATCTCTTGAGCAAGTCCTGTCGCATTACGGCCACCCCCCTAGGTCAACGCCAGGAAAATTGTGGTCGGCTCGCAGCGAAGGCACCGCGCTCGGTCAAGGTGACCAAGTTCGGCGTTCCGGTCGTGCGATCTTCGGTATCTGATCGCCCGTACTGTTGCCCGCAATGCGCCCGGAACGCTTGGCATAGTTGAGGACTGGCCCTTGCCGGGCATCGACGAAGGCATTTTCGTGGACGTTGAAGCCGGCACCATAGACGACGGCGCCATAGTTGAAGTCCTGGATGTAATTGCCGGCGATCTCTCCCGATCCATCCAGCTCGATGCCGATGGCGCCCCGCCCACGGCGGCCCGCAATCGCGTAATTCCCCTTGATGATGGTGTTGACGCCGCGCGTCGGCACGATCGAATAGGCAACGAAGGTCAATGCCGTGGCGCCCGGATCCGGTCCACGATTTTTGAAATCCTCTGCCCAATTATCTCGCACCACGAGGTTTTCCGTATAAGCCCCGAGCGGCCCGACCTCGAGCGGCATCCGGGTAGTTCCCGTGAAGATGTTCCGTTCGATGACGATATCCCGTCCCCGCGCCGTATCATCGTTGAAATCCAGGTTGATGCACTGGCCGCAGTCGACGAAGTGATTGCCGGAAATCATCGATCGGTCGAGCCCCGAGCCAGTGATGACGTCGCCCGTCACCGCATGGAAATCATTGTTTATGATAAGCGCGTCGCTTGCGCCGTCGAGCTTGATGGCCGTCGTTCCGCCATCGAAGGCACAACCGCCGATAGTCACCGATTGGGAATTCGAGATATCGACCGTTCCCGCCGCGAAGGTGAAGCCGCGTATCACCGTCTTCGGGCCGCGTACGATCATATCCCCAATGATGGTAGCGCCCTGAGGCGCGTAAAGGATCGTGTTAGGCGCCACGACAAGACGTGAGATTTGGTACGTGCCGGCCGGGATCGTAACCGTATCGCCAGGTCTGGCCCGCTCTATTGCCGCTTCGATTGTGTCCATATCACCGGCGACGGTAGCACCGAAGGACGCGCTATTTGTCGGTACGCCCGTGGCAGTTCGGGCGTCGCTGCGAATGTCGAAGACGCTCGCTCCTGCCGCAGACGCGAGCAGCACCGCCGCCCCGCAACCCATCATTCGCCCGCCAAAGTAAGATGAGTGACGGGATTTCTTCTTCGGCACGTCGTTCGAGACCCTCCCGGCCGAGGCAATGAGCTTCTCGTGCCGCGTTGCCGTTTCGCGCGAGGAGCCTGTCCCGGCCTCGAGGGACCGAAGCAATGCCAGGAGAAATGTCACGACGTGCTCGGGCGTGAGACGCCAGCTACTTGCAGTAGGGGGCGGGGAGGATGGCCTTGCAAGGCATCAGCGCGCAGCCAATAGGCAATGCGCAGGACGAAGCCCCAGAGAGCGTAGTAGGGGATCGCGTTATAGGGCTTTTCCATCGTGTCCTCGCCCAAACAACTGGCGACGGTGAGCACGGCGAAAGCAAGGCAGAGGAGAATGAAATTGGCTGCGTCGCTCCGGCCGGCACGGCGACAGTCGCGATAGGCGCGGAAACCCGCGCGGAAGAGCTCGACCTGCATCCATAGCCACGAGAAAATTCCGATAAGGCCGAGTCGCGCTGCGACTGAAATGACAGAATTGTGCGGTTCTCGGGTGACGACGCCGAGCGTATCCCTGAAATCGGTGAGCGGAATGCCGAAACCCAGCCCCGTGATCAGCGTCACCTCGTCCGCAGTCAGTTGATCGTAAAGGCGAGACCACCAGCCCAAACGCAGATCGACGCCGCCCGCTGCGGCCGCGACGCTCGTCTCACCGTTGGAGATTCCGAAAATCGACAGAATATGGTCCCAGAAGAAGGAAAAGGAGATTTCCGTGGTCAGCCGGCCGGAAACTCGAATATCGAATGCTGTAATAACGATAAGAAGCACAAACACGAGTGGAAGCACGGAGCCTAGTGGACGGAGCGCCCGGGGACGACAGACCAGCATCAACCCGGCAAGGGCGAGGAGCTGCGTATAGGTGGTGCGCGCCTGAAGTACCAGCAAGGCGAACGCGATCAGGAACCCGGCTATCAGGGCATAGCGGATTCGCGCCGCTTGGCTCGGATGCGGCTGGATCATGCAGAAACTGGCTCCCCACAACAGCATGGTGCCGGGGGCCGCGAAGGGGGCGAAGATGGCGATCGCTTGCTCCGACGCGCCGGGCAGCGTCGGCGATATCGCGACGATATCATCCTGATAGATGGACAGCAGTCCGTAAAGACAGGTGATGACTATGATAGGGCGCAACCAGCGGACCAAGCGCTCCATCATGCGCGGTTGCCCGGCCAAGCTGAAACCGGCGATGAGGAAAAGGGACTCGATTAGCTGCGTCGAATCGCGAAGCGCCCAGAAACCCTGCTCTACAGTGTCGAAGATAAAACGCCCCGATCCCCAGCTCCACCAAACCAGGAAGGGAAGCAGGAATACGGTCGCGTTCATTCGCAACAGCACGCGCGGCACATCAGTACTCACCAGAATCACAATCAGGACCAGCTCGCCCAAAGGAAAACCGAAGCCGACCGGGGGAATCCGCAGCCTTGAACCGATCGAACGCCCGGCTCATGATGCCAGCCCGTAGATCCGGACGACCTTCTCGCGCCAGGAGAAGGCACGGCAGCGCAGCCTCGCCGCCTGGGCAAGCGGACGTCGTGTGGAATCGCGCGCGAGGCCGATCAACGCATCGCCCATCTCGCGAACGACCTGCACTGCATTCTTGCCCGCCGGATCGACCGCATAGCCGCAGCTCTCATTGACCAGGGTGGCGGGTCCGCCAAGCTTGAGACAGACGACCGGAAGGCCATGGTTCATCGCCTCGAGAGCGACCATGCCGCCCGAATCATGCATCGCCGGAAACAGCAAAACGTCGTGGTCCGTATAAAGGCCCGCCATCGCCTCGCGGTCCTGCCAGGGCAGCCATTCAACGTTCGCCGCAATTCCCAGATCCTCCGCCAGCTTCCGCCAACGCCGCTCCGCCGGCCCCTGGCCGACCATCGTCAGCCGCGCGTCGGGCTCGGCATGGACGAGCCGCGCGAAAGCCGGCAGGCCAAGATGCATTCCCTTGCAATCGATGAAGCGGCCCGCATAGAGGACGCGAAAGCACCTGTCCTGCGGCCTCCGCGGCGGCACAATCCGGCCGATCAGCGGCGCCGATTCTTCTTCTGCGCCAATCGCGAGTTCGATTTGCACCTTGTTGCGGAAGCGACGCGGCATCAGTCGCAATGTCTCGCGCGAGGTGACGTAGATGCGCTCGGCGCTGGCGAACATGTCGCTCATGAACGGCGTGAACTGGATCATGAGATTGGCGGCGTCACGTGCGGCGTCGTAAATCAATCCGCTCAGGCTGTAGCCGCGCCTTAACCTCCACGGGGCGCGCTCGCCCCCGCCAACCGGGCCCAGGATGAACGGGATGCCGAGCCGGCCCATGAAGCTTGGCGCGCGAAGCCCGGCGAAGGTGACGTGATGCACGCAATCGAAGCGCTCGCGCTGGTGCAGCCTCTTGGCAAAGCCTGCCGCCAGCCACTGCCACAGCGCACAGTGCAGATGGAGCGGCCCGCGCGTGTGCCAGCGCAGCGGTTTGGGGACGTCGAAATACGCGAAGTGGAGGTGGAGATCCGGGGGCGCTTCCGTCGTCAATCTTTCGATGGCGGAGCGCGATTCGGAGCGTGTCAGCACAACGACCTGATGGCCGGCCTGAGCGAGGGATAGTGCCCAATTCCACCCCACGCCCAGTTCCGAACCCCTGTTTGGCTCACAAGCAAAGGCAGAAAGCAGGATCTTCAAGCGGTCGCCTCCAGGCCGGGCCAGCCGCCCCGATGATAGCAGCGTCGATAAGAAAAGAAAGTTTACCCACCTCTGTTATTATCGTGACCTTTACGGGCCGGCAGGCCCCGCAGCACAGTCCCGGCTTGCGGGTCCGCGGGCTTCGCGACGATAATCACGGCGAGCGCACGGACGTGAAAGCGCAACGGCGGTTGTTGGAGTCAACCGGTCATGAGCGAGCATCCATGCCCCCAATGTTATGTGCTCGGAAAGGCAAAGCCGTATTTGCGAGTGCCGAGATTCTTGCGCTGCAATCAGTGCGGCGTCATGTATCGGGACCCCTTCCCCGATGCGGCCAGCCTTGCGCGCTTGTATTACGAGAGCTGGGATTCGCCCGACGACAGAGAGGAGACGGGCGCTACCAGCGCTGCCATTGCTGGCAGCCTCATCGACTCGATGGTCGAGGCTTTAGGTGGGCGCGGCCTCGTTGGCGCGCGTGTGCTCGACTACGGTGCCGGCCGCGGCGCCATGGCCCTCGAACTTAAGAAACGTGGCGCCGATGTCGTTGCCGTCGAGCCTTTCGGACATGACTATCTCGTCAGTCTGGGTGTTTCCGCCTACCGCGATCTTTTCGATCTTCCCGCCACAATCCGATTCGATGGAATCGTGTGTCTGGAGGTCATTGAGCATCTTCGGGATCCGCGCGGCGTATTGTCCAGCTTGTACGGACGATTGTTCCCGGGTGGATGGCTTTTCGTCACCACCCCGAACGCCGCCGGTCTCCCCGCGAAACTAATGGGACAGCGCTGGCGCGAAGCCGCCAAGCCCAGTCACATCGTGCTCTTTACCCCTGCTGCGCTTCAAAAGAGTCTGCTAGCTACCGGATTTCGTGATGTTTGGCGACCGCGCTGGTTTATCCGATATCCCGGCGCCTCGTTGTTAAGAACGGTTGCCCACTTCGGAATGCAAGGCCTGCTTATCGACGGTAGCTTGCGAGTAGTTGCGCGCAGACCTGATGCTCAGGTCTGCTGACGGGGTGAAGGCTCGCAGCAGGAGGTGGTTGGCATGCACGGAAGTCATTCCTTGCTGTTTCCGAGATTGCATCAGGGGGCGAAGTGATAATCCTGGTTGTGCACAACACGTACCAGCAACGCGCCGGGGAAGAAGCCGTTGTCGGTGCGGAGGCGCGGCTGCTCGAGGCGAATGGACACACGGTCGTACGCTACGAGCGGAACAACGATGAGTTGCGGGAGCGCGGTGCGCTGAGCGGGATTGGAGCGGCGGTGGAGACTGTATGGTCTTCGCGGTCGTTTCGCGAAATGGCGGAGCTGATCGCGAAGGAAAGACCGGACGTCGCGCATTTCCACAACACGTTTCCATTGATCTCCCCTTCCGCCTACTACGCTTGTGCGCAGGCGGGAGTGCCGGTGGTGCAAACGCTGCACAACTACCGGCTATTGTGTCCGGCGGCGAAGTTCCTGCGCGACGGCAAAGTTTGCGAAGCGTGTCTCGGTCGCAACGTGGCGTGGCCCGGGGTCGTGCACGGATGTTATCGGGGCAGCCGGGCGGCGACCGCGGCGGCGGCGGCGATGCTCGCGGTGCACCGAGCGATAGGAAGCTGGCAGACCAAGGTGGATGCCTATATCGCGCTTTCGGAGTTTGCCCGGCGGAAATTCGTTGAGGGCGGGCTGCCTGCCGAACGCATCGTGGTGAAGCCGAACTTCGTGGCCGGCGATTTGGCGCCGAGGACTCAGCCGGGAGGCTATGTTCTTTTCGTCGGCCGCTTGTCGGAAGAAAAGGGACCGCAACTGCTGCTCTCGGCTTGGCGCGGCATGCAGGCGAAATTTCCTCTTCGCATCGCGGGGGACGGACCGCTCCTGGAGAAACTGTCGCGCGAGATCGGCGAGTCATCGCTCGCCCACATCGAGCTCGTCGGCCGCCGCACGCCCGATGAAGTTCGGGCGTTGATGCATGGCGCCCGCTTTCTGGTTTTTCCCAGCATGTGGTACGAGGGTTTTCCGATGACGATTGCTGAAGCCTTTGCCGGCGGCCTTCCCGTTATCGCCTCGCAGCTCGGTTCGATAGCCGAGATCGTGCAAGACGGGGTGACCGGGCTGCACTTCGAGCCCGGCGCCGCCACCGATCTCGCCGCCAAGGTCGAGTGGGCCTGGAACCATCCCGAAGAGCTGGCGCGCATGGGCTGCGCCGCGCGCGCCGAATACGAAGCCAAATACCAGCCTTCGACGAACTACGACATGCTGATGGATATCTATCGCGTCGCAATAGCCCGGCGCGCGCAACAAGGCGTTGTGCGCTTGGCCGGTGTTGCGAGCCTGGAGAATTGATGCCAATCGCCGTCAGCCATGCCGAGGGATCGCTACCAACCAGGTATAAATGACCAATAGGTCCTCGATAGAGTAGCCGCGAAACTGCGCCGCGAGAGGCGTCCGGGCCAATTCCGCCGGATCGCCGCGCTGGCTGGTTTCATCGACGACTTGAAAGCCGCTCTCGCTGAAAGCTCTTCGGTAGTCGCTGACGCGCAGCCGGTTCAGCGAAATGATTGGATTGTTCAGCCAGCGCCACGCCCGGTCCGAGAAACGCAAAAAATTGAATCGTGTGATCCCGGAGTCATGTGCGGCATATTGATCGTCGAGGCTGATCGTGTGGCTCATCACCGCGTCCGGCGCGGCGATTCGCCGGAACTCCTGCAGGATTTCGAATAGTTCCTCCGGCGAGAGGTATTCGAAAACGACATCGGACACGATCAGGTCGACGGATTGCGCCGGCAAGCCGCTTCGGCTGGCGTCGCCTATCCGGTAATGAATACCCAGCCGCTCGAGGAGCTCGGCTGCCCCCACCCCTTCCGGCTGCTCGCAGAGTGCCATCACCTCTCGCAGCCGAGTGAGCCGCTCGGGCAGCGCGTGAAGGTGACCTCCCAAGCCTTGCCCTTGCTCAAGCTCGAGGAACCGGCGAATCGTGCGTTTCAAGCGGTCGCGCCTCAGGAATGGCACGATATCCCAGGTCCAAACCTCCCGAGCGCCACAGAGGAAGAACCCGATCGGGACCGTTGGGAACCAGCCGGTCCCCAGCTCGAAAGCCGAGAAGCTGCTACTCGTGTCTGTCGGGCCGAAACGCTGGAGCTGTCCGAGGTGGTTTCGGCAATTGCGCAAACTGGCCTCGAACCTCTCCTGGGTTAGATCCAAGGAGTGTGTCACCCGATCCTGGAACAGCTCGTTCCAATAATGGGGATTGGGCAATGCGCCTATGCCCCGCTGCACGAGTGCTTTTGCCAGCCAAGAAACCATTTGGCGGCCCCTTCCTCTCCCCGCAGCGCGGCGGAGAGGAGCCCGATGTGTGAACGCGATACAGCCTGCTTCGCCCGATTAGCACAGAGCTCGGCTGGCAGAAAGATGGTTTCTTTTCTTTTCTTTTCCAGTGTGCTAAAGGAGGTTTCTCGCGTTGAGGCAGCGGAGCGCTCGGCATGAAAAAGGTCGCGATCGGATTACCAGTCTACAATGGTGGCAATTTCCTTGCGGCCGCCATCGAATCGATACTCGCTCAAAGTTATGCCGATTTCGACTTCCTGATTTCGGACAATACTTCGACCGACGACACGGAGGAGATCTGCCGCGCTTACGCCCAGAAGGATCGGCGCATCCGCTATGTCCGCCAGCCAGAAAATGTCGGGGCTGCGGCCAACCACAATCTGGTGTTCCGGATGACCGACAGTCCGTATTACAAGTGGGCTGCGCATGACGATCTCCTGGCGCCCGGTTTCCTGGCGGCCTGCGTCGACGTTCTCGATCGCGATCCCAGCGTTGTCCTTGCCTCGCCAGCCTCGATGCTGATCGACGAGGTCGGGAGGCCGCTCACTTATTCGGCCGAGCAGGGAGGCATGATCGACCGCTCGGGCGTGTGCTGGCCGGTCATGCCGGAAAAGAATGACGGCCTCATGGCGAGCGATCCGACACAGCGCTTCGAGGCCGTGATGCTCAACATGGTCATGTGCGTCGAGATCTTCGGCCTGATGCGGCGGTCGGCGCTATTGCGCACAGGCCTGCAAGGCCCGTTCAGCGGCGCCGACAAGGTCGTACTGGCACAGATGAGCCTGCTCGGCCGCTTCTGGCTCGGCCAGGAGACGATGTTCTTTCGCCGCTGCCACGCGCAGCAATTCAGCTCCGTTATAGACGGCCCCTATCGCGCCATGTGGTTCTCGGGACGCCGCGATTCGATTTTCACCCAGCAGATCAAGCTTCTGCTGGCCTACTGCCGCGCCTTGTACACGACAGAGCTCACAGTTCGGCAGCGCTACAGCTGCCTTCACGCCATTGCTAACCGAGCAATTTCTCGGGGCCACCACTGGCGGCGACTGACAGGGGCGTTGGTCGGGAATTCCTGACGGGCGCGGACAGTGGCCAGGCGCGCAAGCCGCGTCGAAGCCTCGGCAGGGTACCCGAGAGCAGCAGATCGAGCAGCGGCGTATCCTGGAATGTGCCGCTATAAGTGAGCCGTGGCAGGGCCAACGGCCGATCGCGGTCAGAAGCGAATATCGTATTGCTTTCGGTCGTCACGGCGGTGCTGAAACCCAACTCACGGCAGAATTCGATTTCGCGCGATCCGAATGATTCCACGTCGCCATAAGGATAGGCGAAGTGTCGAATCTCGGTACCGAGGAGGGCTTCGCAATCGCGCTTGCCCTGCATGATTTCCCAATGCGCGTCGCTGGCCTTGATGCGGCTGAGGTAGGCGTGGTGCACGCTGTGCGCGCCAAACTCCACCAATCCACTGGCGTGCATTTCTCTGATCATTGCTGGCGTCAGCGCATTCTGGTCGCTCAACGCCATGAAGCCGATGCCATAGCGAGCACCCAATTCGGCACAGAGACGCTTGATGCTGCCGGGCTGGGCGACGACTAAAAGCGAGGCGACAGTCAAATAGGCTCGACGCTTTTGCCACATGGTACGGGCGTGCAGCCTGATTTCTTTGCCTTCCCACGTGAACTCCAGCACGTCGTTGGCAGCGAGCGCCTTCTCCAGGCCGAAGGACCACATGGGAAATTCGCGTCGCACGAAGCCGGACACAAGATAGACCGTCATCGGCACGCCGAATTCTCGGCAGATGCCGTACGCCTCGCTGTAGTTGTCGACAAAGCCGTCGTCGAAGGTGAGACAGACGAACTTTCGCTGTGCCAGCTTCCCGGTCCGCAAGCGGTCGACAAACGCGCTCATCGTCAGGAAGTCATAGCCACGTTCTTGCAGTGTCTGGACGAGGCGCCGGAAATTCTTCGGCGCGATCGAAAGCGAATGCGATCCGAATTCATGGGGTTCGGGAAGATAAACCCGATGGAAGGACAGGATCGCGCCGTGGCCCGCACTCTGCCTGGCCATGACCTGCGGCAGCCGACTCGCCGCCAGGAACCAGAGGCCGGAGCGGTACAGATTTTGTTTCATTTGCCAAGGCATGCCTCCTCGGGGGCGCATCGCCTGTCTCGCATGGACTGCGCCTTGGGGCTCTTCCGACGTGATCGCTCTGCTCCAACGGACGAACGCGACCAGAAGCACCGTAGCCCGAATAGTCTCGACCAGGAACGAGCCGGCCACGACGCCGGCGAGACCCCCATAGCGGGTCAAAGGATAGGTTGCGATGACGGTGAAGACAGTGGCCGCGGCGTAGGAGACGAAGATGGTTCGCGTCCGCTCGAGGGCTGCCGCCCAGATGACCAGAACAGTGCTGATCGCGTAGATGGATGCGGGAGCGCATAGCCATCGCACGAGCTGTTCGACGCTTGCGAAATGCTCTCCGTAGAGCAGGTGTACGAGGTATCCTGGGTCGATATTGATCAGGACGACCGTGCCCACGACCAGAGTCCCCGTCAGGAGTGCCAGCCGAGCGATGTTGCGACGTAATTCGATGGGCCCGCCGTCGTGTACTGCGCGCGCAGCCTGGACCGGAGCGAAATTGTCCAGTGCCAGCAGCAGCATATTCATCACACCGACGATCGAAACCGCCGCTCGCAAACCACCGGTCGCTGCCGCGCCGAGCACGAATCCCGACATCAGCGGAAAGCCTTGCGACGTCATCCAGTACATGAGCGCGGAAGGCAAAAGCCACTTTGAAAATCGCCAGTGGCGCACAGCCACGTCGACGACAGCGGCGGTGTTCCATTTGGGTCGACCAAAGCAAAAGACGCCCTGGAGGGCGGAAACGGCACAAGCAGCCGCGACGATCCACAACCCGACGGCAGCGGTGGAACCGGGCCAGGCGAAGGCCAACGCCGCCGTAGCGGCGATTTGTACTGTGAAACGCAGAACGTCGTTGACGAGCGCTGCGATAGGACGGTCGCGAGCGAAGAAATAGCGGCGAAAAAACGACTGCAGTTGATAGGCCATGATTGCCGCACAAAGCGGCAGGGCCAGGCGATCGAATTCGGGATCGGAAAGCAGCCAGCCCGTAAGGGTGGCAGCCAGCCAGGCCATCAGACCGAACACCATGCAGGCTGCCGCTTGTTGCGCGAGGACCGCATCATAGTAGCGATCGCGGTCGGCCTCCGCCTGCTTGGGTCCGATATTGAGCATCGGCTGGATGATCGCCGCGGCTTGCAGCGAACCGATGAATTCGACGAACATCCAGGCTAGGGCGAAGCGACCGAATTCAAAGATTCCGAAGGCGCGCGCCAATAGGATGCCAGCCAGGAAATTGGAGCTGCTCACCAGCACCTGGTCGAAGAAGGCGAAATTCATCGCCCGCTCCGATGCAAGCCGCACCAATGTTGCACGGACTCGGTGTTTCATCCGTCGGGCACTCCAGCCGGCCGCTCCTGAGCGAATCCCTATGACGTCGTCAGGCACCGGCGCACAGCCTGGTTCTTGCGATGGCGCACTACTCATGGCGGGCACGCCGGATCAGGCGTGCACCGTCCCTGCCCCGGCACCGCGCCCGGCTTGCGCCGCCGCGGTGGCGAGGCCGACGGCAAAGTGGGCTTCGTCGACCGACTCGCCCGGTTCGATCACGTGCGGTTCCGGAATGGGAATGATGAAGCGCCCGCCGGCGGCGCGATAGGCCGACTGCTGGCGCAGCACCTCGCCGGCAAAATTCCAGACCAGCAGCAGGACGAGGTCAGGTTGCGTCTCGAGCAACCGGCCGGGATGGACGATGGGAATCCGCTGGCCCGGCATGAACTTGCCCTGCTTGTGGGGGTTGGCGTCGACGGCGTATTCGAAGAAGCCAGGCCCCAGATCGAGATAGTTGATGAGCGTCGATCCTTTCGCTGCGGCGCCATAGCAGCCGATGCGCTTTCCGCGCTTCTTTTCGGCGCGCAAGAGCTCGATCAGCGAATTCCCAAGCCTGACCACGCGGCCGGAAAAGTGCTCATACCAGCGCAAACGATCGACGCCGAGCGAGCGCTCGTAGTTCATCAGCTCTTCGAGCCTGGCGCTGCGCTCGGCACTTCGGCCGACGAACAGGCGCAGCGATCCGCCATGGATCGGAAGGCGCTCGACGTCGTTCAGATGCAGGCCGTGGCGGGCAAAGAGCGGCGTCAGGCCGTGCAGCGTGTGATAGAAGAGATGCTCGTGGTAGATCGTGTCGAATTCGCATTTCTCTATCATGTCGACGCCGTAGGCGAATTCGAAGACTGCCGTGCCGTTGGGCTTCAGGAGCCTGGCGAAACCGGCGACGAAATCGTTGATCGCGTCGACATGCGCCACGACGTTGTTGGCGATCATGACATCGGCGAACTGCCCCTGGGCCGCCAAGTCTTCGGCGAGGCCGAGGGAAAAGAAATCGTTGATAACAGGAACGCCGATCTTGCGCGCGTGCGCCGCCGGGCCCGCCGCCGGATCGATGCCAAGGCAGGGAATTCCCTGTTCGACGAAATTTCGCAGGAGGTAGCCGTCGTTGCAGGCAACTTCCAAAACCAGGCTGTTGGGCCCGAGACCGCGCTCGCGGATCAGGCGCTGCGCGATGGATGCGGCGTGCTGCAGCAACGCCGGAGACGAGGAGGAGAAATAGGGATAGTCGCGCTGGTACAGGATCTCGGGCGGCACCGTCTCGGTGACCTGCAATAGCGCACAGTCTTCGCAGAACGCCAATTGCAGCGGATAACGCGCCTCCTTTTGCGCCTGGCTTTCCGCCGTCAAGAGCGCGTTCGATATCGGATGATTTCCGAGATCGAGAACGACGCGCAGCGCCGAGCTCCGGCATGATCGGCATTCGTGGATTCGCATGTGTGACACCCCTTTAGCAGCAAAAGAAACGAAGAAAGATCGATTCGTCAGGCATCCGCGTGACGCCTTGTCAGGCGTAATTTCTCTCCGATCACCATCATGGCGAATTTGGTATTCGACTCGAGGTAGCGCCTGGTGAGGCGCCGCGGCTCCTGCGCGAGGCGGAACATCCACTCGCAGCCGGTGCGTTGCAGAAAACGCGGCGCCCGCGTCACGGTACCAGCGAGCATGTCGAATGCCGCGCCAACGCCGATCAACACCGGCGCTTTCAATGCGCCGCGGTGCGCCGCCATCCAGCGATCCTGCTTGGGAGCGCCGAGGCCGACCCATACGATGTCGGGATCGGCGGCATTCACCAGCCGATCTACTTCCCGCTCCTCCTCGCACGTCAGTGCGCGGTACGGCGGCGAATAGCTGCCTGCGATCTTTGCGCCGGGGAATTTAAGACCGAGCTTTTCTTCCATCAGCGAAAGCGTCGCGTCGGAAGAACCATAGAGAAAGTGCCGGTAGCCGCGCCCTTGGGAATGACGGAACACCGCCGGCATCAAGTCGGGGCCGCATATGCGATCGGCCGTGCGGTAGCCGCTGCGGCGCAGCAGCCAGACCAGCGGCATGCCGTCAGGGGCTACCATCGCAGCGGACCGGTAGATATTTCTGACATCCGGCGCGGATTGACTCTCCATCAGGGCGTGAACATCGAGGGTGCACACATAGTTGCGCTCGCCGCTTGCGATCCATCCGTCGATTGTCGCCAGGGCTTCATCGAAGGCGAGCACACTCACCGGGACACCGAGAACTTGCAGTCGCGGATGCACAGGACCGTCCTTCCAAATATTGTAATTGATGCCGCTGGCATCGATCGGCGGTTGTTTCTCTCTTTTCCGCCGAAGACTTCTTCTTCCCTCGGCGGCGGCGGTATCCAGGAGCTAAACGCTCAATCCGGTCGCTGCCGGCGTCGTCGCCGCGGCCGACTCGACGGTCGTCGATTCACCAAGCGCACATAACTCTGCGTCCTTGCAACCCAGTCGCTCCAGATCACGGGCGATCTCGGCGCGGTAGATCGAGTTCATGGCGATCACCAGATCCGGCTGGTATTCGGTGAGGAACTCGGGCCCCACAATCTGCTTTCCGCTACCGGGGACGAATTTCCCATGTCGGTGCGGATTGATGTCGACCAGGTATTCGATTTCCTGGTTCACTCCGACGGTCGAAAGAAACGCAACCGCCTTGGAGCCGGAGCCCCACAGCACGGTGCGCGCGCCCGAGCGCGCGGTGGCGCGGATCTTTGCTGCCCAATCGGCGCCGCCGCGGGTGGCGGCTGCGGCGTAAGCCGAGACGCTCTTTGCGAGTTCCTCCGCGTCCCGGCCGTCGCTTTCCGGAAGGGGTGTTGTTTCCTTGGTCGTCGGCCTAGCCTCGATCGTGAGGTATTGGTCGTCAAAGCCCGTGGAGACGCGGAGGATTTCAAAGCCTGCGCTACGAAAAACATGCGCCAGGGAGCTTGGTGAAAAATAGGCGCAATGTTCGTAGTAGACGTCCCAGAACGCCGCCTCCGCAAGAATCCGGCGGACATCGGGGACCTGGAAAAATACGATCGTGCCGCGTTCAGGCGAGGCGATGCGACGAACAGCCTGCGCAAAACGCCGTGTCTCGAAGATATGCTCCAGCGTCATCTTGCAGCAGACGAGATCAGGAGCGGACTGGACCGTGGATTCGGAGAAGAACTCCCGCTTGAAGGTCACGTTCGCTGCGGCGCCGTCTCTTCGCGAGGGAACGAAACTCGGATCATATCCGATGC
>WNFD01006987.1_pt1 | contig 15905 bp, 16 predicted proteins | sample 5400491 | NCBI WGS metagenome assembly WNFD01 (sample SAMN13153343, study PRJNA577476) | soil metagenome | isolation source: 120 cm saprolite under Douglas fir tree site 2 hole 2 replicate 2 | place: USA:California | collected 2015-04-18 | reverse complement strand
CGTGGCGCGCGAAGGCTTCCAGCGCTTCGAGGCGATGCTGTCGACCGGCTGGGCCAACGGCAGGCCCGATGCCCTCACCGCCTTCCACAATGTCGGCAAGGCCTACCTCGCCTTCGCGCGCGCCGAGCCCGCCTACTATGCCGCGATGTTCGAATCGGGCCTGCCACCCGATCTCAACACCGAGCTGCGCGCGGCGGCCGACCGCGCCTTCGGCGTGCTGCGCACCGCGGCCGACGCGCTGGTGGCGATGCTGCCGTCGGGCAAACGGCCGCCGGCGATGATGATGAGCCTGCACGTCTGGTCGATGGCGCACGGCATCGCCTCGCTGTTCGGCCGCGGCGACGCCGGACGCCGCACCCTGCCCATGACCGCCGAGGAGCTGCTCGAATCGGAGATGCTCATTTACCTGCAGGGATTGGGGTTTCCCCAAAAAGCGTGAAGGGGTCTTGACTCCTTTTGGCGGAATGCCCAATGTAAATGTCGTTAACATTTACATCGTTAACGCTGCAAGGGAGCCCACCATGACGGGCCTGATGGAAAGACTGGACGACATCCCCCGGCCTGCCTGGATCGCCCTGGTGGTCGTGAGCTTCATCGTCTTCTGGCCGATCGGCCTCGCCCTTCTCATCTATCTCAAATGGAGTGGACGCATGTTTTGCTCGAGGCATGGCCGCTACGGCCATTGGTCTGGACCTGACGGCCGCGAAGCGCGCGAGGAATTCCGCGCCTGGCGCAGCCGCCATCGCTGGGGCCGCCACGGCGCCAGCGGCAACGTCGCCTTCGACGAGTATCGCGAGGAGACGCTGCGCAAGCTCGACGAAGAGCAGCGCGAGTTCCGCGACTTCCTCGACCGGCTGCGCGCCGCCAAGGACCGCGCCGAGTTCGACCAGTTCATGAACGAACGGCGCAATCGCCCGCCCGCGTCCGAGCCGCCGCCGGCCCCGTCCGCAGCCTGACTCTGCCCCCTCCCGCCCTTCGGGCACCCTCCCCCATCACAGGGGGAGGGCTGGGGTAGGGCCGGCCGCACTCCAATGACCATCGCCTTTGCCGCCGGAGCCGCGGTCCTCGGCATCGCCACCGCCATCGGCCATTCGCTGATCAGCGAGCGCATGATCCTCGGCCCGCTCTATGCCGGCACTCCCGGCGGAGTCCTCAAATCCCGCTCCACCCGCGCCATCATCCGCGCGGTCTTTCATATGCCGTCGCTGGCTTGGGCCGTTCTTGGCATCGCCGTCCTCGCCGCGCGCATCGAGGGCGGCAATCAACTCCTCAGCATCGTCGCCCTGATCCTCTTCACCGGCTCGGGCATCGGCAACCTCGCAGCACTCCGCCGTCCGCATTTCGGCGGCCTCATGCTGCTTGGCGCGGCAGCACTGACGCTCGCCGACGTGATGCTTCAGTAATCCATCTTCATCGGCAATCTGCGCTCGACCGCCGCCCCGGAAAGGTCGAGCAGGATCGCGAAGGCATAGCGCGCACAAAGCTCGAGCGCCGTGTCTTCAGCCGGCGGTTCGCGGCCCCATTGGCCGACCACGGCGGCGCTTGCCTTCCACGTCGCCGCATTCAGCTCGTCGAGTTGGCGGCGCAAAGTCATGGTCGAGCCGACGACCACGCGCCTGCCGTCGACATCCTCGCCTTCGAAGGTGAACTCGAACGGGGTCGGCAGCCACAACTCGACATTGCGCACCAAATGAGAGTAGCGCGAGCGGAAGCCCGACGCGTTGCTGCGTATCAAGGCGGGGTCGTTGTCCCACTCCTCGGGCAGGATGTCAGGCCGGCGCAGCGCCGGATTTTCGGCATAGGCCGCCCACAGGACCAGTGAACCGAAACCGTCCCAGCCCGGACGGCCGGTGAAGTAGGGCGCCTCCAGCGTATCGTCCCAGTCGAGCGGCCGCGCGATATTGCTGCCAAGCGAGGTACTCAAGGCCGAACGCCAGGCTTCGATCGCCGCCTGAATCGTTTGCGGGTCCTTGTGCCGATCCGACCCGCCGGGACGCGCGATCCGGTAGGGGGCGCCGCGCTCACGGGCGGCTTTCTCCGCGATGTTCTCCCACTCACCGGCATAGTATCGCGTAAGCGACCCGACATAGACGTCGAGAGCCATGAACGAGGGGTCCTTTTCGTTGCCGGGCGCTACGCGGCTCCGCCACTTGTGGTTGTCCTGGAGCGGAATTTATCCCGCAGCCAGAGCCAGAATGCAAACGTCTAATTGATGGGGAACGCCCACACCACAGCTCCGTTCCACGGCTATCGGCGCCGTCGATGCCCGGAAGCGCGACGCCGGAGCAGATGCCGCCGCCGTGCTCGCCGCCGTCGGCCGCTGACTTACAGCCCGCCGACCTACTGCGGTTCGAGGTTCAGGCTCTTGATCAGGTCGATCCAGATCGGGCCCTCCTCGCGCACCACCTTCTCGAAGTAGCGGTTGTCACGCGCCGACTCGTCGATGCCGAAGGTGTCGAGGATCTTCTGGATGCGCTCGGTCTTGCCGCCTTCGACCATCAGGTCGGAGAGCTTTTGCACGATCTCGGGCTTGATGCCGGCGGGGCCGACCAGGCCGATCCAGCCGCGAACCTGGAAGGCCTGCTCAGTCAGGCCCTGCTCGTTGAAGGTCGGCACGTCGGGCAGCTTCTTCGACCGCGTCATCGACGGCACCGCGATCGGCCGGCCGCTGCCGGATTGCAGGACGCTCGCCGCGCCGGCGATGCTGCCGGTGCCGCCCTGCACGGCACCGGAGGCCACGTCCTGCCACATCAACGCCTCGCCGCGATAATGAACGGCCTCGATCGCCAGCCCGTAGTGGCGATTGATCGTCTCGACCACGACATGGCTGTAGGAGCCGGCGCCATAGGTACCGAGCGAGACCTTGCGGCCGCGCGCCCAGGCGGCGAATTCGGCGAGGTTTTTCGCCGCCACCTCCTTGCTGACGATCGTCGGCAGGTGGCCTGCGTTCATCCACGAGATCAGCACGAAGTCCTTGTCCGGGTCGTAGGGCAGTTTCTTGAACAGCACCTTGTTCATGACCATCGTGGTCGAGATGGTCCACATCAGCGTGTAGCCGTCGGGGGCGGCGCTCTTCACCTGCTCGGCTGCGATGGCGCCGCTCGCGCCAGCCTTGTTCTCGACGTACACCGGCTGTCCCGTCTTCTGCGAGATGTAGTCGCCATAGGCGCGCGCGAAGATGTCGGTGAGGCCGCCGGCGGGATAGCCGCAGATGATGCGGATCGGCTTGCTTGGCCAGGATTCTTCCGCCAAGGCCGCTGACGACAGAGCCGTGGCGGCCGCTGCGGCGGCGCCATAACGCAGCACCTCGCGCCGCGTCGCACGGACGATCATTCCATTCCTCCCTGCGGCGCGCGTTGCGATGGTCTGGGCCATCTTGGTCGCGCCGGATTTCAGCATGGCGGCGATTTCTCCGGCGGTAAAGCCCACCGCACGTTATAGTGGCAGCTCTGGCCGATCGGGTGCTGGCGATGACGATCCTGCAGAACTGTCGAAGGCTTCGGTCGATAGTGGTCGCGCTGGCGCTCTTCTCGCCGTGCGCCGCCCAAGCGCAGTCGCCGGGTGAAGCGCGCAAGGATCAGGGCGTTTGCGACACCGTCGCCAAGACCATTCTTGTGGTTGACCCACCTGGCGGTTCGCGCGGCCCCTGGCAGGCACCGCTTCTCGCGCTGAGCAAAGCATCGCCGGGCGTGGTCAGCATTGATAAGGAGGGATGGCGCGGAAAGGGGAAAGAGGACGCGCTGGACAAGTGGCGCCGCGAGTATCGAGCCGAGCCAAGCCTGGTGGAGGCGCTCGGAAAGCTGGCAGGCGACGACTGGACTTTTCCGCTTTACCGCTTTGGCAGAAGTTCCCTGCATATGGCCAAGATCATCGAGGGATCGGCAAGCTGTCAGGGCTTTTTGTTCTTCGATGCTCCGCCCACGGCGGCGGCGCACCCGATTGCTGCCCCACCTGTTGTCCAGACCGCGGAACCATTCGCGTTCTGCTACAGGACGACGGCCTATGCCGGAGAGATAGTGGGCGTGCCGGCTTTTATCGTCGAGACCGATCAAGACAGCACGGTCGAGTTGTCCTTTACGCCCTGGCGGGACGGCGGCTGGCAACGAGAGTGTCGAGTTACCATTCGCTTCAGGGACGTATTCGAAGTGACCGACCGGTTCTGCAAGGGCGTGGACTGCCAAGAGATGGCGAACCAGGCCCTGTCGCTCGTCAAGAAGGTCGACCAGCGCCCGCAAGCCGCGCAGGAGGATGCCAGCGGCGGAGGCGAAAAATTCCAGGCCATGAAAGAACTGGCCGACAAAGAACCAGGTAGCATCCAATCATTTCCGACCTTCGGCAGCAGCATTCGCGGACTCGACTCGGCTGAATTTGCGCCCGATCCGGTCGTTCTGCCGATCGTCGTCGGGGGCGAGACTTACCTCGCCCGTCTGGGCCACTCGGCGGTGGGTTGGCGAACCTATCCGGATTACTTGTTGGCTGCCTATAAGATGGTCGGCAACAGCCTCGAGCCGGTGGCCGGCCTCCTCATCACCATGACGCGCGGCAAGCCGATAAGCGCAACGGTCAACTGAGAGCTTGCTCTAGAAAACGGCGGCCGCTCACTGCGGCTCGATGTTCAGGCTCTTGATCACGTCGAGCCAGACCGGCCCTTCCTCGTCGAGGACCTTCTTGACTTCTGGATGCGCTCGGTCTTGCCGCCTTCGACCATCAGATCGGAGAGCCTCTGCACGATTGCCTCCGGCGTGCCCGCCGGCGCCGAACAGCCGACCCAGCCGCGCACCTGGAATGCCTTCTCGGTGAGACCCTGCTCGTGGAAGGTTGCGACGTCCGGCAGCTTCCTCATGCGCTCCATGGTCGGCACGGCGATTGCCCGGCCGGCGCCCGACTGCAGCACGGGGCTTGCCGTGGCGTAGCTGCCGCTCGCGCCCTGGACGGCGCCAGAAGCCACGTCCTGCCACATCAACGCCTCACCGCGGTAGTGGACGGCCTCCATCGTGAGCCCATAGTGGCGATTGAGCGTTTCAGCCACGACATGGGCGTAGGAACCCGCGCCGTAGGTGGCGAGCGAAACCTTGCGTCCGCGTGCCCAGGCGGCGAACTCCGCGACGTTGGTCGCCGGCACGTCCTTGTTGATGATCGTCGGCAGATGGCCGGTGTTGAACCACGCGATCAGCACGAAGTCCTTGTCCGGGTCGTACGGCAGTTTCTTGAACAGCACCTTGTTCATGATCATGGTCGTCGAGTTCGTGAACATCAGCGTGTAGCCGTCGGCCGGTGCGGCCTTGACGATCTCCGCGCCGATCGCGCCCGCCGCACCCGCCTTGTTCTCGACGACCACCGGCTGGCCGGTCTTCTGCGCGATGTACTCGCCGTAGGCGCGGGCAAAAACGTCGGTCAGGCCACCCGCCGGATAGGTGCAGACGATACGGATCGGCCTGTTCGGCCAGGCCTGCGCGATGGCCGGCACCGGCAAAGCGGCCAGCGCCGCCGCCGAACCGTAGCGCAACACATCGCGCCGCGTCGGGCGGACGATCATTGTTCCCTCCCCTTTGGGGTCCCTTGGCGCGCCACTCCAAGGTTAGGACGGTCTCACGCCGTCTTGGTCGCGCCCGATTTCAGCATGGCGTCGATTTCGCCGGCGGTAAAGCCGGCCTCGCGCAGCACTTCGACACTGTGCTCGCCGAGCCTCGGCTGCAGGCGCGTGATCTCGGGCTTGGTCTTGCTGAAGCGCGGCGGGATGTCGGGCATGCGCAGCCGTCCCTCGGTCGGATGCTCGACTTCCTTCCAGAAGCCGGTCGCCTGGAGCTGCGGGTCGACGAACAGATCCTCCAGCGTGTTGACCGGTCCATGCGGAACGTTGGAGGTCCTCAGCAATTCGACCCACTCGGCGTTGGTGCGCGTGGCGCAGATCTCGGCCAGGGTGGCGTAGTAATGCTCGACGTTCTTGAGACGATTGGCGAGCGAGGTGAAGCGCGGATCCTTCGCCAGATCTTCGCGACCGACCAGGCCGCAGAATTCCTTCCAGTGGCTGTCGGTGTAAGGCAGCAAGGCGAAGTAACCGTCCTTGGAAGGATAGGGCCGGCGCTCCTTGTTGAGCACGCGCTTGTAGCCCGCCGTCTCCAGCGCCGGCCTAAAGCTTTCGCCGTAGAGATGCTCGACCATGACGAAGGAGACCAGGGTTTCGAACATCGGCACTTCGACCGCCTGGCCCAGGCCGGTGCGCTCGCGCGCGAATAGTGCCGCCAGCACGGCCGAGACGACGCCGTTGGAACTGGTCTTGTCGGCGACGATGGTCGGCAGGAAGCGCGGCTGGCCGGCGACCACGGCCTGCAGCGACGCCAGGCCCGATCCTGCCTGGATGATGTCGTCGTAGGCTGCCTTGGCGCCCATCGGCCCGGCTGAGCGATAGCCGTAGGTCGCGAGATAGACCAGTCGCGGATTGATCTTCTCGAACGCCTCGTACTCCACGCCCAGCCGCTTGGCGGGATCGGGCCGATAGTTGTGCATCAGCACGTCGGCGGTTTCAGCGAGCTTGAACAGCGCGGCGCGGCCGGACTCCTGCTTGAGGTCGAGCACGATCGAACGCTTGGAACGATTGCAGCCGAGATAGAAGGCAGCCATGCCCGGATGGCGCGCCGGTCCGAGCTGGCGCGTGGTGTCGCCTTCGGGCGGCTCGATCTTGATGACATCGGCGCCGAGATCGCCGAGCTGCTGAGCGGCCCACGGCCCCAACACCACCGTCGTGCAGTCGAGAATCCTCACGCCAGCCAATGGACCTGCCATCGAGCGCATCCTCCCTTGCTTTGTCCCGGACTACCACAAACCGGTCACAACCGTGTGGGAAACATGGCGGGCTGGCGGTCCTCATGGCCGCCACAATGCAAATGCAACGATCCTTGTAGTCCGGGTTTTTTCGGGAGTGATCGAAGGAGGCCGCCCTGCACGAGACCGGATTGCGAAACACGATGCGATAACAACAGCCACTGGCCGGTCACGGCCACCCGCGAGATATATCGGGAGAGGGCCGGCAAATTCCTCCGTGTCGTCACAATTCCCCACGTATCCCCTTGCATCGGGAAGACAACAACGCGTCATCCCTGTTGTCACAGGAGGCAGTAATGCGTGGATTTGAGTGGAGGACCGTCCTGGCCGCCGCGATTGCGGCTTCCGGTATGTTTCTGGCCGCCGGTGCTCAGGCCCATGACGACGACGAGTGGCGCTGGAAGCATCGGCATCACGATCACGGCCGCTGGCACCACGAGCCGGAACGCCGCTTCGTTTACGAGCGTCCCGTCGTCTACGAGCGTCCCGTCTACGTCCAGCGCCAGCCCGTTTACGTCGCCCCCGCCCCGGTCATGATGGCGCCCATGGCGCCGATGTACTCGCAGCCGGTCGATCCCAGCCTGAACTTCAACTTCCAGATCCCTCTGCGCTGATATTTCATGGACTTGGGACCCGCCGGACGGACGTCCGTCCGGCGGGTTGACTCCCGCCGCGGGGCCCTTATTGTGGCGCCCCCATGCTGCGACTGACGACGCTTCGACTTATTGGCTGATCCGCCGCCCCATCCCGGGATCCTGGGAGGGGCCCTGCGGATCGCTTGTCGTTCGTCTCATCCCACCACCAGTCGCCGCCGCCCTTTACCTTCCATCGCAGTGTTCGTCTTGAGCCATAGTCCCGAGTCAAAGGGCCCGTGCGCGGCGCGAGGAGTCCATCGATGTCACCCCAGAAACCCATGATGCCGACCGCGGGCGAGAAGTACGTCGCCTTCAAGCCCATCCAGCTGCCCGACCGACAATGGCCGACCAAGACCATCACCAAGCCGCCGATCTGGTGCGCGGTCGACCTGCGCGACGGCAACCAGGCGCTGATCGAGCCGATGGATTCCGACCGCAAGACGCGGATGTTCAAGCTGCTCTGCCAGATGGGCTTCAAGGAGATCGAAGTCGGCTTCCCGGCGGCGTCGGAGACCGACTTCGACTTCGTGCGCGAGCTGATCGAGAAGAAGATGATCCCGGACGACGTCACCATCCAGGTGCTGACGCAGTGCCGGCCGGAGCTGATCGAGCGCACCTTCGAATCGTGCCGCGGCGCCAAACGCGCGATCGTCCATCTCTACAACTCGACCTCGACCCTGCAGCGCCGGGTCGTGTTCGGCATGGATTACAGCGGCATCGTCGACATCGCCGTGTCGGCCGCCAGGCTCGTGAAGCAGCTCGCCGACGCCGATCCCAATACCGAGTGGGTGTTCGAGTATTCGCCCGAGAGCTTCACCGGCACCGAGCTCGAGTTCGCGCGCGACATCTGCGCCGCCGTGGCCGACGTCTTCAAGCCGACGCCGCAGAACAAGCTGATTATCAACCTGCCGGCGACGGTCGAGATGGCCTCGGCCAACATCTATGCCGACCAGATCGAATGGTGCCATCGCAACTTCAAGTACCGCGATTCGATCGTGCTCAGCCTGCACCCGCACAACGACCGCGGCACCGGCGTGGCGGCGGCCGAGCTCGGCTACATGGCCGGCGCCGACCGCATCGAGGGCTGCCTGTTCGGCAACGGCGAGCGCACCGGCAATGTCGACCTGGTGACTCTGGGGCTCAACATGTTCACCCAGGGCGTCGATCCGGAGATCGACTTCTCGAACATCAACGAGATCCGCCAGACCGTCGAATACTGCAACCAGCTGCCGGTTCATCCGCGCCATCCCTATGGCGGCGACCTGGTGTTCACCGCCTTCTCGGGCTCGCACCAGGACGCCATCAACAAGGGCTTCAAGGCGCTCGAGGCGTCGAACAGCAAGGTCTGGGAAGTGCCCTACCTGCCGATCGACCCGGCCGATCTCGGCCGCACCTATGAGGCGATCATCCGGATCAACAGCCAGTCGGGCAAAGGCGGCATCGCCTACATCCTGAAGAGCGACTACGGCATCGACATGCCGCGTCTTCTCCAGGTCGAGTTCTCCAAGGTGATCCAGCAGATCGCAGACGAGACCGGCAAGGAGATCCTGCCGACCTTGATCTGGGACACCTTCCGCAAGGAGTATCTCGAAAACGTCACACCCGTGGACTTCATCAGCCACACCACGGTGCCCGATCCCGACCATCCCGACGTGCGTCTTCTCGACGCCAAGGTCGTCTACAACGGCAAGGCGCAGACCGTAAGCGGCCGCGGCAACGGTCCGATCGCGGGCTATGTCGACGCGCTCGCCAAGAATTGCGGAGTCGGCATCAAGGTGCGCGACTACCATCAACACGCCACGGGCGCCGGCTCGGACGCGCAGGCCGTCAGTTTCATCGAAGCTGAAACCGGTGACGGCCGGGTCCTGTGGGGTGTCGGCATGGACTCCAACATCGTGACGGCGTCGCTCAAGGCCGTGACGTCGGCGGCCAATCGCGCGGTCGCCGACAAATAGCGGTTTCGTCCCGCAACCGCGTTCTCTACGATCTCGAATGGGCGGGCGCATTCCCGCCCGTTCAACGTTGGAGATACAATCGATGTCCCGCTGCCGTCCCAAGACGCCCGCTGCCTGGCTGCTGATAGGCGTCGCCGTCGGTGCCGTGGTTGGCGCCTGCGCCGCAGGGGCGAACCAGCCCAACATGCAAGCTGCCCTCGGTTCGCTGCAGGCGGCGCGCGCCGAGTTGATCCGGGCAATACCCAACAAGGGCGGCCATCGCGAACGGGCGATCGGCTTCGTCGACTCCGCGATCGCCGAGACCAGGGCCGGCATCAGCTACGCCGGCCCCTGATGTCGGCTGTGGTCTCGACGGCACGGCCCGTTAGCGCGTAGAACGGCGGTCATGGCCAAAGCGAAGAAGACCAAAGCGAAGAAGTCACGGCGGAAGTCGCCACCCAGGAAGCATCCGGCGGGCGCGCCGGACGTCAACCTGCTTGCCGACCTGATGAAATGGGCCAAGGCAGCGGGCGCCGACGCCGCCGACGCGCTTTACGTCAATGGCGAGTCGATCTCCGTCGCCCAGCGCATGGGCAAGCGCGAGAAGCTCGAGAGCAGCGAGGGCCGCGATCTCGGCCTGCGCGTCTTCGTCGGCCAGCGCCAAGCCTTCGTCTCTTCGACCGACTTCGCGCCCAAGGCGCTGCGCATCCTGGCGGAGCGGGCGGTCGACATGGCGCGCGCCGTGCCGGAGGATCCGGTCTGCGGCATCGCGCCGGCGGACCTGCTGGCCGAGAGCTGGCCCGACCTCGACCTCGACGACAAGCGACGGCCGTCGGCCAAGGCACTGCTGGCGATGGCCGCCGAAGCCGAGGACGCCGCGCGCGCCGTCAAGGGCGTGACCAATTCCGAAGGCGCCGAGGCGGGCTGGGGCCGCACATCGGTCGTGCTGGCCGCCAGCAACGGCTTTTGCGGAGGCTATCGGCGCAGCGGCTATTCGCTGTCCTGCGCGGTGCTGGGCGGCGAGGGCACCGGCATGGAGCGCGACTATGAATGGTCGAGCGCGGTGCATTTGGAGGACCTCATGGCGCCGGCGCGGGTCGGCCGCAACGCCGGCAAGTTCGTCGTCCGCCGGCTCAACCCGCGCAAGGCGCGCAGCGCTCGGGTGCCGGTGGTCTACGACCGCCGCGTGTCAGGCGGGCTGATCGGCCATCTCGCGGGCGCCATCAATGGCCGCGCCGTGGCCCGCGGCACGTCCTTCCTGAAGGACAAGATGGGCGAAAAGATTTTCGCCGACGGCCTCCGCATTCTCGACAATCCGCATCGCAAGCGCGGGCTGGGCAGCCGGCCGTTCGACGCCGAGGGCCTGGCGACCAAACGCCTCGCCGTGATCGACGATGGCCGGCTCACGACCTGGCTGCTCGACCTGGCTGCAGCCCGCCAGCTCAAGCTCAAGCCGACCGGCCATGCCACACGCGGCACCTCGGGCCCGCCCTCGCCCACCACCTCGAATTTCTACCTGGAGAGAGGCAAGCTCCCGGTCGAGGAACTGATCTCCGATATCAAGAGCGGTCTCTTCATCACCGACCTGATCGGCTTTGGCATCAACGGCGTCACCGGCGACTACAGCCGTGGCGCGTCGGGCTTCTGGATCGAGAACGGCAAGCTCGCCTGGCCGGTGAGCGGCATCACGGTGGCGGGCAACCTCAAGGACATGTTCCTCAACATGACGCCGGCCAACGACCTGCAGTTCAAGGGCGCCACCAACGCGCCGACGGTGCGAATCGAAGGCATGACCGTCGCCGGCTCGTGATAAACTCGCCGGCATGATCCCTCTTGCAAGAATCGCGTTTCTCGCCGCAACGACGGTGCTCCTGGCCGGACCAGCATTCGCTCAAAGTGAGTTCCAGGCCTGTCTTCAGAACATCCAGGCCGAAGCGACGCGCCAGGGCGTGCCGGCACAGCTCGCCGACCGCGCCTTCCAGGGCCTCACGCCCGACCAGAAGGTCGTCGACCTCGATTCACGCCAGCCGGAATTCTCGCTGACCTACGCCAAGTATGTTGGCGCCTCGGTGACGCCCGAGCGCGTCGTCAAGGGCCAGCAGAAGATGGCGCAGCACCGCGCCCTGCTCGACGCCCTGCAGGCCGAGTACGGCGTGCCGCCACAATACATCATGTCGTTCTGGGGCATGGAGACCAACTACGGCGGCTTCATGGGCGACTTCCAGGTCGTGCGCTCGGTGGCGACGCTCGGCTGCCTGACCAAGCGTCAGGCGTTCTTCAGCAACGAGACGGTGCAGGCACTGCGCATCCTTGCCATGAACCATATGACCCGCGAGCAGATGCGCGGCTCATGGGCCGGCGCCATGGGCAACATGCAGTTCATGCCCTCGACCTTCGTGAAATGGGGCGTCGACCGCGACGGCAACGGCCGCATCGACCTCTGGAACAGCCTGCCCGACGCCTTCGCCTCGGCCGCCAATTTTTTGCGCGGCATCGGCTTCAGGCCGGGCCTGCCGTCGAGCGAGGAGGTCGTCCTGCCGCAGGGCTTTGCGCTCGACCAAGCCGACAGCACGATCGAAAAACCGGTGCGTGCCTGGGCGGCGATGGGCGTGAAGAAGGCGGGCGGCGCGCCGCTGGCCAATGTAGACGATCCATCCTCGATCATCCTGCCGGCGGGCTGGCGCGGCCCCGCCTTCATCCTCTATCCCAACTTCAAGGCGGTGATGAACTGGAACCGCTCGACGCTCTATGCCCTGGCGGTCGGCGTCCTGGCGCGTCAGATCGCCGGCGGTCCACCGGTCATGCAGGCGCCGCCGGCCGACGACGAGCCATTGTCGCGCGATACCGTCATCGACCTGCAGGCGCGGCTGGCCAAGCACGGCCTCTATACCGACGAGACCGATGGGCTGTTGGGCCCCAAGACACGCTCGGCGGTGCGGCTGTTCCAGAAACAGGTCGGCTTGCCGGCCGACGGTCATCCGACGCCCGACATGGTGCGCCGCCTGCAGCAGACGGTGCGGTAGGCGCCGGCGCCCTGTGACGGCGTTCGTCGTATTGAACAATCGAAGCGGGGTGCATGGCGTCGCCGGAACCACTCTGCCGGCCGTCGAGACGTGGTGCATGACGCATTTCCGCCGCGACGTGCTCCAGTTCACTCAGGTGCTTACGGCACGCTTCAACGGCGGTCTGATTGTATTACGGGTTATCTCCGCCGACCGGCTGCTCGTGCGAGCCCGGATCTACCAGGCCGGTGTTCACATAGCGACGGTCGCCCTTCGCTTCGATCCGCGACTGCGACAAGCGCACATAAGCTGGTTCGTCGTCGTCATGGCCGGCCGCGGCAGTACGGCCGCCAAGCATCTGCTGCAGAACCTGCTCCTGATCCAGCGGGATTGCGGCGTCAGGCGCATCACCCTTCAAGCGGCTCTCACCCATGGCGGTTACGTTTGGGCCACACATGGCTTCCTGCCGGCAACCAACACCAAGTGGCAGGTGCTCGCCAAACGCCTGGCAGCGAAGTTCACAGTCTTGGCGGCGAACTTCGCGCCGGCAGAGGTGACGGCGATCGAGCGGCTCCTGCAGGCGCAGGATCGCCTGGCTCTGCGGGCGATCGCGGCCATCGCCACGCGCCATGGCAGCACGACGCTCGGCAAGCATCTGCTGATGGGCGAGCGCTGGGACGGCGAGCTCGATCTTTCCGACGAGCCTTCCGCACTCATATATTTTCGGCGTATAGGATTGATCGCATGACCAAGAAGCCTGGACCCGATGTGCCGAGCCTCGTCGTGGCGGCAAATGCCGAGCCGAAACGTGGCGTCCGGCTGGCTGTCGCCGCGCGCGCGCCGTCGAAGGCCAGGCCGGCGGCAACGCGTTCGGGGAGTCGGGCGTTCGTTGCCGTGGAAGACGTGCTGTTTGCCGGCATGGGCAAGCGGGTTTTGGCCGCTGTCTTCACCGACGCCGAAATCGAGCGGCTTGCGACGCTGTTCGGCCTGTCCGCCGATGAGGTGGCGGAGCTCTACCGGCCTGCCGACCTCAGGCCGGTCGCAGCAAGCGCACCGCGCCGGCGGCGAGTCCGATCGACACCGGCAGGGTGAGAGCGTTATCGCCATCGATCTGCACCGGCTGGAGGCCGTCCTCGCCGGCGTCGCTCAGCACCGAGACGTGCACTTCGCGGCCGCAAACCACGCGATAGCCGCCGGTCCGCGGCAGGCGGCCCAGCAGCAGGGCGAGCCCGAAACGCAGCGTGTGCGAACGGCCCCAGCGCTCGAACAGGCAGACATGCAGCAGCGGCTCGTCGAGCGCGGCGTCGGGCGCCACGATATAAGGCCCGGCATAATGGCGGCTGCGGGTGACGATCACCGACGACGCCTCGTGCCGCACGCCATCGATTTCCACGCCATAGCGCACCGGTCGATAGCGGCGTGCTTCGATCAGCGAGCGCCACACATAGGCGGCGCGCCCCCAGCGCCGCTTGAAGGGCGCGCTGACGCCAGCCACCACCTTGGCATCGAAGCCCGCGCCCGCCATCAGCGAGAAGCAGCGCGGGCTGCTCGCGCCATTGGTCGCCTGGCCGGGCTGCACCAGCAGTTCACGCCCCGCCGTCATGGTCCGGGCGATCGCCGCCGCCGAAAACCCGAGGCCCAATTCGTGCGCTAAAACATTGGCGGTGCCGAGCGGCACGATGCCCAGCGCCGGCGTCGTATCGCGCCGTGCAGCGAGCCCGTTCACCACCTCGTTGATCGTGCCGTCGCCGCCGGCGACGGCGATCACGGCGTGGCAGGCCGCATCGCAGCTTTCGGCCAGACGCCGCGCATCGCCCGCCGCCCCTGTCTCGACCACGTCGACCGTCCAGCCCTCCGCGCGCACACAGCGCACGACGGCGTCGACCAGCCCGCGGCGGCGGCGGCCGGCCGTTGGATTGAGGATCAGCAGCATTGTCTTGGAGGCGACGAACGTCATCGAACTGTCACAACCGATTCACAGTGACGCAATGGCTGACATACACAATCCGCTGCGTCTCGTGCAATCGCGCACGACACATTTTGTGCCGGTCGAGTCTTATCCACATGACCGTGATCGAGCGTCACCCGCCTGCCCGTCACCGCACGATCTTTCTTTCTGACATTCATCTCGGCACCCGCGGCTGCCAGGCTGAACTGCTGCTCGACTTCCTGAAGAAGAACGAGAGCGAGAATCTGTACTTGGTCGGCGACGTTGTCGATGGCTGGCGGCTGAAGCGCTGGTGGTATTGGCCGCAGAGCCACAACGACGTGGTGCAGAAGATCCTGCGCAAGGCCCGCAAAGGCACCAACGTGGTCTATATCCCCGGCAATCACGACGAGGCGGCGCGGCAGTATTGCCAGCTCACCTTCGGCGAGGTGCGCGTCGAGGAGGAGGCGATCCACGTCATGGCCGACGGCCGCAAGCTCCTGGTCATTCACGGCGATCAGTTCGACGGCATCGTGCGCTATGCGCGCTGGCTCGCGATCCTGGGCGACTGGGCCTATGCCACGGCGCTGCGCATCAACACGACGTTCAACTGGGGCCGCCGCAAGCTCGGCCTGCCCTACTGGTCGCTGTCGGCCTACCTGAAGCACAAGGTCAAGAACGCGGTGCAGTTCATCGACAACTACGAGCACGCCGTCGCGACCGAGGCGCGCCGGCGCGGCGTCCATGGCGTGGTCTGCGGTCACATCCACCACGCCGAGATCCGCACCATCGGCGGCATCCTCTATTGCAACGACGGCGACTGGGTCGAGAGCTGCACCGCTTTGGTCGAGGATTTCGACGGCTGCCTGCGCATCGTGCGCTGGGCCGAAGAGCATGCGCGACGCGAGAGCGCGCTGCCGCGTCTCAGCCCGGCCCGGTTGGCGGCGGAGTAGACCCGTTGCGCATCGCCATCGTCTCCGACGCCTGGCGGCCGCAGATCAACGGCGTGGTGCGCACCATCGAGACCGTGGCACAGCTCCTGCGCGCCGAGGGTCACGACGTCGAGGTGTTCGGTCCCGACCGTTTCCGCACCCTGCCCTGCCCGACCTATCCCGAGATCCGCCTCTCGCTGTTCCCCGCGGCGCGCCTCAATCACATGCTGAAGCTCTACGCGCCCGATGCGATCCATCTCGTCACCGAGGGTCCGCTGGGCTGGGCGGCGCGCGCCTTCTGCCTCAAGCGCGACATTCCCTTCACCACCGCCTACCACACGCGCTTTCCCGAATATGTGCGCGCCCGCATCCGCCTGCCCATGGCCTGGAGCTACGCCTTCGTGCGCCGCTTCCATGCGCCGTCGTCCGCCGTGCTGGTGGTCGCCCAATCGATCCGCGATGAGCTCACCGAGCGCGGCTTCAAGAACCTGGTGCCGTGGTCGCGCGGCGTCGACATCGCGGCCTTCCGCCCGCGCCGGCGCAGCGCTGCCGGCGAGCCGCGCCCGATCTGGCTCTATGCCGGGCGGGTGGCGATCGAGAAGAACATAAAAGCCTTCCTCGAGCTCGACCTGCCGGGCAGCAAATGGGTGGTG
>WNFD01004342.1_pt1 | contig 15906 bp, 18 predicted proteins | sample 5400491 | NCBI WGS metagenome assembly WNFD01 (sample SAMN13153343, study PRJNA577476) | soil metagenome | isolation source: 120 cm saprolite under Douglas fir tree site 2 hole 2 replicate 2 | place: USA:California | collected 2015-04-18 | reverse complement strand
TGGTGAAGGGAAGTTTTGTAATCTTGGCGACGTGTCTTGCGAACGCCTCGGCGAATTCCGGCTTCGAATTGAGGCCGGTACCGACCGCGGTGCCGCCCTGCGCCAGCGGGTATAGATCCTTTACCGCGACGCCGAGCCGCGCGATGCCGCTTTCGACCTGTGCTGTGTAGCCGGAAAATTCCTGGCCGAGCGTCAGCGGCGTCGCGTCCTGGGTATGGGTCCGTCCGATCTTGACGATGCCGGCGAACGCCGTTTCTTTTTTGTGCAACGCAATGCGAAGCTCGCCGAGCGCGGGAATAAGATCGGCAACGATGCGCTCGACGGCTGCGATGTGCATCGCGGTCGGGAATGAATCGTTGGACGACTGACTCATGTTGACGTGATCGTTGGGATGAACCGGCTGCTTGGCGCCGAGCTCGCCGCCCAGGAGTTCGTTGGCGCGATTGGCGATCACCTCGTTGAGGTTCATGTTGGTTTGCGTGCCGGAGCCGGTCTGCCAGACCACCAGCGGGAAATGATCGTCGAGCTTGCCGTCGATCACCTCGCGCGCCGCGCGGACGACGGCGCCGGCGCGGCGCTGGTCGAGCAGGCCAAGTTCGCGATTGGTTTCCGCCGCCGCGAGCTTGACGATGGCGAGCGCGCGGATGATCGGCATCGGCATCCGGTCATGGCCGATGCGGAAGTTCTGCCGCGACCGCTCCGTCTGCGCCCCCCAGTAGCGATCGGCGGGAACGTCGATCGGACCGAAGCTGTCGGTCTCGGTGCGCGTGGAATTGGATCGCGAGCCAGTTGTTGATGGAGCCATGAATCATGTCCGTTACAAGGTCGCTTGTTTCGGAACCAACTCAACGTTAGTTCCGAAAAGCGGCGGGACGTTCACTCTACAGTGGCACTCATTTTGCGTGCGCGGATTATTTCTTGCGGAAGCGATCCAGCCGCACCACTTCGGCCCCCTCGTTCGGCTTTGCCGGCTCGTCCTTGTTCTCGATGGCCGGCGTGGGAACCGTCGGGGCCGTGGGCGCAGGGACCGCCGGAAGGTTTGCGGCCGGGGCATCAGCGGGCTCGAACTGCAAGCCGAATTGTACCGAGGGATCGAAGAAGCTCTTGATGGAATTGAACGGAACCACCAGGCGCTCGGCGATGCCGCCGAACGACAGGCCGACCTCAAAACGATCCTCGGTCACCGTCAGGTCCCAGAACTGGTGCTGAAGGATGACCGTCATTTCTTCCGGATACTGCGCCAACAGCCGCGGCGACAGCTTCACGCCCTCCGCGGTGGACAGAAAGGTGATGAAGAAATGATGGTCTCCGGGCAGGCCGTTCTCGGCGGCGTCGGTCAGAACGCGGCGCAATACACCGCGCAGCGCGTCGCGCGCCAGGACGTCGTATCGGATATGATCGGTCGCCATTATCGGTCCTGTCGCGTTCGGATGCTGCCGGCGGATCGGCAGCCCGACTCGCCCATTGGTGCATGGTACTCCGACGGCGGCCCGAGGTCAGCAGGTGTTGCCGCCGCTGGTGGAAATTCCCGCAAGTTGACCGGCGTGAGGCAAATCGAAGTGGAGGCTTCTGTTGCCAGGTGCCTCCGAACCCCGCCTGATGGAGCTTAACCCATCAGGACTTTAGACTTGGTCTTTCAAACCGCTTACGCGGCCTGAGCAACCGGAGCATTTTCAAACCGCTTACGCGGCCTGAGCAACCGGAGCATAGTTGTCGTTTGCAACTATTGCATAGCCCGATAACGGCGGAACCATACCGAGAAAAAACACGCCCTTTACGCCCTCGTCGATCCTGTTTCGCCCCCGCCGAAACCCGCCCTTGCGGGTGGGCTTGGGTGGAGGCGCCGGGTGCTGCCCCCGGGTCCGAATGGTTTATTGCGACGGCACTTTATTTCCATAGCCGGCGAGCCGGCACCCTCAATATAGGGCGCAAAAGTCGAGAAAAACAGAGCCCGCGGAGGCCGTTTGGGCCGCGAACACCCCCTTTGGGGTGGAATACGATGAATACCGGTTGGCCTTGCGGGGCCGCCGTTCTAAGTCTCGACCATGCCCCCGGATTCGCCCCCGGTTGCCGTTCCGGCGCCGGATATTCCAGAATCAGCCACGTCAACGCCGCCCGGCCTGATCGCGCTGTTCGTTCGCCAAAATGTCGCTCGCGGGCTTCGGCGGCGTGCTGGTCTGGGCGCGGCGCGGCATCGTCGATCAGCACCGCTGGATGACGGCGGACGAGTTCAACGAGACCTTCGCGCTGTGCCATTTTCTGCCCGGCCCGAACATCGTCAACCTGTCGGTGGTGTTCGGATCGCGCTTTCGCGGCATCCCGGGCGGCCTCGCGGCCTTTGCCGGGCTGGTCGGGCCTCCCGTGCTGATCGTAACGATCCTGGCGGCGTTGTATGCGCGCTACGGGGAAATCGACGCCCCGCGGCGCATTTTGGCGGGGGTCTCCTGCGCGGCGGTCGGCCTGCTGCTATCGGCCGTTTTCCGGATGATGATGCCGCTGATCAAGCGGCGCGATCTGATCGGTCTTGTAATCCTGGCTGCGGTTTTCATCGCTGTCGGGCTGCTGCGGCTGCCTTTGCCGGCGGTTTTGCTGGTGGCGAGCCCGGTCAGCATAGCCATTAGCTTTGTCGTGCGCCGGGGGGCTGCCTGATGAATTCCGACGCCAACCCGATTCTAACGCTGGCCTGGACTTTCGGGGTGATGTCGCTGTTTGCGGTTGGCGGCGCGAATGCCGCCATTCCGGAAATGCACCGCCTTGCGGTCGATGTTCAGCACTGGATGACCGACAGTCAATTCGCCGATGTGTTCGCGATATCGCAGTTGTCGCCGGGGCCGAATGTGCTGATCGTGACCCTGATCGGCTATTCCGTCGCCGGCGTTGCAGGCGCGCTGGTTGCAACCCTCGCGATGTGCGGTCCGACCGCTGTCCTTGCCTATTATGTGAGCCGTCTTCTCACGCGATCGAGCCGTGCGCGCTGGCCTGCGATTATTCAGGCGGCACTGGTGCCGCTTTCAATCGGATTGATGGGCGCCAGCGGCCTGATCCTGGCGCTGACCGCCGATCGGACCTGGGCAGGCGACCTGGTCACCGCCGTCGCCGCGGCGCTGGCCTTTGCCACGCGGCTCAATCCGCTCTGGCTGCTGCTGGCCGGGGGCTGTTTGGGTTTTGCTGGCGTTATCTGACGAAAATCGCTAGGCAATGCTGGGGGGCGGGGTGACCATTCCAGCCGACAAAAAATTGGGGCCGAGATAGTCGGCCGCGGAGGAGACATGCATGGCCGACACAATGGGCCACTCGCCGGGTAAATCGACGGCGTCAACCATTCGGAATTCTTCAGCAGCCATCGCCGTCGTGGTGCTGGCGTTCGCGCCACAGCTTTTCGAACTGGTGTGGTCGGTGGCTGCGTTCATTTTCACGTTTTCGGGAGGGCGTAATCCGGCGCAGGTGCTGATCGGTCATGGGTCCGCGCTGCTGCTGGCGGTCCCGAGTTTGATCTCTGGCGCCGGCACCAAAACCGCGCTGTCATCCGACGCGCTACTCGCGCTGATCTATTCCTATCCTCTGCTCGCGGTTGCGGTTTTCACGCTGTTCGTCAGGTTGCGGGCGCCGCAGGATTATTTCGGCGGCATCGTTCTGATGGCGATCGCGCTGTTCGCGTTGTGGGCATCGAGCGATCTGCAGGGCATGCACGGGTTCTCGTTCGGTGCCGGCACCGCGCCCCGCATGTTCGGGGTGTTGCTGCTGGCGCTGGGTGCCGGCGTGGCCGTGATGGGGCTTCTGACCGACGGCCCGGCACTGGCGATCTATGCCTGGCGAGGCCCATTGTTCGTATCGCTGGCCATTGTCTCCTTTGCGATCACGATCAGGCCGTTGGGCCTGGTGGTCTCGGCTTTCGCCAGCTTCATGATCTCCGCGCTGGGCACGCCGGAAACGAAATGGAAGGAAACCATCATTGTCGGCATTTGCCTGACGATCGGCTGCAGTCTGCTCTTTCCTTATGCGCTGGGGTTGCCGTTGCAGCTTTTCCCGCGTTTCCTGATTCAGTGAGGGCGTAATGGCCGAACTCTTTTCCAATCTCGCCCTTGGTTTCGGTGTCGCCTTCACGCCGATCAATCTTCTGCTGTGCCTGATAGGCGCCTTGGTCGGCACGCTGGTTGGCGTGCTGCCCGGCATCGGCACCATCGCCACGGTCGCGATGCTGCTGCCCATTACGTTCGGCCTGCCGCCGGTCGGCGCGCTGATCATGCTCGCCGGCATTTATTACGGCGCGCAATATGGCGGCTCGACCACCTCGATCCTGGTCAATATCCCGGGCGAGGCGACGTCGGTGGTGACCACGCTCGACGGCTTCCAGATGGCCAAGCAGGGCCGCGCCGGTCCGGCGCTCGCGATCGCCGCGATCGGATCGTTCTTCGCCGGCTGCGTCGCCACCGTCCTGATCGCGGTGCTCGGCGCGCCCTTGACCAAGCTTGCGCTGGCGTTCGGGCCCGCCGAGTATTTCTCGCTGATGGTACTGGGCCTGATTTTCGCGGTGGTGCTGGCCAAGGGCTCGGTGCTCAAGGCCATTGCGATGATCGTGTTCGGGTTGCTGCTGTCGATGGTCGGCTCCGACATCGAGACCGGCGCCTCGCGCATGGCGTTCAATATTCCCGAACTCGCCGACGGTCTCGGCTTTGCCACGGTGGCGATGGGCGTGTTCGGATTTGCGGAAATCATCCGCAATCTCGACGCCGGCGCGGAAATGGACCGCGATCTCGTGCAGCAGAAGATCACCGGGCTGATGCCGACCAAAAAAGATCTGAAAGACTCGTTCCCTGCCATCGTTCGCGGCACGATCCTGGGATCGATCCTCGGCATCCTGCCGGGAGGCGGTGCCGTGATTGCCTCGTTCGCGGCCTATACGTTCGAGAAAAAGATCGCCAAGGATCCGTCGCGCTTTGGCCGCGGCGCGATCGAAGGCGTCGCGTCGCCCGAAAGCGCCAACAACGCTGCCGCCCAGACCTCGTTCATTCCGTTGCTCACGCTCGGTATTCCGCCCAATGCGGTGATGGCGCTGATGGTCGGCGCCATGACCATTCACGGCATCGTGCCGGGACCGCAGGTGATGCAGAAGCAGCCCGAACTGGTGTGGGGCATGATCGCCTCGATGTGGATCGGCAATCTGATGCTGATCATCATCAATCTGCCGCTGGTTGGCATCTGGGTGCGGCTGCTGCGGGTGCCGTATCGCCTGATGTTCCCATCGATCGTGATCTTCTGCGCCATCGGCATCTACTCCATCAACAATGCCCCGGTGGACGTCGTGCTCGCCGGTGCGTTCGGCCTGCTCGGCTATTGGCTGATCAAGCATGATTTCGAGCCGGCGCCGCTGCTGCTCGGGATGGTGCTCGGACCGCTGATGGAGGAAAACCTGCGCCGGGCGCTATTGATCTCGCGCGGCGACTGGACGGTGTTCCTGACCCGTCCGCTTTCGGCGGTGCTGATGGCGACCGCCGCGTTCCTTTTGGTGCTGGCGCTATTGCCATCGCTGCGCAAGAAGCGCGACGAGGTGTTCGTGGAGTCGGAAACCTGACCTGCGTCCAAGCCCGAAGCCGGCCGGGTTTCGGGCGCTGAATTGTGGGATGCGATCCCCGCCGGGCGGGCGGGGCGGCGAAACCGGTGGAGGGCAGGGGCGGAACGCAGGTTCCGCCCTTGTCGTTTGTAGGTCGGATGGTCATTTTTCCGGGTATAATCGAGGCGCCCGGTCGAATCGCCGCTGTCGGTTGGCCGGTCCGGCCGCTAAAACTCGAACTGCAAGCAAGGCTTTGAACTGCAAGCAAGGCTTGAACTACAAGGCTTGGAACCGCAAGGCTCGGAACGCAATGCCGCAAAGTGCAACGCCATGAATCAATACCACGATCTGCTCGAACGGGTTCTCAGCGACGGCGCGGAAAAACAGGACCGCACCGGCACCGGCACCTTGTCGATATTCGGCCATCAGATGCGCTTCAATCTGGCGGCCGGATTCCCGATGCTGACCACCAAGAAGCTGCCGCTGAAATCGATCGTCCACGAGCTGTTGTGGTTTCTCGCCGGCGACACCAACATCAAATATCTCAGGGACAATGGGGTTTCGATCTGGGATGAATGGGCTGACGCCAATGGCGATCTCGGCCCGGTCTATGGCTCGCAGTGGCGATCCTGGCCGGCCCCGGACGGCCGCAGCATCGACCAGATCTCCGACGTCATCGACATGATCCGGCGCAATCCGGATTCGCGCCGCCTGATCGTGACGGCGTGGAATCCGGCCGATGTCGACAAGATGGCGTTGCCGCCGTGTCATTGCCTGTTTCAGTTCTACGTCGCGGGCGGCAAATTGTCGTGCCAGCTGTATCAGCGTTCGGCGGACGTGTTTCTCGGCGTTCCCTTCAACATCGCCTCCTATGCGTTGCTGACGATGATGGTGGCGCAGGTGACGGGCCTCAAGCCCGGCGACTTCGTTCACTCGTTGGGCGACACGCACCTCTATTCGAACCACCTCGAGCAGGCGCGGCTGCAACTGACGCGCCCGACCCGCGCGCTGCCGGTGATGAAGATCAATCCGGCGGTAAAGGATATCTTTGCATTTCGCTACGAAGACTTCGTGCTCGAAGGCTACGATCCGCACCCGCACATCAAGGCCGAGGTCGCGGTGTGAGCGATTGAATGTCCCTCGCCATCCGCCGCCCGCGTCCCGATGAAGCCGGACTTGTTCTGTCCCTGGTGCGCGAACTCGCCGAATACGAAAAGCTGCTGCTCGAAGTCGAAGCCAGCGAGGCTGACATCGACGCGGCGCTGTTCGGCGACAATCCACGGCTGTTCTGCGAGATCGCGGAGTGGGAGAACGAGCCGGCCGGATTCGCGGTCTGGTTCATCAATTTTTCCACCTTCAGCGGCCGATCGGGCATCTATCTGGAAGACCTCTTCGTCCGTCCGGCGCAACGCGGCAAGGGCATCGGCAAGGCGCTCCTTGCCCATCTCGCCAGCGAGTGCGTCAAGAACGGCTGGTCGCGCTTGCAATGGTCGGTGCTGGACTGGAATGCGCCGTCGATTGAATTCTACAAATCGCTCGGTGCTGTCTTGATGGACGAGTGGACGGTGTGCCGGATCGGCGGTCCGGCGCTTGCTGCACTTGCACAGGGAACGCGCTGATGGAGATCGTCCTTATTGCCGCGGTCGCCGACAACGGCGTGATCGGCTCTCGCGGTACGATTCCATGGCGGCTGAAGTCCGATCAGCAACGCCTCAAGACGATGACGATGGGCAAGCCGGTGGTGATGGGTCGCAAGACCTTTATGTCGCTGCGCAGGCCGCTTCCCGGACGAACCAATATCGTCGTCACCCGCGATGCCGATTTTCGCAGCCCCGGCGCGGTGGCGACGACGTCGTTCGCCGATGCCCGCGCGGTCGCGACTGGCGATGCGTTGCGACGTTTAGCCACTGAAATCGCCGTCATCGGCGGCGCCGAGATTTACGCGCAATGGATGGACATTGCCGACCGTCTGGAAATTACCGAAGTTCACGCCCGGCCCGAGGGCGATACCTACTTCGCCGCAATTGATCCGGCGGACTGGGAAGAGGTTGCGCGGGCTGGAAATTCGGCCAGTTCGGACGACAGCGTGGACTTTTCCTATGTGACATATCGCCGACGAAAGTCGCGTTAACCCCGTCAGGCGATGTTTACATTGACAATTTCGGGTTCCGGCTTAGCTGCTTCGAGCCAGAAGCTTGCGTTGTAAGGGCCGGGGCGGTCCCCTATAACGCCGTGCAGATGTTGCGAGGCTGGGCGTTTTGGCCCTTGCGCCCGCGAAGGAGACTGTCAATGCCGTGGAAGAATCAAGGCGGAGGCCCATGGGGCTCGGGCCCGAAAGGGCCGTGGGGCTCTGGTCCGCAATCGGTGGGGCCGAGGCCGCCCGATCTGGAGGATCTTCTGCGCCGCGGTCAGGATCGGCTTCAACAGATGTTGCCGGGCGGGCATTTCAGCGGCATCGGCATCGCGCTGTTTTTGGTAGGCGCGTTTGCGCTCTGGGGACTATGGGGCTTTTATCGCGTTCAATCCGAAGAACTCGGCGTTGTGCTTCGCTTCGGCAAGTATGTCCGCGACGCCCAGCCGGGATTGAACTACCATCTGCCGTACCCGATCGAGACCGTGTTGTTGCCAAAAGCGCTGCGGGTTTCGACCCTCAGCATCGGCATGACGCTGATCGACGATCCGGCGCGGCGTGGCAGGACGATGCGCGACGTGCCGGAAGAGAGCCTGATGCTCACCGGCGACGAGAATATCGTCGACGTCGATTTCACCGTGCTGTGGCGGATCAAGCCGAAAGGCGTCGCCGATTATCTCTTCAACATCCAGAATCCCGAAGGCACCGTGAAGGCGGTCGCCGAAAGCGCGATGCGCGAAGTCGTCGGCCGCTCCAACATCCAGCCGATCCTCACCGGCGCCCGTACCACCAACGAGGCCGCCGTGCAGGAACTGATGCAGAAGACGCTCGACAGCTATGGCTCAGGCATCCTGGTACAGCAGGTGCAGATGCAGAAGGTCGATCCGCCGGCGCAGGTGATCGATTCGTTCCGCGATGTGCAGGCGGCGCGCGCCGATCTCGAGCGCTTGCAGAACGAAGCGCAGACCTATGCCAATCGTGTCGTGCCGGACGCGCGCGGACGCGCCGCGCAGATTATCCAGGTCGCCGAAGGCTACAAGCAGCAGGCGGTCGCCGAGGCCAAGGGCCAGAGCGCGCGCTTCCTGAAGGTCTACGACGAATACAAGAAGGCGCCTGACGTTACCCGGCAGCGCATCTATCTGGAAACGATGGAGCGCATTCTCGGCAGTGCCGAGAAGCTGGTCTATGACGGTGGCGGCTCGGCGTCCTCGCAGAGCATCGTGCCGTATCTGCCATTGAGTGAGTTGACGCCGCGACGTCAGGCGGCTCCGACAACGGGTCAGCCGCAGCAACCGAGCGGAGGAGCCACACGATGAGATCCCCCATTACAGGCATTGCGGCGCTGTTCGTGCTGTTTGTCGTTCTGATCGTCGGCTACAGCTCGGTCTTCACGGTGTCACAGACCGAACAGGTACTGGTGGTGCGGCTCGGTGAGCCGGTCAAGGTGGTCACCGAACCCGGGCTGAATTTCAAGGCGCCGTTCATCGATACCGTGATCCCAATCGACAAGCGCATCCTCGATCTGGAAAATCCGTCGCAGGAAGTGATCGCGTCGGATCAGAAGCGGCTGGTGGTCGATGCCTTCGCCCGATACCGCATCAAGAACGCGCTGCGATTTTACCAGAGCGTCGGCTCGATCCCGGCCGCCAACATCCAGTTGACGACGCTGCTTAACGCATCGCTGCGCCGGGTGCTCGGCGAAGTCACCTTCATCACGGTGGTGCGCGACCAGCGCGAAGCCTTGATGGCGCGAATCCGCGAGCAGCTCGACAAGGAAGCCGATGGCTATGGCATCGAGGTGGTCGATGTGCGGATCCGCCGTGCCGATCTGCCGGAGCAGAACAGCCAGGCGGTCTACCAGCGCATGCAGACCGAGCGGCAGCGCGAGGCCGCCGAATTCCGCGCGCAGGGCGGTCAGAAAGCCCAGGAGATCAGGTCCAACGCCGATCGCGAAGCCACCGTCATCGTCGCCGAAGCCAACTCGACCGCCGAGCAGGTGCGCGGCGCCGGTGACGGCGACCGCAATCGGCTGTTCGCCGAGGCCTATGGCAAGGATCCCGATTTCTTCGCGTTCTACCGATCGATGGCGGCGTATGAGAACGGCTTGAAGAGCAACGACACCCGCTTCCTGCTGCGGCCCGACTCCGACTTCTTCAAGTTCTTCAGCAACTCGTCGGGCAAGCCGCCCGCGGCGCCTGCGCTGCCGGCGGCGGCTGTGGCCGTGCCGAAGCCGTAAGGCACGAACCGCCCATACCCTTGGGGCGCGCGCAGGCCCGATTGTATGTCCTGGCGGATCATGCGCTAGCCAGAACACCGAGGCGCGGGGCGAGATTTCGCTTCGCGCCTTGCCAAAAGTAAAAAGAACATCAAGCGGGAGGTTCCAGTCCGATGAGGTCCATAGCGTTCGCCGACTTCCTCATCGGTTTGGGCATTCTGTTTGTGCTTGAAGGGTTGCTGTTCGCGGCAAGCCCGGCCTGGATGCGCCGGGCCATGAAGAGCGCGCTGGCGACGCCGGACAACATTCTGCGCGTTGTCGGCATCGGATCGGCGGTCGCCGGTCTGATTTTGATATGGCTGGTCCGTCACTAGCGCATGATCCGGAAAAGTGGGTGCCGGTTTTCCCTCGGGACAAACGCGAAGCGCTTGCCCGGAGATCACGCTCAAACAAAAAGCTAGAGCGGGATGACGATTCGAAGAAAAGTCATCCAGCTCTAGCGCTCGGTCAGTCATTCCGGGGCGCGCGCTCTACCGCGCGAACCTCAGATGTGCGACCGCACATCCGAGCTCTGGTGCTGACGCACCACCCCGGAATGACGACCGCGCACATGTGCCGCAAAAAATGCTGCGGGATCAACGTCATCGTGAGTGATAGCGCCGGTTTTTCGCCGTATTCACAAGGCCACGATCGGTCGGGATAGAGTCGGTTTTTGCGTCCGGGGTGCGGCTCAGATGCTTGCGCCGCAGCACCGTTCGGGCGCACTGTGGATTTCAAATTCCGACCCGTTTTTTCAAGAGAGAGATCGAACATGATCAGTGCGATTCCAGCCCTGAGCCATCGCCGTCGCCCCTGGTTGGCCGCGATCTGCCTTGGCGCCGCAACCGTCGTTTCCGCACCGGTCTTGTCTGGGCCGGCCTTGGCGCGAGGCCCCGATGGCATTGCCGACGTCGCCGAGAAGGTGATCGACGCGGTGGTTAACATCTCGACCTCGCAGACCGTCGAAGCCAAGGGCGGCGCCGAGGGCAGGGGCGCGATACCGCAGTTGCCGCCGGGCTCGCCGTTCGAGGAATTCTTCGACGATTTTTTCAAGAACCGCCGTGGCGGCCCCGGGGGCAACTCCAAGGGCGGTGACAGAGGCGGGGATCTGCAGCCGCGCAAGACCAACTCGCTCGGCTCCGGCTTCATCGTCGACACCGCTGGCATCGCCGTGACCAACAATCATGTCATCGCGGATGCCGACGAGATCAACATCATCATGAACGACGGCACCAAGATCAAGGCCGAGCTGGTCGGCGTCGACAAGAAGACCGATCTTGCGGTGCTGAAATTCAAGCCGCCGGCAAAGCCGCTGGTGGCGGTGAAGTTCGGCGATTCCGACAAGCTGCGGCTTGGCGAATGGGTGATCGCGATCGGCAATCCGTTCAGCCTTGGCGGCACCGTGACGGCGGGCATCGTGTCGGCGCGCAACCGCGACATCAGCTCCGGCCCCTATGACAACTACATCCAGACCGACGCCGCCATCAACCGCGGCAATTCCGGCGGTCCGCTGTTCAATCTCGACGGCGAAGTGATCGGGGTCAACACGCTGATCATCTCGCCGTCGGGCGGCTCGATCGGCATCGGCTTTGCCGTGCCCTCCAAGACCGTCGCCGGTGTGGTCGATTCGTTGCGGCAGTTCGGCGAGCTTCGGCGCGGCTGGCTTGGCGTCCGCATCCAGCAGGTCACCGACGAGATTGCCGAAAGCCTCAACATCAAGCCGGCGCGCGGCGCCTTGATCGCCGGCGTCGAGGACAAGGGTCCGGCGAAACCCGCAGGGATCGAGCCCGGCGATGTCGTGGTCAAGTTCGACGGCAAGGACGTCAAGGAGCCAAAGGACCTGTCGCGCGTCGTGGCCGACACCGCGGTCGGCAAGGAAGTCGATGTCGTCATCATCCGCAAGGGTGCGGAGGAAACCAAGAAGGTCACGCTCGGCCGCCTCGAGGATGGCGAGAAGGCGGTGCAGGCTGCGGCCAAGACGCAAGCCGAGCCGGTGGAGAAGCCGGTCACGCAAAAGGCGCTGGGTCTCGATCTCGCCAGCCTCAGCAAGGATCTGCGCACCCGCTACAAGATCAAGGACAGCGTCAAGGGCGTCATCATCACCAGTGTCGACGGTACCTCCGACGCCGCTGAGAAACGGCTCAGCGCCGGCGAGGTGATCGTCGAGGTGGCGCAGGAGGCGGTGAGCAACGCCGCCGACGTCAAGAAGCGCGTCGATCAGCTGAAGAAGGACGGCAAGAAATCCATCCTGCTGCTGGTGTCCAACGCCGACGGCGAGCTGCGTTTCGTGGCGCTGAGCGTGCAGTAGGCTCGCGGTCAAAGCCGTCGAGCAGCGCGCTACCTGATGCAGATGGGTGCGTCGTGCCCCGCGAAAGCGGGGACGCATAACGCTTGGCGGTTATTGCGGCGACGAGACGATCCAACAAGGAAATTGACAGCGGCCGGAACATGGTTGGCACGGCGTATGCGTTTTCGCGTTCACGTCAGACGCCGCGCTTAAGTTCGACCTCGATCACGGCGCGCAAGGGCGGCAACGCCCGCTCCACTGTTTCCCATACAAACTCAGCCGCAACGTCTTCGTAGTCGTGGCGATAGACGTTTCCAGCGCCTGCCATTTGCTTCCAGCCGATAGCTGGATGCCGTGCTTTGACATCATCCGGTAAACGGCGTGAAGCTTCGGAAATGATCTCCAGGCATCGCGTGACGGGCGTATACGGACTTGATGTCGTCCTTGAAGGAGGCGCGGTCGAATCCAGCCGAGAAACTTGTGGCGAGTTCGATGTGATGCAGGATGTCGCGAAGGGCGGTGTCGACTGGCTTAGAAGGCATAGATCGCGTCAGCGGTCGCGGCTGGACCGACATAAGGCTTGAGGCCGTCGCGGTTCACCACGTCGACGGGACCATCAAACAGGCTCGCGATGTAATCCTTGAGGCCAGCATAGTCGAACACGGTGAGATGCGCCTCAGGATCGATTTCGACCATGATGTCGATATCGCTGCCAGGACGGCTGTCGCCGCGCGCCACCGAGCCGAACACAGCCGCCCGGCGCACGCCACGCGCGCGGAGATCAGGTTCGGATCGACGCAGGGTTTCAAGGGCTTCGCTGCTGTTCATAAGTCAAAACATAGCACGAAATCCCGGTCAGCGGGAGAGCCGCAGCGTCGACGGCGGCCCTCCTGCCGGGCTTACGGTGGCCGCCCCATGAGGGTGGCCACCGAGGGAGACTGCGGTCTCAAGCCCCCGGCCGGCCCCGCAGCATCCCGGCAATGCCGAGGTCTTCGTCCAGTTCAGGCCAGTGAATGCCCATCGGCATGAGGTCGAAGCGCCCGCGCACCGCGGCACTGGCATCCCGCAGCCGCGGATACCATGCCAGCGGGGTGGCGATCTTGCGGCCATCCGCCAGTGTCACCACCAGCTCATCGGCGGTAAAGGCAACCGAGACTGGCCTGATATCGCCGACATCAATTTCCAAAGTGCTCATGCTCGCCGGACCGGACGTGAATATGCGGCGGCTCGCCGCGCTCGTTCGAATAGAAGAACGCGCGGTATGGCCCCCAGCGCAGCACGGTCGGCATTTGCCCTATCCCACAAACTCATCCCGCCGATACCCCTGCGCGTAGAGCAATGCGGTGAGATCGCCGTGATCGATCCGCGCTGCCGCCGCCGCCGCAACCGCGGGTTTGGCGCGGTAGGCGACGCCGAGGCCGGCGTCCTGGATCATGCCGAGATCGTTGGCGCCGTCGCCGACCACCAGCGTATCGAGATTGTCGAGATCGAAGGATTCGCGCAGCTCGATCAGCGTTGCGAGTTTTGCCGCGCGGCCCAGGATCGGTTCTCTGACCTCGCCGGTCAGTTTGCCGTCTGCCACCAGCAGCTCGTTGGCGCGGTTCTCCTGAAAGCCGATCATGGCTGCGACCGCATTGGTGAATAAGGTAAATCCGCCGGAGATCAGGCAGGTGTATGCGCCATGGGCGCGCATGGTCATGACCAGTTCGCGTCCGCCTGGTGTCGGCGTAATGCGCTTTGCGAGCACTTCATCGACCACGCTGACCGGCATGCCCTTCAACAGCGCGACGCGCTCGCGCAGCGCCGGCTCGAATTCGATTTCGCCGCGCATCGCGCGCTCGGTAATCCCAGCGACATGCGCTTTCAGGCCGGCGAAGTCGGCGAGCTCGTCGATGCATTCCTGGCCGATCATGGTGGAATCCATGTCGGCGAGAAAAAGCTTCTTGCGCCGGAAGGCCTGAGGCTGCACCACGATGTCGATCGGCAGATCGCCGCGCGCCTCGCGCAGGCGGTTCTCGATTTGACGGATGTCGTCGCTGCCGCTGAAGGGTATGTCGACCGCCACTTCGTCGAACAGCCATTGCGCGGCGCCGGGCGAGGGAAGAATGGCGCGCGCGCCGTCCACCACCGTGCTATCGAGCGCGGGGTCGGCTGGATTGCAGATCAGCGTGGCGACGAGAGACATCCGACGTGAATTCGCTTCAGGAAAACAACAACGCCGTGCTTATCGCAGGGCCGACCGCCAGCGGCAAGTCGGCGCTGGCGCTTGAACTGGCACAAGCGACCGGCGGCGTCATCGTCAACACCGATTCCATGCAGGTGTATCGCGATCTGCGCGTCGTCACGGCGAGGCCGGCAAGGGACGAGGAGGCCCGCGTTCCGCACCGGCTTTATGGCCATGTCGATGCCGCGGTGAATTTTTCTGCCGGCAGCTGGGTGGCCGATGCCGCCAGCGTGCTTGCGGATGTACGGGCGCAACACCGCCTGGCCATTTTCGCCGGTGGCTCCGGTCTGTATTTCAAGGCGCTGACGCGCGGGTTGTCGGCGGTGCCGCCGATCCCGGTTGACGTGCGCGAAAGCGTGCGCGCCCGGCTCGAATGCGACGGCGTCGAGGCACTGCATGCCGAGCTCGCGCATCGCGATCCCGTATCTGCCGAACGCCTGAAGCCGCGCGACCGGACCCGCATCGCCCGCGCGCTCGAGGTGGTCGAGGCCACCGGGCGTTCGCTGACCGACTGGCATCGCGACGGATTGCCGCCGCTATTGCCACAGGGTCAATTTCGCGCGCTGTTTCTGAGCCCCGACCGCGACGAGCTCTACGCTCGGATCGATGGCCGTTTCGATGCCATGCTGAACGCCGGCGCGCTGGAGGAGGTTGCGGCATTGGCGGCGCGGCGTCTCGATCCGCTGCTGCCGGCGATGAAGGCGCACGGTGTCCCGGCGCTGATCCGGCATCTCAAGGGAGAGATCACACGGGAGGCGGCGGCTGTGATCGGCCGCGCCGATACCCGGCACTACGCCAAGCGGCAATTCACCTGGTTCCGGCATCAGCTGCCGGAATTCGAGTGGGTAAAGCCGGAGGCGGCGAGGGGGTGGCTCGCCACCGTCATTCCGGGGTGGTCCGCAGGACCAGACCCGGAATCTCGAGATTCCGGGTTCGCGCTTCCGCGCGCCCCGGAATGACGGAGGCGGACGCGCCCGCGCATGGCTGCAAACGTTAAATTTACTCTCGCCGAACGTCCGGAACCCCGCTAAGCTCTAAATCGAGCGCTTCCTCACGCCTTGCCTTGACTTTTGGGGTTTGGCGGCTATGTTTGCGCAATCTTCGAGAAGTATGAGCTATCATATGCGTAATAAAATTACCAAGCTCCTTATCGTCGTCGTACCCAGGCGCACCGCCGGGGATGGCTAACTAAGGCCATCCAAAATCGGGCGGTGTGCATGGGGGCCTCTTGGGCCCCTTTTTATTTTGTAGAAAACTCAACTGAAGAATCCGCGCAGGAAGCGCATCCGGAGCCAGCCATGAGCGACAAGAACCACGATCCGAACCAGATGACCGGCGCAGCCATGATCGTGCGCGCGCTGGTCGATCATGGCGTCAAGCACATCTTCGGCTATCCCGGCGGCGCGGTGCTTCCGATCTATGACGAGATTTTCCAGCAGGACCAGGTCGAGCACATCCT
>WNFD01003689.1_pt1 | contig 15908 bp, 21 predicted proteins | sample 5400491 | NCBI WGS metagenome assembly WNFD01 (sample SAMN13153343, study PRJNA577476) | soil metagenome | isolation source: 120 cm saprolite under Douglas fir tree site 2 hole 2 replicate 2 | place: USA:California | collected 2015-04-18 | reverse complement strand
TTGAGGAGGGGCATCATCAAGTCAGTGATCACGATGTCGGGGCGCTCGCGGCGCACGACGGCGAGCGCTTCGTCGCCATTTTCAGCTTCGCCCACAATGCTCATCGTGTCGGATACGGATGCGAGAATCGCGCGGACGATCTGCCGGTAGTCGGGTGTGTCGTCGGCGACCACGATGGTCAACGGGATGGCCCGGCTCCTAGCGCCGCAGGATGGCGCGGGATGATGCATCGCATGTGCCAGCAGTCGGGTTGCTGAAAGAACGGGGGCTTGGCTATGGGCCGGCAAGGTCCAGCTGGTATGCTTCGGTAGGTTAGTATCCGCCCGACGGGAACAATCTACGCCCGCCGGGGCGGCAAGGAGCGCTCACGCATCGCACGTTGGCCACTCCGCGGACCACACGTCGTAACACCTACGGTGGAGCCGGATCGTCCCGCCGCCCGGCAGGTCGCACTCGACCTCGACTTCGTTGGCCTCGATAGGCTGCTGGCATGCCACGCAGACCCCGCCGGTGCCCGGGCCATACCACGTCATGTGGCAGTTCTCCTTCGGGAGATCGCCGGCGAGTATCTTCTGACGGATCGCTTGCCGCGGGTCTTCGGCTCCGCTCATAGATGATTCTCCTGCCTTTCTTCACTCTCTCCTGTCGGATGCCTTTCACAGGAAGGTGCCAAGAGCGGCCAGGGGGTAGGCATGTGACGATTCCGGGAGTCTAGCAGAGAGGAGAACCTGCCGTGAATCCCCGCGCCACTTCAAAAGGGCGGCGCTGGACGCTGACCTCGCGGACTGCTGGCAGCAGATGGCCGGGAAGTAAAAGGTAACGCCTCCGAATCCAACCGAGTAGAAACGCCTACCTCTCTGGCCCGCTACCTGGCAAAGATTCCCATTCGCCTAGGCTGGTTGCCGGTTCTCGAAATGCCCAACAGGTTTGCTTCCTGGCATGTGCATTGCCCTAGAGCCCAGCGGTCGATTAGCGGTACCAGGAGGTTTCTATGGGTAAGAGGGTTCTTCTTCTCTCGCTGGCTTTCCTGATAGTCGGCTGGGCTACTGCCCCGCCCGGGGTCGAGGCAATCAGCTGCCTCAATGTCACCAATGTCGCCGTCCTGCCAACGGCCGGCTGCGATTTCGGCGGGCTCACGTTCTCCAACTTCAATGTGAGCGGCAGCGCTGGCTTCACCGCCGCTACGGTGGGCCTGGGTTCCTCTTCAACCGCCACGCCTACCAACGTCAACCTGATCTACCAGTTGTCCTCAACCCCGGGCGTGGGGCCGGGCGATGTCCTGTTGAGCTACGCGGTGACGGCCCCCGTCGGAATCAAGCTGACGGGCATCGATCTCATGAATGACGCCATCATGGGCCCGGTCGTGATCGGAGAAGTGGCGTGCCGCGTGATGTTCTCCCCAACGGGCACCTGTGCGCCCGCCGATCGGCTGGCCGCGCTGACCGCCGGCACAGGGCAGACTCTGAACGCGTTCTTCGCCAGCCCCGTGGATTTCATGTTCCTACATAAAGACATCGACGTCGGCGTCGGTGGCTTTATCAGCGACTTCAGCAACAGCGTGGACATTGCTCCTACCCCAGAGCCCGCCACGCTATTGCTGCTCGGCAGCACGTTGACGGGGATGGGATTAGCTTGGCGGAGGCGCAGGGGAGGTAGCCTCAAGAAGTAAACCCAACCCGACTAATACGCACACGGGCGTCGAGTCCTCCTCGGCGCTCGTGGTGTGAGCCGACACGCCTTCAGCTCAGCCACGTGCTGCTATGTCCGACTCCGCACCAGTACTACGGGCCGGGTGACTGAGCTGAGCACCACGCGAGCACTCAAGCCACACGTGACCATTGTCGAGGCCGCCGTCCAGATCCCCACATCGCTTGTGGTCGTCGACAAACGCCACGAAAGCTCCGAGGCCCCCGAAAAATACGGTCGCTGTACTCATGGCGGGACCTCAGTCTGGGCGGAGCGGGGCCGACCAGGGAGGGGAGATAAACCAGCGTGGGAGAAGCTATGCAAGGTCAAAGAACCCGAAGGGGCAGCCTCTCGAGGGCGGCTCATCCCCTTCGGGCGTGATGCCGTGCGCGGCCGTAGTACCCGGTGCGCTCAGTGTAGCGTACTAGAGTAGCGGGAGCTGCGACCCACGCTCGGGACCGTCAAGCGATTCAACCCTGGCGGCATGCTTCACTTCCGGGAGTCCTATGCGCTCGTGCAGTCGGCTTATCGCCTTCGCCGCCCAAGCGGACGACGCTTCCCCGGGTCCAACCACACGAGCAGACCACGAGCCAGCTCGCCGGCCTAGCCATCACTCGATCACCTCGCGGCCAGGGTCCCGAGAAACGTTCGTCGGTCCATCCCGAGGAACTTACACCAGAGCGGCTAGCATATGGACTACGATTTGTTAAGCGTTCCTCTCTGGGCGAAGGCCGAGTGTGGCGGTTGGTACCCCACAAGGTCCAATACTTCCCGCTACTGGTGGGTGCTACGCGGGGTTCCACGCGGCTGCGTGTGCTTGAAGCAATGCCCGCCCAGTGCTAGGTTGAAGAGGTCCGAGCGCTGGACCCAAGGGGGCAACGCATGTGCACAACAGCAGAGAAGACCCTCACGAAGTTCTCCGACAGCCCCTCCCCGACTCACGCCTGAGCCATGGCCCTCTGACGGCGTTCACGTCCTGGTCGTGGAGGACACCGACGACTCGCGCGACATGCTGCGCGTCGCTCTGGAGTACTGCGGGGCGCTGGTAATGACTGCCGCGTCGGTCGAAGAGGCCTTGCAGATCCTCGGGACTTTGCGGCCCCACGTCTTGGTGACCGATATCTCGATGCCCGACGACGGCCTGCCTGCAGCTGCGTTGGGCTGTGGCAGAGGTCATGCCAGAACCAGATCCCTTGGGGTATCGCGTGTTGCGAGCTGCCGTCTCAACGGATGAGAACCGGGTGACCCGGTAGGAAGGTGTCCGTGGTTCAAAGTCTTAACTCGTGGTCGGCCAGCCCCGCTCCTGCACGCGGTACCCGGACGGCTCCACTTTTAGGCAGGAAACGTGCGCCCGCCCCGAGTAGGGTGACGCCTGGTCCTTGGCGACGAAAGCCCTCGTAGCTGCGCCCCTGCACCTCCTGCCAGCTTTCCGCCCGGCGTCCGAAAGCTTCCGCAGGCAGACCAGCTTCTGACCCTAATCCGCCCAGCGCCCCCGGCGCGCTCGGAGTTCACAAGCGCAAAGATCAGCGCCGTCGGCAGACAGCAGTCGAACGCCATAGCCCGACATCGCCAAGTGCACCATACCGCGAGCTCCCGTTGATGCTTGAAGACGAGACAGCCGGCCTGACACGATGAAAATGTTCGTTTCCTGACTCGGGAGTTCGTACAGCGCCCCGAGGCCGCGTTTTCCCTGGCTGGTAGTCCGCTATCCCGCCAACAGTAGCTCGAACACGACCAACGTAACCGCCGGTGCGCCGCCTTCACGTCCCGTTCAGCCCGCGCGGGTCCACGGTGCCGGGCGGCAGGCCTAGAACAATGCATGTGTTTTCATTTGTGCCCTATCGATATGCCCTATCGACTCCGCACTGGGATGTCGTTTGTCACGTCGCGAACCCGTTGACGCCGCGGGCCAAGTTCACCGGCACGCTGACGGAGGGCCTCAACGACACCCGTCACACCATGGCGTTGTAGAGGCCCGTCGACGAACGCTATAGAGCCGGGAGAATGGCGCTCGACCAAGAACAATTTACCGGGTGACGACTCGATGATCAGTCCGGGGAATCTCAGGGGCGCTCTGAATGATGGTGGGCGACGTGGTGACCGGGCCCCCCACTTCCTGGCCGATAAGACTAATAAGGACTTGAAATTGAGACGACGCCAGAAGGATAGTTGACCCTCTTGGACAAACCATTGCGGCAGCCAAAATCCGCACGCCGGCAAGGCCCCGCGTTACAGCGAGTGGTGACTCGCGGACGTCATGCTGTATTGGCGAAAGCCGCAACAGGCATCACGGGACTCGATGAGATCACGGGAGGAGGGCTGCCGAGAGGGCGGCCCACCTTGGTCTGCGGCGCTGCTGGGTCCGGGAAGACGCTCCTGGCCACGGAGTTCCTCGTCCGCGGCGCCACCGAGTTTGGTGAGCGCGGCGTGTTCATGACCTTCGAGGAAAGCGTCGAGGACCTGACCGCCGATGTGGCCTCGCTCGGCTTCGATCTGGCGGCGCTCATCGCGCAACGCAAGATCGTTATTGACTATGTCCGAGTCAATCGGCATGAGATCGAGGAGACGGGTGAATACGATCTCGAGGGGCTCTTCATCCGGCTGGATCACGCGATCAAGTCGATCAGGGCCAAGCGGGTTGTCCTGGATACCATCGACGCGCTGTTCACGGGATTCTCCAATCCCGGCATCCTGCGCATGGAGCTGGCGCGCCTCTTCAGGTGGCTGAAGGATCAGGGCGTGACCGCGGTCATTACCGGCGAGCGGGGTGAGGGAACCCTCACCCGGCACGGGCTCGAAGAGTACGTGTCCGACGCCGTCATTGTGTTGGACCATCGAGTAGACGACCAGGTCTCCACGCGGCGGCTCCGGATTGTCAAGTACCGCGGCTCCAGCCATGGGACCAACGAGTACCCGTTTTTGATCGGCCGGAGCGGTCTCAGCGTGCTCCCGATCACGTCGTTGGGCCTCCAGCACGAGGCCCCGCTTGATCGAGTCTCCACCGGCCTGGATGCGCTCGATGCCATGCTCGGGAGTCAGGGCTTCTATCGCGGAAGCAGCATTCTCCTCTCTGGGGGCGCCGGGACGGGCAAGTCCAGTCTCGCTGCGCACTTCGTCGACGCAGCCTGTCGTCGCGGCGAGCGTTGCGTGTACTTCCTCTTCGAAGAATCGCCCAGCCAATATATTCGCAATATGCGGTCCATCGGGATCGATCTCGAGGCATGGACGAAGAGTGGCCTCCTCCATTTCCATGCGGCCCGTCCCGCGCTCCTCGGCCTCGAGCAGCATCTCGTGGCCATGCATGGCGCGATCGAAGAGGTCAGACCCGCGGTGGTCGTCGTGGATTCCATCAATGACCTTATGTCGGTTGGCACGACGAACGCTGTGAAGGCCACACTGCTGCGACTGATTGACTATCTCAAGACGAGCCATGTCACGGCGGTTTTCTCGAGCCTTACGGCCGGCGATGCGCACGAGCAGACGACCGATATGGGCATCTCGTCGCTCATGGACACCTGGATCCTGTTGCGGGCCGTCGAGGAGAAGGGTCAACGGCATCGCGGCCTCTACGTGCTCAAATCGCGCGGCATGCCGCACTCCAACGAAGTTACCCATTATACAATTACCGATCATGGAGTGCAGCTCGTTGGCCGGTCTCCTCAACACCGCACCGTGAAGAGGACGATCCGATGACACAGGCCGCGCGGAAGGGAGCTGAGCGCTGGAACCTGCGTCTGTACGTAGCGGGTCAGACCCCTAAGAGCATCACGGCCTTCGCGAATCTCAAGAAGCTGTGTGAAGAGCACCTCGGCGGGAACTACAGCATCGAAGTCATCGATCTTCTCAAGAAGCCTCAGCTGGCGAGTGGGGATCAAATCCTGGCCATTCCGACCCTGGTACGGCGGCTGCCTCCGCCAATGAAGAAAATCATCGGTGATCTCTCAAATACGGAACGCGTACTCGTCGGCCTGGACCTCGTCCCCAAAAGGTAGGGAGGGTGCCTGGTGGAGTCAGATCGGAACGGGAAGGCGCCGCTCACGAAGGGCCGCAATGATGCGAACCGAGTTACGACCGGTTCAGCCGCCGCCTTTGCATGACAGGCTGCGCAGGCAATCGCCCCGAACCCACAAGGTGTGCGAGGCGTACTTGGGCGGCCAGTACAATCTCGAAATGGTGACATCTATCAAGACCCGGCTCTCCCCAGAAACGACCAAGATACTGACGCTCGTCAAGATGCGGTCAAACATGTCGAATGGCGCGAACACGTTGGACACTGAGCGAGTCGCGCTGGGAGGGTAAGGATGAGTGCAATTGAAGGGCGAGGCCAGTGGCGCAATGAGGCCGAGGAGTTACGCCCCCGCCTGCGCGCCGCTCAACAGGCACTGGACGATGTTCGCGGTGACGTGGACGCGATTGTCGTCGAGGGACCCGTCGGCCCACAGGTTTATACCGTCACTAATGCCGACCAGCCGTATCGGACGATCGTTGAGGAGATGCAACAGGGCGCGGTCGTGCTCACGCCACACGGCGGCATCTTCTACTGTAATCGCGGTTTTGAGGACATGGTCCGGGTGCCACTGGAAGGGATCATCGGACATCCGATGGCTGCGTTCGTCGCCGCCCCCGACGAACCGGGTCTTGGAAAGCTGCTAGCGGAGGGCGCGGGAAGCCTCGAGGCCGTGCTGCGAGCATCCGATGGGACAGAGGTACCGGCCCATATTACCGCCAGCGAGTTTGGCGGGACTCCTTCCCACATCTGTCTGATAGTAACGGACCTGACCGAACAGAAGCGCAAGGCGACACGAGAGGCCATGTTTGCCAGGGAGGAGGCCGCGCGTGCCGAAGCGGAGGCGGCCAACCGCGCGAAGGATCAGTTCCTGAGTATGCTCGCGCACGAACTCCGCAATCCGCTCGGCGTGATCCTCAACGGGGTCGATGTGCTGGATCAGACCGGCTCCTCGGAGCCGGGGCCAATAAAGATACGGGAGACCATTCGCCGCCAGGCGCACCATCTCGGCAAACTTCTCGAAGACCTGCTTGATCTGGCGCGCGTGGGGCAGGGGAAGATCGACCTTCAGCAGCGACCCCTCGACCTTGCCGACGTCGTGTCCACGGCGTCCGAGGATCATCGATCTAGGATCGAACGTGCGGGGATATCGCTCACCGTGTCGCTCCCCCGAGAGATCATCGCGGTGGAGGGCGATCGCACGCGACTCGTGCAAACGATCGGCAACCTCCTTGACAACGCCAGAAAGTGGACGGCCGCGGGCGGTCACATCTCCGTTAGCCTTCAGCAGGTTGGACAGGTCGCAGAGATGCGCGTGCGGGACACTGGGATCGGTCTCGAACCTCAGATACGGGAGCGCATCTTTGATCTATTCTGGCAGGTCCAGTCGTCACCGGGTCGCTCCGCCGGCGGCCTGGGTATTGGCCTGACGCTGGTACGCCGCCTCGTGAATCTGCACGGTGGCACCGTTGAAGCAGTCAGCGAAGGGGCGGGTTGCGGTAGCGAGTTTATCGTCCGCCTGCCGTTGACGAAGGCGGCAGTCTACGAGGAGGCGAAGACGCAGGCGCCTAGAAGCGCGGTATCATTGCGGGTTCTGGTCATCGAGGACAATCCGGACTCGCGGGACATGGCCCGTCTCGGCCTCGAGCTTCTCGGGCAAACTGTCTCCGCGGCGTCGAATGGCGAGACGGGCATCCAGATGGCCCTGGCGGATCATCCAGATGCCGTCATCGTGGATATCGGCCTACCCGGTCTGGACGGCTATGAAGTGGGCCGGCGCCTTCGTGAGGCTTTGGGCGACCGTATTCGGTTGGTGGCGTTAACCGGCTACGGTCAACCCGAGGATCATCGCCGGGTACGTGACGCGGGATTTGACGTGCACCTCGTTAAACCGGTCGTCCCGGCAGACATGTTGAGGGCGGTGACCACAATGGAGACGAAGAGGGAGGGAAATGGGCACGCGTCCAGTGCTGCCTCCTGAGTCCATTCTAACTAACGGACGAGCAGAGAGGGGACGATCGGGTCGGTCGGCAGGCAACTGCTCGCCGAGCCAGCAAGCGGATCGCGATTCTGGATTTGTCGCCACTTCAACTGGGATGAAAACACTAAGTATTTGGGTCTGCAACGCTCAGTGGGGCGTGGCGTTGCAAAAGCTCAAACAATGGTGACGACAAACAGCTAGGCGATCGGCGCGATCACCAACACGATCGGTCCAATTCCTACCGGCTCACCCTGACCGCGGCTGACCGGAAGCCTGAGCCGAATGCGTGCACCCTAGACCTCTGGGGGCCAAGGCGAGGGTCTCCTGCGTCAAGGGCGGCTGTTTGACGAAGCCTCACCGTCCGGGCTCTGTGCCCCCCGGTCCTTCAGGAGTGAGCCGAAGAGGCGCAAGGCACCACCCAGACCCCGTCCTCGGAAACCGATACTCCAGGGCCCAAGGCCACCCGCAGACTGGCGACGACTAGGTGGCCCTCCTCGACCGCGTCCAGTATGCCGATGATGTGGGCCGGCTGTGTGGGGACGGGGTCGTCGCCGGAATCGGGCTAAGCCACCAGGGGCAGATGACTGCCCACGTCGACGCCTGCGACTGCTGGAGTGACTGGCCGACGGCAGCTGTCAGGGGCGGCAAGGACTTGCTCGACCGTCGGCGGGGGCTTCCACTCTTCCAGCAAGGTCACGTAGTCGTGGCCCTTGAATCGGACGGTCACCGCTAGGCGGTTACCGATCGAGCGGACGCCCGTCAAGATGCCCTCTCGTCGTAGCTCGGGCATATCTGGCGGACCGTGCGGGCCCCACGAGGGCGGCCAGATCAGCGACCGCGACCGGGCCCGCTTGAGGTAGCGGAGGAGCATCGCTCACAAGCGCGGCCGGCGCTCTCGGGTCGCTTCTACGCGGTCGGCGCCTCCTAGGGCGAGCGGGGCCAAACCAGACGCTCCTCGGGCAAGGGCCGGATGGTCTCGACCATCCGCCGCCCATCGCGCTCCCTATACACGACTCGGACAAGCGTGCCGATCGCTAAGTCGCACATCATGCCCTGGGGCAGATAGACGCTCGTGATTCCGACGAGCACCGGGCGTGTCCCACGCTCCAGCAGAGGACCGATCATCACGCCCATACTCGAAGGCCTGAGCAATCGGCGTGCCGCTCGTCGACGACGCCGAATTATTGGGCATTCGACGATAGGGCCAGAACGATGAGACGAAGATAGTCGGTCAGCCTATCTTGGTCGGTCGTCTCGGGCCAGCCGGCTGCGGGCGAGATCGTCCACCCGGCTACCTCGCCTCCCCCAGCACCGGCGCGAACTGGCAGCCCCCATCCGCCTGCGCGTGGACGCACCAGTTCACCTAGCTGACCACCTGGTCAGACTCCTAGCCCCCATGTCTCAAATTCTCGGTGCGCATGTGGAGCGGCCCGACGATCCGGCCACAGCGGGGCAGTCGTGCGTAGGCTCACCGGGCCAGCGAGGGCGGACCATGGGCGAGCCTACGCCGAGCGCCCGCCTTCCCGCTTGCGCTGCTCGTAGCCGGCCAGCTCCTCTTGGAGGGCTGCCGCGACTCGTAAGTCGTGACTCGCCGCGTGAGCCAGCAGCGACCTTGCCTCTGTTTCCAGCAGCTCCATCTCGTAGCCGTGCCCGAGTTCGATGGTTCGGGCTGGATCTTGAAGGGCGACGCGAAGCTCGGCCGGCAGCGCCCCATCGGCGAGTAAGGCTGCGAGATCTTCACGAGTCAACGGGCATGTGACGTCAGCCATTGTTTCCCTCCTCCGTGGCATCGTTCCCATGGATCACCAAGATCATGCCGGCTCGTCTAGACGACCAACCGACCATCCATAGCTGAGGCCGACAGTCCCGCAGGCGGACGGGCCACGGGAGCAGATCTGCCGCGTCGCCAGCACCTCTAGTGCCGCCCGGATGAGCGGCGCGTCGGCTGGGAGTTCCCGCGCCACACAACGCGCGCAGAAGGCCCGGCCCTGATGATCTCGAAGCCGCTGCCGCACTTCACTCTCGATCACATCATCGGCCACGTCCAGCCTTCATGCTGGGAACCCCTCCACTCACGCCGGGTCGGGCCAGACCTGCCCGCCCAAGGCGGCCACCGTCATCTCCAAGGTCCTGGCGCAGTACTCGCATCGGCCAATACAGTCGATTCCGTCTTCCAGGTTGGTGATGACGGAGGGCCGGAGCGCGAGCGGCCCGCCGCAGTTGGGACATTCCACCACGATGATCCGGGCGACCAGATCGCGCCGGACGACGGTTGTGATCTTCATCCTATCCGGGCTTCTGCGGGTTGACCTTGGCGGTCACGGCGGCCGTCTCGACTCGCCAGAGTCGATGACACGGCTCATGGACGATGACCGCGCCGCCTCGGTCGTCGACCTGGACTTCATGCTCTAGCTCACTGGGTGCAGTCAGTCGGCCGCAGATCAAGCACCGTCGCCCCGTGCCGCGCCTCACGACTGCCGCAAGCCGGCCCAACGGAAGCGAGCCGGCGGCAAGGGCCGCACGCACCTTCTGGCGCAGGGCCTTCTGGTCGTCGTCCGGAGTGGAGGTCGTCATCGGATAGCGGGAGAGGCAAGCCCCGTGCCGAGTGACTCGCCCCCGGCATAGTCCTTGCTCCTTAGGCCAGCGCCCCTCACACCGCGAGGGCCGATCGACAACTCCCAAGGGGAAGGAGCTACCAGTATGAAGCGCGAGCAATTGACGGAGCTGCTGTACCAGGGCCTCGAGACCGAGCTGGGCGGCAGCCAGGTCTACGAGACCGCCCTTCGCTGCGTGCAGAATGACGAACTGAAGGAAGAGTGGGAGGAATACCTGGCGCAGACCAAGACCCACATCGAGATCATGCGCGGGCTGTTTGAGACCGTCGGGCTCGATCCGGGGGCGATGACCCCGGGCCGGGCAATCGTCCGGCATATCGGCGAATCGCTGGTCAAAGCGATGGAAATGGCCCTCCAAGCCGGTCCACCCGAAGCCGCCGAGCTGGTCGCGTGCGAGTGCGTTGTGGAAGCTGAGACCAAGGATCATCTTAACTGGGAGCTGATCCAGGTGGCGAGCAAAGCGCTCAAGGGGGAGGAAGCGCAGGCCCTCAAGGACGCCTACGAGCGGGTCGAGGAGCAGGAGGACGAGCACCTCTATCACACGACCGGTTGGTGCCGCGAGCTCTGGATCGCCTCGCTCGGGCTGCCGGCCGTGCTCCCGCCGCCCGAGGAAGAGAAGGAAGTCAAGACCGCGATAGGGGCAGCTCGGGCCAAGCAAGCGCGGAAGGACATGCTGTAGCCGGGATGGCTCGCCATGTTGCCGCCGTCCCAGGGCTACCGGGTAGCCATTTCCGCCTGGAAGGGATGATGGGCAGCATGGCGAGCCTGGGGCTCGACGAGCCTGGGCCCCTCGCCGCTGGCACTCTGGACGGAAGATGAAGAGAGCATACGAATCCGAGAGGATGGCCGAGCTGAATTTCCGCCTCCCCAAGCTACGCGAGGATCGGGCCCAGTTTCTCGTTTCACCGGTCTCCAGTGGCAAGTAGTTTGCTTCGCGGAGTACTTGCTTCGGAAGTCCACCGTTGGTAGGCCCGACACTCGAAGTGAAGGCTGGAGGATGGACATGCGGTTTTCTACCACCTCGTTCCTGGCGGGACTGGCGATCGCGGGAGTTTTGCCTTTGGTGGCCAGGACCGCGCGCCCCCTCGCTGTCCAAGCCACGGCAACGGCGCTCGACGCCATCGAGCAAGCACAGCGCCTATTTGCAGAGCGCATGGAAGCGATGGACGACATCCTGGCTGAAGCTCGGATGCAGCGGCTCGCGGCCATCGCGTCGTCACGAGCTGGGGGCAATGGTAGCGACCCTCAGCGGAAGCGTCGCAAGCGTCCGGAACCGGTGAAGTCGGCCCGCGAGGTTCCGAATGCGTAAACCGCGAGCTCGGTAATGGCGCGTCTTGCTGTGGTGCACAATATTACCGGGCGTCTGCGGGTCCGTCTTCCCGCCGACTCGGAGCCGGGCGACCTCGAGAAGCACTTACGTGCACACGATGGCGTGACGTCGTGCCGCTATGACCCGCGCACCCGAAGCCTTCTGATTCAGTACCGGCCGGGTGAAGTGTCGCTCGAGCAGCTCCTGAATCAGATACGATCTATCACCGGGGTCGAGGCGGATCCCGAAGAGTCCGCCGACATCGTGCCGGCCACCCCGCTGTCCAAGATCGTCAAGGGGGCGGTCTCGTCGCTCAATCTTCGGATCTCGGACCGAACAGCGCGCCAGCTGAACGTCCGGATGATCGTAGCGCTGTCGCTCGCCGGCTGGAGCATCGGCCAAATCGTTCGAGGCCGCGCGAAGCCGTTGGAGTGGTCCACGGCATTCTGGTATGCCTACGAACTGTTCCGACATGACGCTGACGCATCCCAAGGCGACAGCTAGGGGAATCACGATGCCCAAGTCAACCCGCCGGACACCGTCATCGAGAGCGTCGTCGCGGTCAGACGGCGCAGGTCGGGTCACCAACATCTTGGCGGGTGCCGTCCAGGGCATCGGCGACATTGCCCTCGAAGTGGGGTCGACCGCAACTTCCGCCGTGCAAGGCTCCATCGGCGCGGTGGAGAGGATCGGCGGTGACCTGGTCGCCGTGACGCGCTCGGCAATCGAGGGCGGCCTCGACAGTGTCGCAAGAATCTCGGCGGCTGCCAGTCGGGCCATGAGACGGATGATGCCGGGGGACGGCGCGGCCAGCACGGGAGCAGCGTCGGTCAAACCCAACGTGCGCCCGCGTCGCTCCCGGAAGCGCAAGACCGTCAAGGAGACGTAGAGACGACGCCAGCGCCCGGCGGACGGAGTCGAACGACGTCCCGGCGCCGGGAAACGGGCCAGGATACCGCCCGCGCACTCGGCGTCGTCCCTCGATCAATTGCCGTTCCTGGCCGCGCGCGGTTCTATGTCGAAGGGCTGCGCGGACAGCGCGAGCTGGGCGATTTCATTCAAGAACGGATGCTCGCCTCTCCGCCCGTCCGGTCGGTGCGCGCCAATCCCCTTACCGGCACCGTATTGGTAATCTTTGACGAACGGCGCCTAAGTCTCCGTGAACTCGCCGGCCGCCTCCGCAACCTCGGCCGGAGGCGATATCTCGACCTGATGCCATCCGGGATCGCTCCGTCCTGGGCCGAGCGACGACCGTACCACGCGATGGAGATCGCATCGGCCGTGCAGCTTCTTGACACGTCTCCCTCCGGCTTGTCGTCGCACCAGGCGTCCAGTCGGATCGCCCGCATCGGGCCCAATCGGATGGCCGCGCCGCACGGCCGGCCAATATGGCGGATGGTCGTGGACCACCTGCTCTCGTTGCCGGCCCTCATGCTGACGGTAGCCGCCGGTCTGTCATTGGCGACGGGGGCGCTGCTCGAAGCGGGAGTCATCCTGACGGTCGTGGCGCTCAATTCGGCAATCGGGACCTTCATGGAAGCCCGGGCGCAGCGTTCGATCGCGTCGCTGGGATCGCTCGTGACGCCACACGCCATCGTGCGGCGTGACGGCCACGATATGACGATCGACGTGGCCGAGCTCGTGCCCGGAGACCTGCTGATCTTGACCGCGGGATCGCAGGTCAGCGCCGATGCCAGAGTCCTGGCCGCAGATCGGCTCATCGTGAACGAATCGATGCTGACGGGAGAAAGCCTGCCCGTGGAGAAGGCTGGCGAAGGGACGCGCCCGGCGACCGCCCCGATCGGCGATCGGATAAACATGGTCTATGCGGGCACGGTGGTGAGTCACGGCCACGGCACCGCCCTCGTGACGGCTACCGGAAGCAGGACCGAACTGGGAAAGATCCGGACGCTGGTCGACCGACCGGCCTACCGGGGATCCGCGCTCGCCCGCGATCTCGACCGGATCGGCGGACGCCTGGTCGCGCTGTCCCTGAGCTTTTCCGCACTGGCGCTCGCCCTGGGCCTGCTGCGTGGAGTCGGGTTCCTCGAGATGCTACGGACAGCCATCGCGCTCGCCGTAGCTACGGTGCCGGAGGGGCTTCCGACCGTCACCACCGCCGCCTGCACTTTCGGAATGCAGCGCCTCCGTCGGGGCGGCGTCTTCGTACGGCAGCTCGACAGCGTCCAGAGGCTCGGAACGGTGACGGTCGTATGCGTGGACAAGACGGGCACGATTACCAACGGCCGGATGCACGTGCATGAATGGCGGCTCGGGTGGAAGACGCGGAACCGACGGCGCGCTGTGTCAGCCCAGAGACGGACCGGCCTCGAGGAGGTGCCGGCCGGCGCGTCAGGCGAGGTCCTGCGGTGGCGGGCTCTCGAAATCTCCGTTCTATGCAATGAAGCCATTCTCGATCCGGTACCGTCCGGTAGCCCCACTGAACTCGCGCTCCTGAGGGCCGCGCAGGAAGCCGGTCTCGCGTATCGGGTTGTCCGAGCGCGGTACCCGCTGCTCTGGATCGAGCCGCGTGGCGAGCGTCGCAACTGGATGGCCACGGTGCACGAAGGTAAGGACGGCGGGCGCTTTGTCGCCGTCAAGGGGGCGCCGGAAGAAGTGCTGCGTCTGTCGACGACGCTCGATGCGGGTGGTTGGTCCGTCCGACTGACGGAGAGGGCGCGGCGGGAGATCGCCCGAAACAATGCGCGCATGGCGGCAGCAGGAATGCGGGTACTCGGCCTCGCCTGGAAGTCCGAGGCCGAGAGTGCCGGAAGTGGGCGGTTGGCGTGGATCGGCCTGGTGGGGCTCGCCGATCCCATCCGTGCGGGAGTCACCGAGGCGCTCACCGCCTGCCGGCGGGCCGGAATCCGAGTCGTAATGTTGACCGGAGATCAGCCGCTGACGGCGGCGAGCGTCGCACGAGAAGCACAGCTCGGTCCGACCGGGTCGCCCGGCATACTGGACGCCTCGCGACTGCGAGGACTGGATCCGGGCCGCCTGAGAAGCGTCCTGCAGCGTGTCGATGTGTTCGCCCGTGCGTCGCCGACCCAAAAACACCATATCGTTCGCGCGCTCCAACAGGGTGGCGACGTTGTGGCGATGGCTGGCGATGGTATTAATGACGCGCCGGCGCTGCGTGCGGCCGACATCGGCATCGCAATCGGCGCCACCGGCACCGCCGTCGCACGTGACGTTGCCGACATCGTGCTCGCCGACGATGATTTCGCCTCGCTTCTGGGTGCTATCGCCGAAGGGCGAACGACGCACGCCAACACGAGAAAAGCCGTCCGCTTCCTGCTCTCGACAAATCTGAGTGAGATCCTGGTCACGCTCGCGGCCTTGACGGGTGGGATCGCTCGTCCACTCAGTCCCATCCAGTTTTTGTGGATGAATCTCTTGTCCGATGTCCTCCCGGCTTTGGCGCTAGCCGGTGAGCCGCCCGAGGCGGCCGTGATGGACGAGGACACCGGGCGCCAACGTTCGGTCCTCTCTCTAGCCGCCCTGCGCCGCATCGCTGCCGACGGGGCCGTCTTGTCCGCGGGAACATTGGCAAGCTACGTCGCGGCGCTCGGCCGGCATGGCATCGGAAGTCGCAGCTGATCACTTGCCGATCGGATGCGCGGGCGGGGTGGAGTAGCCTCTCCGAGAGTCCGTCCATGCTCGGGGCGATCGCCGCGACCTTGGGGCTCGGCGTGGCGGCAGTCACGATAAGACCCTTCCAGCGTCTCCTCAAGACTACCCCACTCGGCGGATCTGATTGGGGATTAGTCGCTGCGGGAGCGATGTTGCCCGTGCTGATACGCGGACAGGCATTGCAGAAACAGCAAAGCCCTGGCGAACCCCGTCCCAAGTAGATCGCAACGGACGGGAATCCTTCCATACTCGCAACCGTTCGACGGTCTGGACATTGTGCGAAACCGTTCGGTTTGTGGGTCGGCAGCAGGCAGTGCCGTCGGACCCGAGCCTGCCGCGTTCTGCCCGCGGACGAAATGAAGGACGAGAGCGATCAGCGCGATAGTGAGCAGGAGGTGCACCACGCCGCCAATGATGCGGAACATGAAGGCCCCGAGTACCCACAGCACGACCAAGACGATCGCCGTGATCAAAAACATTGGGGACCCTCTCCTTCTGACCCCTAGGGCGGTCGGCCACATCGGCCAGATAGTCTTGTGGCTGTTCTTACTGCTTACCTCGAGGGAAGGCGGCCACGATCCTTGACCCCTCCCGTTCTGGAGACTAAGCTCTCGCTACCTGCCCAAACTGTCCCGGTCCGACTCGCGGGGAGGTTTCCGGCAGGTAATGTCCAGTTGA
>WNFD01003439.1_pt1 | contig 15912 bp, 10 predicted proteins | sample 5400491 | NCBI WGS metagenome assembly WNFD01 (sample SAMN13153343, study PRJNA577476) | soil metagenome | isolation source: 120 cm saprolite under Douglas fir tree site 2 hole 2 replicate 2 | place: USA:California | collected 2015-04-18 | reverse complement strand
CGGCGCGTGGAGCACGCTACTCGATGCGGAGCTCAACTGCTATGTCATGGAGTCGGTCTTCTTTCTCGCTGCGATCTCCTAGTGCTCCCGGCAAGAGGTTAGGGCCAATTCGTCGGGGCATTTTCATACTTCCCGTGATTTTGGCGAGAACGATGGGACTCGAACCCGCGACCTCCTGCGTAACAGGCGTTCTACCCAACTCTGAACTATGCTCAACAAACACACAGCAATCACTGCCCAGTTTTTTAGCGCATTGAACTCTTTTTCCATGTCCCTTCCGTGACAGGGCATCTTCTCAGGTATTTGGACTACGGCTCCGAGCGATCTGTTACAATCAAAAGAGGATGGGGATGTTCCGGCCAGTTTGAACCATCTCTTCCTGTCAATTTTCTGGTTGGTGCTTTCTTGTTCATTCCCTATCTGGTTGAAACACTGGATTCTTGAGACTGTGTGGAAAGGAAAAGCAAATCGACGCCGCTTTTGGCTTTTAGTATAAGTTGTTTTAATACAACGATCTAGGGGACGTAGTTCAGTTGGTTAGAACGCTGCCCTGTCACGGCAGAGGTCGCGGGTTCGAGTCCCGTCGTCCCCGCCATATTTATCAAACACTTACGAATATGGCCCATCCCAACTGGGACTCAATTGGGGCTTGATCTCAGGCCAGCTCACGTCGCTTGTTGATCCTGGCTTCCGTGAAAGAGCCAAGATTCTCCGCGCCTACCGCGTCGACCAGTCGAGCGTGTGCCCTGGTCTTAGCCTGTGTGCCAGCCCGCACGTACTTGTTCGTCACACTCAGATTGCTGTGACGCAAGTAGTCGCGGATCGTCACTTGGTGCTCACCCATCCCGGCCAACAACATCCCAACCGTGTGCCTGAAGCTGTGCCAGCCGACTCCCCGAACACCCAGCTTCTCGAACACCGGCTGGATCTTCTTTTTTAAGACCGCAGCCAGATCGAGAGGCTTTGTCCCTGGGAATTTCTTACGGCGGGAAGCGAATACAAAGTGAGTTGGCCCGGAATACGGAGCATGCAGCTTCCACTCACGTAGTGCCTGCACGAGTATCGGGTGCAGGGGCATAGGCGCTGCGGAAGTGCGCGACTTGGTGGTTTTCAAAATGCCACCCCGCCGCCAGTAAAAGGAATGTCTGATTTGGACAACTGCGTTTTCCAAATCACAATCCTGCCACTGTAGCGCTCCAGCCTCGCCCCGACGAGTTGCCAACGTCGAGAAAAGGAATACCAACAGCCGATCACGGAAATCCAGTTTAGCCAAGCCTAAATTGAACTGCTCTGGCGTGACCACCGTTGGCTCCTTCCTTCGTAGAGAACTCACGCGAACACCCGCGCTGGGACCTCTCTTTCCACCCGATCCGACAGGGACGCCCGACGAGATCGGATGGTGGGAGATAAATTCCCAACGCACCGCATGAGAATACATCGTGGACATAGCTGTTCTGATCTTGGTTCTCGAACCGTCCGCTAACGCAACATCATCAAGCAACCAACGCTCAACCTGAATGGTCTTCACATCGCCGATAGCGTAGTTACCCCAGCGAGGAAGGATCCACTTCTTAGCGTAAGTGCTGTAGCAATCCGCCGTGCTCGGAGCCAGCCGCGGCATTTCGTTCATGACGTAGTGGTCCCAAAGTTGCTGAACACTCATCCTGCCCGGTGTGCCGCGTGCGGTATCGCTGTTGATGGTTATCCTGAGGGCGTCAACTGCCTTCCGTGCTGCACACTCCGTCGGAAGTTTATTGACGTTCCCGATCTGTTTCTTGAGTTGAACGCGCTTTCCGGCAGCGTTGGTCGTCCAGTATCGGTAGACCCACACATCGGGACCGCGCGTCCGCTTCTTACGTCTCAAACATCCTTCTTGATACGTCGCCCGTTTAAACAAAAAACCTCCTTGTCTAAACGGCACGAATCGCCCGTAAACAGAGTACAGTCGGATCGTGCCTCCAGTCGAGAGCCTGGATATCCTTTTTTGGTGAATCAGCTGGCCACTTTGTCGAGCCATCGGGTCACTGATGACAGTCGAAATCGCCACAGTTTGCCCACCTGGAATCCCGGGATTTCCCTGCAACGCGCCATCTTTTGCAGTGTCTTTGGGTGAATTTTCAAGATTGCTGCCGCTTCCGTACTCGTGAGGATTCGATCAGCTTGTACTGGCCTCTTGGCATCCCTTTGAGCGTCGTTGTCATTCTCAATCTGCATACATCACCATTTCATTGCGATTCTTGGGTTATTCAGGGCAGGAGCATCTGGCCTTGGCTGGTTGCGTGACCTGCTGATTGTCAACCCCTCTGATGAAGCTTTGTATCCGGGAAGGAAATTTCGGTCAAATGGCGCATCCACCGCGCGATTTGACCGAAATTTCGTTTGCGGTTAGGTTCTTCACGCTCAGGACAGAATTTGTTTCGTCCTGGCCGGAGGAAAGGCGAGGAATGTTTCTGACTCTGCAAGACGTTGAAGCAGGGCTTCGCGCGACAGGCTACATCGCGGATTCGATTGCCACGACAACCGTGTATCTGGCTGCGAGGCTCCAGAAGCCGTTGCTGCTGGAAGGCCCCGCGGGCAGCGGAAAGACTCAATTGGCGTATGCAGTTGCCGATGCTGCTGGCACCACGGTCGAACGCCTCCAGTGCTATGAGGGAATCAACGAAGAAAAGGCCATCGGCAAGTTTGATGAGCCGCTGCAGCGGCTTTGCGTCGAACTCAAAACCAAATCCAGCGGTGTAGATTGGGAGTCCCTGCAGACAGAATTGCACAGCCAGCAGTTCTTCAGCGCCGGCCCGCTGCTGCGCGCGTTGCAATGCGAGAAGCCTTGTGTCCTGCTGATCGACGAACTGGACAAAGTGGACCATGCGTTTGAGGCACTTTTGCTGGAATTGCTGAGCGTGTGGCAACTCAGCATTCCGAAGCTGGGCACCATCAAAGCCAAAAGCATTCCCTTCGTCGTTCTCACCTCGAACGAAGAGCGCCGCATAGGCGATCCCCTTCGACGGCGTAGTTTTTATTTGCGCGTTGAACATCCCACCGCTGAGCGGGAGGCAGAGATTGTCGCGCTGAGAACACCGGATTCCAGCCACGAATTTCATGCGGGGATGGCGGGGCTCGCCAAGGCGTTACGGGGATGGAGTTTGGAGAAACCACCCTCCGTCTCGGAAATTCTGGATCTGGCCCAGGCGCTCAAGGTACTCGGGGCTGAGCGGGTTACGGCAGAAATGAGAGACGTTTTGCTGCCGTTGCTGGCCAAGACCGAGGCCGATCGGCGAAAGCTGCTCTTGCGAGATGGCTTCGCCAGCCTGGTCTACGACGCCCAGCAGTACAGCGCCGATACTTTGCGAGGGAGCGTCGCATGAGGCGAGTTCTCATTTTGCCGTTAATGATTTGCGCCGTCTCGAGTTGCCTGGCAGAGTCGAGCCACCGTGCGACGCGGCCCGAGGCTGAATACTTCGTCGCCGCCTACGCGAAACACTACCGTGTGCCGGTTCCGTTGGTTCGCGCCGTTGTTGAGCGCGAGTCGAACTGGCGCGTATGCGCTGTCTCCCCGAAGGGCGCCGTGGGACTGATGCAGCTCATGCCAACGACTGCCCAGCGCTTGCGAGTAAGGGACCGTTGCAACATCGATCAAAACGTCTCTGGCGGGGTGCGTTACCTGGCATGGCTGATGCAGCTGTTTCATAACGATCTCAGGCTCGTAGCAGCCGCCTACTACGCCGGTGAACACGTGATCGGCAGGCGCGGACTGGCATACCGCAATCCGGGAGCCGTCAGGTTCAGGTCCCGCAAGAAGCGAGCGGGTAACTACCAACACTAAAATGAGTACTGCAGCAATGGTCAAGAGTCGTATCGAATGCAGATTTTTAGATTTCATTGTTGTTCCTCGGATTGCCCGTATAACTTTCCCACGGCACTTGGAATTGAGCCCCAAATTTGGGCAGAAAAAATTCTCTTGTGCTGCAGCAAGGACAATAACACTACCTCATCTGCTGCACCTTCGTGCCTGAAGATTTCTTCAGGAAAACTTAAGTGCCCGGTCACGAGTCTCGCCCATACTATTTTCGGGGGTGATCCTTGCGTATTCTGATCGGAGAATATCTTAGGAAATAGAAGTAAGCACTTAGTTGACTAGTTCTCATGTTTGCCTCGCAAATCACCAAATCAGCTTCACCGCGAACTGGACCTGCCTCGACGGAGTTTGCGTGGATGTGATGAGCCCGGCATCGGCGATCGGCGCACCACTCGAGTCGAAAATGTTTCTGTGGTCCAACGGCGGAGAGAAATTTGTGTGATTCACAACGTTGAAAAACTCGGCCCGGAATTGCGCGTTGAAGCGATCGGAGATCCTCTTGATGTAATTGTTCTTGAACACGGAGAAATCGAAGTTCACCAACCCGGGTCCGATGAGTGTGTTTCGACCCAGGTTCCCGCGCAGTGTAATGGGATTGGGGACCGCGAAGCACTGCGTCTTGATATAAGTGACTGGATTACCCGGATTCACCGGCCTACTGCAACCTGGGCCGGCAATGAGGTTCGGAACATCGATGTTTGGATCCGTACTCTTCACTCCAAGCGCATCTCCCCCAATACCGGGAGTGAAAGGCGCCCCCGTGCTGGCCTCGACCACTCCTCCGATTTGCCATCCCCCGAGCGCCCACGCTTCCATACCGGACGCCCACTTCGGCGTGCCGAGTTCCCAGGTGTAGTTGATCTCCAGGTTCTGCGCAACGTTGAAGTCCGAGAGTCCACGGTTCAACCTCGGATTAAAGAATAGTGGGCTGGAAATAGAATTGGTGTATTCGTCCCCCACCAGGCTGCCGGAAGAGGTGTCGATTGACTTGCCCCATGTGTAAGATCCTTCCAGGGAACCCCGTGCGATCTTCTTCTTGATCTGGACTTCCAGCGCGTGGTAATACGAGTCGCCGGACCAAAATCCGGCCGTAATCCGTCCGGCATTCTGATTCAGCCGCGTACCACTACCTGCCGGTGATGGCCAGAGATAGCCCTGCGATGTTAGGACCGGTGGCACGATGTCGACATCTTCCACACGAAACGGTTGATGCACTCCGCGTGAGCCCACATAGCCGGCCATCACGCTCAAGTCCTTGCCAAGTTCGCGCTGTATCGTGAGATTCCACTGCGTGACGTAATTCCGGTGCGGATTGGGATCGAAATATGCCTGGCGAAAAGTGTCGGGAGAGTTTACGAATGCAAAAGCTCCGCTCGGAAAAGATCCGGCCGGCAGGCCCGTGGAGCTTCCTCCCTTATAAAACGGCGTTGAAAAGAGTTCGTTGAACTGGATGAGATAAGGGAGCGGCAGAACGTCGAACATGCCGAATCCCGCACTGATCGCAGTTTTGCTGTTGCCGAACGGGTCCCACGACAATCCCACTCGTGGCTCAAAATTGCGCAGCGTGGGGTTCGAAAACAAAGGATCACCCAGGTGGGGGGGTGCGTCCGTGATGTGGCGAAGCGTGGTCAGCTTGCCCTGCACCTCTGTCGGCACCGTGGCCATTTCATAACGTAGCCCCAGGTTAACGGTCAGGTTCGGCCGCCACCGCCAATCGTCCTGAATGTAAGCTCCGAAGATGGTCTGCCGAATTCCGCGCCCAGTGACCGCGCTGGGTATCGCGGCGCTCAGAAAGAACGGGACGTTGGTTAGGAAATCAGATAGCAAGTTAAAAGAGAACACACCTCCCGCGTCGGATACCGCCAGCATATTGTCGCGAATCCGCTCCAATGCAACGCCAAGCTTCACCGAGTGCTTCCCTCGGTTCGCCGAGAGATCTTCATAGGCTTGGAGTGAGGTCCAGTGAAAGTTGAAGTTGGACGGCGTTCCCAATCCCCCTGAAAAAGAGGTGAGTCCAGTCACATCCACCCCAGGTGCGTTCTTTCCCGGCACCGTAGCGAAAGACCCATCCGACGCGTGCGGGTTTCCACTTGGGAAAGTCAGACCTGTTACAGCGACCACCCGGTTAATCCCGAAACGGAAAGAGCTAATAAAGTGGGGATTGAAGGTGCGCACCTCATTGACCGTAAACATCTGTCGCCGCGAGTCGTATCCAGTCCGCTTGTCGTTGAGCTCGTCGGGTTGCCTCACCGTTCCGGTGTCGAACATGTAGGTGCCGGAAACAGCGTCTTCTTCCGACACCTTGTGATCCACTTTAGCCGTGAAGTAATTCTCGGGAGTGACCTGCTGACCCGAAAAGGTGAAGATCCCCGTGTCCCCAGCCCCCAGCAGAGGGCCGTTGGGCAGAGGATAAAAAGCCTTCACAAAACTTAAGACAGTTGGATCAACCCGGATCTGCCCCGTGGACAGGTTGCCAGCCAGCGCAGCCGCCGAGGGCACGGTATCCACCTGCGTCACGCCCAGTGAGGAGCGCAAGCCTTCGTAGTCACCGAAAATGAAAGTACGATCCTTTATGATCGGCCCGCCGAGCGAAACTCCAAATTGGTTACGGTGGAAGGGCGGCTTCTGGGTGTCGAAGAAGTTGCGCGCGTCCAGTGCACTGTTCCGAAAGAACTCATAGACCGAGCCGTGAAATTCGTTCGTCCCCGAACGCGTTGACGCACCAATGATGCCGCCCGACGAACGGCCGTGCTGCGCGGGGTAGTTGCTCTTAAGCACGGTAAATTGTTCGACTGCATCCACACCCAGGTTGACACCCAGAGCGCTGCCGGGTGGGCCATTTGAATAGTCGTTGACGCTGATACCGTCAAGTCGGGAATCGTTTTGCCTTGGACGGCCCCCGGAGATCGTCATTTCCGTCCCAAAGCCTCGCTGTGCCTGACCCGAAGTCTGTGTGCGCGCGGTTGCCACTCCCGGCTCCAGTGCCGCAACGTCCGAGGCGGAACGCCCATTTAACGGGAGGTCACGTACGTTTGTGACGTCTCCCTTCATGGTTGAAGAGCCAGCCTGTCCCCTGCCTGCTTCGGCTGAGCTCGCTGGCTGCATTACGAGATTCACTACTGGCTTGCCGTCAGCGCTTATCGCAACCGTTGTGTGTGCATCCGCAAAGCCGGGGGCGGAGACAGTGATCTCGTAGGTTCCTGGCAGCAGGTTGCGTATCACGTAGGAGCCATCACCCTTTACGTTTACGGACTTTGTGTCGCCGTTCGCGATGCTCTTGATGGAAAGACGTGCGGTCGCAATTCGGGAACCACTTGGAGATGTGATCGCGCCCGACACAGTGCGATCCCCGGCCTGCGCAAAGGCCTGAACAACGGCCAGAATGCCGATTGCTAGAGCCAAACATCTGATCGCATTCGTCGTCATCCTTTTCGCCCTAGGCGCCAGGCCGCGGGTAGCCCAGCCGAATGGCCGCATAGTCGATAACACTACCCCATCTCTGTTCGTTAGTACCTGAAGATTTATTCAGCAAATCTTCAGTGTCAGTCACCAGTCTGGCCGATACTATTTCGGGGGTGAATCCTTGCGAATTCTCGTCGTAGAGGACGAAGCAAAAGTCGCTCGCGCCTTGCAGGAAGGCTTAGAACGCGAGGAATACACGGTTGTCGTTGCGCGTACCGGGGAAGAAGGCTTTTACGTGGTCAGCGCGGAAGAATTCGACCTCGTGATCTTGGATCTCATGCTTCCCGGCCGCGACGGCCTCCAGGTGTTGTCGACGCTGCGGAAACGCGGGTTGATGACCCCTGTCCTCATCCTCACCGCGCGCGATGCGATCGAAGACAGAGTGCAGGGTCTGGACAAAGGTGCAGACGATTATCTTGTAAAGCCCTTCGCATTCCCCGAGTTGTTAGCGCGCATTCGAGCACTTCTAAGACGCGGACGAACTCAGCAAGTTGCCCGGCTGCAACTCGCCGACTTGGAAATGGATCTGCTGGTACGAAGGGTCAGGAGAGGCGGGAAGGACGTGGAATTAACTCCTCGAGAATTCGAACTGCTCGAATACCTTCTTCGGCACAAGGAGCAGGTTGTTTCGCGCGAGATGTTGGCTCGCGAAGTATGGAGGGAAACGTCGAGGGCCACACCGCTTGACAATGTCATTGACGTTCACATGGCGCGGCTGCGTCGCAAAATCGATGAGCGTTTCGATTGTAAGCTGATTCACACGATCCGAGGTGTTGGGTACGTGCTGCAGGAGGAGCAATGAGGCGACTCTGGCCCCGGCATGTGCGCTCCCGCATGACCCTTTGGTACGTGCTGGTATTGGGAGTTCTGCTATTGGTCTATGCAGGTGTCGCCTCGTCGTACTTGTTCTACAGCCTCCGCGAACAACTCGACCACAACTTGTTGGAAGATGTGGAGAGGGTAGAAGGGTTAATCGAAAACACCCCAGATGGGATGGTTGCGCTCAAGTCTGTTCATCACGGAGAAGACGAACTGAACACGCAGCGCTTCGTCGAAGTCTGGTCACCTAACGGCATTCTTCTCTATCGAAGTCCGACGCTACGGGGACGGACGCTAGGCGGACCACCTCCACCCAACCCAGAAGGTACTGCTGAGCCGTCGCCTTCCACAGTGCGACTGGCCGATGGCACGCGGGTTCGCATGGCGGCTAGCATCCCAAGCGTTGACGGTCGTCGGGTGTTTCTGCGTGTGGCTCATAGCGAGCAGGGGCTTTGGCAGGAAATGGAAGAGATTGTTTCAGTCTTACTGCTTGTTTTGCCGCCAGCCCTTGTGCTGGCGGGATTGAGCGGGTTTGCGTTGGCCCGTAAGGCTCTTGCGCCGATTGATGTCATGGCCCGCAAGGCGGAGAGAATTTCAGCCGAGCGACTGAACGAGCGTCTGCCGATTGAGAATCCCGAAGACGAACTGGGACACTTGGCGCAAGCTTTCAACGCCACGCTTGCCCGCCTTGAAGCGGCTTTCGATCAGTTACGGCGGTTCACAGCAGATGCCTCGCACGAATTGCGCACGCCACTAACCGCGATTCGAAGTGTTGGCGAAGTGGCCCTCCAAACCCCGAAATCCGCAACCGAGTACCGAGACGTAATCGGCAGCATGCTGGAGGAGACCGACCGCCTGACACGCGTTGTGGACAGTCTGCTCACGCTGTCGCGGGCCGACGCAGGCCACATTCACGTGCAGCGAACGGACATTTCCTTGCTCGGTCTTGCGCAGGAAGCAAGTTCCCTAGTCGAGGTACTGGCTGAAGAAAAGCGACAGCGGATTTCGGTAGAAGGTGACCCGACACTGATTGTCTCAGGAGATCGGTTGATTCTTCGGCAAGCCCTAATAAACCTGATTGACAACGCAATCAAATACTCTCAAGGCGGGGCGGAGATCTTCGTTCGAGTCGCCGCAGGGAAAGACACCCAGTTAATTGTTGAGGTAGTTGATCAAGGTCCAGGTGTGTCGCAGGAGCATCAGTCGCGAATATTTGATCGCTTCTACCGAGTGGACAGCGCACGTTCCCGCGAGTGGGGCGGCGCAGGACTAGGACTCGCCATCGCACGATGGGCCGTCGAGGTCCACGGTGGGCAGATCAGGCTTCAGAGCGTGGAAGGTCAAGGGAGTACCTTCAGGATCGCTCTCCCATCCACCACTACCCTTGAGAAAAATGGATATAAGGAGGCATCAACATGAAAACGCTAGTCAGCTGCGTATTGCAAAAACACGAACGGAGGATTATGGGCAAGCTCACGATCAGCCTGCTAGCCGCCGTGCTCGTCGGGTTAGCAGGTCTCGTGGCCTGCAACGACAAGGACAAGGACGAGCAGCAAAGCAACGCCTCGAAAGCTGTAGCGGGCCAGCAAACGGCAACCCAAAAACCCGCAGAGAAGGCCGATGCCGACGAAGGGGAGGAGGGCGAAGAAGGGCCAGCCACTCCTGCTGCGGTAGCTGCCGAAAAACCTGCTCCTCAACAACCACCGGGCAAGCAGTTCGCCTACAACTTTGATAACGATACGCCCGGACAGTTGCCCGCGAAATTCCACAGTGCGAAAACCGGGGGAGGCACTCAAGAGAAGTGGACAGTGACCGCCGACCCAACCGCTCCATCGAAACCGAATGTCGTTGCCCAGACTTCAACTGACCAAACTGACTATCGGTTTCCCCTACTGATTTCCGATGAGGGCTCATTCCAGGACCTCGATCTTAGCGTGAAGTTCAAGCCGGTCTCTGGGAGCGTTGACCGGGCAGGAGGATTGGTCTTCCGTCTAAGAGATCCGAACAACTACTACATCGTGCGCGCCAACGCCCTAGAGAACAATTACCGGCTGTATCACGTGGTGAACGGCCGGCGGAGCCAGTTCGCCGGAGCCAATCTCAAAGTTACGTCGGGAGAATGGCATGAGCTCCGGGTGGAGACCGTGGGTAACAAGATCACTTGTTACTACGACGGTAACAAGAAAATCGAGGCCACTGACGACACATTCAAGGACGCGGGCAAGATCGGGCTGTGGACAAAGGCGGATTCTGTCACGCATTTCGACGACTTGAAGGTCACTGCGAAGTAACGGTTGCGATCATCAGCCGTGGGCTGTACCCAGCAACATGCAACCAAGAAGGTTTCGCGAGGAACGCAATCAAGACGGTCAGTGCGTTTTTGTCGGCCGCGGCGCGAGAGGAGAAAAGATAAAGATATGAGCGAGTTTCTGTGTGAGGACGAACTAAATAGACTTGATCCTGCCGAGACCCACGCTTTTGAGTCTCCCATCCCCACCCAACCCATTTCGAATGGTGAGTTTTTCCCCGGCCACCAAAGCAAAGAGCAGAAGCATGTGGAAGCGTTGATTAAGGAACACGGAGATGCGATGGGGAAGAAGCTCGGCATGGAGCGCCGGCAGTTCCTTAAGACGGCTGCGGGCATGGCGGTTGCATTCCTCGCCATGAACAAAGTTTATGGAGCAATCTTTGATGTAAGTCCTGTTGAAGCTGCGACGCCGGAATTCGCGGCCGAACGCGCTCAGAAATATTCCGGAGAGTTCGTCTGCGATCTGCACACCCACTTCTTAAGGGACGATACACGGCTTACGATATTCGCCCAACTCCGGGAGTGGACAGGGCAGGTTGGGTTCAATCCCGAGCTGGCCAAAGAGCCGCAAACTTTGGAGCATCTGAAATTTGGGAACTACGTAAAGGAAATGTTTCTTGATGGCGATACCAAAGTCGCGCTGTTAAGCGGCGCGCCGTCCGACATTCCGACGGACTGGTTTCTCACCAACGAGATGAAAGCTAATGCCCGTCGAAAGCTGAATACCTTTGCGGGGTCCAAGCGATTACTCACTCACGCAGTATTTGCGCCTGGTCAAATAGGCTGGCTTGAGGACATTGACCGAGCCATTGAACTCAAGCCAGACGGCTGGAAGGGCTATACCATCGGCGACAACACCAACCCCACAATCAGCAAATACCCGTGGCGAATGGACGATGAGAAACTTGTATATCCCGCTTATGAAAAGTTCGTAAAGGCCGGCATCAAAAATGTCGCGGTCCACAAAGGCCTCTATCCCCCTGGCCTGGAAGAAATAGTGCCGAATCTCAAGCAATACGCCAAGGTCGATGACGTGGGAAAAGCAGCGAAAGATTGGCCGCAGTTAAACTTTTTTGTCTACCACGCTGGCTATCGCTACGCGGGTGGTCCGCCAATCCAGGGCGCTCCAGAAGTTGGTGCCGAGCAATTCGAAAAGACGGGGCGCATCGATTGGGTCTCTGATCTTATGGAGGTACCCCAGAAATACGGGGTGACCAATCTGTACGCAGACGTGGGAGCGGTGTTCGCCACTTGCTGCATCTCTTATCCACGGCATGCTGCCGCACTGATGGGGATGTTGGTGAAAGGCTTAGGAGCGGATCATGTCATTTGGGGCACGGACTCGGTTTGGTTCGGTTCGCCGCAGTGGCAGATCGAAGCATTGCGCAGACTGGAAATTCCTGAAGACATGCAGAAACAGTACGGATACGCGCCGCTGGGGCCCGCCGACAGCGAAACTAAGCGCGCGATTTTTGGTTTGAACAGCGCCCGTTTGTTTGGATTAGAGACCGGTGTCAAGGCCGCCTGGAAGACAGATCCGATGTCGGAACGAAAAGTAGCGTATTTGAACGCCGGGTCGCAACGCAGCAATCTAGCGTATGGATGGGTTCGGAAGACCAACAGCTAGCCTACCGCGAGGCCATCGCGGCGATCCTGTTCAAGTCGTGGAAAACATTATGAAAAAAGCCTCGATTATTTGTTTCGCACTATCTCTGGCCATTGCTTTCATGACACCGCCTGCCGCTGGGCAAGAGCTCCAGGTGTTGTCGCTCGAAACCCATATCCCCCTGCCGAATGTCAAAGGACGCATCGATCACGCCAGCGTCGACGTGAAAGGCGAGCGTCTCTTCGTTGCCGCTGTAGACAACCACACGCTCGAGGTGGTCGACCTGAAATCCGGCCAGCGCGTGCGCACGATTACCGATCTGGCCGAGCCGCAGGGAGTGTTCTACGATGCCTCCACCAATCGTCTGTTCGTCGCTTGCGGTCTTGACGGCGTCACGAAGATCTTCGATGGCACCACATTTCAAATCCTCGCGACTGTGAAGTTCCCTGACGATGCCGACAACATTCGCTACGACGCCCGCGGCAAGGGTGTGATCGTGGGATACGCCGGGGCAAAGCAGCTGAGGAAACGGGAGGAGGGCACCGGAGGGCTTGGGTTTCTGGACTCCAACGGGAAGAAGACCGGCGACATCGTCATCGATGCCCATCCTGAATCGTTTCGCCTTGAGGAAGCAGGAACTCGTCTTTTCGTGAACGTTCCAGACAAGAGAGAGATCGAAGTCATTGATGCGGTCAAGCGTGCTGTCCTAGCCCGCTGGCCCGTTACTTCCGCCCAAAACAATTTCCCGATGGTGCTCGACGAAGCCCATCACCGGCTGTTCGTGGGGTGCTGGGTGCCGCCGCGGTTGCTTGTCTTCGATACCGAGACTGGGAAGGAAGTCGCGTCCGGTGAGATTGCAGGTAGTACGGACGACCTGTTCTTCGACTCGCCCAGAGGCCGAGTCTGCGTGCTCACCAGTCAGGGCTTTCTGGAAGTTTTCCAACAGAAAGATCCCGACCACTATGACCGGATTGCGCGCTATCCTACACCACCCCGCACACAAACCGGACTCTTTGTCCCCGAATGGGGGAAACTTTTCGCGGCTGTACAAAAACAAGGTGAGCAGAGCGCCGAAGTCCGCGTGTATCAGGCACACTGACGCGTGGACGGCGGCGTCCTGCATCATCGAACACAAATGTTGTTTAGAACGGCTTGAGGGTGGTTGCAGCCTGAACTACAACCTCACCAAATTGGAGGATTACATGAGGAAAACAATCAGGACTCTTAGTACATTTCTTTTGGCCGTTGGTTTCGCGATTTACGGATCGGTGGCACATGCGCAGGACGTGCCCAGCGACTACCAGCAGGTTCTCAAACTTGTGGGTAAGTCGGGCGACTACAAGGCCAACGTGCTCAAAGTCAACATACCGCGCAACGATCTGCACGTGACAATCGCGGACTACCCCGTACCGACGCCTTTCGGCTTCGGTGGATGGTTTGCTCTGACCAAGGGCGACGGCGGGGACGACGTAATGATGGGCGATCTGGTGCTGCTGCAAGAGGAAGTTAATCCCGTCATGTCGGCCCTCCTTGACCATGGGTTGGAAGTCACAGCCCTGCACAACCACTTCTTCTGGGCTCAGCCAGAGGTCTTCTTCATGCACATTCACGGTCATGGCAAGGCCGTGGACCTGGCCAATCAGATCAAGCCGGCTCTAGACCTTATTGGACATGCGGCGCCCGCCCCAGCAACGGGTAGCGCCCCCGCAAGCGCTCCGGCAAAAAGCGCTCTAGACACAGCACGCATCGCGAAAATTGTAGGGCATGATGGCGAGCAGAACGGAGCGGTTTACAAAATTACCGTCGGGCGCGCTGACCTTGATGTGAAAGAGATGGGCGCAACCATCAACGCCCGCATGGGGCTCAATACCTGGGCTGCGTTCGTTGGCACTGATGAAGATGCCGCGGTAGCTGGCGACGTGGCGATGTTGGAGACTGAAGTCACGCCAACCCTCAAAGCGCTACGTGGGCACGGACTGGAAGTGGTGGCCATCCACCACCACATGACCAATTCGAGACCGCTCGTGATCTTCCTCCACTATTGGGGCAGGGGCCCGGCGGAAAAGCTGGCCACCGGCTTCAAAGCGGCCCTCGACGAATTGGGAAAGGGTAGCAAGTAGCAAGCGATGATGGAAAACACGACCGAAGAACCGAAGCAGCAACCGCCCGCGGTAGACGGCGCCTCTTTGGTGCCGTTTACCTTCCGCGATCTCCTTATCTACTTCCTCCGTTTGGGAACGCTGGGCTTTGGCGGCCCCATCGCGCTCGCAGGCTACATGCAGCGGGACCTGGTAGAGGGCCGCCGCTGGGTCTCGAAGCAAGACTATTTAGAAGGTCTGGCATTTTCGCAGTTGTCTCCCGGCCCGTTGGCAGCGCAGCTGGCAATGTATCTCGGCTGGCTTCGTGCCGGAGCCGTTAGGGCGACGCTGGTGGGCATCGCGTTCATCTTGCCTTCCTTCTTGATGGTGCTTGCACTGGCCGCTCTCTATGTTCACTACGGCAGCCTGCCCTGGATTCAAGGCATGTTTTACGGGATTGGGGCGGCGGTCATTGCGATCATTGTGCGAAGCGCAATCAAACTCGTACGGACGACGCTGGGGAAAGACTGGCTCCTATGGGTGATTTTCGGGCTGATCGCTCTCACTACAGCGTGGACCAAATCTGAAATCGTCTGGCTGTTTGTGCTCTGCGGAATCATTGGAGTGCTGGTCAAAGCGCCTCCACAAATTTCAACCAGAACCTCCGCCATGATTGTCATCGGCGGCTTCGACCGGCTCTTGACCGGTATCTATGGCTTAGCTCCCCTGGCGACGGTGGGCGCACTCTTTCTCTTTTTTCTAAAGGCAGGAGCTTTTGTTTTTGGCAGTGGTTTGGCGATCGTACCCTTCCTCTACGGTGGGGTCGTCGAGAAATTTCACTGGCTCACCGAGCAACAGTTTGTCGACGCGGTAGCGGTGGCCATGATCACACCGGGGCCTGTAGTGATTACCGCAGCTTTCATCGGCTACCTGGTTGCTGGATCAGTGGGTGCGTTCGTAGCTGCAGGGGCTGTGTTTGCACCACCGTATTTTATTGTCATCATTGCTGCCCCGTACTACCGTCGCTTCGCTCAAAATCGGCAAGTGAAGGCATTCGTCCAGGGCGTTACCGCGGCCGCAGTCGGCGCGATCGCTGGAGCAGCCTACATCCTTGCGCGGCGTTCTCTGGTCGATCTGACCACGGTGCTCATCGGGCTTACCGCGCTCACCATCCTGATGCTTACGAAGAAGATCCCTGAACCCATCGTGATTTTAGCGGCCGGGGCTGTCGGAGTTGTCCTACATGGAGTAGCTAGGTGAGGATCGCTCTGACTGAGTTCCGCGAACTCAGAATTTGCCTTTTTCTGTCGATACTTCTGTGCGTTTCGTCTAGGACCCTTTGCTCCCAGTCAGGGGCAAGTGCACAACCAAACCAGCGCCAACTTGGAGCTCAAGAACCGTTTCGAACCGCGCAGGCAAGCCGGGTTGACCGAGATCCGAAAATGGATGGCACGCTTGACGATCCGCTCTGGCAGCAGGCCACGCCGCTTACGAACTTTCTGCAACGAGAACCCTACGCGGGGCAGGTCCCGACTGAACGGACGGAAGTACGTATCCTCTACACCAAGCATGAAGTCTATTTTGGAATCGCGTGTCACGATTCCTTCGCAGGCGGTCCCGTCGCTACCCAAGCTCCGCCGGGATGTGACTTTGATCCGATGCGGCAGCAGGTCGACCGTTGGCGAGCGCAGCAGCTGTCTGCAGAGGCGGCAAAGCTGACGATCTACCAGGCGTTCATCGAAGGCGATCTAGACGTCCCGAAGCACCTCGCCCGAAGAGTACACGA
>WNFD01003438.1_pt1 | contig 15912 bp, 13 predicted proteins | sample 5400491 | NCBI WGS metagenome assembly WNFD01 (sample SAMN13153343, study PRJNA577476) | soil metagenome | isolation source: 120 cm saprolite under Douglas fir tree site 2 hole 2 replicate 2 | place: USA:California | collected 2015-04-18 | reverse complement strand
CGACAGGGGTAGGCTAGAGCGTTCCGGCGCGGGCAAGAATCCCGAAGCTGAAAGAAAGACGCGAGTGGGACCTGCTTTCCACAGCTTTTGCACATCTGTGGAAATAGCACAGGGGTTTCTTTTCTCTTCCGATGACGACAGCAACTCAACTTGGGCGTGAGCGCGAAGCTGTGAATACCTGGGACAGATTTCTTGATCGAGTGAAGTCCCGGGTCAGCATTAACACCTTTACGACGTGGTTTCAGCCCACCAGGCTGAACCGCGCCGAGGGGGACACGCTTTTTATCCAGATCCCCAGCGCGGTGTTCCGGCAAGTGTTGACGCGCACGTATGGCGACATCGTCAAGGCCGTCTTCCATGAAATCGGGACGCCGAGCATGAAGGTGCAATACGTTTGCACGGAAGAAGAACCGGTGCAGGCCGCGCCGGTAGTCTCCGGCGTGAAACAGGCGAAATTGGATTTTGAGAGCAGTGACCACCAGCTGAATACGCGCTATACCTTTGATTCGTTCGTCGTCGGCAAGTCCAACGAATTCGCGCATGCCGCTTCGCGCGCGGTGGCCGAGCAGCCATCAAAAGCATACAACCCACTGTTCCTTTACGGCGGCGTGGGCATGGGCAAGACGCATTTGATGCACGCTATCGGTCACACCATCAAAAAGCGCAATCCGGCGATGCGGCTAAGTTACGTCAGCGCCGAGAAATTCACTATCGAAGTAATCAATTCGCTGCGTTTTGACCGCATGATCAGTTTCCGCGACCGTTTCCATACCGTGGACGTGCTGCTGGTCGACGATATTCAGTTCATCGCGGGAAAAGAGCGCACGCAAGAAGAGTTTTTTCATACTTTCAATGCGCTCTACGAGCAGCAAAAACAGATCGTAATTTCCTCGGACTGCCTGCCGAAGGACATCAACTCCATCGAAGAGCGGCTGCGCTCACGGTTCGAGTGGGGATTGATCGCGGATATCCAGCCGCCGGACCTCGAAACCAAGATCGCCATTCTGCAGAAAAAGGCGGAAAACGATCGCTTTAGCCTGCCGGACGACGTAGCGGAATACATCGCGCGGGCCATCAAGTCCAACGTGCGCGAACTCGAAGGCGCGTTGACGCGGCTGATGGCCTACGCGTCGCTGACGGGCGCAACGATTTCGCTGGGGACAGCGCAGCAGGTGCTGCGCAACATTATCGCTTCGCAGGAAAAGCGCGTCACCATCGACCTGATTCAGAAACGGGTGAGCGAGCACTTTAATCTGAGGGAACAGGACCTCAAGGTCCGCAGTAACACGCGCGCGATCGCTTATCCGCGCCAAGTGGCCATGTATATCGTCAAGCAACTCACCACTGCTTCGCTTCCCGAGATCGGCCGCCAATTCGGCGGCAAACACCACACGACAGTGCTCCATTCGATCAAAAAGATCGAAGAGTTGCGCCGGTCGGACAAAGACCTGAACCGCACGATTACCCGTTTGATGGACGCACTGCAATAAGCCGCCGACTTTCTTTCCTACACTGAACTGCAGACGCTGCCTGTTCCGTATACGTTTTGCGACTCATTTCCATAATCGCTGGTCCCTGCTTACTTTCTGAATTGGCACCCGGTCACGGACTTCGACCATGTGGAGAAAGCTTGAGAAAGATGCGGAAAAAGTGTTGAAGCGAGCGGACCAATCTTGAGATTTCAGGACAGGCTTACCGGCAAGTGGGTAGTTTTCCGAGATACTCACAATTCGCCACTCGCAAGTCTGCTCCGTAAATCAAGTGTCCAATTGGAGTTTCTTTGGGATCCACAAATTCATAGCCATCATCATAACAACAAGCTTTATAATTCATTGTGATTTGAAAAGTCTCTTGTTGTGATGATTAGGACTATGGATTATGGTGGTTGCCTTTCAGCGGCGAGGGCACGCATGGAAGGAATGCGGCATTTCCCACCTATTTCCACAGTGCTAGCGCACGAACCGGGCTTTATAAGTTACTCAAAAGCGAGTACAGTACGACAGCGGTAGAATGAACAGGGAAAGGCCTCGTCCTAGGCCTGATCGAGGGTAAACTTCAAAATGACCGCACCCGGAACGGCACGCGAGGAACATCAAGCGATGGAATTCAGTGTCACAAAGTCCGCGCTATTGAACGAACTCTCAACTACACAGGGCGTTGTCGAGCGCAAGACGACAATTCCTATTCTATCAAATCTGCTGGTCGAGGCTAAGGGGAGCCAGTTGACCATCACGGCGACCGACCTTGAGCTGAGCATTCGCACGTTATGCGAAGCCAAGATCAAGAAAGAAGGCGCCGGGACTATCCCCGCCAAGAAACTGCTGGAACTGGTGCGCCTGCTTCCTGAAGGTGAGATCAAGGTCAAGCTCCTCGAGAATCACTGGGTGGAGATCGTCAGCGATAGGAAGAAATATAAGCTGGTGGGTATGGCGAAGGAGAATTTTCCCGCGCTGCCGGTCATGCCCCACACGCTGGTAAAGATCCCCGCCCCGATCATTGAGAACCTCATTCGAAAAACAAAGTTTGCGATCTCCATGGAAGAGTCGCGCTACACATTGAATGGCGGCCTGCTGATCCTGAAGCCGGACACGCTGGCGATGGTGGCTACAGATGGGCACCGCCTGGCGCTCGCGGAGACGGATCACAAACTTACCGGGCTGAATGGCGAAGTAAAAGTGCTGATCCCAAAGAAGGCCATGGACGAAGTTGAGAAACTTTCCAGTGCCGCCGGCTCCGACGCGCACATCGAATTTGCAAAAGACGAAAGCCATCTCTTTTTCCAGGTCGGCGATCGCCTGCTGATTTCGCGCATTCTCACCGGCCAATTCCCGAACTACGAAGCCGTGCTCCCGCGGGACAATAACAAGAACGTGGTCATCGAGCGCGCGGAATTGAGCGATGCGGTGCGGCGCGTCTCGCAGCTTGCCGATCAGCGCTCCCACGCCGTGAAGTTGGCCGTTTCGAAGGAAGGCATCGAGATCTCCGCCTCGAGCCCGGAATACGGCGAAGCCAAAGAAAGCATCGAGAAAGAATTCAAGGGCGAGCCCATCGCCATCGGTTTCAATTCCAGCTACATGCTGGATTTTCTTGGCGCCGCGGCCGATGGACCGATCAGCATCGAGCTAAAGGACGAACAATCCGCCGGGCAGATGCGCCCGCTTGCCGACGAATCCTACCGCTATCGCTACATCATCATGCCCATGCGCATCTGATTTTTTAAAGGGCGAATATACTCTGAAACTACAAGTTGCGATTTCCGGTGCTCTCTCGGGCCAGTAATAAATCCTCGGACGCGGGAGCAACGAGCGTTCCAAGAACTAAACAAGTCTTGCAACATTCAGCCTCGAGTCAAACCTGCAAATACAAGGAAATTAACAGTTTAAATAGGTTCTTTCTGCTTTCGAGTACTTGAGAAAAAGACCCGGATCGAGTATAATTTTTGGGTTGTCGATTCGCTGATTTGCATCCTCTAGATCGACACGTCCGCCAGGTATATGTGAACCAGAAATTGGGCTTCGCGCCAGGAGCTCGGGGGCACGGACCTGGAGAAACATGAGTCTTCGCCACGTCTCGCTGCGCGAGATGGGATGGAGCAGGAACCCTACGAGTTTCGGATTTGTCCAGCGAAACCGAAACCAAAGGGTAAGGCGACGCACGGAGCATTCCGCAAATACGCCTTCCTTGCTTCACAGAAAACGAGTTTTGAGCGCGGACGCTTGTCCGAATGGCTCGGGTCCGTTCAGCGCCGCAGGTCTGCGTCAGCCGTTGCAACGCCAGGAGATGACATGGGCGATAAAGAAAACGTGGGCGGCACGCCGCAAGGCGGCCACAAGTACGACGCGAAATCGATCAAGGTTCTCGGCGGGCTCGAAGCGGTGCGCCTGCGCCCCGCGATGTACATCGGCTCCACCGGTGACATGGGTTTGCACCATCTCGTTTGGGAAGTGGTGGACAACTCGGTCGATGAAGCGTTGGCCGGCTTCGCGGACGAGATCAACGTCACCGTGCACGCGGACAACTCCGTCACGGTGGTGGACAACGGCCGCGGCATTCCCGTGGACATGCATCAGACGGAGAAGCGCCCCGCGGCGGAAGTCGTCCTCACCGTGCTGCACGCGGGCGGAAAATTCGACAGCGACACATACAAAGTCTCAGGCGGTCTCCACGGGGTTGGCGTTTCGGTGGTAAACGCGCTTTCCGATTGGCTGGAACTGGAAATTTCGCGCGACGGCGCGGTGTGGGAACAGACTTACGAAAAGGGCAAGCCCACCAACAAGCTGAAGCAAACCGGAAAAACGCGCAAGACCGGCACGAAAGTGACGTTTCATCCCGATCCGGCGATTTTCGACAAGACGGAGTACAGTTTCGATACGCTGGCGCAGCGCTTGCGCGAGCTGGCGTTCCTGAACAAGGGATTGAAGATTACGCTCGCAGACGAGCGCACGGAAAAGAACACCGAGTTTCGCTTTACAGGCGGCATCGGGGAATTCGTTAAACACCTTAACCGTGGAAAATCCACTCTGCACGACTCCCCTATTTACATGGAAGGCAAGCGCGGGAACGTCGAAATCGAAATCGCGCTGCAGTACAACGATACCTATGGCGAGAATATTTTTGCGTTTGCGAACACCATCAACACCGTGGATGGCGGCACGCATCTCTCCGGGTTTCGTTCCGCTTTGACGCGCTCGATCAACAACTTTGCGTCCGCGGCGGGCATGCTCAAGGAGCAGAAAGACGAAGTCACCATCACGGGCGACGACGTGCGGGAGGGGCTTGTGGCCGTGGTCAGCGTGCGCTTGCCGCAGCCGCAGTTCGAGGGGCAGACCAAGGGAAAGCTGAACAGCGACATCAAGGGCGACGTCGAGCAGCTCGTGAATGAAAAGCTCGGTGAATGGTTTGACAAGCATTCGACCGTGGCGCGCCGCATTATTTCCAAGTGCATTGACGCGGCGCGCGCCCGCGAAGCAGCCCGCAAGGCGCGCGAACTCACACGCCGCAAATCCGCCATGGATTCGAGCGGCTTGCCGGGGAAACTCGCCGATTGCCAGGAACGCGATCCAGCGCGGTGCGAACTGTTCGTCGTCGAAGGCGAATCCGCCGGCGGCTCGGCCAAGCAGGGGCGCGACCGCAAGTATCAGGCGATCCTGCCGCTCAAGGGCAAGATCCTCAACGTTGAAAAAGCGCGCTACGACAAAATGCTGGGGCACGAAGAAATTCGCGCCATCATCACGGCGCTCGGTACCGGCATCGGCAAGGACGATTTCGACGCGGGAAAACTGCGCTACCACAAAATTATTCTGATGACCGACGCGGACGTGGACGGCAGCCACATCCGCACGCTGTTGCTGACATTTTTTTTCCGTCACATGAAAGAGCTCATCGAGCGCGATCATATTTACATCGCGCAGCCGCCGCTCTACCGCGTGAAGCGCGGCAAGACGGAAAAATACATTCGCGACGAACGCGACTTCGCGCGCGAGTTGATGAAGCGCGCCACGGAAGACCACGTGGTGAAGGCCAAGGAAGGCGTGACGCTGCAAGGCGCGGGCCTGACTTCCTTCCTGCTCAACGTGCAGGAATACGAAGCCGTTGCCGCGAAGCTCGGCCGGCGGCTGAAAGAGCCGAAGCTCGCGGAAGTGCTGGCGGAGAACGGCCTGGACAAGAAGACGGACTTCGAAGAAAAGAAATCGGTCGAGAAACTCCTCAAGGAAATCGAAAAAGCAAAACTGAAGTTCGAAGGAAAGATCGCCTTCGACGAAGAGCACAGCTTGTACGAAATCCTGATGGATGCGCCGAACAATTCCAAGATCAATTGGGCGCTCGCCGCCACCGCGGAATACAAGCGTCTGCGCGCGCTGGCAAAACAAATTGATGAATTCAACAAGCCGCCGTTCACCGTGGCGCGCAACGGTGACAAGGCCGTCAAGGAAAGAGCGCAGGACGTGCTGAGCTACGTGATGGAAGATGCCAAGAGAGACTTCACCATCACGCGGTTCAAGGGCCTTGGCGAAATGAATCCGTCACAGCTCTGGGAAACCACGATGAATGCGGATACGCGCACGCTGCTCAGAGTAAAACTCGAGGACGCCGTGGCCGCCGAGGATATTTTCACGACGCTCATGGGCGAAAACGTCGAAGCGCGCCGCAAGTTCATCGAGGACAACGCCCTCGAAGTCGTAAACCTGGATATCTAACACGTGCCGGGTGAATCCAGGGGCGACGCCGGACCTATGCGTAGCGCGATTCGCTGGGGCCTGGTTCTCGCGGCCGTGGCAACATTTGGATTCCGGTTGCCGCGCCTCGCGCACGAAATTCGAGCATGGCGCGGGGCCGTTCGGTTGGGGGACGCATCGGGGGCTGAAAGCTTGCGAACTTTTTTGATCGCCGACTCGATCGGCCTCCTGATTGTCTTGGCCTTTGGCCTGGTGATCTATTTCGTTTTGCGGCCCCGTAGCAAGAGCCAGCCATGATCTATCAGGTGGGCTGGGCGACGCTGCCGGGGCTGCGGGGTTTGAGCGTGAGTGAATTTCGCGCCGAACCGACAAACACGCCGGACAATGAACGCGGAGTGGCTGTCGAATTTGCAAGCGACGACGAGCGCGATGCGTTTCTGCGGCAACTGGAAGAGCATTTCGCGGCGCGTCGGTTTACGAACACGGCGGATGCGTTCGACTCGGTGAAGGCGTACGTGTCGGAGCGTTTCACCAAACGATCGGTGTTATAGGAGTTCGAGAAATTCATCGAGTTTAAGGCCGCACTGTTTAAGGATGTCGGAAAGGGTGCCCTTTGATAGTTCGGAATGCATCGGGACAACAGTCTTGAACACCTGTTCGCCAACACGCTTCTCGAGGGAGACATGGCTCCCTTTCTGGCGCAACTCAGCGAACCCGGCGCGTTTCAGTGCGCGAATGACGCGCTCGCCGGAGACGCTCGGCAGCTTGGGCATATCAGTGCGAGACTTCGACCGTCGTCCAGAACGAGGGGCTTTCCATTGGTCGTTCTTCGGGAACGCCCCAGGTCTCGAGATAGAGTTCGATGGCCTCGCCCAGATTGGCGCGGGCACTTTCAACATCCTTGCCTTGGGATGTGACGTTTAATTCCGGGCAACGGGCGACATACCAGCCGTCTTCTTTCGTGATGACTGCGGAGAAGCGGTAAGTCATAAACTGATGCTAGCGAAAGTGGCACACGCAAGCAAGGATTTGCAGTATGAGGTTTTCACCGGTTACGAGTCACTAGTCACGAAACACGAGGACACATGGCGGACGAAAAAAACCTTTCCGTGATGATTCCGGTCGACATTGAAGCCGAGATGAGGAAGTCGTACCTCGATTACGCGATGAGCGTGATCATCGGGCGCGCGCTGCCCGACGTGCGTGACGGCTTGAAGCCCGTGCACCGCCGGATTCTTTTTGGCATGTACGAACTGGGGCTTACGTCGACGAAGCCGTACCGCAAATGCGCGAAGATCGTCGGCGAGGTCCTCGGCAAATATCACCCTCACGGCGACACGCCGGTCTATGACGCGTTGGTGCGCATGGCGCAGGACTTCAACATGCGCTATCCGCTGGTGGACGGGCAGGGCAACTTCGGCTCGGTTGACGGCGACATGCCCGCGGCCATGCGGTACACGGAAGCCCGGCTCTCGAAAATCGCGGAAGAATTGCTCGCCGACATCGAGAAGGAAACCGTTGATCACCTCCCGAACTTCGACGAAACGGAAAAAGAACCCACCGTTCTTCCCACGCGCGTCCCGAATCTGCTGGTCAACGGCGCAAGCGGCATCGCGGTTGGCATGGCTACGAACATTCCGCCGCACAATCTGCGTGAAATCATTGATGCCACCATGATGCTGATCGAGAAGCCGGACACGACTCTGAAAGAAGTGATGAAACTCGTGCCAGGTCCGGATTTTCCGACCGGTGGCTACATCGCTGGGCGCGAGGGCATCGAAGCGGCGTACAAGTCCGGCCGCGGAAGCTTTACGATGCGCGCGAAAGCGGCCATAGAGGACGTCGGCAAGGACCGCGAAAACATCGTCATCACGGAAATCCCGTACCAGGTCAACAAAGCAACACTCATCAAGCGCATCGCCGAGCTGGCGCAGAACAAGAAGATCGACGGGATAGCGGACGTGCGCGATGAAAGCGACCGCGACGGCATGCGCGTCGTGGTGGAGCTGAAGCGCGGCGAGGAATCGCAACTCGTTCTGAACAATCTCTTCAAACACACGCAAATGCAGGAATCGTTCGGCATGATCATGCTGGCGATCACAGGCGGGCAGCCGAAAGAGATGGGGCTGCTGGAATTCATCCGCCTGTTCATCGAGCACCGCCGCGACGTGGTTCTGCGGCGCACGCGCTACGAGCTGCGCAAGGCCCGCGAGCGCGAACACATTTTGACCGGCTACCAGGTGGCTCTCGATCACCTGGACGAGGTGATCCGCATCATCCGAGGATCCTCGAGCCGCGCGGAAGCCAAGGAAAGTTTACTCAAGTTTTTCTCCGAGCAGGACGTCACGATCGCGGAGAACGGAAAATCCAGGAAGATTGAAGGCGTCAAGCTGGATGGAAGAAAGTACAAGCTCGGCGGAATCGAAGGAGAGACGGCGCGCGCGATTACCGGCGGCCTGACGCCCGTTCAGGTGGATGCGATCCTCGAATTGCAATTGCACCGCTTGACGCAGCTTTCCGTCGACGAAATCCTCAAGGAATTGAAGTCCATCCGCGAGCGCATCACCGAGCTGGAAGAAATTCTGGCGAGCGAGAAGAAGCTGAAGTCCGTGATCATCGGCGAGCTGAAGGAAGTTCAGAAGGACTTCGGCGATGACCGGCGCACGCAGATCGTGGACAAGGTGGATGAGATCAAGCTGGAAGACTTGATCGCCGACACGGAGATGCTGATTACCGTCAGCCACGCCGGTTACATCAAGCGCACGGCGGCGGATACGTACCGGCACCAGTCACGCGGCGGCAAGGGGCGCATCGGCGCGAAGACGAAGGAAGAAGACTTCGTCGAGTATCTGTTCATCGCTTCCGCGCACAGCTACATTTTGCTGTTCACGTCGAAGGGCCGCGTCTACTGGCTGAAAGTGTATGAACTGCCGGAAGCCGCGGCGGCTACGCGCGGCAAGGCGATTTCCAGCCTGGTGAAATTCCAGGAAGATGAAAAACTCACCGCGCTGGTCGCGGCGCGCAACCTGGAAGAGGCGGACAAATTTGTTTTCATGGCCACGAAGAGCGGAACGGTGAAGAAGTCGGCGCTGACGGAATTCTCCAACCCGCGCTCGACCGGCATCATTGCCCTCACGCTAGACGGCAAGGACGAGCTTATCGGGGCGAAGCTCACCGACGGCAAGAAAATGATTTTCCTGGCCAGCCACGATGGCCAAGCGATCCTCTGCCGCGAAACGGAAGTGCGCCCGATGGGCCGCAACGCAAGCGGCGTGAACGGCATGGACCTCGCCAAGGACGACTACGTGGTGAGCATGGACGCGGTGCAGCCGGACTTCGAGATTATCGCCAAGGAACACAACACTACCACCCAGAATCTCGAGGAGCTCGAGAACGAGCAGATCAAGGACTCGCTGGTCACGCTGATGCTGACGGTGTCCGAGAAGGGCTTTGGGAAGCGCACGCCGCTGGCGGAGTACCGCATCACGTCGCGCGGCGGCAAAGGCGTCGTGAACATGAAGACCACGGACCGCAACGGCTACGTCGTCGCCACGCTGCAAGTGACCGAAGAATCGGACGTGATGATCATTGCGCATAACGGCAAAGTCATTCGCGTTCACTCGAACGAAATCCGCGAAGCCGGCCGCTCGACGCAGGGTGTGCGTTTGCTGCGGCTCGAGGAGGACGATTCCGTCGCCGCCGCCGCCGTCCTGCAGGAAGAGAACGAAGAAGAGAAGAAGTAAATTCGGGACACGGAAGATTGATTTGGGGCGCGATGATTTGCGCCCCCTCTTCTGTTTCGGCCTGCGGTACACTACTTTCCCATGAAAATCACGCGAATCTTTGCTTTCCTGCTTCTCATTGCACCGCTCATTTTTTCCTTGGCCGGCGGATCGGCCGATAAGCTGGCTGCAAATCACAAGTATCTCGTTTTCGTCGGGACGTACACGAGCAAAACGGAGAGTAGGGGAATTTACGGGTACGACTTTGACGCGGACACCGGCAAGCTGGTGCCAAAGGGCGTTGCGGCGGAGACGCCGGACCCGTCGTGGGTGGCGGTGCATCCTAGCGGAAACTTTTTGTATGCTGCGAACGAAGCGGGCAAGGCGAGCACCGTGAGCGCCTTCGCGATTGATAAGAAGAACGGGAAGCTTGCGCTTCTGAATCAGCTTCCGTCGCTTGGCGAGGACCCATGTTATTTGTCGTTCGACAAAACGGGCAAGTACGCTTTTGTTGCGAATTACACTTCAGGGACAATTGCTGTTTTTCCGATTTTGACGGATGGTCGGCTGGGAGAACATACGGCGCTCGTGCAAGACCAGGGCGCGACGGGTCCAAACAAAGAGCGCCAGGAGGGGCCGCACGCGCACTGGATCGAAACCTCACCGGACAATCGCTTTGTTCTGGTTGCAGACCTTGGCTTGGATGAAGTGCTGGTCTACAAGTTCGATGCCAGGAGCGGCACGCTCACGCCGAATGAACCCGCGTTCGCTAGGTTGAAACCAGGCTCTGGACCGCGGCACCTCGTGTTTCACCCGAATGGGAAATTTGTTTTTTCGGTGAGCGAACTGAGCTCGACGGCGACATCGTTCGCATACGACGCGAAAAAAGGAACGCTCAAGGAAATTGGAGCGGTGTCGACGTTACCCCCGGGATTCTCCGGCCGGAACGATGTGGCCGAAGCCGCTGTGAACCCGAACGGAAAGTTTCTCTACGTCTCCAACAGAGGTAACGACAGCGTAGCGATTCTTTCCGTTGATCCGGCGAAGGGAACGCTCGCGCCGGTCGGCGGGATTCCCACGGGTGGCAAGCAGCCGCGTCACTTCATTTTCGATCCCTCGGGAAAGTTTCTATTCGCGGAAAACCAGTTCAGCGACACCGTGGTTGAGTTCCGAGCGGACGCGGCGACGGGCCAGCTCACGCCTAGCGGAGATACCGTCAGCGTGCCGTCGCCTGTCTGCATCAGTTTTGTGAAAGTTGACTGATCAAGAGGAGTTCCGCTTGCCATTGAGGAAGTTTGGAGTACAATCCCCGCCAGCATGGCGAAGCGCAAAGGAAGAAAAACAGGAGCGAGAAAGCCGAGACGCAGCGCGCGGAAAGCGCGAGGGGCGGCTGGCGGAAAGCTGCCGAAAGACGCGGTCACGCTGATCGTTATCCTGCGGGCGCGCGAAGGGCAGGAAACGTTGCTGGAGGCGGAACTGCGCGCGCTGGTTGGTCCCTCACGTAGAGAAGAGGCCTGCCTAACCTACAATCTTCATCGGTCCATCGATACACCCGGCGCGCTGCTGCTGCACGAAGTGTGGGCTAGCCGCGAGGCGCACACCGAGCATACCTATACGCCGCATTTCTTGCGCTGGAACGCGCGCAAGGACGCGCTGCTCGCCTCTCGCGAGGCCAACTTCTGGACGCAGATTGCCTAAGGCTTGATTGCCAGGTTAGCTTTCTGGTGCAGCGAGGAAGTATCCAGGCCGGGCGCGGACCCTCAGATTCTTTGCGTCGCGGCGAAGGACACTCACCTTAATTTCGTGGTAGCCGGGAGTATCGGCGCCGGTCGGCGTGTAGCTGACGGTGTATTGGGAGTGCAGCTCACCACCGATTTCGTCGATGGCTTTCTCGATGGAGCGATCCTTGAAGGTGGAGAGGTGCGCGCCTCCGGTAGCGATAGCGGCCACTTCGAGCGCGTGATCTTTCACTTGATCGTGAATGTGCTGGACGGCCCAAACCGCAAGCGCCATCAAGTCGATGTTGCCGTAACGGTTTGCTTCGCTGGTCGGAGTTTGCGGAACGCCAGGCTGCGGAGGAAGCGGGAAAGTGCCAGGCGGAGTGATTTGCGGCCGCGTGTCTTTCGGCTTGGCTTGTAGCTCGGCGCGAGTGGTAGAGAGTCCGACGCTGTAAATCGTGACGTTGGCCAACTGCGCCTGCTGGAGCACTTTGCCAAGTTTGGCTTCGCTTCCGGCGTCGGCGGCTTCGGAGAGGATCATCAGCACACGGCGACGCCCGGGCTTATCCGCGGTAGCCTGCGGGCGGCCGGAGAGCATTTCCACGCCCAAGGACATGGCATCGTAGAGCTTGGAGCCCGAGGTGCCCGCGCCAAGTCGCGAAATGGTGTTCTCGAGCAGGTCTGCATTGGTAGTGAAATCCTGCAGCTTGTCGACCGAATCGTTGAAGCCCACGACGGCGGCTTCGCCCGTTGGTCCCATCACGGTTTGCGTGAATAAAATGCCGGTTTTGCGCACTTGTGGCAGGAGGGCCTCGATGCGGGAGCTCGTCTGGAGCAGGATCACCATGGAGAGCGGGTCGCCACCGAGATCGAAGTGAGAGATCCGCTGAGCCACGCCATTGTCGGTAATCTGAAAATCGCGAGCTTCCAGATTGTGAACCATCTCACCGCGGCCATCGCGCACGGTCACTGGGGTGTTAACCAGCGCGACCCGCACTTTGACCTTGGCTTGGGTGTCCTTGGGAGGCAACTGGACTTCGACGCCGGCTTTGGGAGGGATGGGGCCAGAGGGGGATTGCGCAAGGGCGTGAGCGCCAGCAAGAACCGAAATAAGCGTCAGAGTTAGGGAAGCGCCCGCGATTCGGATCATTCGGATTCCTGGTACGAAAGGATTCTGACTCTGCCCAATGCAGTGCAACACACTGCAGAGGCTCAAGCCCCTGCACTACACTGTACTTGATTCGACGCAGGTCTTGCGGAAGACGTTGCCGGGAGGCGCGGCGATTCCTACAATCAAGGTTCGTCTTAGCGGGAGAAAAGACCGATGCCCGACGGCAAGAAACTGAAACCTCAGCACGCGCCGAAAGCGCCGCATGAAGATCCAAAGTTTTTGGGGAGCACGCCGGCGCGGCCAATCCGCATCCTGGGTGAATACATCCACCCGCTGGTGCAGCTCAAGAGAGAGGGGATCGGCGACACCGTCGTCATGTTCGGTTCGGCGCGCATCGAATCCCACGAAACCGCGCAAGCGCGATGTACGCGGCTGAAAAACACGAAGACCTCGAAGATGTCCGCGGCGAAGCTGGCCAAGCACCGCGCGGACGTGCGCCACGCGAAGAGCCTGCTGGAGATGTCGCGCTACTACGAAGAAGCGCGCCAGCTTTCACACAAGCTGACCACCTGGTCGCTCACGCTGGGACCGAGGCCGCGGCGCTTCGTGGTTTGTTCCGGCGGAGGGCCGGGGATCATGGAAGCGGCGAACCGCGGAGCGTATGAAGCAGGCGGAAAGTCCGTGGGGCTTTCCATCGAGCTGCCGCACGAGCAATTTGCAAATCCCTACATCAGCCCGGAGCTAAGCTTCAATTTCAAGTACTTTTTCATGCGCAAACTGTGGTTCGCGCAAATCGCCAAGGCGCTGATCGTTTTTCCCGGCGGCTTCGGCACAATGGATGAGCTGTGGGAAATGCTGACGCTGCTGCAAACCGGAAAGCTGGCCAAGCAAAACATCATCTTGATTTATGGCCGCAAGTATTGGGATGAGGTGCTGAACTGGAAGGCCATGGTGCGCTGGGGCACGATCAACGAGGAAGAGTACAAGATGCTGCAGTTCGCCGATACCGTTGACGAAGCCTTCGACCATATCCGGGCGGGACTCGAGAAATATCACATGGAAGCCGACTCCTTTTTGCAAGCCTACTGAGCTCCAATCTGCGCTAAGTAATTTATTTACTTAGATTTGTGGAGTGGACAACCTCTTGCTACATTCTATCCGCGATGGTGTTTTATAGCGTGGGACCTCACCCCATCCCAGTCAGGGGAATATGGAAGGATGGAGAGAAAATGAACCTTCAAAAGGGAGAGAAAAAGTTTCTCGGAAAGGCCATGCTCGCTGCCGCGGCGCTTGTTGGCATGTTGGCTTTCACCGGAACACGCAGTGCACAGGCGGACGACCGCGACCGCGGCTGCCAGCGCCGCATTTTCAAGGCGGACCACAAACTCCACGAAGCCGTGGAGCGTCACGGCTGGGACAGCAGGCAGGCCGACCACTGGCGCCACGAGCTGCATGAGGCCCGCGAACGTTGCTGGGCTGAGCGGCACCGCTGGTGGGACGAAGACGGCCGCCGTTGGCATTCCGACCGCGATTGGGATGATCACGATCACGACCGTCATTAATCCTTCGCCCTAATCTTCCGCAGAAAAACGGAACGGGGCGCCCCGAGTGAATCAGGGCGCCCCGCTTTTATTTTGCCATGCGAAATAGAATTAGCGCGAACTCACCAGGTGTTCATCGGAAAAAACAGCTTCAAAGCGGCGAGTTTCATCCTGGTCGTGCAACATCACGATCGGAACGACGCGCAAGTACTGTTTGCAGGCATGGCACTGCGCGACTTCGCCTTGCAAGTCCTGCAAGAAACCATCCGTGAAATGATACAGCGCACGCTCGCGCCGGGCATTTTTCTTGTCTCGCGCGCCGCAGTGCGGACAGACGAATTCCACTGTGTCCTGCTGCGGATCGCGGTCCAGAGCGGCCCAGCCGGTGCGGCGCACACCTACAGTTTCGAGATTGTGCCGGCCCATCGGGGCATCCCTCCTAGGATCTACGTCCACAAAGAATAAGATGCATAAAGGTGACACTGGGATACAGCCCGGATACAGCGCCCGTAACATATTCATTCAAAAGAGTTTGTCGAAGATTTGAGACGCCAGGCGCCACTTTTCCTAGCGGAGATTGCCCATATCGGGAGGCGCCGGGAACTTGTCGCAACCCTTGGTGTCCAAGGCAGTGAGGACGCGCGGAACCTCACATCCCTGCGAGCGCGGCGCCGGTCTCCTGGAGATCTAGAGCAACCCCCAGGAAATCGGCGCCGCAAAATTTTCTGCAGTTCCGTTCTGTGGAACCGCAGAGGGGTGGACGCTCGCAGAAAAAATTGTGGAGGTGTGCGATGTCGCCCGAGCCCGAAAAAGTTTCCGATAAAATCCTCGAAGACAGTCTTGGATCACTAAGCGCATGCCTGGTAGACGGTGATGCGGAACAATGCACGCGAGAACGCCGGGTCAGACGGCGCGCGCTGGCCCTTTCAATCCTTTTGCAAAGCGCGGTTCTTGCGACGCTCATTCTTCTGCCTCTTTTCGGCAAAGCGGAGCGTATAAGCCTCACCATCGTCACTCCGGTTGTGCCGTACGGACATCCAAGCAATCATCCGCGAGGCAACGCACGGACTACCACTTCCCGGCCGCCCATGCGCGATTCGCGGTTTACGTTTCACCCGCCGACAAACAGCGCGAATCCCCATCCGGTTGAAGAAGCGAACCCAGTCGGTCCGCACGTGGAATTCGATCCGAGCGGCAATACCCCGAGTGATGGTCCGGACTGTTCCGGCTGCATAAGCATTGGCGGGAGGGAGACCGGCCCGCGTCCGCCGCAGCCACCAGTTGAAACTCCCACGCGACCGCGAGTCATCAAGACGCAACTCGATCCGGCGATGCTGATTCACCGCGTCGAGCCGGTGTATCCGCCGCTGGCGCGGCAAACCCGCCGAGAAGGCAGGGTGGAATTGCGCGCCATCATCGGGACTGACGGCACCATCCAGTCTTTGCAGATTGTTGCCAGCGATCCACTGTTCGACATTTCCGCGAGAGAAGCGGTTCAGCAATGGCGCTACAAACCAACGATTCTTAACGGCCAGGCGGTGGAGATCGACACGTTCATCACGGTGATTTACACGACGCAGCACTGAAATCCAATGCGGAAGGTGCAAGGGGCCGTCCGCCTAAGGCGAACGGCCCCTCTGCCTG
>WNFD01003793.1_pt1 | contig 15921 bp, 9 predicted proteins | sample 5400491 | NCBI WGS metagenome assembly WNFD01 (sample SAMN13153343, study PRJNA577476) | soil metagenome | isolation source: 120 cm saprolite under Douglas fir tree site 2 hole 2 replicate 2 | place: USA:California | collected 2015-04-18 | reverse complement strand
CGCCGTGCGCCAGGCCATCCTCGAACTCATCGCTCGACCACCGCCGCAGCGATGCCCGCGCTGCAGAAAATGGATTTGCAGCGAAAAGCAGCGTGAATAAATCTGCCAAAGTAGTGCTAATCGTCTTGTCTGTGTGGAATGTAGGCAAAGCATTGACTTGCCGCACGACAACGCGGAGATATTCAGCCGCGCCAATGCGTCATCGTCATGCACTAGCACTACTTTGGCAGATTTATTCACGCTGCTTTTCGCTGCAAATCCATTTTCTGCAGCGCGGGCATCGCTGCGGCGGTGGTCGAGCGATGAGTTCGAGGATGGCCTGGCGCACGGCGGGCAATGTCGGTCGCGGCGGCGGCCCGTTGATTCTTTTTTTCCCGCCTTGCTGTTTTAAGCCGGCGATACTGGAGGAAAGCGTAGGCGATCATCGTCATGAGCGCATGACGGTGAAGGCCCTGCCAGGATCGGCCCTCGAAGTGATCGAGACCAAGTTCTTCTTTCAACTGCTGGTGAGCCTGCTCGCAAATCCATCGCGCCTTGATGGTGGCCGCTAGGGTGCGCAAGTCAGTCTTCGCCGGCAGGTTGGCAAGATAGTATTTCTTCTCTCCCGACATCCTGTGTTCGCCAATCAACCAAGCCTCGTCGCCGGGCAGATGTTGCTGACCCTTGTCCCTGATCCGCTGCGGCGGTCCGTCGGCAACCCGCACGCGGACCGCAGCAAAACGAGCCTTGAGCTTTCCTTTCGTGCCGGTGCGCCAACGAATGTCCGGGACGTGCCGCTGGCGGGGACGACCGCGCCTAGCAACCGGCCAGATCATCCGCACATCGGCAGGGTAAACCTTGAGATGCCGTGGAATACCGACCGCCCAGGTCAGTTTGCGAGCTGTGAGCCCCTGGCGGAACGGCGCACTTAGCCCATAACCGGCATCCGCCAGCACGCAGCCGAAGCACACACCGGTCGCGATGACACGATCGATCTCTGCCAGAGCCAGCTCCGGCTTCGTCCGCGCCGTTCGATATTCGGTTGGAACACCCGCTCGCTTCAGCCGAGCTTGATTGCTCGTCCAACTCTCGGGAAGAAACAATCGCAACCCCAGCATGACCGGTACTTCGCCGCGCGCAAGCGTCAGCGATACCAAGGTCTGGCAATTGGCGGTCTTGCCCAGCGCCGAAGCATATTGCGCAGCAACACCCACCGAATGCGTGCCTTTCTTGGGTATCGCAGTGTCGTCAATCACCAGCACGGCATCGTCGCCGCCGACGAGCCTATCTGCTTGGATAAGCAGTTCTGTTTCCACTGGCGCTGCATCCCAGACCCCGGCGGCAATGAAGTGGTGCAATTGGTCGCATTCGCCCAGCGCAAGCCGCTTCGCCATCGGCTGAATGCTCTTGCGATCGCCAGGACCGATCAGTCCCGACACGTAGAGCGGGCACATTTGTCGCCGTGCCTTGTGACCCAACCGATCCAGAAACGGCTTGAGCCAACGGCCAAGCTCGTCTCTCCAATCCGACGTTCTGCGAACCATGGTCGGCCCCTCCAAAAAGCCGACCACCCATGAGTCACAGAAAAAGTGATTTGGGAATCCCGTGCACGCGAAAATCTGCCAAAGTAGCGCTAGGGCGTGGACTCATTAACACGCAGCCATAGCCTAATCGACGCAAGCTGAACGAAAGCAAGGTAGTTGGCCGCCAGCTTGTCGTAGGGTGTGGCGGTCCGACGAATCCCGAGCCGGAGGACTGTGGTTGAAAAGCACCCCCGACCTCGAAGTCGAAAATGCAAGGCTCAGAAGGGAGCTGAATGACGCACGTCAGCAGCAGACCGCCACCGCCGACGTGCTCAAGATCATCAGCCGCTCCACCTTCGATCTGCAGACCGTGTTCGATGCGCTTGTTGGCTCGGCGGCCAAGCTATGCGAGGCGGAAAACGCATTCATCTTCCGCTACGACGGCGACGTCCTCCGCATGGCATCTGGTCACAACGTGACCCCAGAGCTGCGGGAGTTCGTCGAGAGCCACCCGATCCGGCCCGGACGATACAGCACCACCGGGCGCGCTGCAGCGGAGCGCCGGACCATTCATATAGCGGATGTGCAGGCTGATCCCGAATATGACTACGGCGCGACTCAGGTGTTCTCAACTCGGACGGTGCTCGCAGTGCCGATGCTCCGCGGTGAGGAGCTCCTGGGGGTACTGACCCTGTTCCGACCCGAGCCGTGCCCCTTCACCGAAAAGCAGATCGAGCTGGTCACGACGTTCGCCGACCAGGCGGTGATCGCAATCGAGAACGCGCGGCTGTTCGACGAAGTGCAGGCACGCACTCGCGAACTCAGCCAGTCGATCGGCGAGCTGCGTGCGCTCGGCGAGATCAGCCAAGCGGTGAACTCGACGCTCGATCTTGAGACCGTGCTCACCACCATCGTCGCCAAGGCGACACAGCTCTCCAATACCGAGGCCGGCGCCATCTATGTGTTTGATGATGCCAGCCAGGAATTTCGATTGCGCGCGACTTACGGGTTGGACGAAACGATCGCCGCCGAACTCAGGGATAGCCACATCCGCGTTGGCAAGACCGCAATCGGCAAAGCCGTCGAACAGCGCGTGCCGGTGCAGGTTCCGGACCTTCAGGTCGATCCGTCGGCCACGCTGGATGTCATTCTTCGTGCAGGCTTTCGTGCTCTGTTACTCATTCCGCTGCTTGGTACCGAGCGGGTCGTCGGTGCCCTTGTGGTCCGGCGCAAGCAGCCCGGCGAGTTTTCTAAGAGCACGGTCGAACTACTACAGACCTTTGCGGCGCAATCGGTTCTAGCGATCCAGAATGCGAGATTATTTAGCGAGATCGAAGACAAGAGCCGTCAACTCGCAGAGGCGAGCCAGCACAAGTCGCAGTTCCTCGCCAACATGAGTCACGAGCTGCGCACCCCGCTCAATGCCATCATCGGGGTGACCGAGATGCTACGCGAGGATGCTGAGGCGTTAAACCAGGACCCGGAGCCACTCGATCGCGTGCTCGGCGCCGGCCGTCATCTTCTGGTTCTGATCAATGACATCCTCGACCTCTCGAAGATCGAGGCCGGGCGGATGGAGCTCCAGCTCGAATCCTTCGCGCTCGCGCCCCTGATCGCTGGCGTAGCCGAGACGATCGAACCCCTCTCAACGAAGAATGCCAACGAGGTCACGATCAATTGTGCCCCTGCGATCACGCTCCATGCCGACCACATGCGACTGCGGCAGGCGCTGTTGAACCTCATGAGCAACGCCAACAAATTTACGGAGCGCGGTACCATCACGGTTGACGCGCGCCAGGTGCAGGAGGATGGCCGCGACTGGATCGCTATTGCCGTCGCCGACACCGGCATAGGGATGACGCCGGAGCAGATGGGCAAGCTGTTCCAGGAATTCTCGCAGGCTGAGGCCTCCACCAGCCGCAAATACGGCGGTACCGGCCTTGGCCTCGCGATCAGCCAACGATTTTGCCGGATGATGGGTGGCGACATCACGGTCGAAAGTAAGCCGGGCATGGGCTCGATCTTCACCATCTGCCTGCCGCGAATTGCACAGAGCGAGCAACCTATGCCGAGGGAGGCGCCTCGACAGGCGCGTGCCGAGCGCGCTCATCCGATCGGCGTGGGAAGCGATGAGCCGTTGATCCTGGTCGTGGATGATGATGCGACTGCGCGTGAGCTCGTTGAACAGCATCTCCAGCGGGCGGGTTTTGCAGTGGTGACGGCACGCGGCGGCCAGGAAGCGCTTCGCCTGGTACGGGAATTACGGCCTACGGCAGTGACCCTAGACATCATGATGCCCGATCTCGACGGCTGGACCGTACTTGCCGCGATGAAGGGTGATCCGGCTTTGGCAAGCATTCCGGTCGTGTTGATGTCGATCGTAGACCAGAAGAAACGTGGCTATGCGCTGGGGGCGGCGGATTATCTGGTGAAGCCGATCGACCGCACCAAGCTGGTCGCGACACTGACCGGCATTTGCGGCTCCACTGCCGGACGCGTCCTCCTGGTCGATGATGATGAAGTGGTCCGCCGCGGTGTGCGGCATACACTGGAACCGATAGGATGGAACGTAACCGAGGCCGAGAACGGCCAGGTTGCGTTCGAGGCGATCGCCGGCGCGCGGCCCGACGTGATCATCCTCGATCTGATGATGCCAAAGATGGACGGGTTTGAGTTCCTCGACGAGCTGCGCAGTCGGTCGGATTGGCAGGGCCTTCCGGTCGTGATCGTCACTGCAAAGGATCTGACGCAGGACGACCGTGATCGCCTCAATGGAGGTGTCGAGCGAATTATTCAAAAGAGCAACCCAGGCGAAATGTTAGGTCAACTTACTCGCGAGATAAGGAAGTGCGTAAAGCGGTAGACTGCGAGGGGCGCATGAAGATTCTCTACGTCGAGGACGCCGTGCAAGCCTGACCAGGCCCTGGATTTCAGCAGCCATGCATTCTACGATGGTCCATCTGGGAGATGTGTCCTCGAGTTTTGACCCAACTCCGTCGGGAGGAATCGATGCAAATAAAACGTTTACTGCTGGGCATGGGCGTCGGTTTGGCCGTGACGCTCGTGCCGGCGGCGCTCGTGCGAGCGCAAAGCCAGCCGCCGGCCGCCCTCACCGGACATGTCACCTCCGAAGCAGAAGGCGCGATGGAGGGGGTGGTAGTCAGCGCCAAGAAGGCGGGCTCGACGGTCACCGTCAGCGTCGTCAGCGATGCGCAAGGCCGCTACAGCTTTCCGGCCAATCGACTGAGCGCCGGAAAGTACTCGCTCAAGATCCGCGCCATCGGCTACGACCTCATCGGGTCGACAACGGCGGACGTCACCGACGAACAGACCGCCACGGTCGATCTCAAACTGCGCAAGGCGAGGAACCTGGCCGCGCAGATGAGCAACGCCGAATGGATGATGAGCCTACCAGGCGCGGAGGATCAGAAAGCCTTCCTGCTCGGCTGCGTCGGTTGCCATACGCTCGAACGCATCGTGCGCTCGACCCACGATGCGGATGAATGGACCCAGGTCATCGTGCGCATGAATGGTTATGGGCCGGTGAGCCAGCCGATCAAGCCGCAGCGCATGCTCGATCCGGAGCGCTCGGGCACCCCGGAGCAATTCCGCAAACAGGCCGAATACCTCGCCAGCATCAACCTCGGCGAGGTCACGCAATGGGAGTACCCGCTCAAAACCCTGCCTCGTCCCACCGGGCGTGCGACGCGCGTCATCGTCACCGAGTACGATTTGCCGCGCCCGACCACCGAGCCGCACGACGTCCTCGTCGACGCCCAGGGCGCGGTCTGGTATTCGGATTTCGGCGAGTTGTTCATCTCCAAGTTCGACCCGAAGACGCTCAAACTCACCGAGTATCCCGTTAAGGAGTTCAAACCGGGCGCTCCCGTCGGCAATCTCTCGCTCGAGTTCGACAAGCACGGCACGCTCTGGTTCGACACGATGTTCCAGGGCTCGCTTGGCAATTTCGACCCCAAGACCGAGCAGATGAAATACTATCCGCTGGCGCCGGAATATAACGACGTTCGCGTGCAACTGAACTTCGTCGGCTTGCGCCATGACGTCGATGGCAAGGTATGGACGAAGAGCGTCGGCACGCAGGAGGTCTTCCGGCTCGATCTCGCGACCCAGAAATGGGAGCGTTTCCAGCCGCTCAAGGCTCTGGGGAACCAACGGCACTCGATCTACCAAGTCATCTCGGACTCGCAGAACAATCTCTGGATGGCCGAGTTCACCAAAGGCCATATCGGCAAGATCGACGCCAAGACCGGCGACGTCAGCTGGCACGCTGTGCCGACGCCCAATGCGCGGGCGCGGCGGATGAACATCGACGACCAGGATCGCATCTGGTTCGCTGAATATCGCGGCAACAAGGTCGCGATGTTCGACACCAAGACCGAGAAGTTCACGGAATGGCCGTTGCCGGCGCAGACCTATCCTTATCGCGCCGCGGTCGACAAGAACGGCGACATCTGGACCGGCGGCATGCACAGCGATCGTGCCGTGCGAATCGATCCCAAGACCGGCGGGACCGTCGAATATCTGCTGCCGAGGGAGACCAATATGCGCACCGTCTTCGTCGACAGTTCGACGACACCGGTCACGTTCTGGACCGGTAGCAATCACGGGGCCGCACTGGTCAAAGTCGAACCGCTCGACTAACCGGCTTCGAACGTCCGTTCGCCCGCCGCACCCCCCGGGTGCGGCGGGCGCATTTTTCAAATTATCTCTTGAAGCACGCGACGACCTCCACGTGCGCGGAATAAAGGAATTGATCCACGGGCGTCACGCGCGCGAGACGATAACCGCCGTCGACCAGGATGCGGGCGTCGCGCGCGAAGGTCGTGGGATTGCAGGAGACCGCGACCACCACCGGCACGACCGACGCGGCCAGCTCGCGCGCCTGCGCCTCGGCGCCTTGCCGCGGCGGATCGAACACCACGGCGTCGAACTGTTTGAGCTCGGCCGGCACGAATGGGCTGCGGAAGAGGTCACGCACCTGCGCCGCGACCGGCTTGAGCCCGCGCGTTCCCGCCGCGGCACGCCGTAAGGCCATGATCGCATCCGCGTTGTTGTCCGCCGCGGTGACGCGGGCGCGTTCGGCAAGGTGCAGGCCGAAAGGCCCGACTCCGCAGAACAGGTCAGCCACTGTCGTGGCGCCGCCGCCGTGCGCCTCGACCAGCCGCGCCAAGATGGCTTCACCCGCCATGGTCGCTTGCAGAAACGCGCCCGGCGGCAGCACGAGTTGGGCGCGGCCGATCCTGATCACGGGCGATCTGCACTGCGCGACGATGTCGCCGTGTCGCGTCAGCCGCGCAAGATTTCGACGGTCGGCGACCTGGGCGAGCGCCGTCATGGCTGCCGCCGTCAGCGGGCCCGATCCGCGCACGTCGACATCGAGGCCGGCATCGGTCGCGGTCACTTGGATGTCGAGCGGCTTGTGCGTTGCCGCGAACGCCTCGGCGATCGCCCAGGCGGCTTCGATCGCTCCGGCGAGCGCCGGCGCGAGGATGGGGCAGCGGTCGATCGCCACCACGTGATGGGCTTTCTGCGCGGCGAACCCGACCTCGATCACGTCACGCGCGCTCACTCGCGCGTGAAATACCGCGCGGCGGCGTCCCTCGCCATGGGCGTCGATCAGGTCGTCGACCGGCGCGTCGAGCCCCGCTCGCGCCAGCGCCGCGACGACCAAAGCGCGCTTCCAATCGCGATAGCGCGCCGTGGTCAAGTGCTGGAGCGCACAGCCGCCGCAAATCCCGAAATGTGGGCAGATTGGTGCGATGCGGTCGGGGCTGGCGACATCGATCTTGATCAGATGGCGGCGGTCGGCGTGGCCGGGCCATGGTTCGACCTCGGCGGTTTCGCCCGGCAGCGCATAGGGCACGTAGACAGTGCCCGCGGCTGTGTCGGCGACGCCGTCGCCGCGCGAGCCCAGCCGGGCGATCATTAGCCGCTCCACCATATGCTTTCGATAGCCAGCGATCGGCGATGCGTCCAGATCGGACGACGGCGGACGGATGAACCGCTGCCTATCCGTCCTTCGTCCTTCCTCGTGCGTGCTTGGGCAACGTCAGCACGTGAAACCGGTAAATAAGTAGCGGGGCGAATGTCGCGATTGCGATGGAGAATCCGATCCAAATTCCGACCGCGCCTAGGCGGCCCGGGAAAGCCAGCCCGTAGACGCAGGTAAACCCGATCAGCCAAAAGCTCACCGCGGCAAACCACATCGGCACACGGGTGTCGTTCAGCCCGCGCAATGCACCCGCGGCAATCGTTTGCATCCCATCGGTGACGAAGAAGCTCGCGCCGACGAGGAGTAGCGTAGCGGCAAGCCGCGCCGTCGCGGCGTTCCCGCCGCTATCATCGCCGAGGAAAAGCACAGGGATTGCGTCATGGAACGCGACCACGATAACGGTCATTGCCACCATGAGGGCAGCTCCCAACGCGATTGCACCGAAGCCGGCTCTGCGCGTTGCGACCGGGTCGCGACGCCCGACCGCGTGTCCGACGCGAACGGTCGCAGCAAGCGAGATGCCGAATGGAACCATGAAAAGAATCGTCGCGACCTGCAACGCGATCTGATGGGCGGCGAGCGCGGTCGTGCCGATCCAGCCCATCAGGAGCGCAGCCGATGCGAATAGCCCCCATTCGAGCATGAGCGCGCCCGAGATCGGCAATCCGATCGCAATCAATTGCCGCAGCAGGTCCCAGTCCGCGCGCCAGAACCTCCCGAGCACGCGATACTTCTTGAACGGGCGGCAGGTATAGCAAATCCAGATCGCGGCGGCGCACATCGCAACATTGACCAACGTGGTCGCGAGGCCGGCGCCGAGCAGATCGAGGCGCGGGGCGCCGAAGGCGCCGTTGATCAAGGCATACGCGAGCAGCCCGTTCACGGGAATGGCAGCGATGGTGACCCACAGCGCTGGTTCCGGACGATTAACTGCGCCCATGAAGTTGCGCAGCGCAATGAAGCACCAGGCCGGGATCATCGACCATGCCAATCCGGTCAGATAGCGGGCGGCGAGCGCAGCCGCGGCAGATGATTGCCCAGCCGTGATGAGAATGTCCTCGCCCCAAAGCTGTGCGACATTAATGGGAACGCCGAGCATCACCGCGGCCCAGAGTCCCACCCGCAGCGAGCGGCGGACCATGCGAGGGTCGCGTGCGCCGAAGGCCTGCGCCGCCAGTGGTGCGACGGCGGACACCGGTCCCATCCCAAGCACGAATCCGACGAACAGGATCAGGTGGGCGAGGCCGACCGCGGCGATGGCACCGTCGCCGAGCCGCCCAATGAGTGCGAGGTCGGTCGTCATCATGGCGATCTGGCCGAGTTGGGTCAGCGCGATCGGCCACGCGAGCTTGATCGTTTCGATGATCTCGGCGCGCCAAACCGCCCGCTCCGGCGGCGTTGCAGGCGTGGCCGCCGCGATGGTTCCCGGCAATGTCATCGCGCGGCACCATAGCGGATGCTATGGCAACACAAAGGCGCAACAGGCGGGGTTCAGCCGCGGTCGGCTGCGATGAAGAACTCGCGATTGCCGTCGCCGCCCGTGATGCATGAGGGCACGATCTCTGCGACGCGCCAGCCGTGCGAGCTCACGAAGGCGGCGATCTCGTCGCAGGCCGCCGCGTGCACGAGCGGATCACGCACGATGCCTTTTTTCCCATGACGTCGGCCGACTTCGAACTGCGGCTTGATCAGCGCCAAGAGATGCGCCGGCGTTCGCGCAAGTGCGAACACCGGCGGCAGGACGAGCTTGAGCGAGATGAAGCTCGTATCGACGACGATGAAGTCGGGCCGCTCGGCGAGCCGCGCCGGGTCGAGGACGCGAATATCGGTCGCTTCGATGGATACGATCTCTGCTCGCTCCCGCAGGCTTGGGTGCAGCTGGCGGCGTCCCACATCCACGGCATAGACCCGCCGCGCACCGCGTGCCAGCAGGACCTCGGTAAAGCCGCCAGTCGAGGCGCCGACATCGAGGCAGACGCGGCCGCAAGGATCAAAGCTGGGATCGAACCGGAAGTGATCAAGCGCAGCCGCGAGCTTCACTCCCCCTCGCGACACGTAAGGGTGCCCCGGCTCGGCGCGCAGGACCGCATCGGCGGAAATTTCCTGCGACGGCTTCGCGACCACCACTTCGTCCGCCGTGACGCGGCCCGCGGCAATGGCGCTCTGTGCCTGGGCGCGGCTCTCGAACAAGCCGCGTTCGACAAGCAGCCGGTCGATGCGGATACGGCAAGCCATGCAACGACGCCATCAGCGGACGAAACGAGCGGCACGGCGGCGCCATGGCGCCGCATTCGCCCAATGGAACAAATAACGACGCTCGGCTGTTGTTTCCAGCCGGCTGCTGTCACCCGAGCCGCGGAACGGGTGTTAATTCCAGCTCGGATCAATAGGGAGTTGAACCATGGCACGACGATATTCACGTGGTGCTTCGAAGGATGTCGAGCGCGCAATGCGCAAGCGCAAACGCGGAACTCTCAAGAGCGGCAGAAGCGGAAGAAAGGTGACAAGCCGCAAGCAGGCCATCGCCATCGGCCTCTCGGAAGCACGCAGGGAAGGAAAAAAGGTCCCGCGCAAATCCAAATAACGGGATACGCCGAGTCCGCTTATCCGCGTCCGAGCTTCACCGCTTCGCCCTGCAGGTTCTGGCCCAGCGCCTCGAATGCCGTGGCGACGATGCCTTTGGCGTCCAGGCCGGCCTTGGCATACATCGCCGCGGGCGAGTCCTGGTCTATGAAGACGTCGGGCAGAATCATGGGGCGCACTTTGAGGCCGCTGTCGAGCACGCCGTTAGCGGCGAGTGCGTGCAACACGTGGGCGGCGAAACCGCCGATGGCGCCCTCCTCGATGGTGATGAGCACCTCGTGCTCGCGCGCGAGCCGAAGGAGCAATTCGGTATCGAGCGGCTTGGCGAAGCGCGCGTCGGCAACCGTGGTTGAAAGCCCGAGCGCGGCCAACTCGTCGGCTGCTTTGAAGCATTCGGCAAGCCGCGCGCCGAACGAGAACAGCGCCACTTTGGTGCCTTCGCGCAATATGCGCCCCTTGCCGATCTCGAGCGGCTTGCCTTCCGTCGGCATCGGCACACCCATGCCTTCGCCGCGCGGGTAGCGCAGCGCGGACGGACGGTCGTCGATGGCGGCCGCGGTTGCCACCATGTGCACGAGGTCCGCCTCGTCGGCAGCGGCCATGACGACGAAGCCCGGAAGGCAGCCGAGATAGGCCACGTCGAACGCACCGGCATGGGTCGGCCCGTCGGCGCCGACGAGCCCCGCACGGTCCATGGCGAAACGCACCGGCAAGCGCTGGATTGCTACGTCGTGCACGACTTGGTCGTAGGCGCGTTGCAGGAACGTCGAATAAATGGTGGCGAAGGGCTTGAAGCCTTCGGTCGCCAGACCCGCGGCAAAAGTCACCCCGTGCTGTTCGGCGATGCCGACGTCGAAGCAACGATCGGGAAATTCCTTGGCGAAAAGATCAAGACCGGTTCCCGACGGCATCGCAGCGGTGATAGCGATGATCTTGTCGTCCTTCTTTGCTTCCTTGATGAGGGCTTCAGCATAGACCTTGGTGTAGGCCGGCGCGGCGGCTTTCGACTTCGCCTGCGCGCCCGTCGCCACGTCGAACTTGACGACGCCATGGTATTTGTCGGCCGATTTTTCGGCCGGCTCGTAGCCCTTGCCCTTTTTCGTGACCACATGGATGAGGAAGGGGCCGTTCTTGGCATCGCGCACGTTCTTGAGCACCGGCAAGAGGTGATCGATGTTGTGGCCGTCGATCGGCCCGACGTAGAAGAATCCGAGCTCATCGAACAGGGTGCCGCCGGTGACGAGACCGCGGGCGTATTCCTCCATCGCCACCGCGCGCTGCTCGAGGAACGGCGGCAACAGCTTTGCGAGCTTCTTGACCCCGTGGCGCACGGACCGGTAGGTCCGCCCCGAGACGAGGCGCGCGAGGTAGCCCGACAGCGCGCCGACCGGCGGCGCGATCGACATATCGTTGTCGTTGAGAATGACGATGAGGCGCGAGTTCATGGCGCCGGCATTGTTCATGGCCTCGTAGGCCATGCCGGCCGACATGGCGCCGTCGCCGATCACCGCGATCACGTTGTTGGATTTGCCGCCGAGATCGCGGGCGACCGCCATGCCCAGCGAAGCCGAGATCGAAGTGGAGGAGTGCGCCGCCCCGAAGGGGTCGTATTCGCTCTCGGCGCGCTTGGTGAAGCCGGAAAGTCCGTCGCCCTGGCGCAGGGTCCGGATGCGGTCGCGACGGCCGGTCAGGATTTTGTGCGGATAGGCCTGATGGCCGACGTCCCAGACCAGCCGGTCGTCCGGGGTATTGAACACATAGTGAAGGGCAACCGTCAGCTCGATCACCCCCAGCCCGGCGCCGAGATGGCCGCCGGTGACCGCCACTGCATCCACGGTTTCCTGGCGCAGTTCGTCGGCGAGCTGGCGGAGTTGGCTGCTCTCCAGGCGGCGCACGTCAGCCGGCGTCTGGACCAGATCAAGGAGAGGGGTCTTGGAGGGTTGGGACACGAGGGAAGACTCCGCCGACTGTTGGGGGGGGGCGACAACCTAACGGGTTGGCTTAAGTTTAACCAGACAGGACCGCAAGCCCAAACCGGAAATGCTGCGAAGTCCTTAATGCATCTCGCTTTTTCCACGGGGTCGGAGGAACTGGCGTTCTGCCGAGGCGTTTGGTCTATACCTTGGGGGAGCGAGTTGCATCATGGCACCAGGTGCGAAGCGGAACGGGAACCGCAAGCTGTCGACCGATGTCATCGGTGGTATGGCCGCCCTGCGCCGCGGCGTGCAAGCCAAGAGCGGCGATTCGCCGTCCGAATCGGCAGGGAGCCAGGCGCAGAAGCGGGCGGCTGCAAGGCCTGCGCCGCTCGAGCGTGCTTCGGCGCAACGCAGGCGTGCGAGCTGAGCGGTGGGCCTTCAGGTATACCGCAGGAAGCGCAAGTTCGACGTGACCCCGGAACCGCGGGGGCGCGCGCATCGAGCCAAGGGAAATCACTTCGTCATCCAAAAGCACGCCGCAAGGCGTCTGCATTATGACCTGCGGCTCGAGCTCGACGGGGTGATGAAGAGCTGGGCGGTCACCCGCGGCCCGAGTCTCGTTCCGGACGAGAAGCGCCTCGCCATCCACGTGGAAGATCATCCGATCGAATACAACGCCTTCGAGGGAACCATCCCGCAGGGGGAATATGGCGGCGGCACCGTCATGGTTTGGGATCGTGGCCGCTGGTACCCGGAGGGTGACCCGCACGCGGGCTACAAGAAAGGTCATCTCGCTTTCACCTTGGAGGGCGAGAAGCTGCATGGGCGATGGCATCTCGTGCGCATGCACGGCAGGGCCGGGGAAAAAAAGGAGCCATGGCTTCTGATCAAATCGAAGGACGAGGAAGCGCGCGGCGCGAATGATCCGGACATTCTCGAGGACGAGCCGCTGTCGGCGGTCAGCGGCCGCTCGATTTCCGAGATCGCTGAAGGCAAGGGCCGCAAGCGGGTTTGGCATTCGAACAAAAGCGTCAAAGACAACGTCAAGGCCGGCGCGACAAAAGGCAACGCCGCTCCACGGCGTACGAGCGCGGGCAAAAGTGCGCAACCGCGTGCACGCCGGCGTGGTGCGGCTGCATCGAAGAAAAGCAGCAAGGAAAGCGCCAAGGACAACGACCGGAGTGCCCCGGGCGCGAGACTGCCGGATTTCGTGCCGCCTTCGCTCGCCGTTTTGCGCGCGAAGGCGCCGAGCGGCACCGGCTGGGCGCATGAGATCAAGTTCGACGGTTACCGCATCCAGGCCCGGCTCGACCATGGCGAAGTCCGCCTGCTCACCCGCAAGGGCCTCGATTGGAGCGAAAAATTTCCGAACATCGCCGCCGCCGTCGCCAAGCTTCCTGCGCGCACGGCGCTGATTGACGGCGAGGTCGTCGTCGAGGAAGAAAACGGGGTCTCGAGTTTTTCCGCGCTACAGGCGGCGCTGAAGGCCGGCGAGCGCGAGCGCTTCACCTATTACGTCTTCGATCTTCTCCATATCGATGGGCGCGATTTGACCGCCTTGCCGCTGATCGAGCGCAAAGCCGAATTGGCGCGGCTGGTGGAAAAGGCGCAACGCGGTCCGATCAAATACAGCGAACATTTCGAGGACGAGGGCTCGGCGGTGCTGCGTCATGCCTGCGAGCTCAGACTCGAAGGAATTGTCTCCAAACGCATGGACGCGCCCTACCGCAGCGGTCGGTCGGACATCTTCATCAAGACGAAATGCTCGAACGCCCAGGAGTTGGTGGTCGGCGGCTATGCGCCGTCGACGGTGCGGCCGCGAGCGATCGGCGCGTTGGTTGTCGGGTATTATGATCATGGCCAGCTCATCTATGCGGGCCGCGTCGGTACCGGCTATACGCAGTCGCTGGCGCAGGATTTGTGGAAGCGGCTGCATCCCCTCGAGATCGACGCGCCGCCGTTCGATCAGATCCCCCCAGCCGAGGCCCGCCGCCGCGACGTCCGCTGGGTCGAACCCAAGACGGTGATCGAGGCGCACCTGCGCGGCTGGACCGCGGACGCAATCGTGCGCCAGGCGGCGTTCAAGGGGGTGCGCGAGGACAAACCGCCGCGGGAAGTGGTCCGGGAGATGCCGATAACGACCGAGATGGGCGCGGCGAGACGGACCGCACCGAAGATCGCAGCGGAGACGGCAAAGGCGATGACAAGGACCTCGAAAACGAAGGGGCGGCTGAGCGCTGGCAAGTCTTCAACGCGCCGACAGGAGGGCCGAAAGGAGGTGCGCTTCACCCATCCCGAGCGCGTCTACTGGGCCGATGCCGGCGTCACCAAGCAGGATTTGGCCGACTATTATCGTTCGATTTGGGACTGGATGGCGCCGCATCTCGTCAGCCGGCCGCTCGCGCTTCTGCGCTGTCCCGAGGGAACGAGCGGCCAGTGCTTCTTTCAAAAGCATGCCTCGGCCGGCCTCAGTGAGAAAAGTCTTCATACGGTGATCGACCGCAAGGGGCGGCAGATCATCGCGGTCGAGGACCTCGATGGTCTGCTTTCGCTGGTGCAGGCGGGCGTGCTCGAACTGCATGTGCGCGGCTCGACCATCGAGCATCTGGACCTTTGCGACCGTATCGTCTTCGATATCGATCCGGGCGACGGCGTCGACTGGGCCGACGTCGTTGCAGCCGCGCGCGACGTGCGCGAGCGGCTCGCCGCCATCGATCTGCAAAGCTTCGTCAAGCTTTCCGGCGGCAAGGGCCTGCATGTGGTCTTACCCATCGACGGCGCAGATTGGACCACCGCCAAAAACTTCGCACAGGCGGTGGCGCTGGCCATGACCGCCGACGATCCCAAGCGCTACGTTGCCAAGATCACGAAATCGCTGCGCAAGGGAAAAATCTTCGTCGACTATCTGCGCAACTCCCTGGAGCAGACCTCGGTCGCGGCGTATTCCACGCGCGCCCGCGAGGGTGCGCCGGTGTCGGCGCCGGTGACGTGGGAGGAACTCCCCCGCACCAAAGGCGGCAACCAATACACGCTGCTCAATCTGGGCAAGCGCCTTCGCGGCCTGAAGCAGGACCCATGGAAGGAGATCGGACGCGTGGAGCAGGAGCTGCCGGATCTGCGGACGTTGCGAAATCGGTAAATCGGCGGAAGGGATCAGGGGAACTGGTGTCTTCCCGATCGCTGGCGCGCCGTCACTCCGGCAGCGGGATGAACTCCTTGTCGTCACCGCGCACGGTGTCGAAGCGGGCGAGCTTCCAATCCGCCTTGGCCTGCTCGATGCGCTCCTTGCGCGACGAGACGAAGTTCCACCAGATGTGGCGCGGTCCGTCCATGCTCGCGCCGCCCAGCAGCACGAGCCGCGCATCGCTCACCGCTGTGAGCGAGATGCGGTCGCCGGGACGCAACACCAGCAGGCGGCCGGCCGCGAACCTGTCGCCGGCGATATCGACTTCGCCCGAAATCAGATAGACCGCGCGCTCCTCGGTCTCTGCGTCGATCGGCAGCACGGCGCCGGCGGCCAGCGTCACGTCGGCAAAAAGCGTATCCGAAAGGGTCTGTACCGGCGAGCGCTCGCCGTAGGCGCTGCCGGCGACGACGCGGACGGTCTTGCCCTCTTCGCTCACCAGCGGAAGGGCTGCGCTGTCGTGGTGGGAAAAGTCGGGGGCGCGTTCCTCCTCCGCTGCCGGCAGCGCCACCCAACATTGCAGCCCATGGATCGGTTCGCCGTCTTTGCGGTGGTCGGGCGCCGTGCGCTCGGAATGAACGATGCCGCGACCCGCGGTCATCCAATTGACTTCGCCTGGTCGGATCGCCACGGCGGTGCCCAGACTGTCGCGATGCATGATCTCGCCGTCGAACAGGAAGGTGACGGTGGCGAGCCCGATATGGGGATGCGGCCGCACGTCGA
>WNFD01004396.1_pt1 | contig 15924 bp, 14 predicted proteins | sample 5400491 | NCBI WGS metagenome assembly WNFD01 (sample SAMN13153343, study PRJNA577476) | soil metagenome | isolation source: 120 cm saprolite under Douglas fir tree site 2 hole 2 replicate 2 | place: USA:California | collected 2015-04-18 | reverse complement strand
CAGCCATGCACGCCGACCTCGAAGCCCCCGCGTCCCAGGCCGCGCACGACGTCGGGGAGGGCAAGCGCGATCGGCCGCGCCGGCAGCAGCGTGCCCGAGAGCACCGTGCGCAGGCCATACATCCTGACCGCCTTGGTGCGGCGCATCTTTTTCAGGAAACCGGGATTGCGCAGCACGCGCACCACCGCGCGCCCCGAGTTGTCCGGTCCCATCGCGATATAAAAGCTCGCTGCGACGCCCTCGGCGGTGAGCATCCGCGCGAGACGCGGCGCGCCGGCCGCGAGTCCCTGATGCGTGTCGACGTCAATTTTAAGTGCGATTTCCAAACCGTTCCTCGAGTGCTTCGATTATTCGCTCCATCTGGATTCCCCGCGATCCTTTGACCAGTACGATGTCGCCCTCGTGCACGAGCGCGCGCACAATCTCCGCGGCGGCGCCGCTATCGGGTGCGATTCGCATGCTGCCGCTGCGGCCGGCATCGCCGGCCGCAGCGGCGGCCGCCGCGCTCATCTCGGGGCCCACGGCGATGAACGCCGCGGGCCCAAGGCGCATCACGTCGGCGACGACCTCGGCATGCATCGCGGGCGCGAACGCGCCCAGCTCCAGCATATCGCCGAGCGCGACGACCAGGCGCGCGCCGGGCGCCTGCGCACATTCGTGCGCGGCGTCCAGCGCGGCGCGCACGGAGCGCGGGTTAGCGTTGTAAGTGTCGTCGATCACCAGCACGCCGCCGAGCGCGCGCATCTGCAAGCGCCCGGCGACCGGCGCGACGCTTTCGAGCGCGCGAGCGACGGCGACGAGTTCGTCCGCCGTAAGCGGGCGGGCGCGCAATGCGGCGGCGGCCGCTACGGCCGCCGCCGCATTGCGCGCCGCCGCGGCGCCGAGCAGCGCCAGCGCGGCCTCGAGCCGCGCCGGCGCGCCCGCGGCGATCAGCCGCGGGCTGAGCGCGAGCGTCACGTGCGAGCGCGCGGCGCCGGCAACGGCCGGCGCGCGCGCCGCGATTCGCACGTCGGCGTCCAGCGCGGCGCCGAAGGTCACGACCTCGGCGCCGCGCGGGATACGCTCCATCACCAGGCGCTCCTCGGTGCAGGCCACCACCGCGCGGCGCGCGGTGGTGAACAGCGCGGCCTCTTCGTCGGCGATTTCCTCGAGGCTGCCCAGGCCTTCGCTGTGCTCGACGTCGACGTTGAGCACAGCGGCGACGTCGGGCTCGACTATTCGTGCCAGGCGCACAATCTCGCCGCGCGTGTTGGTGCCGCACTCGAGCACCGCGGCGCTATGGCGCTCGGTGAGCGTGAAGATGGTCATGGGCACGCCGATAAGATTGTTGAGGTTGCCCGGCGTGGCCAGCGTTTCACCGAAAAGCGCACGCACCACGGCTGCGCAAAGCTCCTTGGTGCTGGTCTTGCCCACCGCGCCGCCGATCGCGACGCATGCGAGCGGATGGGCCGCGCGCGTGCGATGCAGATGATGGCGCGCGAGGGCGCCCAGGGCGGCGAGCGTGTCGTCAACTTCGACCGCTGCAAGGCCAAGCGCGTCGGCGGGACGGCGGCCGCGCTCGACTATGGCGGCGGCAGCGCCGCGGAGCGCCGCCTCGGCCAGATAAGAATGGCCGTCGCGCTCAACGCCGCGAAGCGCCACGAACAGGGCGCCGGCGGCGAGCGAGCGCGTGTCGCTCGTCACTCCACGCACGATCGTGTCAGGCGCGCCGAACATCTCGCCGCCGGTTGCGGCCGCGACTTCGTCGAGCCTGAAGGCGCACTGGTTGATTGGTATCGGCGTCGCCATCGTTGCGCCCGCGCCAGTCGTAGCCCCGAAACTGACACGGACCTAACAGTGATTACGTGTCCCGATGCGGCTTGACAACCGTGCGCCGGGCGGACAAGCCTCGTTTCGTCGAAAGCACGCGAGAGAGGAGTTCACTGATGGCCCAGGCCACATCGCCGCTCGTCGGCATAATCATGGGGAGCAAGAGCGATTGGGAGCACATGTCGGCAGCGGCAGAGGCTCTGAGCGAATTTAAAGTATCGCATGAAGTGAGGATTCTCTCCGCACATCGCACGCCCGACCTCACGCTGGAGTACGCCGCCTCCGCCATGGAGCGCGGTCTGCAAGTGATGATCGCGGGCGCCGGCGGCGCGGCCCATCTGCCCGGTGTGATCGCGGCCAAGACGATACTGCCTGTCATCGGCGTGCCGATGCCGACGACGGCGCTCAGTGGGATCGATTCGCTACTGTCGATCGTGCAGATGCCCCGTGGCGTGCCGGTGGCGACGATGGCGATTGGAAAGGCCGGCGCCGCCAACGCAGGCTTGTTCGCAATCGCGATTCTCGCGCTCAGCCGCGAGGACCTTGCCGAGCAGTTGGTCAAATGGCGCGCCGCGCGCGCGCAGGAAGTGCTCCAGCAGAAGCTGCCCTGAATCACGGAGCGCCGCTACGGGGAGTACCGATGCGAGGACTGCCGGCGAAATTCCAAGATCGCATGCGACATGACCGCTTGCGATCGGTCGAGAGCGCCGTCGTCGTTGATGCCCTCTTTTTTGCCGCGCTGATTGCCGCGCTTGCAGGCGTTGGCGCAGAGCCGGCGCGCGCCGTTGAGGCACCGCAGATAGTCGTCAAGGTCGGCGGCAAGCTGCCCGTGCCCCCAACGATTCCGCTCGGCGTGATCGCGACCGACCCGGTGCTGCAACAGGTACTGAGCCAGGACTTCCAGGTGGCGGGGCGGCTGGCGAGCGCCAGCGCGACCTCGGAATTGACCTTGACCGTCACGCTGACGCATCGCGCGCTGGAGCCGGGGATGTCGCTCAACGAGGTCGCGCCCGGCAATGGTGACGCGGTCGCGCTGCTCAAACAGGCTGGCGTCAGGCCGCCGCCGCTGCCGGAACAGGCGGCGCAAGATCAGGATCAGGACAGCGACCCCAACGCGGATGGCACGAGCGCGGCCGAGGGCAACTCGCACTCGAAAAACGACGTCAACAGTTACGAGCAGCAGGGCCAGATGCAGCAGCGGCCCGATCCGATGAGCCGTCCGCCATTGCCGATGACGCAATGGCCGGTGCCGCCGGCGACGGCGCAACAGCGCTCGGCGATACCGCCCTACATGCAGCCGTATCAGCGCAACAGCCCGCTCGATGATGCGCGCCGTGAACGCGAGGCGAGCGCCGTGTATGACACGATTTTCGTCGTGCGCGTGACCGCCGGTGGCGATGGTAGCGAGTTGACCGTCGTCGCGGTGGCGCATCCGGGCTTCGACTCCCACGAGGCGCGCAAGCTCATCGCCGAGGAAATCGCCAACAGCGTGCTCCACTAGGAGCGTCGCTTAAGAGCTATCGTTTGGAGTATCGCCGCGGCGATACCCACTGCGCGGCCAGCTATTCGTTCATGCTGTCGGCAGGTGTGGTCGCGCGCGAGGGAGGAGCCTTTCCCACGCGTTTGGCAGCCGGCGCCGTCGGACCGCCAACGACGCTGGTTTCGGGCAGCCGCGCAGGAGCCGGGGCCTGCGGTGCTGGCGCGGCCATCGGGGCCGGCGCTGTCATCGGCGCAGGCGCGGCCATCGGCGCTGGCGCGACGTCGGCTGGCGGTATTGCGCCGCCCGATGCGGCGGGCACGGCCGGCGGCGAAGACTGATGGACACCGAATTCGCCGCGATGATGCTCGGAGGCGATGATGTAGAGCACGACAATCGCCGAGAGCACGACTATCACTGCGGCCACGCGTCCCCAAGGCGCGCGCTTGCGATCGTGCGTGGCGAGCGGCTCGGACATCCGCGGCACCGCCGCAACTTCGGCGCGCTGCACCTCGCGCACGAAGCGCATCGCGACCTCTTCGCCGTCGAGGTTGAGAAAGGCGGCATAGCGGCGCAGAAACGGCATCAGGTAGAGCTGGTCCGAGATGAGGCTGTAATCGCTGCTCTCGATCATCTCGAGGTAATGAGCGGGGATGCGGGTCTCCGCGACGACGTCGGCGCGCGAGACGCCGCGCCGCTCGCGTGCCGCCGCCAACGTCTTGCCCAGGCTGGACTCGCTATCGGCACCCGCTTTTGACGGTTCCGCCGACGACGAAAGAGCCGCGGCGGCACTCTCGGTTTTGATCGCTGCCGAGGGCTTGGTTTCGCCGCCGGGCTTGAGCTGATCGCTGGCGGCTTCGGTCCCGTCGCGAGACTTGGGGCCGGGATTGGTCTCATTTCCGGACTTGATCTCGCTCCCGGAATTCACGGTTTCTTCGGTTTCCCGTACGGCAGCCATCCACCGTCCCCCCCGCCGAATTAATGTAGGACGCGCAAGGCGGCGTCCGTCAGACAAACGTACAACATAAGAAACTTACAATTAGCGCGCTGTGAAACCAAGTACCCCTTTCAGGAAGACGGATCCGGCTTGCAGAAGCGCGCCCCTGCCGGTTCGGCGATCGCCCGATTGTAGAGAGCGAGCTTTTTGCCCCCGCACCCGATGATCGTTGCGCCTGGACCCAACAGAGCGCGGACGTGCGGGAGGTCGTTTTGATTGACCACCAGCACCGCGCATCCCGGACCATGCCAGAGTTGCGCGAGGCCGGCGTCGGTTGCAATAAAGCTCTCGCGCGCGTCGGGGCCGAGGCCGAACGGCGCCAGCTCTCCGCGATAATCGACCAGGGCCTCGCGATAGCCGGTGTAAAACGGCAACGATTGGACGAAATGGTGATACGACGCGAGGCGGCATCCGGGAGCGAGGTACGGAACAATCGCGTGCGCGAGTTCGCGATACGATCCCAGCGGCTCTGCGTCCATCCGCGCCTTGCCCATCACGCCCAGCGCCACCACGGCGCCGAGCGCGAGCGCGCCGATCGCGGCCGTGACGTTGCTTCCGCGCCATGCGATCGCAAGACACGCGAGCGACGCCGCTGTTAGCGCGGCCATGGCGGCGAGCGCGTCGGTGAGGAGCAAGGATTCGCCCTGCGAAGCGAAATACGCGCGCGCGATCGCGATTGCGGCGGTCGCAGCAAGGTTGAGCAGCGCGAGCGTGCCGAAGAGCTTGCGCAGGCTGGACACTTTGAGTCGAGGCAGGCGGCAGAGCGCGTAGCCGGCGACGATCGCGAGCGGCGGAAGCGCGGGCAGGATGTACGAGCCGAGCTTGGCGCGCGGGATCGAGAAGAAGACCAGGATGATCCCGAACCACCAAAGCAAAAAGGCTAGCGAAGCTCGCGCATGGGGCCGCCGCGCGCGCGCCTCCGATTCATCGCCGCCCTGCGCACGCATCAGTTCGCGCACGCCCATCGGCACGAAAAAGATCCACGGCCACGTCCCGGCTATCACTACACCCACGAAAAAGTACGGACCCCATCCATGCTCGGCGTTTTCCAGATAGCGCTCGACGTGTTCGTGGATGAAAAAGAAGCGCAGAAATTCCGGATTGCGCCGCGCCGCGACCACGAACCATGGCGCCGCGATGGCCGTATAGATCGCTATCGCGCCAAGCCAGGGCATCCGGAGAATCTCACGCGCGCGCCGCTGACCGAGCAGCCAGGCGAGCCCGACAGCGCCCGTCAGCACCAGCGCCACCGGGCCTTTAGTGAGCGTGCCCGCGGCGGTCATCGCCGCCGACAGCAGGAACCATCGGCGGCCCGCCGCGCTGTCAAAGCCCGGCGCGCGCGCTGCGGCCCAGAACGCGCCGAGCGCCGCGGTAATGAAAAGCGCGAGCGCAGGATCGAGCGTGGCAAAACGGGCGAAGCCGAAAACCAGCGGAGAGAGTGCGAGGACGATGGCGGCGGCGAGTCCCACCGACGCGCCGAACATCGCCTCGCCCAGCGCCGCCGTCACGGTGACCTCGGCCACGCTCGCGAGCGCGGCCGGCAGACGCACAGCCAGCTCATTGGCGCCGATCAGCTTTATCGAAAGCGCCTCGGCCCAATAGACGAGCGGCGGCTTTTCGAAATAGCGCACCCAGTTGTCGCGCGGGGTCACGTAGTCGTGCGCGAGCACCATCTCGCGCGCGATTTCCGCATAGCGTCCCTCGTCGGGCTCCCACAGCGCGGGACGGCCGAGCGCGGGTAGATAAAGGATCGCCGCGAGCATCGCGCAGACCAACAGGCGGAGCGGCCGATTGCGCTCTGCCAAGAGTACGGATAGTGCGGGTAGCGCGCGCGGCGTCGCGGACATGATCGCAAGAGTCTGCGGACGGCGGCGCGCGCCGTCAACCGCTCTTCAGATACGAAAGTGCCTCTTTCCGTCGATTCGCCGGCGCGGTATCGTCTTTAACTTCACGGGGTCGTTTGTAACAATTGCGCACGACGCGGCGTCCGGTCGTTCTGTGCCGAATGTGCGTCACTTGCGGGAAAATTTGAGCTCAGCCGAAAAGATAACCGCGATTCGCGAGCCGGCGACGGCAGCGGACAGATCGCTCGTGTCGGTCGTGATTCCGGTCTACAACGAGGCCGCGAATCTGCGAGCGCTGTGGGCCCGGCTGGAGCCGGTGATGCGCGCGTGCGGACGGCCGTGGGAAGTCCTGTTCGTCGACGACGGCTCGGCCGACCAATCGCTCGACCTCATGCGCGAGATCGCCGCGAGCGCGCAAGGCGCGGTGCGTGTGATCGAACTCGCGCGCAACTTCGGCCAGCACTCCGCGATCCTGGCCGGCTTTCGCCAGTGCCGCGGCGAGATCGTGGTGACGCTCGACGCCGACCTGCAGAACCCGCCCGAGGAAATTCCGCGGCTGCTTGCCGCGATCGATGAAGGCAACGACGTGGTCGGTGGATGGCGCGAGGTGCGCCACGACTTCGCCTATCGCCGCTTCGCTTCGAACCTGCAAAACCGCGTGACCTCGATGATCGTGGGCGTGCCGATGCACGACTATGGATGCATGCTGCGCGCTTACCGCCGCCACATCGTCGACACCGTCGTCGCCTGCGACGAAAAGGCCGCCTTCGTTCCGGCGCTGGCCAACTCGTTCGCCAAGCGCGTGGCCGAGATACCGGTCGGCCACGACGAGCGCCAGAGCGGCAGCTCCAGGTACAACCTGTTCCGTCTTGCCCATCTGAGCCTCAACCTCATCACCGGTTTCTCGATGATGCCGATTCAGGCGGTGAGCGTCGCCGGAATCCTGGTGTTCGTGCTCGACGCGCTGTTGGTGTTGGTGCTCCTCGCCCATCGCATCCTCTACGGTCCGCAGCAGGAAGGCGCGCTGTGGACGTTGTTCGCGCTCAACTTCCTGGTGCTGGGTTTCGTGCTGCTCGCCGTGGGCCTAATCGGCGAGTACGTCGGGCGCATCTATCTCGAGGTGCGCAAACGCCCGACCTATATCGTGCGCGCCGTGCATGGCGACGAATCCGCTTCGCCGGAACGCCGCTGAAGAAAACGTGGCCGCCAAAAATCCTCACGCTGTAACTGCGCAGGCGAGCGCCGCGCGATGCCTGCTGTTCGCCTACCACGAGATGGGCTACGGATGCGTGGAGGCGCTGCTGAAGATGGGCGCGCCGGTGGCTGCCCTGTTCACGCATGAGGATGATTCGCACGAAGAAATCTGGTGGCGTTCCTGCTCCGGCCTGGCACGAAGTCACGGCGTGCCGGTCTACACGCCGGAGAGCCTCGACCAGCCGTGGATCGAGCGGATTGCCGCGATCCGTCCGGCAATCATCTATTCGTTTTACTATCGCAACCTGCTGCCCGACGCGATTCTGCGCACGGCGCCGCTCGGTGCGTACAATCTGCACGGCTCGCTGCTGCCGGCCTACCGTGGCCGCGCGCCGGTCAACTGGATGCTGGTCAACGGCGAGCGCGAGGCCGGCGTGACGCTGCATCACATGGTCGCGCGCGCCGACGCCGGCGATATCGTGGGTCAGCGCTCGGTCCCGATCGACGACGGCGACACGGCGCTTACGCTCTACCGCAAACTGGTCCCGCTCGGCGTCGCGTTGCTCACCGAGATGCATCCGCTGATCGCGGCCGGGCGCGCGCCACGCCGCGCGCAGGACGTTTCGCGTGGCAGCTACTTCGGCCGGCGCCGCGCCGAGGACGGGCGAATCGATTGGCGATGGCCCGCGCGGCGCATCTTCAATCTCGTGCGCGCCGTGACCCATCCTTATCCGGGGGCGTTCTGCTGGCTTAACGGGCGCAAGCTCCTTGTATGGGAAATCAGAATTGCCGCCGAAGTGGGACGGCGCGGCGCTCCGGGCGAGATCGTGTCAACCGCCGGCGGCGCGGTCGAAGTCGCGGCGGGCGAGGGCAGTCTGCTGATTACGCGGGCGCAGTTCGACGGCGCGCCGGAGGGCGTGGCGGCTGAAATCTTGTCCGGAGTTTTGTCTGAAGTTTCGCACGGCGCTGGCCCTCGTGGCGGCGCGCGACTGGAATAGCGGAGGGAGCATGCGGGTTCTGATTACGGGCGGCGCGGGCTTTTTGGGCTCGCATCTGAGCGACGCGTTCATCGCACGCGGCGATGAGGTTTTCGTGCTCGACACCGGCGCGATCGCCAAGGTGCGCCATCTCCTCGACAATCCGCGCTTCCATTACGTCCACGACACGGTCTTCAACCTGGAGCTCATCGACAGCCTCGTGTCCAAGGCCGACCTCATCTACCATCTCGCCGCGGTCGTGGGTGTCGAGCACTACGTCGGCGATCCTTACGAGACGCTCAACGTCAACGTCAACGGCACGCAGAACGTGCTGAAGGCGGCCTATAAACACGGACGGCGCCTGGTTTTCAGTTCGACCTCCGAGGTCTACGGACGCAATCCCAAGGTGCCGTGGAAAGAGGACGACGACCGCGTGCTGGGTGCGACAACGATCGATCGCTGGTGCTACTCGACCTCGAAAGCAGTGGGCGAGCATTTCTGTTTCGCCTATCACAAGCTCGGCCTGCCGGTGACAGTGGTGCGCTACTTCAACATCTATGGGCCGCGGCTGGATCGGGTCGACGTCGGCCGCCTGTTCACGATCTTCATGGGTCAGTTGCTGCGCGGCGCCGATCTTACCGTGATTGGCGACGGTAAGCAGACGCGATGCTTCACTTACGTCACCGACGCGGTCGCCGCCACGGTCGCGGCCGGAATCAATCCGGCGGCCGACGGCCAGGCGATCAATATCGGCACCGACGTCGAGACCACCGTACTGGAGTTTGCCAACCTGATGATCGAGCTCTACGGCGCGGGCAAATCGAAGATCAAATTCGTCAGCCAGGCCGACGTTTATGGCCAGAGCTACGAGGACATCCCGCGCCGCGTGCCCGACAACACCAGGATGCGCACGCTGCTCGGGGTTACGCCGAAGGTCTCGCTGCGCGAAGGCACGGCGCTCGCGATGGACTGGTTCCGCCGCGAACTGGCCGGCTGATTCCGCTCTGCGCGCTCGAAAACGAGCGCGCCGTATTCGGTTCTTCACCTATTCTCCGCGACGGCTGGCGGCCTCTCCCATCGGGAGAGGCAGTTCAGTTCTTCGCTCTACCAGCCTTGAAAAACCTCTCCTTGTCCGAGGAGAGGTCGCCGCGAGCATCGTGAGCGGCGGGAGAGGTTCTAAGAACGCTTGTCCGCTTCGAGCGGGGTGGTAAACACGAACTGCTGAACCTCTCCCTAACCCTCTCCTTGGACAACAAGGAGAGGGAATCAAAGGGGGTCCACTTCGTTATGCAACGCCCCCTTGGACGTAGTTCGCATTCCTAAAGCTTGCGCGCGATCGTTAGGCCGTCGGATATAGGCAGCATCACGAGTTCCACTCTCTTGTCGGTCACCGCGAAATCATTGAAGGCGCGGATCGCCTTCGTATCGTCGGTCTGATCATTTTCGTCGAGCACCGCTCCGTCCCACAGCACGTTGTCGACCAGGATCAACCCGCCCGCTCGCGTGCGGCGCAGCACTTCCTCGTAGTAGTGGCGATAGTTGGTCTTGTCGGCGTCGATGAAGGCGAAGTCGAACGTCGCGTCGGACGGTAGCGCGCGCAGCGTATCGAGCGCCGGCGCCAGCTTGAGCGTTATCCTACCGGCGACGCCCGCCTTCTCCCAGTACCGCCGCGCGATCGCGGTCCACTCCTCGCTCACATCGCAGCAGAGCAGGCTGCCTTCGGCGGTGAGGCCGCGGGCGATGCAAATCGCGCTATAGCCGGTAAATGTCCCGACCTCGATCGCGCGCCGTGCGCCGATCGCGCGCGCTAGCATCGTCATGAATGTCCCCTGCTCGGGCGCGATCTGCATCCCGGCCCGCCGCCCCAGCTTTTCCTGTGTCTCCCGTATCAGGTCGGGCAGCACCGGATCGTCGTTTTGCCCGTGCGCGAGCATGTAGTTGTAGAGCTTATCGTCGAGGGTGATAAATTTTCCGCCTGGCGTCATGGCATAAATCTTAGCATCGGCGGTCCGCGATCGCAGCGCCGACAGCGTCGCGAGTGGCGCCGCGCCTGCGGGCTGCGCGGAGCCTAAGGCTACAAGCCCATCGCGTCGAGTTCGCGGCGGATGCGTTCGGGATGGGTCGCGCCCCAGTAGATCCGGCCGCATCGCGGGCAGCGGGAGAAGCGTTCCTGGCTCGCATAGACGAAGGGCGGCACGCGGCGCACGACCGTATCGCGGCCGGCCTCGGCGAGCGGCTCGTTGCAGTGCGAGCATCGGGTGAAAGCTCCGCGGCGCGGATCGAACGGAAAACGGGCAAGGACTTCGCGGAGCTGATCGCGGAACAGGCTATTTTCGAGATAGAGCGCGTCGGAGGCGGTGCGCAGACGCTTGTCGCGTGTCAGCGTGATGCGGCCCTCGGCGCGGGCCTGTCTGAGCAGCTTGCCGCCGTCCAGTGACGAGTCGAAAAGCACGTCGGCGCCGAGCAGCCTAAGCCATCGCGCGAGCCGCGCGAGCATCCGGTCGGCGGCAAATTTCGGCGCCGATTCCGAATCCGATTTGAACAATTCGTCCATCGGGCGCCGATGTAGTATAGCAGGGCGTCGCAGAGGCAGAGCCGCGGAGACGGTCCGGATCGCGGGCAGCACTTAAAGTAACACTTTCAATCTGAGCGACATTTCAATCCGAGCAGCAGCTGAAAACTTCGAGGAAAGGTTCAATGCGAGGAAGGGACCAATGGAGAAAGGAGCAATGAAGGAGGAGCGCGTCACGTTCAGGTCCGGCGACCTCACTCTCGAAGGCATGATCGCCTATCCTGGCGGCGCCGGGCCGCATCGAGCGGCTGTCGTATGCCATCCGCATCCGCTTTATGGCGGTTCGATGTACAACAACGTGGTCGACGCCGTGCTGGAAGCGCTGCACGCGCGCGGCTTTGCGACCTTGCGTTTCAACTTTCGCGGCGTCGGCCAGAGCGAGGGCGAGTTCGACAACGGCAAGGGCGAGGCCGACGACGCGATCGCAGCGATCCATTTTCTGACCGCGCAAAAGGGAGTGCGCGCCGACGGCGCGGTGCTTGCCGGGTATTCGTTCGGCGCGATGACGGCGGTGCGCGCGGCGGCGAGCGGGGAGGAGGTCGCGGCGATCGTCGCGGTCGCGCTGCCGCTCGGGATGATCGATGCGTCGGCGCTCGGCGCGATTACCAAGCCTATCGTGCTGCTCGCCGGCGATCAGGATTCGTATTGTTCGGCGAACCATCTGGCGGCGCTGGCCGAGCGGCTGGGACCTTTGGCGCGGGTCAAGATCATCCCCGGCGCCGATCATTTTTTCGGCGGCCGCGAGCACGAGATCACCGCCGCACTCGACGAGGCGCTTGCGACTCTCTAGCAACGGCCACGGCGATTTCGATTCGGTTGCTCGGAGGAAAGACGTGCCCGAAGAAATGGAAGTCGGCACCGAAAAGCTGCACGAAGAGATTCACGAAGAGCTCGAGCGCGAGGGAGGCTCGATGCTCAAGATGATCGCGCTGACCACGGCGCTGTTTGCGGCCCTGGCGGCAGTGTCCGCGCTGCGCGCGGGCGGAACCGTCAACGAGGCGCTGGTTCTAAAGACCGAAGCGACCAGACTCCAGGCCGAGGCTTCCGACCAGTGGGCGGCCTACCAGGCCAAGGGGATCAAGTCCGCGATCCAGCGGGCGTCCGAGTCGGCCTGGCTCGCGTTGGGCAAACAGCCTCCCGCGTCATTCGAAGAAGAGCGCCAGCGTTACGCGCGCGAACAAGCCGACATTGCGCGGGTCGCCCAAGACAAGGAGCGTGAGCGCGACAGAAAGTCAGTCGAGGCCGACCATCTGATGCATCTGCATCACCGGTTCGCCAACAGCGTCGCGCTGTTCCAGGTGGCGATCGCGCTTGGCGCGGTGGCGGCGCTCACTCGCGTGCGCTTGGTCTGGTACGGCTCGATGGCGGTTGGAGTCTGCGGCGGCGCGCTTTTCCTGACGACCATGTTCTAACGATGGCCGCTCTTCTCAACCATCAAATTCAAGGTGCCGGCGCGCGATGCTCCGCGCGGTTGATGAAATCGCGCACCACCTTCAGGTATTTGTGCGGTTCTTCATAGATGGGCATGTGTGAACTCTCTTCAAAGATCACCATCTCCGAGCCGGGCAGCGCGTTGTGGCATATCGTCGTTGCACGCACGCTAGTCTCACTTCCCAGGCGGCCCGCGATGTAGAGTGAGGGAGTTTTGATTTCCTTCAGACGCGCGGTCCGATCCCAGTCCTTCAGGTTTCCAGTGCATGAGAACTCATTGGTGCCCTGCATCGCGACGTAGACCTCGTCATTGTGTCCGGCGAACGAACGTTCGAGAGAGTCGGGCCATACCGGGAGCCTGCACACGTGCAGCTTGTAGTATTGGACAAGGGCGCCCTGGTACTCGGGGCAATCGGTGTATCCCGACGCCTCGTGGCGGTCCAGGATGGCACGCGTGTCGGCAGGAAGCTCTTTGCGATAGATGACCGCGTCTTTCTCCCATTCGGGGTACGAGCAGAGCGGGTCGGAGAATATCAGGCTTACGACACCCTGAGGCTGGGTCAATGCATAGTCGGTCAGCAGCACGGTTCCCGACGAATGCCCGAGGATGTGCACGCGCTTGAGGCCGAGCGCGGTTCGCAGTTGAGCGAGTTCCTTGACGAAATGGTCGACCGTCCATAGCAACTTGTCATGCGGACGATCTGATTTTCCGGCGCCCAGTTGGTCGTAGAATACGACCGGCCTTTCTTTGCAAAGTGCGCCCAGCGGTTCCAGGTAATCATGGGTGAAACCGGGGCCGCCATGCAGCACGATCAATGGTATCGCATCGCCGCTACCCACGATTTCGTACCAGACCTTGCCGCCGGTGACATTGACGTAGCCCTCTTTTACCGGGCATCCGAAGGGGAACTTCGAGTTGTCCGCGGATGCGGCTTTCGTTGAAATTGACAACAAAATGAAAATCAGCATCACCAATATCGCACTGCCAGCCGAACACGAGCGCTTACTGAGCATAGATAGTTCCTTCCCGCACCTTGTGCGTATCGCGCCGAGGTACAAATTGGATTTCGATTCTGAATCGCGGCCCATACTCGCCCACAACGCCACGCCGTTTACAAACACGAAGTGACAACGAAAGGCTCCCTTTCCGGTCATCCTGAGCGTCAGCGAACGATCTCCGCGAAGCGACGGATCCTTTTCCCCGCATTACTCCAGCCAGACCTACGGGCTGGTGCTCGTAACCCCAGGCGCCGGAGACGGCGCGGCGCTGGATGCCGATTGCGACCCGGCGGCGGGCAGCGCGCCGGCGCGGGCCATCCGCTCGATCGGATCGAAGGGATTTTCCGGGTCCGACTCGGCCAGCGCGATGATAGCCTTGATGGTGTCGTGCAGGTTGCCGCCATAGATGTGCTCGAGTTTGGCGAAAGTGTCGAGGTCGTGAAAATAAATCAGGTAATTGATCAGCACCGCGTTGTTGATCGGTTCCTTATCGAGATCGAAGCGTTCCAATCCCGACAGATGCGGCTTGAGCTGCGCGTAGTCGGTGTTGATGCTGGCGAAGATGGCAGCGCGGCGCTTTAAGATCTCCTCGCGCGGAGGCCCGCTCTTATAAAGCTCGACCAGGCGCTCTGCCTCGTCGTTCAAAAAATGCCCAAACTTCAGATCGGCGTCGAGCACCTCGCGCGCGGCCTCGGCGTCGGCGGAGCCGGGCCCCTCGGACGCTTCAAAGAACTTGACCGCGCCCGCGCCGCCGACGTAGGTCGCCGCCGATTCGTCGAACATCACGTCGCTCGCCAGGAAGTAGGTGCGATGGAACAGCTCGTGGATGATTACGCCGGTTACGATGATTACGCCGGTTACTTCGACGCGGCTAAGGCGCAGCAGATTGGAGAGCAACGGGTCGTTGAAAAATCCCAGGCTGGAAAACGCTACCGCCGGCCGCACCATCGTGTCATATCCGCGCTGCTCCATCTCGGCGGCCTCAGCGTCGGCGCGATCCTTGTTGAAGTAGCCGCGATAGGGGACTCGTCCGACGATCGGAAACCACCAGGTATAGGGCTCGAGCGAGTCGCGCGGCGCCGCCATCACGACCCATGCGATCGCTCCCTTGTCGATCTCGGAGATGCTGCTGTAGGCGTGGCCGACGTTGAGTCCGAGGCGGTCGCCCGCGAACTCGCGCACCTTGAGCACGGTTTCGAGCTTGGCGCGGACCTCGGGCTGCAGGTCGCCGCGCGCGAGCACCGTGTCGATCGGCTTTCGCTTCCACAACAGGCAGCTCTCTTCGTAAGCCGCGTGCGCGATGTACCCGGCCTCGCATCCGGCAAGCGCGCCGGCGCTCAAGGCCAGCAGTACAGCGAGGGCAAGCGCGCGCATTGCGGAGGGCGGCGCCAAGGTTTCAGTCCGCGGCCTGGCGAGTCGGCTCGGCCGCGGTCGCGTATTGCAGCTCGAACAGCCGGTGATACAGGCCGCGGCGGGCGAGCAGCTCCGCGTGCGTGCCGCTCTCGCGCAGCGCGCCCTGGCTCAGCACCAGGATGCGATCGGCGCGCTCGATGGTGGAGAGGCGATGCGCGATCACCAGCGCCGTGCGATCCTTGAGCAGCTCGTCGAGCGCCCGCTGGACCAGCGACTCGGTTTCGCTGTCGACACTGGAGGTCGCCTCGTCTATCACCAGCACGCGTGGATCGTAGGCGAGCGCGCGGGCGAACGAGAGGAGTTGGCACTGGCCGGAGGAGAGGTTGGCGCCGCGCTCGCGGATTTCCTCGTGCAAGCCGTCGGGCAGCCGCTCGACGAAGTTCAGGGCCTGCGCGCGCCGGAGCGCCTGGCGCACCTCGGCCTCGCCAAGGTCGGTGCGGGCAAGGCGGACGTTGTCGAACACGTCGCCGGCGAAGAGGAAGACGTCCTGCTGCACCAGGCCGATCGCACGGCGGAGCACCGTGAGGTCCCACTCGCGCACGTCGACGCCGTCGACCATGATGCGTCCGGCGCTGACGTCGTAAAAGCGCGCGAGCAGCTTGATGATCGTGGATTTACCGGAGCCGGTCGCGCCGACGATCGCAATCTTGCGCCCCGGCTCGACCGTGAAGCTCAGATCGCGCAGCACCGGCTCGCCTGCGCGGTAGGCGAAGCCGACGTGGTCAAAGACAATCTCGCCGCGCACGGGACTCGGACGGCGCGGCGTAGGCGGACTCGCGATCGACGCCGGCGTTTCCATCAACGCTTCGATCCGCTCCATTGCGGCGAGCGCCGATTGCAGCGTCGTGTACTTGCTCGAAATGTCGCGCAGCGGCAAGAAGAACTTTTGCGCGTAGTCGATAAAGGCGACCAATGTGCCGAGTGTGATCACCCGGCGGATCACCTCGCTGCCGCCGGCCCAGAGGATAATCCCGATAGTCGCCGAGCTGAGCGACTCGACCGCCGAAAACACGCCGGCCTCGTAGACGTTGGCGACCATTTGGGCATCGCGGCTCTTGATGTTGAGCGCGTCGAACTCCTCGCGGCTCCGCTTCTCGCGCGTGAAAAGCTGCACTACCGCCATCCCGGCCAACGCCTCGGCCAGGTAGGAATTGAGCGCCGCGAGCCGTTCGCGGATCTCGCGATACACCACGCGGGCGCGGCTGCCGAAG